>Ga0126313_10000974_pt1 | contig 14520 bp, 13 predicted proteins | sample Plot105A_FD_89954 | JGI IMG/M metagenome (GOLD analysis project Ga0126313, IMG submission 89954) | Serpentine soil microbial communities from UC McLaughlin Reserve, CA, USA - Plot105A | ecosystem: Environmental > Terrestrial > Soil > Grasslands | place: USA: UC McLaughlin Reserve, Lake County...
AACGCCTGGCGGCCGGCCCACATCCACTTCTCGCTGTTCGGGCGGGCGTTCACCCAGCGGCTGGTCACCCAGATGTACTTCCCCGGCGACCCGCTGTTCGGGCAGGACCCGATGTTCAACTCCGTCCCCGACCCGGCGGCCCGCCAGCGCATGGTCGCCGGCTTCGCGCTGGACGCCACCGTCCCCGAGTGGGCGCTCGGCTACCGCTTCGACGTCGTGCTGCGCGGCCGCGACGCCACCCCGCCGGACGAGGAGGAGGACGGCGGATGAGCAGGCCGCCGACGCCGTCGCAGACCATCGGGCCGTTCTTCGCCCTCGACGACCCGGGCGCCCTGCCGTGGCCCGACGGGCCGTACGTGGTCCCGGAGGGGACCCCGGGCGCGTTCCGCCTGGAGGGCAGGGTGCTGGACGGCGCCGGCGCGCCGGTGCCCGACGGGCTGGTGGAGACCTGGCAGGCCGACCCCGACGGGCGCTTCGCGCACCCCGACGACCCGCGTGGGGCGGTCGAGCGGCCGGGGTTCCGCGGCTTCGGCCGCTGCGCGACCGACGCCGACGGGCGCTTCTTCATCCTCACCGTCAAGCCCGGGGTGGTGCCGGCCCCCGACGGCCGGCCGCAGGCGCCGCACCTGGACCTGTCGGTCTTCGCCCGCGGCCTGAACGACCGCCTGGTCACCCGCGTGTACTTCGCCGACGAGCGGCGGCGCAACGCGTCGGACCCGGTGCTGGCGTCGCTGCCGGAGCCGGCCAGGGCGACGCTGCTGGCCGAGCCGGTCGACGGCGGCTACCGCTTCGACCTCCACCTGCAGGGCGAGCATGAGACCGCCTTCTTCGACCTCTGAGGGCGAGCCGCCGCCCGGCGAAGCGGCCGGCCTGTTCGGCGGGGTGTTCGCGCGCGGGCCGGTCGCCGGGCTGGTCGGCGACCGCGCCATGCTGCAGGCGATGCTGGACGCGGAGGCCGCCCTGGCCAGGGCGTCGGCCGGCGCGGGGGTGATCCCCGCGGCGGCCGCCGAGGCGATCGCCGCCCGCTGCGACGCCCGCCGCTTCGACGTCGACGCCCTCGGCCGCGCGGCGGCGGCGGCCGGTAACCCGGTGGTGCCGCTGGTGCGGGCGCTGGCCGGTCAGCTCCCCGAGCCGGCGGCCGGGCACGTCCACCAGGGCGCCACCAGCCAGGACGTGCTGGACACCGCCGCCATGCTGGTCGCCCGGCGGGCGCTCGGGCCGCTGCTCGGCGACCTGGCCGGCGCGGCCGCGGCCTGCGCGCGCCTGGCCGAGCGGCACCGCGGCACCGTGCTGGCCGGCCGCACCCTGCTGCAGCAGGCCGTTCCGGTGACCTTCGGGCTCAAGGCGGCCGGGTGGCTGGTCGGGCTGGACGAGACGCGCCTGCGGCTCGCCGAGGTCCGCCGCGCGGGGCTCGCGGCGCAGCTGGGCGGCGCCGCGGGGACGCTGGCGGGCTTCGACGGCCGCGGCCTCGAGGTGCTGGCCCGCTTCGCCGCCGAGCTGGGCCTGGCCGAGCCGACCCTCCCCTGGCACGCGGTGCGCGCCCGCCCCGCCGCGCTGGCCGGGGCGCTCGGCGCCTGCGCCGGGGTGCTCGGCAAGGTCGCCCGCGACGTCGCCCTGCTGGCCCAGAACGAGGTCGCCGAGGCCCGCGAGGGCGGCGGGCCCGGCCTCGGCGGCTCCTCGGCCATGCCGCACAAGCGCAACCCGGTCGCGGCCGTGGCGGTGGCGGCGTGCGCCGCCCGCGTCCCCGGCCTGGTGGCGACCATGCTGGCGGCGATGCCGCAGGAGCACGAGCGGGCCGCCGGCGGCTGGCACGCGGAGTGGGAGCCGCAGCGCGAGCTGCTGCGGCTGGTCGGCTCCGCGGCGGCCTGGGGCCGCGAGCTGCTGGAGGAGCTGGAGGTGGACGCCGACCGCATGCGCGCGAACCTCGACGCCGCCGGCGGGCTGCCGCTGGCCGAGGCGGCGGTGGCCGCGCTCGCCGCCGCGCTGGGGCGGCCCGCCGCCCGCGAGACGGTCGAGCGGGCCAGCCGCCGCGCCGCCGAGCAGGGCCGGCCGCTGCGCGAGGTGCTGCTGGAGTCGCCGCGGGTCGCCGGCCACCTGGACGCCGCCGACCTGGACCGGGCGCTGGACCCGGCCGCCCACCTTGGCGCCGCCGCGGCCCTCGTCGACCGCGCCCTGGCGGCTCACGCCGCCGCCGCCCACCACCCCACGGAGGAGCAGGCATGAACGATCCGGGCATGACGGTCCGCCGCGAGGTGCTCGGCGACGCCCACGTCGACCGCGCGCAGGCCGCCACCACGCCGTTCACCGCGCCGTTCCAGGAGCTCGTCACCCGCTACGCCTGGGGCGAGGTGTGGGCCCGGCCCGGGCTGGACCGGCGCACCCGCAGCTGCGTCACGCTGGGGATGCTGGTGGCGCTGCGCAGCGAGGAGGAGCTGGCCATGCACGTCCGCGCGGCGCTGCGCAACGGGCTCAGCGCCGCCGAGATCCAGGAGGTGCTGCTGCACGCCGCCGTCTACGCCGGCGTGCCGGCCGCCAACGGCGCGTTCGCGGTCGCCCAGCGGGTCCTGGCCGAGGACCCCGCCACCGGGTGAGCTCCTCGACCGGGTCCGGTTCCGGACGGCCGGCTGGCGTCACAGCAGGCCGACGGTTGCCGCCCCGTCGACCTGGAGGGCCGCGCCGCTGACGAACCGCGCGGGGTCGGAGCAGAGGAAGCAGACCACCTTGCCGAAGTCGGCCGGGTCGCCGACCGGCCCGTCGCCGAGGCCGCCCATCTGCCTGAGCCGCTCGGTGGCGTGGGTGCCGGGGCAGGCGAGGTTGAGGGTGATGCCGTCGCCGGCCAGGTCGGCGGCGGCGGTCTTGGCCCATGCCCACAGCCCGGTCCTGGCGGTGTTGGACAGCGCCAGGTTCGGGATCGGCTGCTTGACCGACATCGAGGTGATCAGGCAGATGCGCCCCCAGCCGGCCGCGCGCATGTGCGGCACCGCCGCCCGCACCAGCCGGATCGACGTCAGCAGGTTGGCCTCGAGCGCCGCCCGCAGGGCGTCGTCGGTGACCTCCAGCGAGCGGCCGGGCGGCGGCCCGCCGGCGTTGGCGACCAGCACGTGCAGGCCGCCGAAGCGCTCGACGGCCGCGGCGACCAGCCGCGCCGGCGTGTCGGGGTCGGTGACGTCGGCCGCCACCGCCAGCGCCTCGCCGGGCATGGCCGCGGCCGCCTCGGCGAGCGCCGCCTCGTCCCGGGCGCACAGCACCACCCCGGCGCCCTCCTGGCTGAGCGCCAGCGCGCTCGCCCGCCCCAGCCCCTTGGACGACGCCGTCACCAGCGCCACCCTGCCGTCCAGCCCCAGCTCCACCGCAGACCTCCTCTGCGCGCCGCGGCGCGCGGTTCCAGTTCCACTCAGCGCCGCTCGCGCGGGTTGGTGCCGTCCCACTCCGCCAGCGGGGCGCAGTGCCAGCGCCAGCCCGTCTGGCGTTCCTGGCCGGGCAGGTCGGCCCGGCCGTTGGCCCACAGGAGGCTCTGCCACGGGTCGGTGTCGTGGGGTGCCCAGGGGAACAGCCGCCGCAGGGTCGCCCTGCTGAGCTCCGGCGAGGGCGTGAACGACAGCCCCAGTCCACGGGCGGCGTCGCCGGTGTGCACCAGCAGTTCGTCGCAGGCTATGGCGGCGAACCCGGAGGCGTCGGCAAGCCCCGCCGGATGCCAGCCCCGCGCGCTGGGCGCCGCGCCGTCGACCACCCGCGCCAGCACGGTGGCGAGCGAGCCGACCGCGGCGACCAGGTCCGCCGGTGCGGTCTCCGCCCGCACCCGCAGGTCCATCACGCTCAGCTCCCGTGGCCCGGCGGCCAGGTCGGCGGCGTACCAGAGCAGGCCTTCGGCGATGTGGGCGACGGTCTCGGCGACCGTCCAGTCCATGTCGGGGACCTGCCGCCGCCAGTCCCGGTCGACGGCCGTGCCGAGCAGCGCCTGGCATTCGCCGGCCGCCGCGACCACCGTCCCACCGTCCACGCGCGCATGATCGCCTGCCGGGCCGGTGGCGTGCCACCATCGGGCACGCCGTGCTCACATCGACCCGGCCGTGAGCGAGGGAGGAGGAGCCGTGACGTCCATGCCGGTGCGGCGGCTGGGGTCGACCGGGCTGGAGGTGACGCCGCTGGGGCTCGGGCTGGCCGCGCTCGGCCGCCCCGCGTACATCGACCTCGGCCGCGCCGCCGACCTCGGCGCCGACCGCGGGGTCGAGGCGCTGGAGCGCCGCTGCCACCACGTGCTCGACGCCGCGTCGGCCGCCGGGGTGCGCTACCTGGACGCCGCCCGCTCCTACGGCCGCGCCGAGGAGTTCCTGGCGTCCTGGCTGCGCGACCGCCGGCCGGCACCGGAGGCGCTGACGGTCGGGTCCAAGTGGGGCTACGTCTACGTCGGCGGCTGGCGGATGGACGCCGAGGTCCACGAGGTCAAGGACCACTCGCTGGCCAACCTGCGCCGCCAGCTGGCGGAGAGCCGCGCCCTGCTGGGGCCGCAGCTGGACCTGTACCAGATCCACTCGGCGACGCTGGAGAGCGGGGTGCTCGAGGACCGGGCAGTGCTGGCCGAGCTGGCCGGGCTGCGGGCCGAGGGGCTGGCCGTCGGCCTGTCGGTGAGCGGGCCGCGCCAGGCCGAGGCGGTGCGCCGGGCCCTCGACGTGCAGGTGGACGGGGCCGGCGTGTTCGACGTGGTGCAGGCGACCTGGAACCTGCTCGAGCCCTCGGCCGGGCCGGCGCTGGCCGAGGGCAAGGGGCGCGGCCGGGGCGTGATCGTCAAGGAGGCGCTGGCCAACGGGCGGCTCAGCCCCCACGGCGAGGGGCCGCCGCTGGCCATGCTCGGACGCCTCGCGGCCCGCCACGGCGTCGGCGTGGACGCGGTCGCGCTGGCCGCCGCGCTCGCCAACCCCTGGGCCGACGTGGTCCTGTCCGGCGCCGTCAGCGCCGGACAGCTCGCCGGCAACCTCGCCGCCGCCCGGCTCTCGCTGGCCGACGACGAGCTGGAGGAGCTGCGGACGCTGGCCGAGCCGGCCGAGGCCTACTGGGCCGCGCGTGGGCGGCTGCGGTGGGCGTGAGCGTCAGGCCGCCATGCTGGTGCCGGCCGAGCGGAGGTCCTCGCAGGCCTGGACGACCCGCGCCGCCATCGAGGTCTCGGCCTTGGCCATGTAGCTGCGCGGGTCGTAGGCCTTCTTGCTGCCGACGCCGCCGTCGACCCGCAGCACCCCGTCGTAGCTCCGGAACATGTGGTCGGCGATCGGCCGGGTGAGGGCGTACTGGGTGTCGGTGTCGATGTTCATCTTCACCACCCCGTAGGAGATCGCCTCGCGGATCTCCGCCAGCAGCGACCCGGAGCCGCCGTGGAACACCAGGTCGAACGGCCGGTCGCGGCCGACCCGGGCGCCGACCGTCTGCTGGATCTCGCGCAGGATCTCGGGCCGGAGCTTGACGTGGCCGGGCTGGTAGACGCCGTGGACGTTGCCGAAGGTCGCCGCCAGCAGGTAGCGGCCCTGCTCGCCGACCCCGAGCGCCTCGGCGGTGCGCAGGGCGTCCTCCGGGGTGGAGTAGAGCTTCTCGCTCATCTCGCCGACGACGTCGTCCTCCTCGCCGCCGACCACGCCGATCTCCAGCTCCATGACGACCCTGGCCTTGGCGCACTCGGCCAGCAGCTCCTTGGCGAGCCGGAGGTTCTCCTCCAGCGGCACCGCCGACCCGTCCCACATGTGGGACTGGAACAGCGGCGCCTGCCCCGCCGCCACCCGCTCCTGCGACAGCCGCAGCAGCGGCCGCACGTAGCCGTCCAGCTTGTCCTTGGGGCAGTGGTCGGTGTGCAGCGCCACCTGGACCGGGTACCTGGCGGCCACCACGTGGGCGAACTCGGCCAGCGCCGTCGCCCCGGTCACCATGTCCTTGAGGCTCTGGCCGGACAGGAACGCCGCCCCGCCGGTCGACACCTGGACGATCCCGTCGCTGCTGGCGTCGGCGAACCCGCGCAGCGCCGCGTTCAGCGTCTCCGACGAGGTCACGTTGACGCCCGGGTAGGCGAACCCGCCCTCCGTGGCCCGGTCGAGCATCTCCGCGTACGCCTCTGGGCTTGCGATCGGCATGGCCAGGCCCCTTCCCTGAGATCCGCGTCGGCCAGAGTATGCCGCGCCTGGCGCGCCCTGGGGAGAGGACCGACGAACCGGCGTTGAATAAGACGAACGATCGTGCTATGAACGTGGCATGGGCAAGGGGGAGGCCACCCGGGAGGCGATCCTGGACGAGGCGACCCGGCTGGCGAGCCGGGTGGGCCTGCACGGGCTGACGATCGGCTCGCTGGCGGCCCAGGCGCGGCTGTCCAAGAGCGGGCTGTTCGCCCACTTCCGCTCCAAGGAGTCGCTGCAGGTGCAGGTGCTGGGCCACGCCGCCGCCCTGTTCGTGGAGGAGGTCGTGCGGCCGGCGCTGGCGGCGCCACGCGGCGAGCCGCGGGTGCGGGCGCTGTTCGAGCGCTGGCTTGCCTGGTGCGGCGACAGCCTGCCGGGCGGCTGCGTGTTCATCTTCGCGACCAGCGAGTTCGACGACGAGCCCGGGCCGGTGCGCGAGCGGGTGGTGCGGGCCCAGCGGGACTGGATGGACGCCATCGCCACCGTGTTCCGCACCGGCATCACCGAGGGCCAGTTCCGCGCCGACGCCGACCCCGACCAGTTCGCCAACGACCTCTACGGGATCATCCTGGCCTACCACCACGCCCGCCGGCTGCTCCGCGACCCCCAGGCCGAGCGCCGCGCCCGCACCGCCCTCGACCGGCTGCTCGACGACGCCCGCCCACCGCGGACCTGAGCCCACCTCCGACATGGGAGCCAGCATGAGCACGAGGCACAAGAAAAGCACGATCGTTCGTATCGGGCGGGTGGTGCTGCCGCGCCTGACGCTCGCCATGGTGCGGGCCGCCTTCTGGCTGCTCGAGCGGTCGGCGCCGGCGCTCGGCGCCCGCTGGGCGGAGCGCCTGTGGTTCACGATCCCCCGCGACCGCGGGCCCGGCCAACGGCGCCCGGACGGCGAACGGTTCCGGCTGCCGGTGCGGGGCGGGTGGTCGGTGACGGGCTGGTCCTGGGGCGACGGCGATCCCGTCTACCTGGTCCACGGATGGGGCGGCTCGGCGGGCCAGCTCGGCGCGTTCGTCGAGCCCCTGCTGCGGGCCGGCTACCGGGTGGTCGCCTTCGACGCCCCCAGCCACGGCGCGTCGCCGCCCGGGCCGAGCGGGCCCCGCAGCAGCACGCTCCTCGAGTTCGCCGCGGCGCTCCGCGCGGTCGCCGGCGTCCACGGGCCGGCCCACGCCGTGGTCGCCCACTCCCTCGGCTGCACCGCCACGGCGATCGCCATGCGCGACGGCCTTGCCGCGACCCGGCTGGCGTTCGTGGCGCCGCTCGTCGAGGTCGTCCCGTACACCCACGGGTTCGCCAGCCGCTTCGGGTTCGGCGAGCGCGTCCGCACGCGGATGGTCCGGCGCTTCGAGCGGCGCTTCGGGATGCCGATGTCGTGGTTCGACCTGACCGCGACGGCGCGGCAGCCGACCCCGCCGCCGCTGCTGGTGGCGCACGACCGCGACGACCGGGAGACGCGCTGGCCGGACAGCAGGGCCCTCAGCCGGGCGTGGCCGAATGCGCGGCTGCTGACGACCAGCGGCCTCGGGCACCGCCGTATCCTCTCGGAGCGGGAGGTCGTCGCCGAGGTCGTGCGGTTCGTCCGCGGCGACGGCGCCGAGCACCTGGCCTCCTGACCCGCCGGTCACGGCACGGCGGCGGCCTCGATCCGCGCGGTGGTGACCAGCCGCGCGGCCACGGCCAGCAGCACGACCATCGCCACGGCGGTGAGCAGGAACGGCGCCCGCAGGCCGAGCTCGCGGCCGGCGACGGCGCCGGCGGCGGTCACCAGCCCACCGCCGGCGAGCGAGCCGAGCGGGGTCGCCCCGTGCACCAGCAGCTGGTAGACGCCGTTGACCCTGCCGAGCACCGCCTCCGGGACCACCTGCTGGCGCAGCGACACGGTGATCACGTTCCAGACCAGGATCAGGAACCCCTCGGCGACGTAGGCCGCCGCCACCACCGCGCCGGAGGCGGTGAGGCCGACGGCCGCGTAGGCGGGCGCCAGGCCGGCGACGGCCAGCAGCAGCGCCCGGCGCCGCCCGATCCGCCGCGAGATCGCGGGGGCGAGCTGGCTGCCGAGGACCGCGCCGACGGCGGTGGCGGTCGACAGCAGGCCGAACCCGCGGGCGTCCAGCCGCAGCACCTCCTGCGCGTACAGCACGAAGGTGGCGTACTGCACGCTCATCAGCCAGGCGATCCCACCGGCCAGCAGCGCCAGCGTGCGCAGCAGCGGGTGGTCCCACAGCCAGCGCAGCCCTCGGCGACCTCCCGGCGCAGCGACCGCCCCCCGGCGGGGCCGTGACCGGGCGGCCGCCGGGGGCGGAAGCTGCCGGCGACCAGCAGCACCAGCCCGGCCGAGACCGCGAAGCTGCCGGCGTCGACCAGGAACGGCGCCGCCAGCCCGACCCCGAGCAGCACGCCGCCGAGCGGCGGGCCGGCGAACGTGCCGACGACCATCTCCGCGCTCCACATGGTCGCGTTGGCCCGCTGCAGCCGCCCCCGCTCGACGACGCCAGGAAGGATCGTCAGGGCGGCGTCGTCGTAGAGCACCTCGCCGCAGCCCAGCAGCGCGGCGGCGTACAGCAGCGGCAGGGTCATCGTGCCGCCGAGGACGGCCAGCGCGACCAGCGCGGTGAGCGCGAACCGGCCGGCGTTGGTGGCCGCCATGAGCCGGCGGCGGTCGACCCGGTCGACGAGCGCGCCGGCGGGCAGGGTGAGCAGCAGCCACGGCAGCCGGGTGGCGATCGGCAGCCCCGCGATCAGCAGCGGGTCGCGGGTCAGGGTGCCGGCCAGCCAGGGCCAGGCGACGTAGCTGACGCCGTCGCCGAGGTTGGAGACGACGCTGGCCGTCCAGAGCGTCCAGAAGCCCGCGCCCAGGCGCCCGGACCGCCGCCATGGTCTGCCCATGGCACGACCCTGCCGCCGCCGGCGTCGCACCGCAACCGAAGTGCGGCCGGAGCACTCAACCAACCTGAGTCGATCGCGCTCAAGTCTCGCGCGGCGGCCTGCGACAGGTAGGCTCGCCAAGATGAGCGCCCCGCCCACCATGCACCTGGTGCCCCACACCCACTGGGACCGCGAGTGGTACCAGCCGTTCCAGCGCTTCCGCCTGCGGCTGGTCGACATGGTGGACCGGGTGCTGGAGCGGGCGGAGGCCGACCGCCGCTTCTGCTTCACCTTCGACGGGCAGACGGCGATGCTCGAGGACTACCTGGCGATCCGGCCCGAGGCCGGGCCTCGCCTGCGGGCGCTGGTCGCCGCGGGGCAGCTGGCCGTCGGCCCCTGGCGGATCCTCTCCGACGAGCTGCTGGTGGCCGGCGAGACGCTGGTCCGCAACCTGGAGGCCGGGCTGCGGCGGGCCGGGCAGCTCGGCGGCGCGATGGCGGCCGGCTACCTGCCCGACCAGTTCGGCCACGCCGCGCAGCTCCCCCAGCTGCTGCGGCGCGCCGGGATCGGCCACGCCGTGCTGTGGCGGGGGGTGCCGGCCGGGATCGACCGGCACGCGTTCGCCTGGAGCGCCCCGGACGGCTCCACCGTCCGCGCCGAGTACCTGGTGGGCGGCTACGGCAACGCCGCGGACCTGCTGGAGCCGCAGGCGGCCGATCCCGGCGACCTGGCCGGGAGGGTCGCGCGCCTGCACCGGGTGCTGCGTCCCTGGTTCGGCGAGGACCCGGTGCTGGCCATGTACGGCGCCGACCACTCGGCGCCGCTGCCGGAGCTGCTCGACGTGGTGGACGCCGTCAACCGCGCCCAGGACGGCGTCCGCCTGCGGGTGGGCACGCTGGCCGACTACCTCGCCGCGGTCGGGGACGGCACCGGCGGGCTGCCGGCCTGGCGCGGCGAGCTGCGCGCCGGCGCGCGGGCCAACCTCCTCATGGGCGTGACCTCCGCGCGGATCGGCCTCAAGGCGGCGTGCGCGCGGGCCGAGCGGCTGCTGGCCCGCTACGCCGAGCCGCTGCAGGCCCTGCACGGGGCCGGCTGGCCGGCGCCGTTCCTCGACCTGGCCTGGAGCAGGCTGGTCGAGTGCTCCGGGCACGACTCGGTCACCGGCTGCGGCGCCGACGCGGTCGCCGACCAGGTCGCGGTCCGCCTGGCAGAGGCCAGCGAGCTGGGCGAGGGCCTGGCCGAGCGCGCGGCCGGCGAGGTGGCCGCCCGGGTGCCGCGCGGCGTGGTGGCGGTGCTGAACCCCTCCCCGTTCCGGCGTGCCGGCCTGGTCGAGCTCGACCTGCCGGTGCCCGACGCCTGGGACGAGGTGACGCTGGCGCTGCCCGACGGCCGGCTGCTCGAGACCCAGGAGGGCGGCCGCACGCCGGCGCTGGTCCACCGCGAGGAGCTGCCGGCCGCGCGGCTCGGCGAGGTGTTCCGGCGGGTGCACGGCCGCGAGCTGTTCGGCCGCGTGGTCAACGGCGTCCTGGTCGAGGAGGCCGGGCGCCGCCTCACCTTCCAGGTCGACGACCAGGCCGACCCGCCGCACCTCGACATGGACCGGCCGCGCCGCGAGGTCGCCCTGGCCGCCGCCGCGGGCGGGCGCTGGCAGCTTCGGGTGGTCGCCCCGGCCCGCCGCAGGCTGCTGGCCAGCGTGCCCGTGCCGCCGCTCGGCTGGACCACGGTGCGCCCCCGACCCGCCGCCTCCGCCGGTCGAGATCCCGGCGCCGCGACCTCGGCGGGTCCCGTCGCCGCCTCCACGCCCAGCCCCGCCACGCCGACCCCGTCGGGCCTCGGCGGCGCAGCGCCGGGACCGGGTCCCTCCGACCCGCCGGTGCGCGCCCGGGACGGCGGGCTGGACAACGGGCTGCTGGCGGTGGCGGTCGCCGCCGACGGGGCGCTGCGGCTGCGCTGGGGTGGGGTCACGCTCGACGGCGTCGGCCGGCTGAGCGACGGCGGCGACGCCGGCGACCTCTACAACTACGCCCCGCCGGCCGCCGACCTGGTGGTCGCCGAGCCGGACTCGGTGGCGGTGACCACCCTGGCTGCCGGCCCGCTGCGGGGCGTGCTGGAGGTGGAGCGGACCTACCGCTGGCCGCTCGGCCTCCGGGACGCCGCCGGGACGGCCCGCTCCGACGGGCGCGCGACGGTGCGCACGGTCATGCGGGTCGAGCTGCGCGCCGGCGAGGCGTTCGTGCGGCTGGGGGTGTCCTTCGACAACCCCTGCCGCGACCACCGGGTGCGCCTGCACGTGCCGCTGGCCCGCCCGGCCGCCACCTCGGCCGCGGAGGGCCAGTTCGCGGTGGTCGAGCGCGGGCTGTCGGCCGAGGGCGGCCACGGCGAGGTGCCGCTGGCGACCTTCCCGGCCCGCGGCTTCGTCGACGCGGGCGGCGCGGCCGTGCTGCTCGGGCACGTGCTGGAGTACGAGCTGCTCGTCGACCCGCCCGAGCTGGCGCTGACCCTGCTGCGGGCGGTCGGGCAGATCAGCCGCAACGCCAACCGCTACCGCGAGGAGCCGGCCGGGCCGGAGGTCGCCACCCCCGGCGCCCAGTGCCGCGGGCCGTGGTCGGTCGGCCTGGCCGTCCATCCGCACGCCGGCCCGTGGCACGACGACGGCGTCCTGGAGCAGGCCGAGCGCTACCAGCACGACCTGCTGGCGGTGCCTGGCGCCGCCGCGCCCGCGCCGCCACCGGCGGCCGGACCCGCCAACCCGCCACCCGCGGCGGGGGCCGCGCCGCCCGGGCCGGCGGCGGCCGGGGCGGGCGAGGCAGCGGGCCTGGCGGTGGAGGGCGACGGGGTGACGCTGTCGGCGCTGCGGCGGCGGGGGGAGTGGCTGGAGCTGCGGCTGGCCCGCCAGCATCCGGAGCCAGGCCCTGCCACCGTCGGCGGCGGGCTGCTGGCGGCCCGCGAGGCCGACCTGCTCGGCCGGCCGGGCTCGGCGCTGCCCGTGACCGGCGGCAGCCTGCGGCTGGAGCTGGCCGCCTGGGAGATCCGCACGGTGCAGCTGCGGCTGGTGCCACGGCCGGCGGCCGGTCAGGGCGTCAGCGCCAGCGTCCGGCCCGAGGGGTCGAGCAGCCGGTAGGGCCCGGCGCCGGCGGCGGCCTCGTCCAGGTCGCCGCGGACCCGGTGGGGCGCCACGCCCGGCGCCACCAGGGTGGCGCCGTCGCCGCCGGCGACCAGCACCGCGCCGCCGTGGCGCACGACGGCCGGCCCGGCGGGGCTGGCGGCCAGCGCGACCCGGCCGGCCGCCAGCGCGCCGAGCACGTCGCCGTCCTCGGCCTCGACCCAGGTCGTCGGGCGGCCGGGCGCGATGCCCTCGCCGGGCCGGTGGAAGTCGCTGCCGCCGACCGGGACGCCATCGCGGGCCAGCCACCAGTCCAGCGGCGCCGGGTCGCGGCCGTCCCAGGTCCAGTGCCAGGCCTCGACCAGGGGGGCGCGGCGGCGCAGCGGCCGGCGCCAGCCGAGGTCGGCGGGAAGCACCGGGTGGTTCAGCGACAACAGCCCGCCGCCCGCCTCGGCGGCGGCGAGCCAGTCGTCGGCGGTGCCGCGGAAGTCCACCCAGCCGGTGTCGCCGAGGCAGTTGGCGTGCCCGGCGTCGCTGGTGAGCTCCTGGCCGGGAAGCAGCGGCACGCCGCTGCGGGCGGCGGCCGCCGCCAGCTCCGCGTGGTGGCTGACGGTGTTGTGGTCGGTGACCGCCAGGAAGTCCAGCCCGCCGCCGCGGGCCAGGGCGGCCAGCTCGTCGACGCTGAGCGAGCCGTCGGAGTGCACCGTGTGGGCGTGCAGGTCGCCGGCCAGCCAGCGCCGGCCGGGCGCGGCGGGCAGCACCCGGCGGGGCGGCCGCTCCGGCAGCGGCGGCGGTGGTCGCCCCGGCGGTGGCGCTGCGGCCGGCCCGACCTGCACGTCCACGGTGACGTCGACGCCGCCGGCCGGGACCCGGTACAGGCCGAGGATCACCCGCCACTCCCCCGCCGGCAGCTCACCGGGCAGGTAGCCGGGGGTTGCCGCCAGCGGCGTGATGACGAAGCCGGCGCGTGCCCCGCCCGACCAGCCCCGGAACCCCGCCGGGTCGAAGACGCCGAGGTCGAGGGTGGCGGCGGCGCGGTCGTAGTCGAGCGTGACGGCGACGGCCTCCGCACCCGGCGGCACGTCGAAGGGCACGTAGCGGTAGGTCGCCGCCGCCCTGTCGGCCGGCGTCCAGCGGCCGCGCCAGGCCGTCACGCGCCCAGCAGCTCGTCGACGGCGGCGGCGAACACCTCGCCGTGCAGGTCGACGTCGGCCTGGGTGGTCGCCGGGCACATCAGCGCCATGTTGTGGAACGGCGTCAGCAGGATGCCGCGGTTGTGCAGGTACAGGTGGAGGTAGTCGTCCAGCTCGCCGTCGCCGGCCGCGGCGGAGCGCCGGCCGTCGACCGGTGGCGGGGAGGTGAAGCGGTACTCGGTGCGGGCGCCGAGCTGGACCACCGACCAGGGCAGCCGCCGGCGGTCGAGCACGCCCTGCACGCCCTCGCTGAAGCGGGTGGCCAGCGCGGTCATGTGCCTGAACGCCTCGTCGGTGAGGACGTGCGCAAGGGTCGCGCGCATGGCCGCGACCGACAGCGCGTTGCCCGCCAGCGTCCCGCCGACGCCGCCGGTGTCGACCAGGTCGGCGTCGCGCCGGCTCGCGACCCGCTCGGCCACCTCGGCGGAGAGCCCGTAGGCGGCGGCCGGGACGCCACCGCCGATCGACTTGCCGACGGTGACCAGGTCCGGCTGCAGGCCCCACGCCCCGGTGCAGCCGCCGGGGCCGGCGGAGAAGGTGTGCGTCTCGTCGTTGACCAGCAGCGTGCCGTGCCGCCTGGTCAGCTCCCGCACGCCCTCCAGGTAGCCGGGCAGCGGCAGCACGATGCCGATGTTGGTCAGCGCCGGCTCCATCAGCACGCAGGCGACGTCGCCGTTGGCCAGCTCGGCCGCCAGGCCGTCGAGGTCGTTGAACTCGGCCACGCGGGTGGTGAGGGTCGGGTCGACCGGCGGGCCGACGTTGCCCTCCCTCGACACCTGACCGTGCTCGCCGAGCGTCACGAACGCCTCGTCGACGGTGCCGTGGTAGCACCAGTTGAACACCAGCACCTTCGGTCGGCGGGTGACCAGCCGCGCCAGTCGCAGCGCCCAGCGGTTGGCGTCGGTGGCGGTGAGGGTGAAGCTCCACAGGGGCAGCCCGAACCGGCGCGCCAGCTCGGCGCCGGCCCAGGCGGCGTCGGTGGTCGCGAGCATCGCCGTCGCGCCGCCGGCCTCGCCGTAGCGCGACCGCACCGCCTGCACCGTCGGTGGCGGCGAGTGGCCCGCCATCGCGCCGGTGTCGCCGAGGGAGAAGTCGACGTAGCGGTGCCCGTCGAGGTCGACCACCGAGGCGCCCCTGGCCTCGGCGAGGTACACGGGGAACCCGCCGGCCGCCTTGTTCATCCAGGTCATCGGGACGCTGCCGA
>Ga0126313_10000975_pt1 | contig 14514 bp, 14 predicted proteins | sample Plot105A_FD_89954 | JGI IMG/M metagenome (GOLD analysis project Ga0126313, IMG submission 89954) | Serpentine soil microbial communities from UC McLaughlin Reserve, CA, USA - Plot105A | ecosystem: Environmental > Terrestrial > Soil > Grasslands | place: USA: UC McLaughlin Reserve, Lake County...
ACTCGACGTGGTAGCCCTTGGGGTCGCGTGTCCTCCAGAGCTTGTGCAGGTCTCCGGGCATCGAGCCCGCAGCGCACACCACCACGTCCTGGGGATCGGAGAAGGTGTTGACCGCCCCGATGACCTCGCCCTGGCTCGGCAGCGGCCCGTGACCCAGGTTGTACAGTCGCTCCACCTCCCTGTTCCACTCGCGCGAGTATGTTGCGGCCTGCTCCCTGTACTCTGGATCTACCTCGTGATCTATGAGCTCCTCGTTCAGGGCTTCGAGGGTCGCCCGCGCGTCGCCGACGAGCGCGATGCCCGCGTGCTTGTGGGCGTCGAAGTCGGCGACGTTTATGTTGACGAAGCGTACTTCGGGGTTCTGGAAGGCGGTCTTGGAGGCGGTGGTGAAGTCCGTCCAGCGGGTGCCGACGCCGACGATCACGTCTGCTTCCCGGGCGACGCGGTTGGCGGCGAAGGTACCAGTCGCGCCGACGGCGCCCAGAGAACAGGGATGGTCGTAGGGCATCGAGCCTTTGCCGGCCTGGGTCTCTCCTACGGGGATGCCGGTCTGTTCGACGAGCCGCCTGAGGGCCTCCGTTGCTCCGGAGTAGATCACACCGCCGCCGGCCACGATCATCGGCCGTCGGGCCCCCCGGATGAGCCCGACGGCACGACGCATCTGAGCGGAGTCCGGCAGCGGGCGCCCGATCCTCCAGACGCGAGGGGCCAGAAACTCCTCGGGGAAGTCGTAGGCCTCGGCCTGGACGTCCTGCGGCAGGGCCAGCGTAACGGCGCCCGTCTCGGCCTGGTTGGTGAGGACCCGCATGGCGGAGAGCGCCGCGGGCATTATCTGCTCGGGGCGCCCTATCCTGTCCCAATACCGGGACACGGGCCTGAAACAGTCGTTGACCGAGAGGCTACCGTCGTGGGGAGCTTCGAGCTGCTGCAGGACCGGGTCGGGGGTGCGCGAGGCGAAGACGTCTCCAGGCAACAGCAGCACCGGCAGACGGTTTATGGTCGCGAGGGCCGCCCCCGTGACCATGTTGGTGGCGCCAGGGCCTATCGAGGTCGTGCAGGCGAGGGTCTGGAGGCGGTTCTTCTGGCGGGCGTAGCCCGAGGCGGCGTGCACCATCGCCTGCTCGTTGCGGGCCTGGTAGTAGGTGATCCTATCCGCGTACTGCTGGAGGGCCTGGCCCACTCCCGCGACGTTGCCGTGGCCGAAGATGCCGAAGCATCCGGCGAAGAAGCGTTGCTCCACGCCGTCGCGCTCCACATGCTGGTTGGCCAGGAACAAGACCAGCGCCTGGGCCGTCGTCAACCGCACTACTAACGCACCTCCGTTTCCCGTTTGGGGCTCACCCCGCCGGAGACTATCGCCGCAGCTGTGTCCACCGCGCCCGCGACGTCGCCGTCGCCGGGGTTGAGCAGCGCCCGTCCCGCGACCAGCCCCCGTACCTGCGGGATCTCCATCGCCCTTCTCCAACCGTCGAACGTCTCTTCGGCATCGGCCCCCGGGTCGCCGCCCAGGAGGAGCGCCGGCAGGGTGGTCGAGGCCATCACCCGCTCCATCTCGGAGACTACCGGAAGCTTCAGCCAGGTGTAGGCCGAGGTGGATCCGAGGGCAGACGAGATCCCGATCGCCCGGATGGTCGGGTCGGGCTCGAGAATGATCTTGACCCTGCCGTTCTCCCGGCGGCTGGCGAAGGGTTCTATCATCGCCATGACACCTCGCGCGGCCAGAGAGTCCACAGCCTCGGCGCAGGCCGTCAGGGTCGGGAGCGTACCGGGATCGTCGTCGGCGATCCTCAAGAGCATCTTGCCGCCGTCGAGGTTCGCTGAAGCGATCGCCTCGGCGGTGTAGCCCGTGAAGCGGTCGTCGAGCTCGAAGACGGCCCCCGCGAGCCCGCCCCGGTTCATCGAGCCGATCACCACCCTATCGTCCAGGGCGCCCAGGGGCGCCAGGTCGTCCACGACATCCGGGCTCGCCATCAGGCCGTCGACACCGGGCCGCTGGAGCGCGGTCACGATCCGGGCCAGGAAATCTCCCCGGTCGGCCATCGCCCTCGGGTCGTCCCCCACCTTGACGATGCCGCGCGCGGGATGGTCCGCCGCGAGCAAAAACAGGGTGCCGCCCGTCTTCAGCAGCGGCCGTCGCCGGCGGGAGGCGAGGGCCTCGGCGACCGCCTCCGGGCGTCCCGCCCGGATCTCGGTCAGCTTCGCTACGATCTCAGACACCGGCGGACCTCTGGAGAAGGTCCTCGACCTCATCGCGGGTAGGCATGTCGTCGGCGCAGGCGAGCCGCGAAGCGACGATCGCTCCGGCGGCGTTGGCGTACCGGATCAATCTTTCGGCGTCCCACCCGGAGAGCAGGCCGTGGCATAAAGCGCCCCCGAAGGCGTCTCCGGCTCCGAGGCCGTTTACTATCTCGACCTCGATCGGCGGCGCTTCGGCGACGCCCTCCGAGGTGCGGGCGAGGACGCCCTCCGGTCCCTGTTTCACTATCGCGAGCTCGAGGCCGAGATCCAGGAGCGCCGCGGAAGCCTCCGACGGATCTCGGGTACCGACCGCCACCTCGACCTCCTCCTGATTACCCACCGCCACGGTGGCGTGCCGGAGAGCTTCGCGGTACCAGCGGCCGGCCTCGGTCTCCGACTCCCAGAGCATCGGCCTGTAATCCATGTCGAAGACCGTGATGCCCTCCGAGCGCTGCTCCAGGGCGGTGAGCGTCGCCGACCGGCTCGGCTCGTCCGAGAGCCCCGTGCCCGTCATCCAGAAGAGCGACGTACTGGCGATCGCTTCAAGATCCAGGTCTTCCACCGTCAGGTTCATGTCGGGGGCCTTGGGTTCGCGGTAGAAGAGGAGCGGGAAGTCGTCGGGAGGGTGGATCTCGCAGAAGACGATGGGCGTGCGCAGGTCCGGGTCCGTCCCCACCCAGGCACCTCGCACACCCCCCACGAGATGGGAGCCCCCGCGATGCGCGAACCCGCGCTCATCCGACCTCCGCCAGCGAGACCGGGCGGCGTTCCGCGAGCGAGAGGTCGGCGGCCATCGCGATCCTGAGCGCCTCGAGCGCGTCGCGCCCGGTGCAGGGGTTCTCGGCCTCCCCGCGAACTACCCGCAGGAAGTGCTCGAGCTCGGCCCGATACGCATCCTCGAAGCGCACCTGGAAGTTCGGGTACGCCGGCTTCTCCGGAGGCGGAACGCCCGGCTCCACGGAGCGTATCGGCGTGCGCCCGTCCAGACCGACGGCGATGCTGTCCCCGGAACCGAAGATCTCCGTTCGCACGTCGTAGCCCAGAGGATCATGCCTCCCGCCGGTCAGGACCGCGACCACGCCGCAGGCCATCCTTATGAGCGCAGCCGAGGTGTCCACGTCACCGTACCTGGCGAAGACACCGAACTTCCGCACGCTGCCCGCGGCGTACACCTCCTCGGCCTCGCTCCCGGTCAGCCACCTCAGGGCATCGAAGTCGTGGATGTGGAGGTCGCGGAAGATGCCGCCGGAGACCGGGATATACCCCTCGTGCGGCGGTTCGGGGTCGTGGGTGGCCAGCCGTACCGAATAGAGCGTCCCCAGCGCACCAGAGTCTATGAGCCGCTTGGCCTCCACGTAGCCGGCGTCGAAGCGCCTCTGGAAGCCGATCTGGAGCACCGCGCCCGAGGACTCGACCTGCTCGACGATCTCAAGCGTCTCGTCGTAGCCGAGCGCCACGGGCTTCTCGCAGAAGGCCGGAATACCTGCGTCTATGGCGGCCCGGATGAGATCCGCGTGCGCGGAGGTAGAAGCCGCGATCACCACGGCGTCCGGCCGAGACTCCAGCACCTCCTCGATCGAACCGCTCTCGCCTCCGAGCTCACCCGCGAGCGCCTTCGCACGCCCGGCGTCGACATCGCCCACCATCAGCGCATCGACCCCGGGATCTCCGGCCAGCACCCCGGCGTGCAGGGCGCCGATACGGCCCGCCCCGAGCAGCCCGACCCTCATCCCGGACCCGTCGTTCGAACAGCCCCCATCGTCCTCCTATTCTGCTGTCGCACCGTCCCGATCCCTCCCGATATTTATAGCCAAGGCTGAAAACCCTGTCAAATAGATATTTATTTTACAAGACCCCTGTTTCACAAAGTTCGCCGGGCGCGTCGAAGCTGGTGTGCTCCCGAGGAGGTCTACTCGTCGCCGAGTTCCATGGCCGCTGCGGATTCGTGGTCGAGGAGGAAGGTCACGTTCGGGTGCCGCCGCAGCATGGAGGCGGGCACGTCCTCCGAGACCTCTCCTTCGATGGCCGCCGCGACGGCGTTGGCCTTGTTCGCGCCCGAGGCGAGCAGCAGGATCTCCCGGGCCTCGAAGACGGTCGCCATGCCGACCGTGATCGCCTTCTCCGGCGCCCTGTTTTCCTCGAAGTCCGCCGCGTTGACCAGGCGGGTGGACTCGGAGAGCCGGACGACGCGGGTGCGAGAGTCGAAGGGGGCTCCGGGCTCGTTGAAGCCGATGTGCCCGTTACGCCCGATGCCCAGGACACAGAGGTCGGCCCCACCGGCCTCGCGGATGGCGACTTCGTAGCGCTCGCACTCGGCCTCCGGGTCCGGCGCGGAGCCATCGGGGACGTGGACCTGTCCGGGGTCCGCGTCGATGTGGTCATAGAAGTTCTCCCTCATGTAGACGCGGTAGCTCGCCGGGTGGTCCGGGGGGAGACCCAGGTACTCGTCCAGGTTGAAGAAGGTCGCCCGGGCGAAGGAGAGTCCGCCTTCGTCATGCAGCCTTACCAGCCGCCGGTACATCCCCAGCGGCGTGGTGCCCGTGGGGAGCAGCAGCACGGCGTCGGGCTTCTCGTGGATCTTCCCGGCCACGATGGCGGCCGCGGCCGCGCTCATCGACTCGTAGTGCGGGAGGACGCGCGCGTGCACCACTCACCTCATCGCCATGCGCCGGTAGGTGTGGCGCCTACCCCGGATCGCGAGCGAGGCCGCCATCACGTTCGTCGGATCGGCAACCCCGGAGAGGCCCGCGTCCCCGAGGTGGAGAACGTCCGCCCCGGTCTGTTTGGCGGCCAGCGCGAGATCCCGGACCGTCCCGGCGTCGGCCCCCTCCTGGGAGGTCCCGACGGCCGCCACCGCCAGAGCCCCCGCCGCGTGAATAGTATCCACCAGCCCCGCCACCAGCGTCTCCCGGCTACCCGGAACGGTCCCCGGCGCAGGGACGAGCACGGCGTCGGACGCGTCGGCGAGCCGGGCCACCTCCTCCCTCTCGACCATCCCGCGCCCGCCGCTGCCGTGCATCTTCCCGGCGAAGACCGCTGAGCCGGGCAAGACCTCCCGGACGAGCCCGGCGGCTGTGACCATCTGCGGGACGTCGACCTCGGCGTCGGGGTTGGCGGTGACGACGATAAAGTCCGCATCACCCAGGCGCTCTAGATTCTCCCGGCTGGCCTGCCGGTGGCCGGGCACCCCTTCGGAGGGCTCGACGTTCACGCCCACGGGCCGCCCGAGGCGGGTTTTGAGGGTGGCGAGGTCCGTGCCGTCGAACTTGTTGAGCAGGATGAGGTCGGCGCCGAAGGCGGCGACGATCTGAGGGTTCGAGGCGCCGTCCACGAGGGGCGGGGCCGGCCACAGGACCTCGCACATGAGGGTGCGTCCCTCCGAGAGGCGGACGGACTCGAGGAGCGCCGCTCCGTCCATCTCGTGGAAGTCGGCGGGGCCGCAGTCGAGGATGCGCTTCAATCCTCGGTCTCGAAGAGGGGCTCTCCGGCGCGCACCGCCCCGCTTCTCAGGTCCCGGACCGGATGGTCCTCGGGGTTCGTGACGACCACGGGGGTTACGGGATCGTAGCCTGCGGCCTGGATCTCCTCGAGGTCGAAGCGCACGATGGGCTGGCCCGCCTCCACCTCGTCCCCCTCCGTGGCGATCTTCTCGAAGCCTCCGCCCCGCATCTCGATCGTGTCCAGCCCCACGTGCACGATGAGCTCTATGCCCTCCTCGGTGGCGATGCCGAAGGCGTGCCCGCCCTCGAACAGCTTCACCAGGGTGCCGGAGACCGGCGCGACTGCCTCGCCGCTGGAGCCGGGGATAATGGCTCCCCCCTCGCCGGCCATCCCCTCCGCGAAGACCTCGTCCGGGACCTCGCTCAGGGGCACCGACTCCCCCGAGACGGGCGCCAGAATCTCCACTAGCTGCCACCTTTTAGCAGGCGGTTGATGCGCTCGGCGATGCGGTCGGACTGGGTGCCCATGACCACCTGGGCGACCTTGCCGCGTTTGATCACCCCGGAGGCGCCGAGCTCCTTGAGGCGGGCGTCGTTTATGTCCTCCGGGTCGTCGACGAACAGCCTGAGGCGCGTGATACACCCTTCGACGCTCTCCACGTTCTCTGTGCCGCCCAGGGCTTCCAATACGTTCTCCGCGAGCACGTCGTCGCGATCCCGTTCGGCGGTGGCGACGGGGGCTTCCTGTCGTTCGACCTCTTCGGCGCCTTCCTCACCGGGCCTCGGTCCGCGCTGGCTCTCGGGCAGGATCCAGTCCGAGGTCATACCCGTAGAGGCTTCCCCACGGCCTGGGGTCGCGAGCTTGAAACGCTTGATGAAGAAGCTAAAGACGAAGTAGTAGACCACACCGTAGACGAGGCCCACGCCCAGAAGCAGTAGCGGGCGGGTGGTGTTGTCCTTGCTGAAGTTCAGGACGAAGTCTATGAGCCCGGCCGAGAAGCCGAACCCGATCTTGATGCCCAGCAACGTACAGACCGCCAGCGCCGTCCCGGTCAGGATGGCGTGGATCAGGTAGAGGAGGGGTGCGACGAACAGGAAGGAGAACTCGATCGGCTCGGTTATACCGGTGAGGAAGGAGGCGAAGGCGGCGGAGAGCAGGATGCCCGAGGCGACCTTCGGGAAGTGGGCGTGCCGGATCATGGCCAGGCAAGCCGCCGGGAGGCCGAACATCATGATCGGGAAGAAGCCCGAGAGGAAGTATCCGGCGTTCGGGTCGCCCGCGAAGTAGCGTGTGATCTCACCGTGCACGGGACCGTCGGGTCCCTGGTAGGTGCCGAGCTGGAACCAGATGTAGGTGTTGATCACGTGGTGGAGGCCGATCGGAATCAGCAGGCGGTTGATGAACCCGTAGAGCCCGGTACCGATAGCCCCTAGCCCTACTATGGCCTGGCCGAGGGCGTTTATCCCGGAACCGATCGGCGGCCAGATCAGGCCGAAGATCACGGCCAGAATTAAGGCGGCAAAGGCGGTTATTATGGGCACGAACCTCTTGCCTCCGAAGAACGCCAGGTAGTCCGGCAGCCGGATGTCCGAGAAACGGCGATAGAGGCCCGCAGCCGTCAGCCCGATCAGTATCCCGGCAAGGACACCCATCTTGTCCACGGGATCGAAGCTTTCGTCCCCGAGCTGGGGCGCAACGGCGTTGAATACCTCGGCGAAGACCAGGTATCCCACGAGCCCCGCCAGGCCGGCGGCCCCCGCGCCCCCGGTCAGCCCCACGGCGATGCCGATGGCGAAGAGCACCGGCAGGTTGTCGAAGATGGCCTGCCCCGCCGCCGCGAGCCAGGGTATGTTCAGAAGGTCCGGTTGGCCCAGCCTCAAGAGTAGCGCCGCCGCCGGGAGCACGGCTATCGGTAGCATCAGCGAACGGCCAATGCTCTGGAGCGCCCCCAGCGCCCGGTCTCCCCAACCGCCGGCCCTGTCAGCCGTCGAAGCAGTTATGACGATCACCCCTCCCCTGTTCTACCGCCCACCTCTGACGTTGACTGTACTACCACCGCGTCCCCGAAGCAACGGACACGTTCGCCCGCTGACTCCTCAGGAGAACCCTTGCCCCGCGGCCGGCTACAGCTCCGAGACTACTTTCTTGGCTCGTGGGATGGACGGGGCGCTCATGCTCGGCTCGGTGACGCCCAGCCCGACGAGCGTCGGGATCAGGGCAGGCTCCCCCGCCGCCTCGCAGGTGTTCTCGATGAGCTTCAGGACCGCCGGGTGGTCGGCGCTCTGGAGACGCGCAAGGCGCTCGTTGCCCCGGTCTGCGGCCAGGGTGTGCTGGACGAGGTCGTTCGTCCCGACGGAGAAGAAGGAGACCTCCGGCGCCAGCTCCCCGGCGAGAATGGCCGCCGTCTCCGAGAGCTTCAGTACCACGGCCTCGACCGCCCACCAAAACCGTCCCACCTCCTCGACCGAATCTTCGACTATCTTCTCCCCGAGCGGGCTCGAGTTCCCCGGCGGCGTGGACGAAGGCCGGCCCCACTACCACGCTGTCGGAGGCGCCTACGCCGGTCAGTTTCACGGTCTGTCCACGATCAGTGCTCGTCCGCCGAAATGAGATCGGTCAGGGCATCCACGGCTTCCTCGGCGTCCTCCCCTTCGGCCCGAATGGTAATGTTGTCGCCCTTCTTCGCGCCGAGCGTCATGAGCTTGAGCGAGCTCTTCGCGTTCGCCTCCCGGTCACCCTTGACCACCAGGATGTCCGACGAGAATTGCTTCGCGGTCTTGACGAACTGCGCGGCCGGCCGGGCGTGAAGCCCCTCTTCGGGTCCGACCGTCGTCTCTCTCTCCACCATGCACCGCTCCTCTCGCACGCCGCTTTCCCGCCACGCATCGGCGGATCCAGTCTACCAAAACGCCCCCTCCCGGCACGTCAGCAGGTCGAGTGAATGAGCGCCCCCACCTTCTCGTGCTCCCTCAGCTCGTTGTAGAGCCTGACCGCCTCTTCGGTCTGCTCGACGTGCACGGGAACGCCCTCGTCCTCGAGCATCCGCAAGGTCTCCGGGCGCACCCGGAGCCGCTCCTCGAAACCCCTGGAGAGCACCACCACGGTCGCGCCGCGCTCCAGCAACTCTTCGACGTCGGACGGTTGGATCCCCGGCACGTGCCGCGTGCCGGTCTCGTTCCAGTCCCATTCCCTAGATCCCCCCGGGAAGAGCTTGGCGTCTTTGAAAGAGTCGTCTTCGACCTCCAGGCGTCCCCAGGAGACGCGGGTGATCCGGGGAGAATGTGCCGCTATTTCCATCGCGCTCTACCTCCTTATGGATCCGAATTACAGTCGGCCGGCGCCCGCCGGTCAAGCGGCCGGACCGCAACCCCTTTGCCGGACGCCGACTCCCACGTTGTGCGGCGCGTATAGCCTGTTCTGCCGAGCCGGCCGTTGTGTTATTATTCGCCTTCTGTAAGGCGAGTAAGGGGGGAGAAAGACGCAGCGCGTGTTGCGAGCGCTGCCGTCCGTTGGCACGACGCCGACGGGCGGTGGGATAACGGCACAACGTACTAGGACCTATCTTGGGGCGCACGACCGTGGCGACCACCCGACCAGGGGCCCGCGGCTGGCCCACATGCCCGGTCTCGACGGGCTGCGCGCGATCTCCGTCATCGCCGTACTCCTTTACCACGCCGAGCTAGCCTGGATCCCGGGCGGCTTCCTCGGCGTCGAGGTTTTCTTCGTCATCAGCGGTTACCTCATCACCGCGCTGCTGCTCGCGGAGTGGCGCCAGCGGGGGCGCATCGACCTGAAGACCTTCTGGTTGCGGCGCGCCCGCCGGCTTCTCCCTGCCCTGTATCTCATGCTCGTGGTCACGCTGGCGCTCGCCGTGGTCTTTCTGCCCGGTGAGGTCGCGGGGCTGCGCAGGGACGCCATCGCCGCGTTCGGATACGTGACGAACTGGTACCTCGTGTTCGGCCACGAGTCCTACTTCGAGGCGGTCGGACGGCCGTCACTGCTCAAGCACCTGTGGTCGCTCGCGGTCGAGGAGCAGTTCTACCTGCTGTGGCCGCTGCTGTTCACCGTCGGGATAAGCTTCGGAGCGATACGCTGGCGCCAGCGCCGCTTGCTGCTCGTCACGCTCGCGGGCGCGGCGGCCTCGGCACTGCTGATGGCCATCCTCTACGTACCCGGGGTAGACCCCTCACGGATCTACTTCGGAGCCGATACCCGGGCCTCGGGACTCCTCATCGGGGCGGCTCTCGCCTTCGTATGGTTTCCCGGACGCGGTCCGACAGGGGCCAGGAAGGCTGGCTCTGGTGCCCGTCGTCATCTGTGGCCCCACGCTCAGCTCGGGCGGTTCCGGCGCCGGTGGGGATGGATGGCGCCGGTGCTTCTGGACGTCGCCGGCTTCGCCGCGCTCGGCGGACTTTTCTGGTTCTTCCTCCGGCTCGGCGAGTTCCAGCCGTTCCTCTACCGGGGCGGCTTCGCGACGATCGGGCTCACCACCGCGGTGGTGATCATGGCCATCGCCAGCCCGTACACGCGCCTGGGCGCGGTCGTACTTGCGTGGGGGCCGCTGCGCTGGATCGGTGTACGATCCTACGGCATCTACCTGTGGCACTGGCCCGTCTTCATGGTCACCCGACCCCAGCTCGACGTGCCCTTCGACGGGTTGCCGCTCCTGGCCCTGCGGCTGGCGGCGACGGTCTTGATCGCAGACCTCTCCTACCGCTACGTCGAGACCCCGATCCGGACCGGCGCACTGGAGCGGGCGTGGAAGAAGCTGCGCGAGGCGCGAGGGTTCCGGCGCTGGGATCTCGGCGTCCGGTGGGCGGCGGCCGTCGTGCCCGTCCTTGCGTTCTGCGCAGTTCTCAGCGTGGCCGTAGCCCAGTCCAGAGCGCCGGAACCGCCGTCCTACCTCTCCTCGATGGAGGCGATCCATACCAGGCCCCCCGACAACGAGGCCGCCAGAACCGGGACCCCGGCAATGACACCGGTGACCGAAAAGGAGACCCCGGACAGCGAGCCCGGAACCGCCGAGCAGGCCCGGGCTGTCGGGCCCGAGGCCGGCACGTCTCATAGAGCCGGGACAGAGAAGAAACCGTCTCCCCCGTCCGGCGGTGCGACCGCCGATGCGCCGGTCGGCCCGGTCAGCGCCATCGGCGACTCGGTGATGCTCGGCTCCGTCGCGCAGCTGGACCGGACCATCGGCAACCTGACCGTCGTGGACGCCGAGGTCGGAATGCAGTTCTCGACCGCGACCGACATCCTGCGGTACCGCCGCAACACCGGCCAGCTCGGTGCGGCCGTAGTCGTCCACCTCGGCAGCAACGGCGCCTTCACCGCGGATCAGTTCGACGAGATGATGCAGGTGCTCGAAGGCGTGCCGAGGGTCGTGTTCGTGAACGTGAAGGTCCCTCGCCCCTGGGAGCAGCCGAACAACGAAATCCTGGCCGACGGGGTACGGCGGTACCCGAACGCCGTGCTCGTCGACTGGTACTCCGCCACGGTCAACCGGCCCGAGCTCTTCGCCTCAGACGGCATACACCCCCAGCCCAGAGGCCAGCGGATCTACGCGAACCTCATCAACGAAGCCATCCAGGCTCGCTAGCGGAGGCCGGCCACGCTCCAGGCGCAGGGACTACGCCGGATCTTCTCTTTACCGTCCGAAGAGCCGTCGCGTGAGACCGTTGGCGAACTTGCGATCGGGATCGTGCTCCTCCATGAGGTTCAGGAACTTCTCGAAGTTGTCCTGGTGCAGCGTCTCAAGGTCCGCTCTGGCAAAGCTCTCGCAATACTTCCCCAGGTGTGGGCGGGCTCCAAGCTCTTTGATCAGCCCTTCGGCGGCCGCGTAGTATTCTTCGAAGCCGCGCGAGTCGTTACAGACGAGATCTACCCACGTGCAGCGCCGGTCCCGTCCGGCACCGATCAGCGTGCGGCCGTGCCCGTCCGGCGTGAAGCGCACCTCGAAGAGCGCGTAGGGAAGCCGTCCCGAGCGGTACATCTCTTCGTAGAGCCCGACGAAGCGACGGCACGCCTCGAACGTGTCCTCGAACGGGACCGTGAACTCCAGCTCCTGATGCAAGTGATAGACCGTCCGATTGAAGGCCCTGTTGCTCTCCAACACGAGATGCGACCCCAGTTTGGCCCCGTAAGCGAGGGACGAAAAGGCGCGTAACCATCCCGCGTAAGCGGCGAAGTTGCCTACCCACGCGGCCATGAGGGCGTCTATGGAGATGTTCACGAACTCCCGAAAGTCCCCAAAGGGCGAACGGCCTTTCCCCGTGCGGTTCCACGTGTTGACCTGACATAGATCCGCAAATGGAAAGAGATAGAGGCTGAAGTGGTCGTTCTCTTGCAGCAGCCGGTCGAGGTAGTTCTCGACGGAGAATACGTCCGATATCTCGACCTTCTGTTCGACGTTGAAGCGTTCGACACCCTGTATCACCACCTCCGTTATTATCCCTATGGCACCGATCCCCCCAACCGCCGCCTTGAAGAGGTCATCTGGTGGCTCGCATTCGTGTATCTCACCTTTGCCGTCCACGATCTTGAGCCGCACGACCGACTGGGTGACGAATCCCCAGTCTTTCCCCGTCCCGTGCACGTCGGTGGAGAGGATGCCCGCGATGCTCTGGGCGTCGTGTGACGGTAGCGCGCTGAAGGCGAGCCCCTCGTCGAACAGCAACTGCACGACATCCCGCACCCGCGTACCGCCCTTTACGGCTATCTGCTTCTTGTCCCGGTCTTTCCAGAGGAGGCCGCTGTAATCGTCGAGCGTCACCAGAGTGCCGTCCGACACGACCCCCGTATTGAAAGAGTGTCCCGAGCCGACTACCCGCAGGCTCCTCGAGCTCCTCACCAGCTCGGAGATCTCCGCCTCGGTGGTAGGCCGGACGAAGCTTCCGGGCCTGTAGCGAAAGCGCCTAGCCCAGTTCATAAAAACGCCTCCACGGACCCTTCCCTCGAGCCAGACGAACCGTCCCAGCGTCACCGCGTTGATAACGATGTTCAACGTGGTAAGCAACGCGACCCTTGAGTAGCTCAGGAACTTCATCGTCCTCCCTCACGTCCACTCTATCACCACGCCATGTGAGCAGGTTGCGGTGAATTCCGGATGAAACGGCGGAGATTTTACGTCTCTGCCCCGACGTGATGATCTGTGGCACGGTAGCCCGTGAGCGCCTCGGTGAGTACAGCCCACACCCTCTCGGGCTCGCGGGTGCCGAGTTGGCTCAAGCGTCCGCAAGCCTCGTAGCCCCACGTCCACAGATCTTCCACGCCCGCTCCCCGGGCGGCCTCGACGGCAGCGCGGACGTCGTCCGCGTCCTCCGGGCCGAGGCCGAAGCCCTGGATCCAGATCTGGGCGCTTACGCCGTGCTCCTGGCCGAGGTCGCGGACCAGGCGCGCGAACCGCTCGACAAAGTCGTGGGCGGGGTGCCCGAAGGCCTTCCAATACGGATCGGTCGCCAGAGTATCGAGGCCGGGCATCCTCGCCACAACCGACCAGTCGGAGAGGCCCAGAGGACCCTCCGTGAGCGGTAGGAGGCAAACCGTGTTGCGCGCGCCCTGTCCGGCGACGTAGCCCACGAGTTCCCGGACGAAGGCGACCAGCGATGCTTCCCGAAACTCGGCAACCTCCGGGGTCAGCTCGTTGGACATTGGCTCCCCGCAGCGCTCGGAGAAGGCTTCCCGGCACCGCTCGCAGCGGCAACCCCAACGCTCGGAGGGGAGACCGAAGGCCTGGGGGTTCGCCCAGTGCGGCTCGTCCCAGAAGATCCTGTCGGCCCCGGTCTCGATCGCCGCATCGGCCCAGGAAACCGAGGCAATAATGCGAGACGATGAGCGGCCTCGAACCGACTTCAGTACCGAATCGTCCGCCCCAGAAGGCCGATCACCACGGCGGCGACGACTGCCACCGCGGCCGGCAGGGCGTAGAGCCCGGCGGCTAGCGTGGACAGGTCGTTGAGCGCCGCCAAGAGAGTTCCACCGGAGCTTGCCCGGGCGAAGCCGACCAGGAGGACCCCACCGCCGAAGATCACCATCATCAGCGGCAAGCTCGACAGGTCTTCCCGGCTGGGCACGCTTCCGAGCGCGAAGCTCAAAGACAGGTACGCCCAGACAGCGGTCAGAAGTGGGGTATCGGTGAGGAAACCGCTCGTCAGGATTCCCTCTCTGACCACTCTTGAGGATGGGTCAGCCACCTCAGCGAAGGTGAGCGGCGTGAGCAACGCGCTGACGGCAAGGAGCCCCAGAGGATTCAGGAGGATGGGTGCGAGCCCGATGACCGCCCCGATCGGGAAGGCGCGCCGTTCGTGGCGGACGTAGCCGAGCACGAGTCGACCGTCGGCCGACGTCCGCGGCGAGAACGGCGCGAAGCGTACTACCCTGGTTCCCGTGAGCAGGCACGCCAGGTAGTGGGCGCCCTCGTGCAGGACCACGCCGGGGAACACGAGGAGGTAGTAAGCCGTCCGGTTCAGGGCACCACCGCCGCGCCGGAAGCCCGACAACCCCATCAGACGGCTCATCGCGTAGGAACCGGCGGCGTAGAGCACTGCAAGCTCCAGCACCAAAACGAGCGGCGCGGCCAACACGGCTTACCGCCGGCCGGGTCTCGGTAACTCTTTATTACGTCGGAACATTCTTTCGGATTGTAGGGCTTCGCGGTTGGCAAATCTGGAAGATCCAGAACACGCTCTCTATCGGTCTACCGGCGGTTACAGTGGACCCCGACGCCGGGATCGTCCAGGTAGACCCAGGCGATGTACCGGGGGTTCCCTAATTCCGAGTATTCGGCTTATGTAAGCCAAAAAAAGTGAGCCGACGAGCGGACTTGAGAACCGCTGACCT
>Ga0126313_10000976_pt1 | contig 14512 bp, 24 predicted proteins | sample Plot105A_FD_89954 | JGI IMG/M metagenome (GOLD analysis project Ga0126313, IMG submission 89954) | Serpentine soil microbial communities from UC McLaughlin Reserve, CA, USA - Plot105A | ecosystem: Environmental > Terrestrial > Soil > Grasslands | place: USA: UC McLaughlin Reserve, Lake County...
TCCTGTTCCCGGTGCATGGCGTGCAGCTTGCGGCTCGGATCGGCGCACCCGCTATGCGCGGATACGAGGGTGCTCCCGCCCTGCCCGACGAGTGACAGAAAACGCCCGCTTCCGCGGTTCGTGGAGGACCCTGCGGGCCGAGGATCGAATCGGGATCGGGTCGCCCCCTCCAACAATCGGCAGGAGTCGCTAGTGGGCGTTCGGAAGGTCAACATCTTCAACGTCGAGCTCGACGAGCCCCTCGATGTGGCTGGGTTCCGTCACGTCTCCACGTCGGTCAGAGACCGGCTCGCGGCGTACCGGATCGGCGCCAGCATCTACCAGGGCTACGCCGGTCAGCCGATCTGGCCGTACGGCTACCACCACGGGGTCGAGGAGTGGCTGTACGTGATCTCCGGCAGGCCAGTGCTTCGCGAGCCCGCCGGCGAACGGACCCTCGCGCCCGGCGACTTGGTCTGCTTTCCCTCCGGGCACCTCGGCGCCCACGCGTTGGCGGGGCCCGGCCGGTTCGTGATCTTTTCGACCGGAGATCACGTCGAGCCGTGGTTGAGCGTCTACCCGGACTCGGACAAAGTGAGCGGACCTGACGGCATCCTGCTGCGAAGCAGCGCCGTCGGTTACTGGCATGGAGAAGGGACGGGCGCTCCGGTAGACGACCCCATCGTTCTCACCCGCGAGCCGCAGTCGGCGGCTCGCCAGCCGCTCGTCAACGTCCTCTCGGTCCCGGTCGAGGACCGTCGCCCCGACGCGCCCGAAGGATTCCGCGCCCGCACGGCGAGGCTCGGATCGCTACTGCAGGCCGAGCGGCTCGGGGCGACGGTCGCGGAGCTGGATCCCGGAGTGGGCTCAGCGCCGTATCACTACGAGTACGGCCGCGAGGAGTGGGTGCTGGTTCTGACCGGGACGCCAACCCTCCGCCATCCGGCCGGCAAGGAGGTGCTGGCGGCCGGCGAGATGGTCTGCTTCCCCGAGGGTCCCGCCGGCGCTCACTGCCTGTTCAACCACAGCGAGCACGTCGCACGGCTCGTGCTCATCTCAACCCTGGGGCTGCCGGCCAACGTCCACTACCCCGACAGCGGCAAGTGGCTGCTCCGCAACGCGCTGGACGCGGAGCCGGTCATTCTCTGCGACGGGCGAGCGGTCGGCTCTATTCACGGGGAGGCCTGATCCCAGCAGCCGCGCTTCCCCGGAAGAGTGGGCGGCTCGCAGCGCATGCACCTCCTTGGCGCGGAAGCGCGCAGCTCGTCGGGCTCGACCATCCGCACGCGGCACCGCTCGTGATCGCGGCTCCTACCGCGGCGGACTTGTCGGGGACGGGCCGACGGGGCCGGTGGGGCGGCAAGGGCAGTACTCGAGTCGACCGGAGAAGCCGGGGCGGGCGCCGCCGCTGCCAGCACGACGATGCGAGCGCGACAGCAGGCGACGTGCGGCAGGCCAGCGTGGAGAGACGAGATGGCCCAGCCGGAAGCGCTCGTGAATCGCCTGCAAGAACGCGCTTACGGAGGAACGGCAAGAGCCGCATTACGCGAAAGGACGATGTCCTACGTGCGGGCCTCGGTGGATGCGTCGACGGCCCCAGCAGTTGCTCGCCACGTGAGCCAGCGGAGCGGTGTTCCTCTGGTGTTCCCGATCTCCTGAGCCGATGAGTGCGCGGTGTGAAAACCCTGCAAATCGGCAAGCCCTCCGCCGGACTCGAACCGGCGAGCCCTTCCTTACCATGGACGTTCCGGAGCGCAACGCGAGGGCAGCTGCATGGAAGGGCGGATTCGCAGCGCTTTCGAGGCGAGTCCCGGCTCGCCTCGTTAGCGCGGGTGACCGCTCGTGAGCTGCTCTTGGACGCGGAGTGGACGCGGTGGCGAAAGACGTGCTCGCTCCGATACAACCTCTTTCATGTCCGCGTTCGCGTTGCGCAGTCCGGCATTCGAGGACGGCGCGCCGCTCCCGCGGCGTCACACGTGCGAGGGCGAGGATGTGTCGCCGGCGCTCGAGTGGATCGCGCCGCCTGCCGAAGCACGCTCGCTCGCGATGGTGGTGGAGGATCCCGACGCGCCGGGCGGCACGTTCACGCATTGGCTCGTGTGCGGGATCGAGCCCGAGGCACGCGGGCTCGCCGAGGGCGAGCGTCCGCCGCTGGAGGGACGCAACGACTTCCGCCGGCGCGGCTGGCGCGCTCCGTGCCCGCCGCGGGGCCACGGCCCTCACCGGTACGTGTTCCGTCTGGTCGCGCTCGACGCCATGCTCAAGGACCTCGCCCGCGGCGCCGTCGCCCGCGACGTCGATGAGGCAGTCAGCGGCCATGTCCTCGCCGCCGCCGAGCTCACCGGGACGTTCGAGCGATGACCCCCCTCCTGCGAGCGAGGTCAGGCCAGGGGCTGGACGCGCGTCTCCCCGTCCTCTCGTACGAGGATTACTCCTCCGCCCTTGGGCATCGGCGACACGATCTCGCCCGCGAGTCCCAGAACCGCGGCCTCGTTCGTCGGGCTGTGCCCGACGACGAGCGCCCGACCGCCGTCGGGCAGCTCGTCGAGCACCCGGCTGAGCGCTGCGCCTAGGATCGCCGAATCATGCTCCACCAGCTCGGGATCGGCTGAGCGAAGCGCGCCCAGCTCGCCGCTGCCCGCCTGCTGGTAGGCGCGCCGCCACCGGTCCTCGACCTTCGACCGCAGACCGCTCTGGACGTAAGCGCCGCCAGCAATGCGCTCCCCGAGCGCGCACGCAAAGCAGGCGAGCGTCTGCGTGGCGCGTTGCGCGCCGCTCGAGACCAGCACGTGGTAGCCGCCGCGAAGCGTCGCGCCGAGCGCGAGCGCCGCCTCGATCCCGTCCCGCGTGAGCACGTCGCCTTCGTTGTCGGTGTGGCGCCGGAGCTCGATCTCCTTGGCCATCCTTCCTCCCCCCGAATAGCATGCCGGCAAGGCTGAGCATGACTGGCGAAGACGCCGCGGTCGCGGTAGGCGTCCAGGTCGGGAAGTTCGACGGCATCGAGCCGCCGCATGATCCGCCGGCACACATGCCGGCGCACCTTGCGGAACCCCGCCCACCGCAGGCCAAGTCGTGGAAGGGCCCATTGCAGGAAATCCACGAGCCTTGGTCCGCCCGCCTCCCCCCGGTATGGAGCTGACTCACGGCGAGCACGGTCGGTCGGTACCGGGCGGCTCGTCCACCGGCAGCATCGTCGCCTCGCCGGGCCGGTCGACGGCTGCCCAGCGCATCTTGTCGTCGACCCTCGCCTGAAAGGGCTTGGCTGCCGCTCGCGCATCCGCCACGTCGGCGAAGCGAGCGGAGGCCCACAGCTCAGTCTGCGCGCCAGCGTATGGATCGGGCAGCTCGAGCTTCCAACCGCGGCGCTCGAGCCGCGTGAGCACCTCGCCGGTGCGCGGCCCGCCGTGGCGGTACAGCCAGGCGATCATCGTCGGAAACGTGTCCGTCGGGGCAGCCATGCCACCTGGCATCGGGATCACGAGCACCGCGATGCCGGGCCCGCGAATCGGCTCCTCGTTCATCGCGCGGCGGTGCTCAGTCGGAGCGACTCGGTGCGGCGCGGATCGGAGCGGGCGAGATCGACGGCAGCGTCACCGGCGTACCGGGCGGGGTCGAGAGCTCGAGCGACCTCGTCTCCATCCGCTGATCTGCTGCCTGGGCGAGCAGCCCGTTGAGCCGCTCGCCGGCCTCGCCGACGTCACGCGCACTGAACTCGAATATGACGGTCGCGTGGAACTTCATGGCTCCCCGACGCTACGCCGGCCTGTTGCCATGTTCAAGCGGCCATCAGACGAGTGCGGCGATGATCGCGGCCGCAGCGCCGATCGAAACGAAATCCGGCTCCGGCGCTACGAGCGTCACCCCGATGCGGTCGCCGGCCGGATCGCGCAACGCCATAAGCGCTTCCAGGGCGGCGACACCGCCGCCCACGATCACCACCTTGGCCGGCGACCCGAGCTCGGCCATGGGCTCACGCCACGCTTGTCACGGGCGGTGGTCAACGGCCCGACTGATGACTCCGCCGCATGCGCGGCAACAGTCTTCAGCCACGAGATGGCGGAGGAGTGAACGGGACGTTCTCTCGCTCCTCCGCCTGCGTGATCGTCGTAACCGGCACGCCTAGCCTCTCGACTCGATGCGGCAGGTCGCGTCGCAGCCACTCAGAGACGCGCTTGGGCAGCGTGGAGATGATCACCTCGTCGAAGCCGGGGTCTTCGAGCGCCGACTTGACGGCCTCGAACGGGTCGGCCTCGCCCATGATGCCGTCGACCGGGCCGCCGGCTTGGCGCTCGAGCAGCGGCTTGGCCGTCTCAAGCGTCCAATCGGCGCCGCCCTTGCGCGGCTCGTTCGGTATCAGCAGCGCGAAGGTGCACGGACCTTCTCGCGCACGCTCGCGCACCGCGTCTAGGAGTAATGGCGTGCTCGCCGTGCGGTTGGCCACGACGAGGATTCGGCGGCTGGAGGCGTCCATCTCGCTCCCCCTACGGCTGAGATTGTGATGATCGTCGCAAACCCCCCGGTCCGCGTCAACACCGCCGACGGCGCGCGCACGGGGCGCCGGAGTACGAAGCGCTGCATAGTGCGTGAAACTGAGGTCCGCAGGGAGTTACAGCGTGACGCAGCGTGCGCGCCTTCGGTTAATCACTTGGGTACCCAGCCGCCCGCGAGCTGCTCGTCGACCGAAGACCGCCGCGGCGGTGGCGCGGCCGTCGTCCAAGAGGAGGAGACACCTCAGGAGACAGTCGAGGCGTTCGTCGACGCGAGGCGCTGTCTCAGCAGCGCGTGGCTCCGGAAGAGTAAGACCCCGCATCGTCGGGGTGTCTACTGCGAAGCGGCATGAGCCGTCTGCTCTACCTGGACCAGAACTACCTCAGTGGCATCGCCAAGCACAAGCCGGGCTTCGTTGCGCTCGAACCGGTCCTGCGGGACGCCGTCGCGCGCGGCGACGTCGCCGTGGTCGAGTCCGCGGTGCATGAACGCGAGTCGCACCCGCGACCCGACCTCGGACTGCTCGAGCTGCTGCGGGGGCTCTCGGGCGGCCACCGCCTGCCCGACCGGCCCGACCAAGCGGCACGCGACGCGCGGCGACGGATGGCAAGGGCGATCGAGCTCGAGTTCCCCAAGCGGCAGGGCCGCGCTAGCGACGCCGCCGACCTCGACGCGCTCGCGATCGCGGTGGTGCGCTGCGACCTGGTCACGTGCGACGCGTTCATGGCCGACGTGATCCGGCGGACGCGCCTGGAGCGCAGTCACGGCTGCGAGCTGTTCAGCGGACACCGCGCCGACGTGCTCACGCTGCGCGACCGGTTGATGCGCGGGTGTGCGAGCAGCGCGGGCTGAGCACCTGCGCCGTGCGATCCGCGCGTCTGCCGCGCGGCGACCGTCGCGCGGTGAGGGCTCAGCGTTCGCCGGCGGCCGACTGTCGTCAGCGGGCGGGGAGCCGACGAGCCCAGGTCTCGATCGTGCGCGCCCATTCGGGGCCGGCGCGTGCGAGCAGATCGTTGTGGCCGGCGCCCGCGAAGACGTGCATCCGCTTGGGGCCCGCCGCGGCCTCGGCCAGCGCCTCGGCATGCATGAGCGGCACGATCTCGTCGCGCTCACCGTGCAGTACGAGCAGCGGAGCTGCGAGCCCGCGGATGAGCCGGATGCTGGGGTAGGCGTCGGGCACGAGCGCGTGCGGGATCAGCGGGTAGTGCACGCGCGCCATGTCGCGCACGCTGGTGAAGGCGGATTGGAGGATCAGTCCGGCCGGCGGCTGCTCGAGCGCCAGGGCGAGCGCCACGGCGCCGCCGAGCGACTCGCCCAGGTAGAGCAACGGCGCCCGCTCGCCATCGAGTCGTCGCACCAGCGCGTTGCGGGCCGCGCGCGCGTCGCGGTAGAGGCCCTGCTCGCTCGGCCGGCCGGTGCTGCGACCGTAGCCGCGGTAGTCGAACGCCAGCACGTCGAACCCCGCGGCTGATAGCAACTCGATGTGCGGGAGGCGGTCGCCGACGTTGCCGGCGTTGCCATGACAGAGCAGCACGTGGCCGATCGCCGGCGTGCGCGCCGGGACCCACCATGCGTGCAGGCGCTCGCCATCCTCGGTCGCGAACGTCACGTCGGCGAACGTGAGGCAGGCGGCTGCTGGCGACTGCACGACCGCCCGGGAAGGGAAATAGAGCAGCCCGTTGAGTAGCGGCCCGGTCAGCACGGATCCGGCTCCGTGGCCGGTTCGGCGCGAAGCGAGCGCGGTCGGCCGACCGTCAACGCCGTGTTTCGGCGCTGTTCGGCTAGCGCTCCGAGACCGCGATCGCCTCGCCCGCCTCCGCCAGCTCCGGCTCGGTGACCGCCTCCGGCGCCTTCGGATCGTCGACCGGCTGCGTGGACTCGAAGTCTCGCCAGAGCTCACGGCTCTCGTCGGCCTCCCGGCGACCCTGCAGCAAGCGCTCGTGACACATGCTCCGAACCTCCTCTCCAGACCGGATCCATATTCCTCTCACGGACCCACAGGTCAAGAGTCGCGCGTGGCTGCGGCCGACCAACCGTACCCCCACCCCGTGTGTCGTGAGCAGCCGCGGCGGAAGCCTCATGCACTGAGGCGACGGACACACCAGCAAGGCCCGCCGCCTCCCGGTAACTCCGGCTCACGGCCCAGCTACGAGCTGAGACTCCTCGGACTCTTCAGGGCGAAGCTCGTCCAGCTCGTCGTGCTCGGCCACGATCCCGTGACGAGCCGCCTCGCGATAGTGCGCGAACAAGCGACGAATCTCCTCCAGCGCCTGCTGATCGTCACGTCGCGCGTCCCGATCCGGCTCGCATCCGGCGCCCACTCCGAACCACCTCCTTCGAGCGGCGCACACTTGTCAAGGACCTCGACGAATTGCAGAAAAGCCGCCACCGGGAAGCGCCGAACCGGGACGAAGCGCGCGCCCGCCAAGCGCGCAAGCCGACCGGGCGGGCCGCGCGCAAGACCTAACGATCAATAGCCTCGCCAGATCGCGAAGACGGCGTGATCAGCCGGCTCCTCCACCTGCAGGTCGAGCATCTCCAGGTGACGCAGGAGACGGAGGCGCCTTTCGGTCACCGCAACCACGCCCACGACGGTACGCTCCGGTCGATGGCTCGATCGGCCGAGCTGGTGCGGCCCCGACGCGGACGGATGATCGCCGGCGTGTGTGCCGCCCTGGCGCGGCGGTTCGACGCAAAGCCGTGGCAGGTCCGGCTGATCTTCGTGCTCTCATGCCTGCTGCCCGGGCCGCAGTTCCTGCTCTACATCGCGCTCTGGATCATCCTGCCCGCCGAGTGAGCGCGGAAGCGGCCGATCGAGCCGATCGCGCGGCCACTTGACCAGTGCTTCGCGCGGCGCGATGCTCGGGCTGTACCCCTCGCCGAAGGAGGAAGCGAGCGATGTTCGCACGCGTCAGCACGTATCAGGGCGAGATCGAGCGGCTGCTCGAGGGCTTCCGGCGCACGACGGAGCCGCTCGCGCAGCTCGAGGGGTTCGAGCGCGCGTACTTCCTCACCGACTCCGCGGCAGGTCGAGCGATGACCATCACGCTGTGGAACTCGCAGGCCGCGATGGCGGCCAGCGCGGACTGGGCGAGCAAGGCGCGCGAGCACGCCGCGCACGAGTCCGGCGCGGCGGTCGAGTCGATCGACAGGTACGAGGTCGCGCTCATAGCCGAGAAGACTGCGCTGTGATGAAGTTCCACGCCACGATCGTCTTCGAGTCAACGCCCACGACGTCGCCGAGGCGGGGCACCGCGTGAATGCGCTGCTGGAGCAGGCAGGCGACGCGAGCCTGGTGGCGAAATCGATCGAACTCGCAACCGCAGCTGGTACGCCGGTGACGCTGCCGCAGGTCGCTCCCGGCGGGCAGGAGTGATGTCAGCCCAGCGTCTGTGGGCGCCGTGGCGCATGCAGTACGTCCAGGGCGAACGCAAGGATGAGGGCTGCATCTTCTGCCTGGCCGTCGGGCCCGGGGACGACCAGGCGCGGCTCGTGCTCCACCGGGGGGAACGGTGCCTCCTGATGTTGAACGCGTTCCCGTACAACAGCGGCCACCTGATGGTCTCGCCGCACCGCCACGTGGCGTCGATCGAGCGCCTCGACGACGACGAGCTGCTCGAGCTCATGACCCTCACTCAGCGGGCGCTGCGCGCCGTGCGCGAGACGTACGCTCCCGACGGGTTCAACCTCGGCGTCAATGAGGGCGAGGTCGCCGGCGCCGGCTTCGCGGGCCACGTACACCTCCACGTTGTCCCCCGCTGGGCGGCGGACAGCAACTTTATGGCGGTGACGGCGTACACGCGTGTGCTGCCGCAATCCCTGGAGGACTCGTACGCGCAGCTGCGCGAGCGATTCGCTCGACTTCAGTCGTAAGCGGGAGATCCAGAGCGCGCGGCGAACGCGTGCTGACGGGCGCCTCAACCGAGGCTCAGCGGGTGGACGCGAGAGGCCGGTCGGCCTTCTTGGCGGTGACGACCGTGACAGGGAGACCGAGGTGGCTCACGCGGGCGGGCAGATCGATGTGAAGCCAGCGGGAGACGCGCGCGGGGAGCGTCGAGACGATGACCTCGTCGTACTGATCCGCCTCGAGAGCCGTCGAGACGGCCAGGAACGGATCCTCGGTGCCGACCAGTCCCCCGACGCGGCCACCTGCCGCCTCCTCCAGCAGCGGAATGGCGAGCTCGAGCGTGATGGCCGACTCCTCGGTGTCGGCATCCCAGAACGGCCGCGGTACGAGCAGCGTGAAGCGGCACGGATGATCCGAGGCTCGCCTGCGCACCTCGGCGAGCAGCGCGGGCGTCGCCGCGGTGCGATTGGCGACGATCAGAACGTTGCGCGGACGCGTGTCGTCCATCGCGGCTGACCGCAGGTCGGGCACGTCGGGGGCCTGACAAACACCCACTCGTCGTACTCCTCGACGAGCGTTACGTCAAGGCGGGGCCACCCGCAACAAGCGGCTCGCCTGGCTCGCGACGTACGTGTTCCTCGCGAAGAACGGCACGGTCCTCGACCCAGACGACGATGCGGCGTATGGGGTCGTGGTCGAGGTGGCGCCGGCACCATCGACGACGTCGACCGGATCGCCGCGGTCCTCGCCTCGTTCGCCCGCAACCAGGCCGTTTGATCCGTTCCGTGAATCCGCTTACTTTGCGTACGCGGCCAAAAGCGGCCCACGAAACCAACGGGCACGCAGCCGCCAACCCACCGGGCGCCGGAAAGGTGGCAAATCCAGGCCTTTCCCCTCGGGTGGTAGCCGGCGCGCTGCTCGGCGTGGCGCGTCGCAGCAGGGCTGTCGAGACCGGCGGTCGCAGAGGCAGGCGACCGGCGACGCGGGTGAGTTGACGTCAACCCGCGTTCAGCCGATACGTTCGCCGGCGAGTCGGCGTCATAGTGTCAAGAGTGGGCCGGAGGGCGGAGCGAAGCCGTGAGCACACCGGCCATACCTGAGCAGAGGCCGGAATCGGGCGGATCGCTCGGCCGTACCGAGTCGATCTGCCCGCGCTGCAAGCGGCTGCTCGAGGCCGAGCTGCTCGACCAGGGCGGCCGGGTGATGCTAAGCCGAACCTGCCCCGACCACGGCCGCTTCGAGGCGGTCGTCTACGGCGACGCCGCCCGCTACCGCGAGATCCAGCGCTTCGACAAGCCCGGCACCGCACCGCTCGAGCGCCAGACCGAGGTCGTCGGCGGCTGCCCGCACGACTGCGGCATCTGCCCCGAGCACGCCCAGCACACGTGTCTGGGGATCATCGAGGTCAACACGGCCTGCAACCTCGACTGCCCGATCTGCTTCGCCGACTCGGGAACCGGGCCGCGGGGACATGGGTTCTCTCTCAGCCTCGCCCAGGTCGAGTCGATGCTCGACGCGTTCGTCGCCGCCGAGGGCGAGCCGGAAGCCGTCCAGCTCTCCGGCGGCGAGCCCTCGATCCACCCCGAGATCCTCGAGATGCTCGCCGCCGCCAAGCAGCGCCGAATCCCGCTGGTGATGCTCAACACCAACGGCATCCGGCTCGCCCGCGACCCGCGCTTCGCCCCGGCGCTGGCGGAGATCGGCGTCCACGTATATCTGCAGTTCGACGGCTTCGACGCTGCCACACAGGTTGCGATCCGCGGACGGGAATTGACCGCGGAGAAGCTGCGTGCCCTGGAGCGCTGCGCCGAGGCCGGGGTGACGGTCTCGCTCGCGGCGGCGGTGGAGCGCGGCATCAACGAGCACGAGGTCGGGGCGATCCTCACCTTCGGGGTCGAGCACCCGGCCGTCACCGGCGTCTTCTTCCAACCCGTCACGCACTCCGGGCGCTTCCGCATCGACGCCGACCCGCTCGACAAGCTCACCAACCCCGACGTGATCGAAGCGATCTGTGCACAGCTGCCGGACTGGTTTCGCGCCGACGACTTCGTCCCTGTTCCCTGCTGTTCTCCGACCTGCCGCTCGGCGACCTTCGCGCTGTACGACCGCGAGGACCTGATTCCCCTTCCGCGGCTCGTCGACGTCGAGCAGTATCTCGACTACGTGAGCAACCGCGCGGTGCCCGATCTCGCCGTCCGTGAGGCCCTCGAGGGCCTTTGGTCGGCGAAGGCGGCGGGCGGCTCGGCGCCGGTTGCCGCGCGGCTCGACTGCATCGCCTGCGCGACCGGGATGCCGCCCGAGCTGCGCGACGTCGCCGCCCGCGGCTTCATGGTCGTAATCCAGGACTTCCAGGACCCCTACACGCTCGACGTCCGCAAGCTCCGCAAGTGCTGCGTCGCCGAGATCGCTCCCGACGGCCGGCTGATCCCGTTCTGCGCCTACAACTCGGTCGGCTACCGCGAACAGGTACGCGCGGAGCAGGCGATCCGGAACGGGGCGCCGTGAGCACCTTTCCTGCGGACGGGCTCGAGCCGCTGCCGTCACTCTCGGACCTGAGCAGCGATGCCGGGCGAAAGGACTGTTGCGCGTCGGTCTACGGGCACCGCGAGGAGGGTTGGCTGCTCGGCGACGAGCTGGACCCGGGCGGCGAGGCCACGACCCGGCGGGCGCTCGAGCTTGCAGCGGTGCGGCGCGGCGATCGCCTGCTCGACGTCGCCTGCGGGCACGGGGCGTCCGCGCTGCTCGCCGCCCGCGAGGTCGGCTGCCGCGTGGTCGGGCTCGAGTACGGAGGCCGGGCAGTGCAGGAGGCCACGGCGTCGGCCCGAACCGCGGGACTCCAGGAGCGCGTGTCCTTCCGGCGCGGGGACGCCGAGGCACTCCCGTTCGAGGCAGAGAGCTTCGACGCGGTGCTCTGTGAGTGTTCGCTCTGCACGTTCCCGGACAAGGCTCGAGCGGCACGGGAGCTGCGGCGCGTGCTGCGGCCCGGAGGACGCCTGGCGCTCTCCGACGTCGTCGTCGAGGATCCTCGGCTGAGCGCCGAGCTGCGCGGGCCGCTGGCGGTGATCGCGTGCGTCGGCGCGGCTCTTCCCCGGTCTGGCTACGAGCGCCTGCTCGCCGACGCCGGCCTGCCCGTGCTCGCAGTTGAGTCCCGCGGCGAGGACGCCGCGCTTCTCGCTCGGCGCGTCCACGACCGGCTGCGAGGAGCCCGCCTGCTCGGCGTCGAGCGGATGGAGGGCGCGCGCCTCGCGACCGCCGACGCGATCGAGCTTGTCGCTCGAGCGCGTGAGGCGATCCGCGCCGGGGCCCTCGGGTATGCGATCTTCATCGCCGGCGACTGACGGAAGGGCACTGCGATGACCGGCCTGTGGATCGCCGTCGGAGTGCTCGCCGTCCTGCTCGTCGCTCTGGTGGCCGGCAGCTTTCTCGCGATGGCCACGGGCCGGTTGCACCTCGACCTCGGCTGGGGGCGCAGCCTGCACCAGCTCGGTCCGCTCGCGATGCGGATCGAGGCTCCGCGCGAGCTTGTCTACGAGATCCTCAGCGCACCCTACCTCGGGCGGGCGCGGAACGACTCGATCGATGTCCTCGCCCGCGGCGAGTCGCTGGTTGTCGCGTCCCACCTCACCAACGTCCACTTCTACAAGTCCCGCACGGTCGAGGCGATCGAGCTCGAACCTCCGGCGCGGATGAGCTTCAGACATCTCACCGGCCCGGTCCCCTACGTGGTCGAGGAGTTCGGGCTCGAGCGGGACGGCGAGGAGACACAGCTGCACTACGACGGCGAGCTCGGGATCGACTTCTTCCTGCTCGGGCGGATCGCCGGTCGCCGCTGGGTCGTCCCGCAATGGCGCCGGGCCGTCGGTGACCACCTCGAAGCCGTCAAGGCCCTGGCCGAGCAGCGAGCCCAGCGGGCGCGATCGCGGCACTCGGCCGGCGGCGCCGGGTAGCTGGTCTCACCGCCCCTTCGGGGACGCCGGACAATCCGATCTGCTGCTGGCGGGTCAGCGGCTTCCTTTCGCCCGCCTCGCCCAGTTCGCTGAGCGAGACACTCAGAGCGTGAGCGATCCTGAGCAACGGTGGTCTCGACGCGGCGACGATCACCCTCCAGCTTGATCCGGAGTGCCGGCCGACGATCCAGTCCGTAGGCTCGGCGGGCTGTGGGTGACCGCGTGCCGCGCTGGGAACGAGCCGTCGCCGCCTCGATCGATTCGATCGCCGCCGAGCGCGAACGGCGCGCCAGCCGCCGGTGATGCAAAGGCCGCGGCACGCGCTGCGGTCCGCCGTCCGCCGGCATCGCGGCGTCCCAGGACTCACGCCGAGCTTGCCCGTGGACCACGTGTCAGACCGCGGCTGAACCGCGTCCGGCGCCCGCACTCCGAGCCGTGAGCTCGCTCCTGACTCAGCTGGGCGGTGTGGGCGAGCCGCTGATGATGCAGTCGAGGCACAGCGCGCTGAAGCGCACGAGCCGCGGCGCGTTGGGCGGCGCCTCGATCGTGAGCAGGAACGTGTTGTCGGCGACCTTGCGCAGCCGCAAGTTGCGGAAGACGAACTGACCCCGTTCGTCGACCGGCGCGGTGACCCGTTGCTCCGGTCCCGACTCGCGGCGCGCCACGACGCGCCCGTTCGCTGGCGCCGGCTCGACCGTCCCGCGGATCGTGAGCGGCCGGTCGGACCGTGTCGGATACGTGAAAGTGATGCCGTTGCCCGTCACGCCCGAGAAGCTCACGCGCAGCCCGGGCGTCACGAGCGGCAACGTCGCCGCGCACGCCCGATCGAACCGGGCGCCGTCGCGATAGTCGGCGACGGCGATGTCGAGCCGCCGGCGCAACAGCATCTCGTCGACGGCGGCGATCTGACGCGCGGCGACCCCCTCCGCGCGGCGAGCCGCGCGATCACGGCAGCCCGCCGCAACAGCCAAGCGCGCCGCTTGGGAAAGCCCGCGATACTCGGCCGCCGTCGCCGGATTCGGATCGGGAGTCGTCGCGGGCTCAGAGCCGCAAGCCGCAAGCGACCCTCCTACTACGGCGAGAGCAGCCACGACCATTGCCGATGCAGCTCTGCGGGACCGCGTGATCACGATTACACCTCGATTGTGCCCGATCGCGTTCCGGCTATCCGGCGGCGGCGCCGACATTCACGGATCCGTAATCCCCGGTTACACCGGTAGAGCGGCGCGCGCGGCACCACGGGACTGACGACCGCCGTCGGCTGGAACAGTCCCCGGCCTCGAACCGGTGACCCCCTTCCCATCGCTCCGGAAGGGGTCGCCCAGGCCGCACAGAAAGGAGAAGACCGCGGTATAGCGCCGGATCTGAAGCCCTCTGCCGGGCTCGAACCGGCGACCCCTTCCTTACCATGGCGGTCCGGCTATGCCGAGGAAGCCTCTCCAGGCGGTCAAAGCCGCTGCACACGCCGCGAATCGGGTTGCCGCAGCATGCCGCAGCGACCGGCACGTCTCGGCACTGTCCGTTACCCAGTGGGTACCCGGGCGAGGACGGCGTTCCGCGCACGGGCGGCCACCGTGACCTACTGCTCATGCGCGTAACCGCGCCGCCACACCGGGCGCCGCCGTGCCCGTAAGTAGCCTCGCCGGCCGACAAGCCAGCGATGCCCTTTGCCACGATCGGACAGCCGATGCCTCGCGCCGCCGACGCTTACGCGACGGCGGACAAGCGGCAGGGCTGGATCCTCGCCGCGGCCGGCCACCGCGAGGAGTGGGCGCGCGTATTCCACGCCGGATCGCACGACAGCGAGCGGATCTGGGCCGCGATCGCTGCCGCTGTCATCGATGCGCCGGTCTCGGTCGTCCGCGACCGAGCGCCGCACGGCGTGGTCCGCGGCGTCGACATCACGCTCACGATCAACGACCTCACCGCGTGGGTCGCGACGGCCTGGCACTACTCCGATGCGGACGCCGCACCGCGGCTCGTGACCGCGTACCCGAGCGCCTAACATGAGCCCATGGCCGTCGTGCGAGAGATCACCGCGTTCGACCGCGTCGAGCTGCTCGAGCCGATAGACGACGCACCCGCCGGCGCGCGCGGCGGCGTCCTCGAGCTGCGCGATCGTGACACCGCGATGGTCGAGATCACCGCACCCGAGCTCGACCCGGCCGCCCGGATCATCTTCGTACCGCTCGTCAAGTTTCGCCGCGTCGCCTGACCCACGCTCCTGGGAGCGTCTGGCATCCCAGCTGAA
>Ga0126313_10000977_pt1 | contig 14512 bp, 11 predicted proteins | sample Plot105A_FD_89954 | JGI IMG/M metagenome (GOLD analysis project Ga0126313, IMG submission 89954) | Serpentine soil microbial communities from UC McLaughlin Reserve, CA, USA - Plot105A | ecosystem: Environmental > Terrestrial > Soil > Grasslands | place: USA: UC McLaughlin Reserve, Lake County...
AGGACGCTGGCAAGGTCGCCGGCCTCGACGTCAAGCGCATCATCAACGAGCCGACCGCGGCCTCGCTCGCGTACGGGCTCGACAAGGAGGCCGACCAGACGATCCTCGTCTTCGACCTCGGCGGCGGCACGTTCGACGTGTCGGTGCTCGAGATCGGCGACGGCGTCTTCGAGGTCAAGTCGACCGCCGGCGACAACCATCTCGGCGGCGACAACTTCGACAAGGCGATCGTCGACTGGCTCGTCGCCGACTTCAAGAAGTCGCAGGGCATCGACCTCGCGGCCGACGCGATGGCGCTCCAGCGTCTCTACGAGGCCGGCGAGAAGGCGAAGATCGAGCTCTCCACCACGCAGGAGACGCAGATCAACCTGCCGTTCATCACGGCCGACCAGTCCGGCCCGAAGCACCTCGACACGCGCCTCTCGCGCGCGAAGCTCAACGAGCTGACGAGCGATTTGATCGAGCGCACCGTTGCGCCGGTCCGTCAGGCGCTCGACGACGCGAGAGACAAGGGCGCCAAGACGATCGACCACGTCGTGATGGTCGGCGGCATGACGCGCATGCCGGCCGTGCAGGAGAAGGTCAAGGAGCTCACCGGCAAGGACCCGCACCGCGGCGTCAACCCGGACGAGGTCGTGGCCGTCGGCGCGGCGATCCAGGCGGGCGTGCTCGCCGGCGACGTGAAGGACGTCCTGCTGCTCGACGTCACGCCGTTGACCCTCGGCATCGAGACCAAGGGCGGCGTGATGACGAAGCTGATCGAGCGCAACACGACGATCCCGACGCGCAAGGGCGAGGTCTTCTCGACCGCCGACGACAACCAGCCGTCCGTCGAGATCCACGTGCTGCAGGGCGAGCGCGAGATGGCGCAGTACAACAAGTCGCTCGGCAAGTTCCAGCTCACCGGCATCCCGCCGGCGCCGCGCGGCATCCCGCAGATCGAGGTCGCGTTCGACATCGACGCGAACGGGATCCTGTCGGTGTCCGCGAGAGACCTCGGTACCGGCAAGGAGCAGAAGATCGAGATCAAGGCGGGCTCGGGCCTGTCCGACGACGAGATCAGACAGATGGTCGGCGACGCCGAGACGCACGCCGAGGAGGACCGCAAGGCGCGCGAGCTGGCCGAGGCGCGCAACAACGCCGAGAACGCCGCCTACCAGGCCGAGCGTCAGCTCAAGGAGCTCGGCGACGGCGTCGACGAGGCGTCGAGAACCGAGATCGAGGCGGCGATCAAGACGGTCCGCGAGTCGCTCACGTCCGAGGACCCGAACGAGATCAACGCGAAGGCCGAGGCGCTGCAGTCGGCCTTCCACAAGGTCTCCGAGGCGATGTACGAGAAGGCCCAGGCGCAGAGCGGTGCCGACGGCCAGGGCGCCGGCGCGAACGGCGCGGGCACCGGCGGCGACTCCGCTGAGGAGGACGTCGTCGACGCCGAGGTCGTGGACGAGGGCAACTGACGATGACTGCGGATCGCGATCCGCAGGCGACGGCGCCGGTCGAGGAGACCGGCGCCGACGCCCTCGTGCCGCCGGTTGATGAGCAGGTCGACGGCGTCCATGCGACGGCCGAGCCCGCGGAGCTGGATCCCGCGGGCGAGGTCGAGCACGACCTCGACGAGCTGCTCGCGCGCGCCGACAGGGCCGACGAGTACCTCGCGCTCGCGCAGCGCACGCAGGCCGACTTCGAGAACTTCCGCAAGCGGATGACGCGCGACGTCGCCGCTGCGGAGACGCGCGGGGTGAGCCGATTGGCGAAGGAGCTGCTCCCGGCGCTCGACAACCTCGGCCGCGCGCTTGCCGCAGCGGAGGCCGGCGGCGAACACGGCACGCCGGAGCACCACCTCACATCCGGCATCAAGCTCGTGCATGACGAGCTGCTGGCCGCGCTCGGGCGCGTCGGGATAGAGCCATTCTCGCCGGAGGGCGAGCGCTTCGACCCGACGCAGCACGAGGCGATGGTGCAGCAGCCGGTCGAGGGCGCCGAGTCGGGGACGGTCGTCGAGGTCTACCAGCAGGGCTTCCGCCACGGCGAGAGCGTCCTGCGTCCTGCCCGCGTCGTCGTCGCCGCATAAGGGAGGCCACAGGCCATGGCCGCCACGAAGCCTGACCTCTACAAGGTCCTCGGCGTCGGCAGAAACGCCTCCGACGAGGAGATCAAGAAGGCGTATCGCAAGCTCGCGCGGCAGTACCACCCGGACACCAACCAGGGTGATGCGAGAGCTGAGGAGCGCTTCAAGGAGATCTCTGCGGCGCACGACGTGCTGTCGGACCCGGATAAGCGCAAGGCGTACGACCAGGGCACCGGACCGTTCGCGGCTGGCGGTGGCGCGGGCTTCGATCCGAACTCGTTCGGGTCGTTCAGCGACATCCTGTCCAACCTCTTCGGCGGGGGTGGTGGAGCCGGCGGGCCGGCTGGTGGACGCGGGCGCGGCGGCGGTGCCGGAGCCGGCGGACGCGCGCGGGCGCAGCGCGGCCGCGACCTCGAGACGGAGGTCTCGCTGTCGTTCAAGGAAGCGGTCGAAGGCGCGCAGGCGTCGCTCGCGATCCCTACCTCGACGCCATGCGAGACGTGCCACGGCACCGGTGCGAGACCGGGCACGTCCCCGGTCGTCTGTCCGGTCTGTCAGGGCCGCGGGGTCGAGTCGCAGGGCCAGGGCTTCTTCTCGATCACGCAGCCGTGCTCGCGCTGCGGCGGTAGCGGCTCGATCGTCGAGTCGCCCTGTCCGACGTGCGGCGGCTCGGGCGCGCGCCGCACGATCAAGCGCCTGCGCGTGAATATCCCCGCGGGGGTGAAGGAGGGCAGCCGCGTCCGCATAGCCGGCAAGGGCGAGCCGGGTGCGAACGGCGGGGGGCCGGGTGACCTGTTCGTGGTGACGCGCGTGGCGCCGTCCCCGGTCTTCAGGCAAACGGGTGATCAGCTCGAGGTCGAGGTGCCGCTGACGGTTGTCGAGGCGCTGCAGGGCGCGACCGTCGAGGTGCCGACGCTGAACGGCAGAAAGCGGCTGCGCGTGGCCCCGGGCACGAAGCACGGGACGGTCCAGCGCCTGAGAGGCGAGGGCGCTCCGCGGCTCGGCGGCAGAGGCCGCGGCGACCTCCACTACCGCTTCACGATCGAGCTGCCGAGATCGCTCAACGCCGAGCAGCGCGAGGCGGTCGACCGGCTCGCGCAGGTGATGAACGGCAATCCGCGCGAGCGGCTGTTCACTGGCGGACGGACGGAGGCGACGGCATGAGCGCTGGAGCAGACGGCTCGGGGGACGGTGGCGGCGGCGTGCGCCGCATCCGCACGACCACCCGCATCGAGCTGAGCGACGACCGCGGCGTCTTCATGATCTCCGTCGCCGCGGAGCTGGCGGAGATGCATCCGCAGACGCTGCGCATGTACGAGCAGCGCGGGCTGATCGAGCCGAAGCGCTCGCCGAAGGGCACGCGTCTCTATTCGCAGGCCGACGTCGAGCGGCTGCGCCGGATCCAGCAGATGACGGCCGAGATGGGCATGAATCTCGCGGGTGTCGAGCGCGTCTTCGAGCTCGAGCAGCAGCTGTCGGCAATGTCGGCGAAGGTGCGCCGACTGGAGAAGCGCGCCGGCGAGCTGGCGGGCGAGGTCGAACGGCTGGAGGAGCTGCGCCGCTCGCTGCGCGCGGAGATCGTCCCGTATGTGCGCGGGGGCGCGATCGTGCCCTTCGAGCGCGCGGAATCCGCCGTGCCGCCGCGGTACAGAATCCCTGTCGAGCGGCCTGGAGAGGCCGGTTGACGCGCTACAATCTAAGTCGCTTCGACTTAGATCCTTCGTCTTAGAGGACCGCCTATGCAGCTCGACCGCTTCACGATCAAGTCTCAGGAGGCGATCCAGGCCGCCCTCCGGCTGGCCGAGGACCGCTCGAACCCGCAGGCGACGCCCGAGCATCTGCTCGCGGTGCTGCTGGAGCAGTCGGAGGGGATCGTCGTCCCCGTGCTGCGCAAGGTCGGCGCCGACCCGGCGGCGATCCGCTCTGCCGTGAACGGTGCGCTCGACGCGCTGCCGAGAATGACCGGCCCGAGCGGCGGCAGCGGGCCGTCGGAGGAGCTGGTGCAGGTGCTGCGCGCGGCCGAGGTCGAGATGCGCGGCTTGGGCGACGAGTACGTCTCGACCGAGCATCTGCTGCTCTCGCTCGCGGGCCACAACTCGAAGGCCGGCGAGCTGCTGCGCGACGCGGGCACTCGCAGAGAGGTTCTCCTCCAGGCGATCGAGGAGGTGCGCGGGCCGCACCGTGTCACCGACATGAACCCGGAGGACAAGTTCCAGGCGCTTGAGAAGTACGGCCGCGATCTGACGGCGGCCGCGCGCGACGGCAAGCTCGACCCGGTCATTGGCCGCGACGACGAGATCCGCCGCGTGATCCAGGTGCTTTCGCGCCGCACGAAGAACAACCCGGTGCTGATCGGCGAGCCGGGCGTTGGCAAGACCGCGATCGCCGAGGGGCTCGCGCAGCGGATCGTCTCCGGCGACGTGCCGGAGGGCCTGCGCGACCGTCGGGTTGTCGCGTTGGACGTCGGCGCGCTGATCGCGGGCGCGAAGTATCGCGGCGAGTTCGAGGACCGGCTGAAGGCGGTCCTGAAGGAGATCGCCGACGCGGACGGCACGGTCGTCCTGTTCATCGACGAGCTGCACACGATCGTCGGCGCGGGCGCCGGCGAGGGCGCGGTCGATGCGGCGAACCTCCTGAAGCCGATGCTCGCACGCGGGGAGCTGCGCGCGGTCGGCGCGACGACGCTGGATGAGTACCGCAAGCACATCGAGAGAGACGCGGCGCTCGAGCGGCGCTTCCAGCCGGTGCTCGTCGGCGAGCCGTCGGTCGAAGACACGATCGCGATCCTGCGCGGGCTGAAGGAGCGCTATGAGGTTCACCACGGCGTCGACATCCAGGACTCGGCGATCATCGCTGCGGCGACGTTGAGCGACCGCTACATCGCCGACCGCTTCCTGCCCGACAAGGCGATCGACCTGATCGACGAGGCGGCCTCGAAGCTGCGGATCGAGATCGACTCCAAGCCGACCGAGATCGACGAGATCGACCGCCGCATCATGCAGCTCCAGATCGAGCTGCAGGCACTGGAGAAGGAGACCGACGAGTCGTCCGTCGCGCGGCGCGAGGCGATCGAGCGCGAGATCGCGGACCTGCAGGAGCGGTCCGACGGCATGAAGGCGCAGTGGCAGCGCGAGAAGGACGCGATCGGCGCGGTCACCGTCGTGCGCGAGCGGCTGGAGCAGGCACGTGTGGAGGCCGAGAAGGCCGAGCGCGCGGCCGACCTGCAGCGCGCCGCGGAGCTGCGCTACGGCGAGATTCCGGAGCTGGAGAAGCAGCTTGCGGAGGCCGAGGCCGGCGGGGGCGTGGACGACGGCCAGCCGCAGTTTCTCAAGGAGCGCGTGGACGCCGAGGACATCGCCGAGGTGGTTGGCAAGTGGACCGGCATCCCGGTGTCCCGCCTGATGGAGGGTGAGGTCGAGAAGCTCGTGCACATGGAGGAGCGGCTGCACCAGCGCGTCATCGGCCAGCATGAGGCCGTCGAGGCGGTGGCTAACGCTTTGCGGCGCTCGCGCGCCGGCCTGCAGGACCCGGACCGGCCGATCGGCACGTTCCTGTTCCTCGGCCCGACCGGCGTCGGCAAGACGGAGTTGGCGCGCGCGCTGGCGGAGTTCATGTTCGACTCGCAGGACGCGATGATCCGCATCGACATGTCGGAGTACATGGAGAGACATTCCGTGTCCCGGCTCGTCGGCGCGCCTCCCGGCTACGTTGGCTACGAGGAGGGTGGGCAGCTCACCGAGGCCGTGCGTCGCCGTCCGTATTCCGTCGTGCTGCTCGACGAGATCGAGAAGGCCAACGGCGACGTCTTCAACATCCTCTTGCAGGTGATGGACGACGGCCGCCTGACCGACGGCCAGGGCCGCACGGTCGACTTCAAGAACGTCGTGCTGATCATGACCTCGAACATCCCGGGTGGGAAGACGGGTGCAGAGGGGTACTTCCGGCCCGAGTTCATCAACCGCCTGGACGACATCGTCGAGTTCGAGCCGCTGTCGCGCGAGCAGATCGGCGCGATCGTGGACCTGCAGGTGGTGCGCTTGATTCGCCGCGTGCAGGAGCGCGAGATCTCGGTTGAGCTCACGGACGCCGCGCGGACGTTGCTGGGGAACCTCGGCTACGACCCGACCTACGGTGCGCGGCCGTTGAAGCGGGTGATTCAGAAGCGGCTGGTGGACAAGCTGGCGTTGGCGATCCTGGAGGGCGAGTTCGCTGCCGGCGACGTCGTCGAGGTGGACGCGGTCGAGGGCGAGCTGGTGTTCACGAAGGCGGCTCGGGTCGCTTCCGCCGCCTGAGGGGCGGTCCGCTCACGCCGCGTCGGTCGTGCGTGACGTGCGTCGGGTGGCGCTCCGCTCCGGCCGCCGGGGGTTCGCTCGTGCACCGCTAGCTGGGGAGGGGGTGAGCAGGTGGCGGTCGCGCCGCCGTCCGTGGCGCCTCCCGGCCGGGGATGGTTCCCTGTCTGTCATGCACCGGAATGAACTCTGGTCATTTTAGGGTCGTATAGCGACCACAAATGACCAGAGTTAAAACCGGTGTGATGGCGAGCGGCTGAGACTGCGTAGGCCCGGACGCGGGCTGCGACGAAAGCCGCCGCGAACGGCGACAACGCAACCCCTGCTCCTCCCCCTCGATGCCCACAGCTCACGCGACGCACGTCAGCTCCGCAGTGAGCGGAGCGCACCACGGGCGGCGCGCCGCGACCACCGCCGACCTCAGTCCCCCGTCTGTCCGCCTCTCGGTCTTCTGCCTCTCGACGGTCTTCTGATCTCGAAGCCGATCAGCAGCCGCGGGGCGGTCGTTGCTCTGTAGGCGTGGTTCGTGTCGACCTGGAAGGTCCACGTCCCGTACGTGTATCTGAACGGGAACAGTGCGATCGGGCCGGTCTTGAGTGAGCCGCAGGGGCCTCTCGTCGTGCCGATCCGCAGCGTCCGCTTCAGCTTGCCGTTGGGCTGAACGTAGTGCACGTACACGCCGTGTCTCGGGCCGAGGCCGAGCACGCGCCAGCGCACGCGCAGCGTCGCCGGGTCTCCCGTCCTCGGGCTGAAGCCGGCGCTCAGGGGCGACATCAGGAACGTGGTCGAGGCGACGTGCGGCCCGTCCGTGACCGACAGCGTCATCTCGCGCGTTCCGGCGGTGCCGTGGTAGCGCGGCGCGGTGAAGCGGGCGCGGATCTTCCCTCTCGCGTCGATTCTGCCGCTGCCGATCTGCTTCGTCCCGGCGAGCTTCGCGGTCCAGGCGCTGTTCGGTCTGAAGCCGCGACCCGTCAGCAGGCCGCTGCCGCTGCTGAGGTAGCAGCCGGGGTCGAGCACGATCTTCGCCTTGGAGGATGCGCCGATCGCGGCAGGCACGAGCGCAAGCGCGACGGCGGCTGCGAGGAGCGTGACGGGAAGGAGGCGGCGCATCAGTTCAAGGGGAGATCGAGCGAACGTGTACGGGGATCTTCGCGCGTGGGCCGTTCGTCTGCACGCGGTGCCGGCGGTGCGTGTCGAGCACGAGCACCCAGCGACCCGCTTCCGCGTCGAACGGGAACACGCGGCGCGGTCCCGTCGTGAGCGTTCCGCAGTCTCCGCCGGTCGTGCCGAGCGCGGCGCTCTGGCGGACTCTTCCGGCCGGGCTCACCCAGTGCAGCCAGACCGGCACTCTGCCGGCCCCGCCGACGAGCGAGAAGCCCCACACGCGGAAGCGGGCACGCAGTGTTCTCGGGTTGCCGCTCGACGGCTGGAAGTCGGCACCGGTCGGGCGCGTGACGGTGAAGCGCGCCCGCGGGTTGTGGATCCCATCGCCGACGGCCAGCACGTGGCGCTGCTGCACGACGCCGGCTGCGAGTACGGGCGTCGAGAACGAGCTCACGAACGAGCCGGCGTCGTCGGCGACGGGCTTGGAGCCGTCGCCGTAGCTCAACGACTGGCCGTCGAGCGAGACCGTCAATGGTGCGCGCGGCGTGAGCCCGTTCGCCGTCATGCGCAGCGGCGCACCCTGCAGGTAGCAGTGGGCGTCGGTTGTCAGCGTCGCCTTCGCAGACGCCGAGGACGCGCTCGCGAGGGCGAGCAGGCACGCCAAGAGGCCGCCGATCGCGGCGCGAAGAAGAAGCGGATGGCACGACACCACGCGGGGCATCATCGCTTCAACAACAGCCCAGCGGGCCGGTCGATGCGCCGTGGAGTGCGAGAACGTCCGCGCACCGGGGCGCGCCGTCGCCGCCGGGTGGGATAGAACCCAGGGTCGAGGTTCTCCGACGACCGCGAAGATGGGAGCGCCATGCCGACGTACATCATGCTTTCGAAGCTCACACCCGAGGGCACGCAGACGATCAAGACGAACCCGCAGCGCATCCGCGAGGTGAACAGAGAGATCGAGCAGCTCGGCGCGACCGTGAAGGCCCAGTGGGCCGTGCTCGGCCGCTTCGACTTCGTGAACGTCGTGGAGGCGCCGGATGAGAAGACGATCGCGCGCGTCTCGCTCGAGCTCGGCTCGCGCGGCACCGTCCAGTACGAGACGTTGACGGCGATCCCGATCGACGACTTCATCAGCTCGCTTTAGCCAGACGTGCCGCAGAAGGTCCTCGTCATCGGCGCCGGCGGGCGCGAGCACGCGATCGTGCGCGCGCTCGCGCGCTCGCCGCAGGCGCCTGAGCTGCTGTGCGCGCCGGGCAACGTGGGGATCTCGGCGGATGCGCGGGTACTGCACGTCGCCGTCGACGACGTTGCCGGGCTGGTCGCGGCCGCGCAGACGGAGAGCGTCGACTTGACCGTTGTGGGGCCGGAGGTTCCGCTTGTCGCCGGCGTCGTCGACGCGTTCGAGGCGGCCGGCCTGCGCTGCTTCGGCCCGCGCGCGGCGGTCGCCGAGCTGGAGGGCTCGAAGGCGTTCTCGAAGTCCGTGATGGAGGCGGCCGGCGTGCCGACCGCCGCCTACGAGGTCGTCACGACGGTCGAGCAGGGGATGGCGGCGATCGAACGCTATCCGGTCGTCGTGAAGGCGGACGGCCTGGCCGCCGGCAAGGGCGTCGTGATCGCCGCTGACGAGGCAGAGGCGCGCGCCGCGCTCACGTCGTTTCTCGTCGACCACCTGCACGGCACCGAGCAGGTCGTCGTGGAGGAGTTCCTCGACGGCGAGGAGCTGTCGCTGCTCGCGCTGTGCGACGGCGAGCGCGCGATCCCGATGGCGCCCGCGCAGGACTACAAGCGCATCTTCGATGGCGACGAGGGACCGAACACCGGTGGCATGGGTTCGTACTCGCCGGTCCCCGGCTTCGACGCCGCCCGCGTGCAGGAGCTGTGCGAGCAGGTCCACCAGCCGGTCGTCGACGAGCTGCGCCGCCGCGGCACGCCCTTCCACGGGATCCTCTACGCCGGCCTGATGCTGACGGCCGACGGCGTACGGGTGCTCGAGTTCAACGTGCGCTTCGGCGATCCCGAGACGCAGGCGGTGCTGCCGCGGCTGCGCTCGGATCTGCTCGACGTGCTCACGCGCGCGTGCGAGCCGGGCGGGCTCGCCGGCGTGGAGCTGGAGTGGCTGCCGAACACGGCGGTGACCTTGGTGCTCGCGAGTGCCGGCTACCCGGACGCGCCGCGCACCGGCGATCCGATCGCGGGGCTGGACGCGGTGCCGGTCGGGATCGAGATCACGCACGCCGGCACGAAGCGCGGCGAGGATGGCGCGGTCGTGACCGCCGGTGGCCGAGTGCTCAACGTGACCGCACTTGGCTCCGACGCGGCGGCGGCGCGAGCGGCTGCCTATGCTGCCGCCGACACGGTCCAGTTCGACGGACGACAGATGCGCTCAGACATCGCTCTTCGGGCGGTTGCGGCGACGACTACCGGGGAGGCCCGATGACCGATGACCAGATGAGCGAAGCCGCCGCGGCGGCGCCTGCGACGGATCCGACCGTGCAGGCGCTCGAGCGGGAGCTGTCCGCCGAGGGTGTGCTCGTCGGCATCGTGATGGGTTCGCAGAGCGACATGGAGACGATGCAGAAGGCGGCGAAGGAGCTGACCGACCGCGGCATCGCCAACGAGATCAACGTGATGTCGGCGCACCGCGACCCCGACAAGGTCGCCGCCTACGCGAAGCAGGCACGCTCGCGCGGGTTGAAGGTGATCATCGCCGGGGCCGGCCTGTCGGCCGCGCTGCCCGGCGTCGTCGCCGCCCACACGGACCTGCCGGTGATCGGCGTCCCGCTCACGAGCGGCATGACCGTCGCCGGCGGGCTCGACGCGCTGCTGTCGGTCGCGCAGATGCCGCCGGGCGTGCCGGTCGCCTGCGTCGGCGTCGACAACCCGAAGAACGCCGCCGCGCTGGCGGCTCGCATCCTCGCGGCGTAGCTGTCGCGATGATCACCCGCTACTCCCGACCCGAGCTGGCCGCCCTCTGGAGCGATCAGGCGCGCATGCAGGCGTGGCGCGACGTCGAGGTCGCGGCGTGCGAGGCGATGGAGGGGCCGACGGCTTCGGACCTCGACGCGATCCGCGCCGCCACGTTCACCGTCGAGGCGGTCAACGAGCGCGAGCGGACGACCGACCACGACGTGGCCGCGTTCGTCGATGTGCTGTCCGGTTCGGCCGGTCCGGCCGGGCGTTGGATCCACTACGGGCTGACGTCGAGCGACGTGCTCGACACAGCGCTGGCGCTGCAGCTCAAGCGCGCCGGGGAGATCGTCGTGCCGGGTGCTCATGCGCTCGTCGCCGCGTTCGCCGCGCGGGCGCGCGAGCACCGCTCGACCTTGTGCGTCGGGCGCACGCACGGCGTGCACGCCGAGCCGACCTCCTTTGGGATCAAGCTCGCCGGCTTCGCCTTCGAGGCACATCGCAATGCCGTGCGGCTGGAGCGCGCGTTCGCGCAGGCGTCAGTCGGCGCGATCTCCGGCGCGGTCGGCACGTACTCGGCGACCTCGCCGGAGTTCGAGTCGCAGGTGCTGGGGTCGTTGGGCCTGGAGCGCGAGCCGGTCTCGACGCAGGTCGTCGCACGTGACCGCCACGCCGAGCTGCTGCAGGCGATCGCGCTTGCCGGCGCCGGCCTGGAGCGCTTTGCGACCGAACTGCGCCACCTTCAGCGCACGGAGGTGCGCGAGGCGGAGGAGCCGTTCCGCAGAGGACAGAAGGGCTCCTCGGCGATGCCGCACAAGAGAAACCCGATCAAGTCGGAGCAGATCTCCGGGCTCGCGCGCGTGCTGCGCGGCAACGCGCAGGCGGCTGTCGAGGACGTCGCGCTGTGGCACGAGCGCGACATCTCGCACTCCTCGGTCGAGCGCGTGATCCTGCCCGACTCGACGATCCTGATCGACTACCTGCAGGCGCGCGCGGTTGCGTTGGTCGAGGGCATGGTCGTGCACAGAGCGCGCATGGCGGAGAACCTGGAGATCACCTGCGGCGCGCTGTTCTCTCAGCGCGTGCTGTTGGCGCTGATCGAGCAGGCCGGGATGGTGCGCGACGACGCGTACCGGATCGTGCAGCGGACGGCGCAGGAGGCGTGGGATACGCGGACGCCTTTGCGGTCGTTGCTTGCGTCGGAGCCCGCGGTCGCCGGCTTGGACCTCGACGTCCTGTTCGACTACAGCGTGTACATCCGCCACGCCGACGCGATCTTCGCGCGGTTGGACGAGATCGCGTAGCGCTCCGCTCACGCGTACGCCGGGCCCGTGACGGGCGCTGCGGGCATCGAAGGGGGAGGGAAGCGGCTGGGGCTCCAGCCGCCGCGCGTCTTCTGTCGCAATCCGCGTCCGGGCGTACGCAGTCTCCGCCGGCTCGTCTCGCACCGGTTTTGAGTCTGGTCATTTATGGTCGCTATACGACCCTAAAAGACCAGAGTTAATTCCGGTGCATGACAGACAGGGAACCATCCCCGCCGAGAGGCGCCGCGAACGGCAGTGCGACCGCCACCTGCTCACCCCCTCCCCAGCCAGCGGTGCACGAGTGACCAACGGGCGGCCGGAGCGGAACGCCACCCGACGCACGCCGCGGCGAACCCAGGCGGCCGGAGCGGAGCGCCCGGCGGCCGCGCACACAGCGCAACCGCCGGGGCACCGCAGAACGACTAAGCGGGAACGGCAGCCCCGTCCAGGTACAGCTCCCCACGCTCCGCCCGCTCCACCAACGAGGCCGGCGGCTCGAAGCGCTCGCCGTACTGAGCGGCCAGCGCTCGCGCTCGCGCGACGAACGCGGCCGGTCCGCCGGCGTCGCCGTTGCGGGTCGGGTCGCCGTACTGGTTGATGTACTGGCACACCCCGCCGGTCCAGGCGGGGAAACCGATCCCGAAGATCGAGCCGATGTTGGCGTCGGCGACGGACTCGATCACGCCCTCGTCGATGCACTTCACCGTCTCGAGCGCCTCGGCGAACATCATCCGCTCCTCGAGGTCTCTCAGCGAGATGGAGGACGGATCGTCGACCTGCGGGAACGCCTCGCGCAGGCCGGACCACAGGCCCGTACGTCTGCCGTCCGCGTAGTCGTAGAAGCCCGCGCCGTCCAGCTTGCCGGGGCGGCCCTCGTCGAGCATGCGGTCGATCACGGCCTCGGACGGATGCCCGTCCCAGCCGGTGCCCGTCTCTGCCGCAGCCTTCGCGGCGTCGCGGATCTTCTTCATGAGCTTCATGTTCAGCTCGTCGCTCAGCTGCAGCACCGGCGCGGGGTAGCCGGCCTGCGAGGACGCCTGCTCGATGCTCGCCGCGGGGATCCCCTCGGTCAGCATCGAGATGCCCTCGTTGATGAAGGTGCCGATCACGCGCGAGGTGAAGAAGCCGCGCGAGTCGTTGACCACGATCGGCGTCTTCTTGATCTGCTGGGCGACGTCCAGCGCGCGCCAGAGCGTCTCGTCGCTCGTCTGCTCGCCCTTGATGATCTCCAGCAGCGGCATCTTGTCCACCGGGCTGAAGAAGTGCAGCCCGATGAAGTCGGCCGGACGGGAGACGCCCTCGGCGAGCCCGGTGATCGGGAGCGTCGAGGTGTTCGAGCCCAGCAGCGCACCCTCGGCGAGGAACGGCTCGATCTCGCCGAAGACCTTCGCCTTGACCCCCGGATCCTCGAACACCGCCTCGATCACGAGGTCGGCGTCCTGCGCCTTCGACGGATCGTCGGTCGCGGTGATCAGCGAGAGGAGGGCGTCGCCCTTCTCCTGCGTCGTCTTGCCGCGCGAGACGCCCTTCTCGACGAGTCTCGCCGAGTAGCCCTTGCCGCGATCGGCCGCCTCCTGCGAGACGTCCTTCAGCACGACCTCGATGCCGGCCTTCGCGCACACGTACGCGATCGCGGCGCCCATCATGCCGGCGCCGAGCACGACGGCCTTCTTGGAGCGGAACGTCTCGACGTCGGCCGAGCGGCCGCGCGAGCCGTTGACCTGCTGCAGGTCGAAGAAGAACGCCTGGATCATGTTCTTCGAGACCTGGCCGGTTGCGAGGTCGACGAAGTAGCGCCCCTCGATCTCGATCGCGGAGTCGAAGTCGACCTGCGATCCCTCGACCGCCGCGGCCATGATGTGATGTGGCGCCGGGTAGTTCGCGCCCTTGATCTGCTTGCGCAGGTTCGACGGGAACGCCGGCAGGTTCATCGCCAGCGAGGGCGTCGCGGGCGTGCCGCCGGGGATCTTGTACTTCTTGTCCGCATCCCACGGCTGCTGCGCCTCGGGGTTCGCCGCAATCCACTTCTTCGCGGCCGGGATCAGGTCCTCTCTCGTGGCGACCAGCTCGTCGACGATGCCGAGCTCGACGGCCTTGCTCGGGCGCACTCTCTGGCCCTGCATCAGCAGGCCCATCAGCGCCTGCACGATGCCGAGCATGCGCACCGTGCGCACGACGCCGCCGGCGCCGGGGAGCAGGCCGAGCTGCACCTCCGGGAAGCCGAAGACGATCTTGTTGTCGTCGACGGAGATGCGGTGATGCGTGGCGAGGGCGATCTCCAGCCCGCCGCCGAGCGCCGTGCCGTTCAACGCGGCGACGACCGGTCTGCCGAGCGTCTCCAGCCGGCGGAGCTGGCCCTTGCCGACCTTCAGGCCCTCGGCCAGCTCCTGCGCCTGCGCGGGGGTGACGGCTCTGAGGTCGTTGAGGTCGCCGCCGGCGAAGAAGGTCTTCTTCGCGGACGTGAGGATCACGCCGGCGATGTCGTCCTTCTCGGCCTCGAGCCGATCGACGGTCGCTGCCATCGACTCGGCGTAGGCGCGGTTCATCGTGTTCGCGCCCTGGTTCGGGTCGTCGAGGGTGAGGATGACGATGTTGTCGTCGCCCTTCTCCCAGCGAATCGTGGTGCTCTCAGCCATTGCTAGATCGCCTCCACGACGGTCGCGATGCCCATGCCGCCGCCGACGCAGAGCGTGCAGAGGCCGTATCTGCCACCGGTGCGGTGCAGCTCGTCGATGATCGTGCCGAGGATCATCGCGCCGGTCGCGCCGAGCGGGTGACCCATCGCGATCGCGCCGCCGTTGACGTTGACCTTCTCCATGTCGAGGCCCATGTCCTTGACG
>Ga0126313_10000979_pt1 | contig 14494 bp, 17 predicted proteins | sample Plot105A_FD_89954 | JGI IMG/M metagenome (GOLD analysis project Ga0126313, IMG submission 89954) | Serpentine soil microbial communities from UC McLaughlin Reserve, CA, USA - Plot105A | ecosystem: Environmental > Terrestrial > Soil > Grasslands | place: USA: UC McLaughlin Reserve, Lake County...
CTGACCACGCCGACCCCGCCGACGGCGAGCAGCGGCAGGAGGTTCTTGTCGTCGCCCGAGTACTGCTGCATCTGGCCGCCGGTCTCGCGGTACAGGCGGCTGGCCGCGGCCATGTCGCCGACCGCGTCCTTGACCGCGACGACGTTGTCCAGCCGCTCGAACAGCCGGACCATCGTCGGCACCTCGATCGTGCAGGCGGTCCGGCCGGGGATGTTGTAGAGCATGCAGGGCAGGCCGGTGGAGGAGGCGATGGCCGAGAAGTGGGCGATCAGGCCGGACTGGGGCGGCTTGTTGTAGTAGGGCGTGACCAGCAGCAGCGACCCCACCCCGGCCTTCTCGGCCAGCTGGGTGAGCTCGACCGACTCGGCGGTGGAGTAGGTCGAGGTGCCGGCCATGACCCGGTCGCCGCCGGCGACCTCCACGACCGCGCCCCACAGGCGGAGCTTCTCGTCGGCGGTCAGCGTGGGCGACTCGCCGGTGGTGCCGGCCACGACCAGGGTGTCGGTGCCGTTGTCGAGCAGGTGGCGGGCCAGGCGCTGGGCGCCGGGGACGTCCAGGTTGCCGTCAGGGCTGAACGGGGTGGCCATGGCGGTGAGCACACGGCCGAAGCGACCTGGCATGGCGGGTCCTCCGTGCGACGGGTACGCGGCACGACGGCCGGCAGCCCCACCCCGCCGGCAGCCACCACGGATTCTACTCGGGCATCCACACCGAACCGGGGATCTTCCCGCCGCCGGACCGGCTGCACGGAGTCGTTAGCAGGTCGTTATCCTCCATTTGCTTTCGTTTGCCTCTATGAGTTACCGTCTACGCCAGCTTACGCGAGCTGGCAGAGAGGTGAGGTGGATGCCCGAGTTGTTGGTGATCCCGAGCGAGCTGGAGCGGGCCGCCGGCCCCCTCCAGGCCAGCGCCGACCAGGTCCGCTCGGTGGTCGGGACCCTGCTGCCGGCGGTCGGCGGCGTCGGCGCCGCCCTCGGCGACGCCGCCCTGGCCGACCGGTTCCGGACCCTGTGGAGCCGCTGGGCCAGCGAGCTCGGCGTCCTCGCCGACGACCTCACCGGCGCCGCCGGCCGCCTCCAGGCCGCCGCCGCCGAGTACCGGACCACCGACCGTTCCGCCGTTCCCCCGACCGACGTCCATGCGCGGTAGCGCAGACGCGACACGGTAGCTGCGCAGGCCCCCGACCCGGGCCCGGACCCCCGACCGGGCCCGGGTCCCCCTGTCCGCTCCCCCTCCCACCCGCGGCTGGGCCCCCGGTTCGGGAGGGTGGCGAGCCGCGGTGGGCCGGTCTCTTCACTGTCCACAGGCCCGTCGGGCCGTTCCCTCGGCGCTTGTGGGCCGGGCCTCTCGTGCTTGTCGGTCGGGCGTGCCAAGATCCGGGCGATGACCGCCGCGCAGCATCCGATCGAGACCGTCGTCCGGCCGCGCCTGCCGGTGGACCTCTGGCTGACCCTGGCCCCGTTCCGGCGCGGGCGCAGCGACCCGACCATCATGGTCGACCGGACGGGTGCCTGGTGGCGGGCGACCAGGACGCCGCAGGGAGCGGCCACGGCCCGCTACCGCGCCGAGGGCGACGGGGTCCGGGTCGCGGCCTGGGGACCGGGGGCCGAGTGGTGCCTGGAGTCGGCGCCCGAGCTCCTGGGGGGGCGCGACTCCCTCGAGGGGTTCTTCCCCACCGGCCTGGTCGGCGAGCTGCACCGCCACTTCCCCGGCCTGCGCATCTCCCGCTCCCAGGCGGTGTTCGAGGCGCTGCTCCCCTCGATCCTCGAGCAGAAGGTCACCGGCCGCGAGGCCCACACCGCCTTCGCGGCGATCGTGCGGGCCTGGGGCGAACCGGCCCCGGGGCCGGTCCCGCTGCGGCTGCAGCCGTCCCCGGAGGCCCTGGCCCTCACCCCCTACTGGGCCTTCCACCCGCTCGGGGTGGAGCGCAGGCGCACCGCCGCCATCCAGATGGCGGCCAGCCGCGCCCGCCGGGTCGAGGAGACGGCGGCCATGACCCTGCCCGACGCCCACCGCCGTCTCCAGGCCCTCCCCGGGGTCGGGCCCTGGACCTCGGCCGAGGTCGCGATCGTGGCCCTCGGCGACGCCGACGCCGTCTCGGTGGGCGACTTCCACCTCCCCCACCTGGTCAGCTACGCCCTCGCCGGCGAGCCCCGGGGCACCGACGAGCGCATGCTCGAGCTCCTCGCCCCCTGGCCCGGCCACCGCGGCCGGGTCCTGCGCCTCCTCACCCGCTCCGGCCGCTACCCCGCCCGCCGCGGCCCCCGCATGGCCGTCCGCGCGTTCACGCGCATCTGAAATCGGGAACCCGGATCTGACCGGGAGCACGGCTCCATCCCGAGGAGAGACCGCAGGCTCTCCTCGACGGAACGCAGCACGGCCGCGGCACACGGCCGAAGGGACGTTGGCCGAGTCGCTCGGTCGTTACGGAGCGGATCTGTTCGCATGGCGAAGCCGATGTCGCGCCCCGGTCGGGCCGAGCTCGGCGAGCTCCTCCTCTACAGCTTTGTGACGGGACCTGGTTGGCAGGTGGGGCACCAGTAGGTGACCCGTTCGCCGTCGTAGCTGGGCTGGTCGGCCTTGCGGATGGGGGTGCCGCAGCGGCGGCAGGCCCTGCCGGTGCGGCCGGCGACCCAGTGGGTGCGGCCGGGGCGGGTGTCGCCGGTGGTGATCTGGCTGCCGGTGGTGCGGTTGGCCTCCATCAGGCGCTTGAGGAGGTCGACCATGGCGGGCAGGTCCTCGACCTTGCCGACCGGGGTCCACGGGTCGACGCCGGACAGGAAGCAGACCTCGGACTTGTAGATGTTGCCGGGGCCGGCGATGGCCCGCTGGTCGAGCAGGGCGGTGCCGATGGCCCGGTCGGGGTCGGCACGCAGGCGCCGGACGACCTCGGCCGGGTCCCAGTCGGGGCCGAGCACGTCAGGGCCGAGGTGGCCGAGGACCTCCTGCTCGCTCGCGGTGGGCAGCAGCTCGCAGATGCCCAGCCGGAACCCGACCGCGACCCAGGGCTCGGTGCGGAGCACGGCCCGGACCTGGAAGTCGGGGCCGCGCCAGCGTTCCCGCGGCCGGTACAGGTGCCAGGCGCCCTCCATCTTGAAGTGGGTGTGCAGAGTGGTGCCGGCGTCGGTGCGCAGCAGCAGGTGCTTGCCGCGGGCGGTCACCTCGCGGACGACCTGCCCGCTGAGGTCGGCGGTGGCCGAAGATGAGAAAGGACCCAGGTTGTACGTAGCATCCCGAGGCGCTCGCACCGGCCGCGGCACCCGGAACTCCGTAGCCAGCAGCTCCCTGCCGGCCAGGGCGGCATGAAGACGGGTGGCGGCCAGGAAGACAGTGTCGCCTTCGGGCATCCGATCCTCAGTTCCGGGCTACCTCACCGGCCGTTCCGCTGGAGGCTGCCGCCGAATCCATGGATTCCCACCACTTCTTGAGGGCGTTGCGCACGATGTACTCGAAGGTGTGCAGCAACATCGGTGTGTCCTCGGCTTGCCATGCAGACGTTTCTGTGGCTGTCCATTTGCCAGATGGCCTCTCGGTGAGCTGCTTTATGGCCAGGTTCTCGGGGGGCTCGCACATCGGCGCGGGCACCGCAATGCCCGCGTGGAGATCATCGGATCGGGCGCCATAGATCGTGTCCAGATGCCTGCGCATCTTGGTCTTGGACCATGGCAGCGCATAGCGCGCCGGGCGCGGCTCAGACGGCGGCGGGAGGAACTCTAGCGTGAAGTTGAGCATCTTCGTCGTCGCCTTCAACCCCGGGGCGAATCGCTTGGCCACGGCCTCCAGTAGCCCGTCCCCAGCGGCTTCAAGCCGCTCGGCCAGCTCGGGGTTGACAGCGCGGAGCTGTTCCACTGGCGAGGCGTCGCCGCGAGCCCAGTAGTGGGCCGCCGCCTCGACCGCGCTGATTAGCTTTAGCCAGGCCTGGCGGGGATCACCCTCGGCCGCCCACAGGGCCGCCTGATAGGAGCGGGCGGCCCGCACGAGCGCGTTGGCCTGACTCTGCTCAAGCCGGAAATACCGCTGGAGCCAGGGCACACAGTCGTCCAAGTGGATGCTGTATGCGACGCCGGGCAGCCGTCGACGCCCGCCGGTGGTGACTATGGAGGCGCGCGCCAGATGAGGTGGTTGATAGTCATACCAGACGGGCCGGCCGCGAGGATCACCGTCCACCGGGAAACTTCGGATCTGCCCCCCAGCCTCAAGCCGGACGCCCAGGGCGAGGGAAACTAGGCTGGCCAGCTCGTCGACCGCATCGCCGCCGTGGTAGGCGTCGACGTTACGTGTCCGGCCCCCATGGCTCGCGGTCGGGTCGAGATGAAGGTCGGCCCGTAGCACCACAGCCGGTTCGGCACCTTCGTTGTGGAGGAACTGAGGAAGTGCCAGGGTGTCGAGCAGTTGATATGGGCCGAGCCCTTCCGTCGCTTGCCGGTCGACGTTGACATCGGTGTATAGGGTGTACTCGGCCGCACCGAGGGTCGGGTGGCCAGCGTTCCACGCCCGCCAGTTCGCCCACCCCCACATCTCGCCAGGGCGGACGGCCACTGTTCCTCCACCTGCACTCACGGGGCGTCTCCTCTGTTCACGCGGATGTTCGCGGACGATCTCGGAGAGGCCGGATGTACGCTACTCCACCAGCGGATGGCAAGCCGAAAGGACTTCGCGCGCCGCTTGCCCGGTGCGCAGTCCTGCTCGGCCGGGTCATCCCCGCCGCCGTGACTCGCCCGGGCCGCCGGCCGTTCTCAGAGGGCCCGCACCTGCCGTCGCCGGTGCATGGCGTTGCTGGGCGAGATGGCCACCAGGCCCTTGCGCTCCAACGACCGGACCGCCCTGGCGACCGAGGCCACCTGCGTCGTCGTCGCCCCGTGGGGGATGAACGGCCCGGGTGCCGCAGTGCCGAACACCTTTGCCACTAGGGTCTTGGTCGACAGGCTGGAGGTCGGTACCTCGGCCAGCGCGTCCAGGATCGCCCGCTCGACCCGGCCCAGGCCTCTGCTCACCGGGGTAAGTGTGCTGTTTCCGAAAGCCCGGATCGCGTACACCGGGCGCGACAGCTAAAGACGGGGTAGTGGGGGGTCAAAGGCTGGTCAAAACTCGGGCGGTTCATCGGCGTCGCAGCCGAGCGATGCGCAGACGTGGCGTTGCCGGCCCCTGGGCGGCCCGTACGGCGGCGATGCGTGCGTCGTCGTAGGCGGGGGAAGGGGACCACGCCGACGTGGTGGGCGAGCGCTCTGACGCGCTCGACCCGGGTGCGGTAGGCGTTCCAGCGGTCGCCGCCGACCACGGGCAGGAACCCGACCGACAGTCCGGTTAGCGCGCCGTCGCGAACCAGCTCGAGGACCTCGTCGCCGAGGCGGGTCTTGCTCACATGGAAGGCGCCGAACCATCGGGTCGGTTCGTCGCGCAGCTCGACACCGACCCCGATGGGCAGGGTCTGCCGGTCGTGGAGGGCGAGCAGGGGCAGGGTGGCCGGGTCGGTGCCGGCGAAGGCACCGGGGTGGAACACCTCGACCAGCCGGGGGCCGATGCGGGTCTCCACCCCGAAGGGGACGATGGTGCCCTCCAGGGTGCGGCCGTCGCCGTCGTCGCGGACTTCCAGCTCGGCGGTGAACGTGCGAACCAGGATGGTCATCAGGCGGCCTCCTCGGCCGGTGGCGGCGCCGATCCTGCGAGCTGGTCGCCGCCAGGCAGCGGCGGCAGGTCCTGCTTGGCGCGGGCCTCGTTTCGGGTGAGTAGACCGCTGCGGATGCCGATCTCCAGGGCCTCGTAGGACTCCTTGGTGGTGGCCTTCAACAGCCCGCCAGGGTTGAAGCGGACGAACTGGCCGCGAGGCAGCAGCGCGCCGATCGCGGTCTCCAGCCGCACGAGCCAGGGCCGCACGCCGAAGGTGAGGAAGTCGATCCCACGCATCTCGACCGACGCATAGGTCTGCGAGTTGCTGGCCTCGCCAGCGATCATCTCGGGCGGGACGCCGAACACGCGGGCGATCGCGGCCACGTTGAGCCTGGCCGTCTCGATGAACTGGCTCTCTTCGGGCTTGACCGCGATCGGGGTGAACTGCCAGTCCTTGCCATGCACCATCGGCTCGCGTTTGCGGATCGCGTTGAGCAGCCGGCCCTTGATCTCCTCGGCTTCTTCCTGCTCGATCGTCGCCTCGGTGTTCTTGAACGTGCCGGGGGGAACGGCGCCGTCGCCGAACCAGGTCGCCCCGTACCGCTCCACGGCCAGGCCCAAGCCGACCTGCTGGCGGGCGTACTCGATCGGCGAGAGACCCTCCGGCAGGCCGGCCTGACGGAACGCCTTGACGTGCCAGATGTCCTCGGCCGGCCACGGCTTGCCGTGCAGCCGGTACTCGACCATCCCCTCGCGGTTGACCTTGACGGCCATCGCGTCGGGATGGACCAGCTCGACCTGGGTGGGGCGCAGGTCCGAGCCACGGGCCACGACCAGGCCATAGGCGTTGCCGCGCAACAGCAACGACCGCATGACCGCCTCCAGCCACTCGTGCAGCGCCCACCCGGCCGCCGGGGCGACCAGGATGGGCGGCGGCGCCAGCGGCTCGCGCTCGCCGCGCCGGAACACATCCAGCGGCAGGGTGGACACGCTGTCGGCGAGCAGCCGCACACACGCCCACACCGCTGACAGCCGCATGGCCTGGTCGCCGCCGACCGGGACACCCGCCCAGGTCGGCGTGCTCGACTCGGCCAGCAGCTCCTCCAGCGTCATCTGCTGCCGCTGCTTGAGGCGGCGGAACGGCCACATGGCTAGGTCCGCCTACGCTTGGGCGGCCCGGGCTGCCGCGGCCGGCGCGGCAACCCGGCCAACGCCGGCGGGATCGGGTCGCCCTTGGCGACCAGCGTGGCGGCGCCCGGGCCGAGGTCCGGGCGCTCGATCAGCAGGTCCTCTGCGGCCAGCTCGACCTTCAGCTCGCCGGCCATCAGCTACGAACCCCGGTGTCGACCGCGAACGCGGCCGGCTGGGCGAGCTGCACGTCGGCGCGCAGATACGCCAGGAAGGCGTAGGACAGCGTGTCGGCCAGGTAGCGCTCGCGCAGGAACAGCAGCTGGAAGTCGGTGCGGATGCCGATCATGAGCTGGTCCCACTGGCCGGTGTAGACCTCCGAGCAGTCGGTCGAGCTGGTGACGGTCAGGTTGATCGGGACCTGCTTGGTGGTGAGCCGTGGGATGCCGTCAAGGTAGGTGGGCGGCGCGATGTACTGGTTGGTGGTGTCGCGCAGCTTGGCCAGGCTCTGGGTGGTCCGCGGCGCCATGATCTGGGCGCCCGGCTCATAGTTCAGGTTCCGCACGGCGCCGATGGCGTCGACCAGGAACTCCCAACCCATCACGGCGGCGGCCGGCGGCGATCCGATGGTGGAGCCGGCGGCGCCGTGCGTCAGGGCAGTGATGCCGCTCGTGTTGAGGATGCCGCGCGGCTCGGGTGGGGTGCCGGTGCCGCGCAGCGCGGCCCGGTCCAGCTCCAGCGCGACCTGGGCGGCGAACGACTTGGCGATGACGTCCTCGCTGGAGGGGTCGGCGTCCTCGAACAGCTCGGCCGACAGCGTCACCACCCGGGTCAGGGTCCGTGCGGTGAAGGTGACCGCGTCGAAGGCCAGGTCGGCGGTGGCCGTGATGGCGGCGCCCTCGGACTTCCACCCGGGGGTGCCCTCACCGGTCAGCCGGGCCAGCTTCAACGTCTGCGCGGTCATCGGGACGGTGACCGCGCCGGCCCGCATCACCTGCATCTGGTTGCGGGCCAGGTCGATGACCCGGCTCGACAGCGGCGTCGGGACCAGGTGGCCGCCGGCCGTCAAGCTGCCTTCGGACATGGCTCGCTCCTGCTCGGCGCCGTCCCAGTTGCCCGAGACGATGCCGCGCAGGTAGCGGTCGAACGACGGTGGCCGGTCGTCGGTGCCGGGCTCGAACAGTCCGCGGGTCTGCGCCCACTGCTCGACCGACTGCTCGCGGGTGAGGACCGGGCCGCGTGCGGGGGCGGGGCCGGGCCGGCGGACGGCGGCGCCGCGCAGCTCGGCGAGCTGGTCGTCGCGGAGCTGGTCGAGCTGGTCGCTGGCCTCGCGCTCGGCGGTCAGGTGCTGGCCGTGCTCGGCCAGCTCCTCGGGAGTCAGGTCGCGCTGCTCGTCGGCGGCGCGCTGCTCGATCTGGGCGGCGGCCTCGCGGGCGTCGGTGCGCTTGGCGCGGAGCTGGTCAAGAAGGGAAGCCATGGGGGGAAGTGCCTTTCGGGGGGATGCGAACGGCCCCGCCGAAAGGCGAGGCCGTGGGGGACGCGGGGTGGGCTAGCGGACGGTGGCGACGGCGGTGCGCAGGTCCTCGCGGGAGATGGCGACCAGCGCGCGGCCGTGGATGGTCACAGTGACGTGCTTGGCGTCGCCGGCCAGGTGCGCGTCGCCGCTGGCGGCGGCCCGGTCGAGCAGGTCGGCGGCGGCCTGCCGGCTGATGCCGTCGAGGGTGGCGGCGGCGCCGACGGCGAGCTGGAGCAGGGCCGCGCGCTCGGCGTCGGTCAGGTCGGATGGGGCGCCGGCGACGGCGCTGACGAACTGGCTCATGGGGCGAGCCTTTCTGTGGGGGTGGTGCGGGGGGTGTCGGGCGTGCCTATCACGGCTGCCTGTCACGGCTGACAGGCGGGCGCTGGAATCCAGCGAAGCGCTACTCCGGCGGCTGCCGAGTTTCGAAAAGCATGTGAAGGCGCTCTTGTACGGCAGACACCAGTCGGGCTACGAGGAGGACGAACTCTCTGGCCTGCCGACGCGAAACCTGCTCATCCCAGTCTTTGGCGCTCAGAGCTGCATCGCGGAGGCGGTTCACGACTTTCTCATGTTCCGGGGTGAGCAGTCCCACCGAGGCGGCGCGGCCCGCGCCCGAACGTATGTCCATGATGCGAGCTCGTTTCGGATCGAGGAGATCGGCGGCCTGGTACAGGTAGCCGCTCATAACGTGGAGTGACCCTTGAACAGCGGTGTATGGATCACGATCAGCCAGTTCCATGAAGAATCCGAGCCATTCCTCCGGGTTCGTAACCTTTAGCCGCCGCATTTTCTCCAAGTCTGCTTCGAGATCGTCTGACCTCGGGAGAACCGTCGGTTCCAAGGGCAAGCTCGCCCGCTCGGCTTCCACCTTTGCTTCGTCAAGTTCAGCCTCGAACGGGCCCGCTCTGGCCTTGCGGACACGATGAAGCAAGGTGTCGAGAGCAACACGATGTCGCAGAGACAGGAACAGGACGAGGGCGGCCACTACAAGCGGCCAGGCTAGATGACCGATCAAGTGGTCGATGAAGGTCAACCAGTCCATGTGGGTCAACGTATCCCGGACGGTGCATCCCAAGCACACTCAGGCCGCCTCGGCGATGGGATCGTCGGCGTCGAGGTCGTCGGGCTGGCCGGCCGGAGCAGGCGGGGGCCATCGGAAGCCGTAGCTCAGCAGCAGGGCGACGACGCGGGCGATCATGACTGGATCCTCAAGCCGTGAAAGTGTTGCCTCGTCTCGTGGGTGGTTGTTGTTCACTGTGCCTTCCGACTCTTTGGCTCCCCAAAGCGTCAGAAGGGGCAGTCTCTAATAAGCGCCCTCGGTGGCGTCCCGGTCAGCCTTGCCCTTGGCCACCAGCCAGCGGCAGAAATGGCGCACGCCCCAGATGTAGCTGCCCGCGGTTGCGCTTGGGATGTCGGCCAGCCAGCCGCGCACCAGGTCGGGAGTAGGCCCTGCCGGGCCGATCTCGGGATCGTGCTCGGCGAGCCAGTAGGCGAGGCTGCTGACCCCGCGCCGGTATGTCCCGATGGTGTTGTCGGCATAGCCGTCGGCGCGCAGCGACAGCATCCAGGAGCTGGCGAGCAGCTCGAAGTCAGGGTTCGGCGCGTGAGACTGCGAACCTGGGGAGGGACCTACTCTCCGCTCTAGCTCGCCGTTCGGCAGCCGCCAGAACCGCTCGATCGCGGACGGGTCGGGACGACCACGCCCCCGCCTGGTCTCATGGATCACGACGCGGACCAGGCCGGCCGCCTCAAGCAGGTCGCGCCGCCGCTGCGGGTCCCAGGTCTCCCAGGCGTCACGCAGCGCCGGGCCGAGCCCGATCGCCTCCTCCAGGACCTCGTCGTCGTGGAGCTGGTCGTTCTGCTCCCGGATCAGGCGGTCGATCTCCCGCATGCTCGCCGTGAGCCTGCCCATCGCCAGCGCCTTGCCATGCGCCGTGGCCTGCTTCACGGGATCGGACTTGAACTCGGGATCTTGCTCCAGCTCGGCCAGCTCCTCGGCCAGCTCGTCGTAGCGGCCCTTCAGCTCCCCCCGCTCGCCGGGCAGGTTGCGCTGGTCGCCGTCCGCGCTGGCGCGGGCCAACGCGACCTCAACCGGCCGGCATTCGAGCCGGTAGAAGAGGTCATCCCGGGCCAGCTCGTCGACGTAGCCGCGAGGTGGGGCCGGACCATCTGGCCCGGCTAGGCGGAAGATCCCGCCGCAACCACGCTCGCCGCTGCCGTCCAGGCCAGGCTGACAGCCGTACCCCGGCTTCTTCTGGTAGTTGTGAACGCCCCGCAGCCGGTAGCCACAGCGGCCACACTCGGCGAGTCCGGTCAACAGGTAGACGCGATCGCTTCCACGCTGGGCGTGACGTGCCCGGCCACGAAGGACGATTCCGACCTGCGCGTACAGCTCGGGACCCAAGATCGCCTCGTTGCGCGGGTTGCAGAGCACCTCACGCAGGGTTCTGTTGGAGAACGGACGACCCATGGTGGTCAGGATGCCGCGGGCAGCCCAGTCGGTCCGAATACTCCGCGACGAAACGCCGTCCACAACGGCTTGGGCTGCCTCGCGCAGGTGATCGGCCTCGGGCGGCAGGGCGACCTCGACCTCGACCCGAGGGCCGCCATTCGGAGGCTTGCGCTTGAGCCTCCATGTGAGCTGGCCGCCGGCCTGAAGCGGAGTGCTGCCGTCGGGCGCCCAGCCGAACAGGCGCATGCCGCCGCGCGGGCGCAGGCCCGCACGCCTCATCGCCTCATGATATTGCCGGACCCCGGCGGAGATCCGGTCGCTGTACGCCTTCGCCTGGTCGAGCAGCATGACGAACATCCGCTCGCCCGCCTGGGTTCCGGTATCGACTCCCTCCGTCACCGATACGATCCGGGCGTCGTTCTGCTGGCATGCCCACAGCAGTCGAAAGCCGTTCTTGTACCCGCGGGCCAGCCGGTCGATCCTCCAGTACAAGACCACGTCGAGCCGGCCGGCCTCCACGTCTCGGATGAGCCGCTCGAACTCGGGCCGCTTCCTGCGCGGCACGCCCTTCACTTCCCAGGCGCTGTAGCCGTCCTCCTCGTAGGTCGCCACGACGGCGCCGCCTTCGCGCTCGACCCAGGCGTTGCAGTCGCGCATCTGCCGCTCCACGCTGGACTCAACGCCAAGCTCCTCGTAGCCGATGGCGCCCTTCATGCTGCGGCGAACATTGGTCCCCACCCTCGGCGAGGGATGGGCGGCTGGGGCGGTCATGCTGGGTCCTTCCGGCGGGTCCGGGAGCGGGCGGTGGAGGTCGACGCGGCGGGCCGCTTGTCGTTGGCCTGGTCGGCGCCGTCACCGTTGTGCCGCGTCAGCGTGTCCGCGGCCATCGCGGCGAGCTGGTCTTGGGCGGTCGGGTCGGTGATCGTCGGGCCGAGACCTTGGCGGGCGCGGCTGTCACGGACCCAGGCGCGCAGCTCCTCGGGGGTCATGCTGCATCCCGCCCCGGGCGAGTCGTCGTGGAAGAGGACTTGTTCGGGCAGGTCCAGCCACTCGGCCAGCGCACGGCGGAACCGACGCGAGGGGCGATCGAGGCCGCGAAGCACCCGGCTGACCCAGTGCGGGCTGTAGTCGGTGCCGACGGCCGCATCGCGGATGGTAAGCCCGCGCTGGACGAGGACCAGGCGGGCGGGTTGCACCCGGGACATGAGGCAACGCCTCCCAGGCCCATCCTCCGCTGAGAGGTGGCCCGAGCTGAGGCTGTTCTGGCGCCTCTGTCCCGGCCGCCCGCGCCCTGAGCGTCGCGCTCTCGAATCCGTCCGGAGCGTTCCTAGCTGAACTGCCAGCGGGGGCGGCTACACTACTTACATCATTGTAAGTAGTGGCGTAACGGAAAGGCAAACATGCCGCGGAGCACGTCGCGGGGTCGCACGCTTCGGCGGCGCCAGGACCAGCAGGAATCGGCCCAGGTGGTCTGGGGGATCTGCGCCACGTGTGGCTGGCGGCCGTTCGGCTACCTGACCCCGTTCGAGCTGTGGGCCGGCGAGCAGCGCAGCCGCATCCACCTTGAGGGGATCAGCGGGACAATCTGTTGGTGGGGCTCGATGTGCGCTGCGCCCACAGGGGAGCTGAAGAGGCCGCTGCCCAGACCGGTGCGGGAGCTGCTCGAGGCGATGCGCGACGCTCTCGCGAGCGAGGGGGTCGACGTGCCGACGGGGCCGCTGCAACTCCTCCAGTACACGGTCGACCACCACCGTCGGCGAATGCGCTGCCCTCGGTGTGGTGCTGAGCCGGTCTATGGCCAGGGCACGCTGCGGGCGCGCTACGACGCCGCCAAGGCAGCCGGGCAGCGGACGGTCGCGCTCTAGACCAGCCAGTCGAACTCGACGCGGTCGGCGGTGAACCGCTTGCCCTGGCCGGCCCGCTTCACCCACACGCGCTTGACCGCTAGGCCGATGACCTGTCGGCGCTCCTCCAGGTCCCAGCCGTCCCAGGCGCGGCGCATCGCTTCGGCGCTGTCGGGCAGCTGAACCATGATCCCGGCCTGCTGGCGGATGCCCGCTAGCTCCTCCTCCGTGGCGTCGATTCGCTGCTGCAACCGCCGGGTGGCCCGCTCGACCTGGACGCCGGTCAGGAGACCATCGGCGTAGTCGTCGCCGAGCTTGGCCAGGGTCAGCTCGGCCGTCTCCTTCTGGGTCTGCAACTCCTGCTCTCGCGTCGGGTTGGCGAGCTTGGCCGCGAGCCGCTGGCGGATCTTCGGGCCGATCTCCGGGTTGTCGAACGCGGTGATCACAGAGTCCCGGACGTGGTCCTCCAGCGCGTCGGCCACAACCTTGACGCCCTCGCAGCCGCCGTCGCGGGTGTCGCAGACGTAGCGGCGTTTAGCGTCGCTTGGCTTGCCGCGGAGCCTATTGCCGCAGCGTTGGCTGTCCCGCTCCACGGCGCAGTACAGGAAGCCCCGCAGCACGTAGGTACGCGGGACCGGCGCGGCTCGGCTGCCAACAGGAGCGCGGCCCGGCCCGAGCTTGTCGACCAGGTGCTCGTGCTCGGCGACGGTCAGGATCGGCGGCCACTGCGGCGGTGCGTCGAGGTCCTGGCCGCGGCGCCGGCCAGTGAGCCGCGGGCTGGTGAGCAGGACCAGGAGATGCTGACTGGCGAAGATGCCACCGTTGGGGCGGCGGATGCCCTGCCGGACCCAGTCCCGCTGGAGGCCGGTGAGGGAGCCGCCGCGCAGGATGCGTTGGGCCGCGTGGCGGATCGCGTCGGCTTCGTTGGGCTCCAGCTCCAGCTCGCACTCAACCAGCGGGCAGGTGTCGTCGTCGGTGCGGGTGCAGTCTGCGCGCTTGCGGCTGTGCAGCTTGGTCCCGACCACCCGATAGCCGAAGGGGCGCCGACCACCCGCCCATTTGCCGGCGTGCCGCAGCTTGTCGTGCTTGAGCTTGAGGCGCTCGCTTTTCAGCTCGGACTCGTACTGGGCGGCCACCGCCAGCTCGTAGAAGCGCTTGCGGCCGTCCGCGGTGCTCAGGTCGATGGTGCCGCCGACGTTGGCGACCAGGGTCTCATAGCGCTTGGCGATGGCCACGATCGCGCTGGCGTCCTCCACCGTCCGGAGCAACCGGTCGGCCTGCCAGGTGACGATGGCGTTGCGGCGTCCGGCGCGATGGTCAGCGCGCACGTCGCCCAGGAGGCGCTCGAAGTTGTCGCGCTTGACGCCCTCCCGGTAGGCGCTGGTGTTGTTGTCGACGTAGACCTTGGCCACCGGCCAGCCTTGGCGGTCACAGAACGCCCGGCAGGGCGGCTCCTGACGCTCGACGCCCAGGGTGCTTCCATCGGTTGCCTTGGAGATCCGGACGTAGACCCTCGCGACGGCTGGTGGCTCGGTCGACATGTTGCTCCCTCTGGGGCGTCACTGACCGAAACCTCCTGCAACCTGGCCCCTTTGTATGGAGTGCGCTGTGGCGAACCGGGGGACCCGGAAGTCGGTGGCGACCAGCCGCCGGCCGGCCAGGGCGGTGTGCATGCGGGTGGCGGCCAGCAGGACCGTGTCCCCCTCGGGCACCGGGGCCGCCTAGCCGCGCAGCCGGAGGCCCCGGGCGGTGGGCCGGAACCCGGCCTCAGTGAGCGCCCGGGCCAGGGGGCTGTCGAACACCGTCCCGCCATCGGCCTTCTCGACCGCCAGCCGGCCCAGGGCGCCGTCGCGCACGGCCAGGGCGAGGGCGTCGGCCGCCCTGGCCAGGCGGTCGGGGTCGTCGGTGAAGGTGAGCAGGGTCCGGCCGCCGCGCTCCACGTAC
>Ga0126313_10000980_pt1 | contig 14493 bp, 6 predicted proteins | sample Plot105A_FD_89954 | JGI IMG/M metagenome (GOLD analysis project Ga0126313, IMG submission 89954) | Serpentine soil microbial communities from UC McLaughlin Reserve, CA, USA - Plot105A | ecosystem: Environmental > Terrestrial > Soil > Grasslands | place: USA: UC McLaughlin Reserve, Lake County...
AATGACGCCCAGGACGACTTCCTGCGCGCGCGCCGCAGCCGCGTGTTCGCGCGACTGGCGGCGATGCTCCGTCTCCAGGCCGGGGACGTCGACTTCATGCTGTCCTTCGACGAGGTCGTCGAGGCGCTCGGCCGCGTCGCCGAGCGCGACCTCGGCGTGACGACGATCGCGATCGAGTCGATCGTCGGCAGCGTCAGCCGCCACAAGGAGTTCGACCGCGCGTTCCGGCCGACCTCGGCGCGCGTGCGCACGCGCTTCGAGCAGATCGCCAACGCCCAGCGCCGCGGGGCGTCGATGCCGCCGATCGACGTCTACCGCGTCGGCGAGCTGCACTTCGTGCGCGACGGCCATCACCGTGTCGCGGTCGCCCGCGCGCAGGGCCGCGACACGATCGACGCCCGCGTCGTCGAGGTCGTCACGCAGGTCCCGGCCGGCAGCTCGATCACCCTGAGCGACCTGCCGCTGAAGAGCCACGAGCGCCTGTTCCACGAGCGCGTCCCGCTGCCGCCCGACGCGCGGGCGCAGATCGCGCTGACCGATCCGATCCAGTACGGGGCGCTCGCCGAGGGCGTCGAGGCGTGGGGCTATCGCCTCGGCCAGCACGACGAGCGCTACTTCGACCGCCCGCAGACGGCGCTGCGCTGGTATCACGAGGAGTACCTGCCGGTCGTCGCGATCCTGAGCGAGGCGGAGCTGATCGGCCGCCGCGAGACGGCGACCGACGCGTACCTGCGGCTGTCCGGCGAGCGCTACCGGATCATGCGCACGCAGGAATGGAGCGACGAGGCGATCGAGCGCGTGCGGCGCGGGCGCTGACCGCTACGCGGCACGGACGTCGCCGTCGGGCTCGTCGGACCCGGCGGTCAGCGCCGCGCTCATCGCCCGCGTGCTCCGCAACGCGTTGTGCGCGTGGGAGGCAGCACGCTCCTCGTCGCCGTAGGTCGCCGCCAGCAGGCCGAGGTAGCGCTCGACCGGTCCCCAGCACGACGCGTATGACACGACGACGTTGCGATGCGCGAACGGGGCCAGCTCGGCGTACAGCGTGCGCGCCCCCTCCGCGTCGTGCAGCGCCGCGCAGAGCTCGCTGAGCATCGTGATGTTCGTCAGCCAGAACGACGGGATCGCCTCGCGGTAGACCGGCAGCTGCTCGCGGTAGATCGCGCGCGCCGCGTCCTCGTCGCCGGTCTCGGCGAGGATCAGCCCGAGCGCGCTGCGCCAGCCGGTCTTGCGGGTGTCCGCGCCGCGCACGAGCTGCTCGATGACCGGCACGAGCTCGGCGGCACGACCCTGGCGCCGGCGCAGCATGATGAGCTTCGCGGCCCAGATGCCCAGCGCATCCTTCATGTGCGCGCGCTGGCCGCACTGCAGGCATTCCTCCGCGCAGCGCTCGGCCTCGTCGACGTCGCCGGCGAGCTCTGCCCAGATCCCCCGCCAGCCGACGGCGATGCTGTGCCATTGCGGTTGACGCAGGCGCTTGGCGAGCGCCTCCAGCCGCGGCTGCTCCATGAGCGCGGCGTCGACGTCTCCGCATTCGAGCAGGTCGTAGAGACGCCAGTGATGGCGCTCGGCGAGCAGCTCGGGGTGGCCGATCCGCAGCGCCATGAACTCCTCGCTCACGCTGAGCCGCTCCTCGAGATGCCAGACGTCGAGCAGCGTCGCGTGACGTGCCATCAGCGCGGCGAGGAGCACGTCCTCGTCGCCCAGGCGCCGGGCCATCGCGAGCGCCTCGCCGATCAGGTCCGCCGCCCGCTCGCGCTCGTCGGTCGCGAATGCGACGTTCCCCGCCAGGCGGCTGAGCAGGAAGACGCGCCGCGCGCTGTCGTCGCCGCCGAGCGCGGCGAGCGCCTCCTCGAGCAGCTCGCTGTCGCGTGCACCCGCGTAGCCGGACTCGTAGTAGCGGGCGCTGTGGCCGAGGGCGGCGCGCGCGAGCTGGTCGGCGTCACCGCGCAGCGCGGCGCTGTCGGCGGCCGTGCGGAACGTCAGGCGGGCGGCGTCGCTGCCTGCTCGCCACTGCGCGCGCCCCAGCGCGAGCAGCACCTCGCAGCGCGCGGCGTCGTCGTCGTCCTCGAACAGCCTGGCGGCCTGGCTGTAGTGCTCGACGGCCTCCTCGTAGGCCAGCAGCTCCGTCGCGCGCTCGCCTGCGGCGATCGCATACCGCCGCGCCGGGGCCGGCCCGGTGAAGTGGCGCGCCAGCAGGAAATGATGCGCGAGCTCGGCCGGGTTCACCGCTTCGGACTCGGCCACCTTCTCGAGCGCCTCGGCGACGGCATGATGCAGGCGCACGCGGCGGCTGACGCTCAGCCGGCTGTAGAGCACCTCGCGCACGAGCGCGTGTGTGAAGCCGAACACGTCGATGCGGTCGGCGACCTCGTGCACGATCCCTGCCGCCATGCTCTCCTCGAGCACGCCCATGACGCGCTCGGGCGGCTCGCGGACGATCTGCGCGACGATGCCGAGGCGGAAGTCGCGCCCGACGACGGCCGCGGCGGTCAGGACCTCGCACGCGAGCGAGGACAGGCGACTCACGCGCCGGCCGACGATCTCGGACACGCCCTCCGGCACGCCGAGCCGCTCCAGGGCGGCGGCGGTGACGGTCGGCTCGTCGCCCAGCCCGCTCTCCTCCAGAGCGCGGATCGTCTCCTCGATGAAGAACGCGTTGCCCTCCGTCTGCTGGCGCAGGCGCCGGACGAACTGCGCTGTGGCCGGGCGCCCCAGACGGTCGGCGACGAGCGCCCCCGTGGCGCCGTCGTCGAGGCCGGGGATCGTCAGGCGGTCGTAGCGCCGCTCGCGGCGCAGGTCGGTGAGCAGGTCGACGAGCGGATGGTCGATGCCCACCTCGACGTGACGGAACGTGCCTACGATCAGCACGTCGGTGGCCCGCGGGTGGCGCAGCAGGTGACGCAGCAGCAGCAGCGTGGGCTTGTCGGCCCAGTGCAGGTCGTCGAGGACGAGCAGCAGCGGCGCCCGCCGGCTTGCTGCGCACAGCAGCCCGGTGACCGCCTCGAACAGCCGGTAGCGCAGCGTCTGGTCGTCGACCTCGTGGGGGGTCGACTCGAAGACGTGGCCGTGCGGCGCGAGGTCGGGCAGCAGGCGCCAGAGGATCTCGCGGTCCTGGTCCGCCGCGGCCGCGAGGCCGGCGTCGCCATGCGTGAGGAGGTTGCGCAGCGCCTCGACGAAGGGCTGGTGCGGCAGCAGCGCGTCCGCGTCGGCGCGGCCGTACAGCACCATGCCGCCGGCGTCGTGCACCTGCTCGGAGAACTCGGCGGCAAGCCGGGTCTTGCCGACGCCGGCCTCGCCGACGAGCAGCACGAGCCGCGTCTGGCTCGAGCGGCTCTCCTGCCAGCGCCGCCAGAGCCGCTGCAGCAACTCCTCGCGCCCGACGAAGGCGCCCTCGATCATCTGCGCCGTCACCGTCGGCCATGGCGCGGCCGGCGGCGGCGGCGGCTGCGGCGCGGGCGCCGCCGGCAGCTCCTCGCGCAGCAGGCGCTCGTGCAGCGCGACGAGCGAGGCCGACGGGCCGGTGCCGAGCTCCTCGCGCAGGAGCACGCGCACCTGCTCGAACGTGCGCAGCGCCTGCGCGACGTTGCCCTGCTGCGCCTGCGCCTGCATGAGCAGCGCGTAGGCGCCCTCGCGGAACGCGTCGCGTGCGACGAGCGCGGCGGCGGCACGCTCCGCCGTGGGGAGATGGCGGTCCCCCAGTCCGAGCGCGGCGTTGGCGACGATCTCCAGGGCCCGTGCGGCAAGCTCGTCGAAGTGGCGCCGCCACGTCTGGATCCACTCGCCGTCGAGGTCGGGCAGCAGCGGCAGGGAGAGGATCTCCAGCACCGTCTGCGCGGCTTGGAGGGCGCTCGCGGAGTCGCGCTCGGCGAGCGCCCGCTCGGCGCGCGCGATCTCCTCGCCGACGACCTTCAGGTCCAGGCGGTCGTCGGGCTCCAGTTGCAGGACGAGCGCCTGGCGGCCCTTGATGACGTCACGCCCGAGCGACCGCCGGACCTTCGCCAGCACGCTGCTCAGCGCCGCCTCCGGGGCGGCCGGCGGCCGCGACGGCCACAGCACGTCGAGCAGCTCGTCGCGGCTGACCGGGCGATCCTGGTTGAGCACGAGGTACGCCACGAGCATCCGGCCCTGGCGTCCCGGGAGCCGGTCGGCGACGTCGTCGCCCTGCAGCCGGATCTGCAGACCACCGAACAGTCCCAGCGTGAGCGGAGCACGGCATCCGTCCGCGGGCATCGAGCTTGCAGGCGGATCGGTCGCGCACTCCGCCGATCGATTGTCGTACATGGGGAGCGTGTCGGTTCCTGGGGTCGCGGCTCGGTCTGGGCGCGAACCTCGCGCCGGAGAGCGTCATGCCTTTAGAGCCCAGCCGGTCGTCCCTGATACCTGGTCCTGGCCCTCGCGACCCCCGCGATCAGCTCACCGGCACGGCGCTGGCCTCGGCGATGCCGGCCGCGGCAAGGCGGTGAAACGCATCCGTGAGCCGGCCCGTGTCGATCACCGTGCGTACGCGGCTCACCCGCCCCCAGCGCATCGACAGCAGCTGCACGATGTCGTTCTCGTAGGGCGAGCCGTCCTGCAGCTCGGCGCTCACGCCGATCGCGATCGCGATCCGCGTGTTCCACGGCGTGCCGTTGACGATCACCTCGCGCACGGCGAAGTTGATGCCCGGAAAGAGGCGCAGGATCCGCTCGAACTGCGCCTGCATGGCCTCGCGCGAGCGCCGCGTGCCGGCAAGCGGGTGCCCCTCGCCGACGAACGTGTAGGCGAACTCGCGGTCGAACGCGTTCAGCAGCGGGTGGTAGTCGCCGCCGTTGAAGGCGGCGTACATGCTGCGGACCTGCTGCTTGACGACGGTCTTGTACATGCGCTTCTCCTTTCGGTAGGGGAGATCGTCAGGCCGCGGCGACGGGTGCCGCGTCGAGGACGCCGGCGGGCAGACGCTCCAGCGCGGCGCGCGCGCGGACGTTGTCGATGAGCGCGCGGACCGACGTCACCTTGCCCCAGCGCAGGGTCAGCTGCTGGACGAGGTCGTTCTCGTACGCGGTGCCGTCGGGCAGCGTCGCCGCGATGGCGACGTCGACGACGACGGTGGTGTTGCCCGGCCACCCGCTCACGAGGATGTCGCGGATCGTGAACTGCACGCCCGGGAGCACGCGGAACAGCAGCGCGAAGTGCTGCGCCATCTCCTCGCGCGTGGTGAACGTCCCGCCGAGCGCGTGGTCGGCGCCGACGTTCTCGTAGCGAAACTCGCGGGCGAAGCCCTTCAGCACGGGCTCGCAGTCGCCGGCGTTGAGGGCGTTCCAGACGCCGCGGACCTCGCGGGCGACGATCATCTTGTACATGGGTTCTCCATCGGTCGAGGGGGCGGCGGGGCGCGGTGCGCGCGGACTAAGAGCGCCGAGCGAGCGGGCTGATACATGCCGTCCAGTCGCGCGGCACGGGACGCCAGCCGGTGCCCGCGGCCGCCACCGCGGCGACGTATCCGTCGGGCGCGGCGACGTCGGCGACCGCCCAGCCGGCGCCGCCCGGAACGGGGCGCGGCGCCGGCGCCGGCACCTCGCCGGCCGGCACGCGCAGCTCGTGCATCGGCCGGCGGCGCAGGCCCGCCCCGTCGGCCTTGACCCACGCCTCGCGGCGGCTCCAGCTGCGAAAGAACGCGGCGCGTCGCTCACCGGGCGGGAGCGCGAGCAGGCGCGCCGCCTCGTCGGCCGGAAACAGGTGGCGCAGGATCGCGTCGACGTCGAGCGCGCCGTCGCGCGCCTCGATGTCGACGCCGACGTCGCGCCCGGTCGCGACGGCCACGGCGACGGCGTCGCGGGCATGCGACACGTTGAAGCACAGCGCGGCGTGGTCGCCGCCGAGGCGGGGCTTACCGGACGGGTCGCGCAGCAGCGGGACCGTCCGCGCGTCGATCCCGAGGTATCCCGCCAGCAGCACCCGCACGGCGCCGCGCGTTGCGAGCCACCGGCGGCCGTCGCCGGGGCGCGCGAGCCGCGCCGCACGCGCGCGCTCCTGCGCGTCGCACACGGCCGCCAGCGCGGCGGCGTCGCGATCGCTCATGCCGTCGATGCGACCGATCCAGACGTCGACCCGCGGCGCGCTCATGCGAGGCGCACGCCGGCACAGCGCAGCTGCACGCGGCCGGCGCGGTCGAGCACGTCCCAGCGGCCCTCCGCGGGTCTGCCGGCGACGGTCGCCTCGGGCAGGCCGGTCGGGCTGCACGCGACGGAGTCCAGCTCCAGGCGCGCCGGCCGCGCGGGACTTCCAGGCGCCGCGGCCGTGGCCCGCAGGATCGCCTCGATCGCCGCCGCCGGCAGCTGCGCGAGCGGCGGGTCGCTGAGCGTCCACAGGTCGGCCGGCGGCGCGGGGACGACGTCGCCGACGAGATCGCCTGCGCGGGTCCGCCAGCGCGGCGGGCGCACCGCGAGCCCGTGCCAGCCGAGGCGCCCGCCGTCCGCGGGCGACCATGGCGCCGTCGCGTCCGCCACGGGCGGCGCCGCCGGCGAGCGCGGAGGCTCGTCGCCGTAGACGAGATCGGCGGAGGCGAGCTCCTGGCCGTCGCCGTCGGAGAGCCGGACGCGGACGACCCAGTCGCCGCCCTCCCGCGCCCCGGCGCCGTGCTTGACGAGCTCGACGCGGTCGCCGGCGCGGCCGAGCGCGTCGAGGTCGACGCGGACGTCGCGCAGGTGCTGCAGGTACAGGATCGGCCATCCCTCGGGGGCGACCCAGTCGCCCACGGACAGCACGTACTCCAGCGCCACGCTGACCGGCAGGGCGGGCGCTCCGTCGACGGTGAACTCGCGGCCGCAGGGATGGCGGTCGGCGCGCACGGCGGCGCGTGCGCGCAGGAAGCGCGACGGGGCGAACGCCTCGACGTCGCCGAGATAGTGCTGGCGCGACAGCAGCCACGGAAGGTCCGGGTGGTCGCCGAACTTCAGAAAGCCGCGGATCTGGCCCGGCGACAGCGCGGTGCCGATGCGCCCGAGGAACATCGCCTCCGTCGGCTCGGCGCCGAGCAGCTCCGCGAGCCAGCGCTCGACCCCCTCGTCGACCTTCAGCGCGGCGCCGTAGCGCAGCGCCGCGTCGTAGTTGGCGATCAGGCCGATGCGCTCCCACGTCGTCCAGCACAGCGTCGCGACCGGCATGCCGAGCTGCTCCTGGGCCCAGAAGCCCAGGCGCGACAGCACCTCGTTCGCCCCGGCGTAGTCGATCTGGCCGATCATGCCGCCCATCCGCCCCGCGACCGACCCGACGTTGCAGAAGTAGTCCAGACCGCGTCCGCGCACCGCATCGACGAGGTTGACGAAGCTCACGAGCTTGCTCTCGACGACGCCGACGACGGTCGGCAGCGGCTTGCCGCGCAACCGTGTCGGCGCGGCGATGCCGGCGTTGTGGATGACGACGCGCAGGTGCTCGCCGAGGTCGTCGACGAGCGCGCGGACCTGCTGCGCGTCGAGGAAGTCGCAGGCCCGGTACTCGATCGGCAGGCCCTCGGCCGCCGCGTCCGCGAGGTTGCCGGCGAGCTCGCGCAGCGCGTCGCGGCGGTCGTTGTCGCGGCGGACGGCCGCCACCTCGCCGGGTGGCGCCTCGCGCAGGCGCGTATGGCGCAGCTGCGCGTGGGCCTCGTCGGAGAGCGCGACCCACGGCTCCGTGGCCGGGTCGGGCACCGCGGAGCGGCCGGTGACGACGATGCGGCAGCCGACCTCGGCGGCGAGCTTGCGCGCGAACGCGAATCCCACGCCGCGCGCGCCGCCGGACATGAGGACGACGTCCTCGGCGCCCAGCTGCAGCCGCGGCTGCGGCGCCGGCGGTACGGCGCTGGCGAGCGTGTAGCGCTGGCCGTCCTGATAGCCGACCTCGTAGCAGTCCCACGCGGCGGCCTCGGCGACGCAGGCCCGGCCGACGGCGACGGCGTCCTCGACGGCCATGTCGAGGACCTTCACGCGGCAGTTGGGAAGCTCCTGGGGCAGGCTCTTCGCGATCCCCGCCCAGACGCCGCCGAGCGGCTGCACGACGCCGCGCCGGTCGTAGCCCATGCGCCCGCCCATCCACGTCACGGCGAGGTAGAAGCAGCGCGTCGCGTCGGTCTCGGTGGCCCAGTCGTCGTAGACGGCCTGCAGCAGCGCGGTCGTGCGCATGAGCGCGGCCTTCCAGCGCTCGTGGCGATCGGGCTCGAACGCGCCCTGCACGCCGAGGTCGACGATGCCGTCGACGCCGCCCGCGGCCCGCACCGCCGCCGTCGCGGCGGCCGTCACCGCCTCCGGGTCCAGCGCGGCGTCCTGCGGCGGCTCGCCGGGCGTCGTGACCTGCGCGCCCGCGGCACGCATCGCCTCGGCGACGCGGCCGCGGGCAGCCGGCGCGCCGCCGATCACGACGACGCGGCGACCACGCAGCGCCTCCGGCGCCGGCGCCGCCGGGGCGACGCCGACCGGATGCCACACGAAGCGGTCGACGGGCGACGTGGAGTCGCCGCCGTACCGCGTGCCGGCCGGCGCGGGGGCGGGCGGGGTGTCGGGGGTCATGGCGACCGCTCCTATGCCGGGACCAGCCGGCGCATGGACGACGCCCGCGCCCGCCGGCGCGCCGTCATCTGGTCCGGCGTCAGGAAGTCGCCGTTGTCCGGATGGATGTAGCCGAGCACCGCCGTGGCGGTGTCGTGGATCTGGGCGACCACGTGCCCGTCGGGCGCGACGGCGATGCAGCGGTTGGACGCCACCGGCCCCTCGAGGTCGACCCGCCGCGGCGCCGAGTAGAGCGACAGCGTCGGGTACGCGGCCGCCAGCTCGATGTCGTTGCGCGCCTCGTAGAGGTCGATCCGGCGCATCGCCGCCGGAGCGGCCAGCGTGACGTAGCCGTCATCCACGGGGTCGAGCACGGACACCCGCACGAGCCCGTCGAGCATGATCGCCGGCACCATGAAGCCGCTGAACCGCGGATCCGCCGGGTCGAGATCGAGCGCCAGCTCGGCGCGCCGGCCGAGGGCGTGCAGGCGGGTGTCGCGCGTCGACACGAAGTTGCCGCTCAGCAGCACCGCGGGGTTGGGCACGTGGTACGGGTCGGGGATCGCCCGTCCGTCCTCGGCCGCCGCCCAGTGCTCCCAGTGCGGCGCCGGCGGCATCTCGTCGCGCAACCGCACGGTCATCTCGAAATGCGTCTTGTCGGTCGCCAGGACGATGCCCGACGGCGACACGATGTCCGTGGCGATCCGCACGCGCACGACCGTCTCGCGCGCATCGCTGGACAGCAGCCGCGCATGGATCCGCTTCGGCGCCGGCCGGCCCGCCTCGTACACGCGCAGGAACGAGCCGAACACGGCATCCTCGAAGGCGACCGGGATCCGGCCCGGCGCCAGCGCCGTCGCCGCCTCGGCGGCGATCTCGGTGACGAACGTGCCCGGCAGCGTCGGATGGCCCAGGACGACGTGCTCGCCGAGATAGGCGTCCCGCTCGAGGTCGAACGTGCGCTCGAACTCGACTGCGGTCTCGCTGCTCGACAGCGTCCGGTCCAGGAAGAACCGCCCGCGCTCGCGGGCCGGCGCGGCGGACGCCGCCGCCGGCATGGCGCCGGGGCTGTAGTCCAGCAGCGCGGCCTCCTCGGGCGCGCCCATGTAGAGGATCGAGGGATCGTGCGCCCGCAGGTGCAGCTCGCGCAGGAAGTGATGCACGCCCTCGGCCGGATCCATCCCGGTGTAGATGCCGCTGCGCTCCAGGAACGCCGCCGTGACCGGGTTGGCGCCGAGCCCGACGGAGCCCCATACGCTCCATCCGAGCGCGAACTCGTCGGCGTCCTGCACGTGCGTGGCGTAGCGCGACGCGGTCGCCAGGTAGTCGTTTCCGGCCGCGTAGTCCGTCTCGCCGACCTGTCCGGTGACGCCGACGAGCGAGCTGAAGTTGCACCACATCGCCGGCTCCCTGCCGGCGAGCGCGCGCTTGAGGTTGTGGTGACCGACGACCTTGATGTCGCGCACCGCCCGGAAGTCCTCGAACTGCTTGCTCGCGATGAGCGCCGAGCGATTGATCCCCGCGGTGTGGAGCACGAGGTCGACGCGGCCGGCCTCGTCGAGCACAGACTGCACGGCCGCCGCGACGGCCTCGCCGTCACGGACGTCCACGCGGAAGTACCGGACCCGGTCCTCGCCGACGAGGCTGCGCAGCTCCGCGAGCGTCCGCTGCCCCGTCAGGGCGTCCTGCAGGCGCTCGTAGCCGCGGTTCATCTCGGCGACCGACACGTCCGGATCGCGCTCGCGCTGCTCGCGCATGTACGCCGGCCGGCTGGGCGGCTCGACGAGCCCGTCCAGGTCGGTGGTTCCCAGCACATAGATGGCGGGCCGGTGGCGCTCGGCGATCGCCTTCAGCAGCACGGCGGTGATCCCGCGCGAGCCGCCCGTCGCCAGGACCACGGAGTCGGGCCCCAGACGCGCGGGCGTGTCGCCGTCCAGCGGCGCGTCCACCTGTCGCAGCGCGAGGGTGGCGCGGCGGTCGCCCTCGTAGATCGTCACCGGGAGGTGGTGCTCGGCGGTCGACTCGAGGACCGTCTGCGCGATCCCCGTCGCCGCGTCGCGCGCCGTCGTCAGCACGGCGTACGTGAGGCAGTCGGGCATCTCGAACGCCGCGCTCTTGGCGAAGCCGGTGAACATCCCGGCCAGCGGATGCACCTCGCCGCCGGGGAGCGCGCCGAGCAGGGTCACCGTCAGCGTGCCGCCCTCGCGCAGCGGTTCGCCGGCCGCCCTGGCGGTCAGGAACAGCAGGTCGTGCAGCGCGCGGGCGCCATCGAGCTGCTCGACGGTGGTCGGCGTCTGCGGGTCCTGCGCAGCGCAGAGGCCGCTGACGCACCGCACTGCGCGCACCGGGCCGCCGAGGCCCTGCACCGCGGCCGTCACCGCGGCCGGCGTCACCTCCGGCAGGGTCACGACGTGCGGTGCGGGAGCGGCGGGTGCGCGCGTCGAGAGCACGAGCGCGCCAGCGGGCAGGTCGACCGCCTCCAGCAGCTGCGGATCGTCCGTCAGCACGACGGTTCCCGCCTGCGCGAACTCGCGCTCGGACCGCACGCGCACGTGCGCCATCGGCTCGATCGCGGCGACGTACCGGCGGACGCCCAGCGGCCGCCCGGACGCGTCGTGCGTCGCACTGAGCAGCTCGGGGTCCAGGGCGGGCGCCGGCGCGGGCCGAGGCTGGGCGGCGCCGTCCGCGCCCACGATCGCCCGCAGGAGATCGACGGCACCGGCCGCACCGAGGTATCCGGCCGTCGGGCTCTGCGCACCGCTGCGGGCGGCCACCGTCGCCGCCTCGAACTTTGCGGCGCCGAGCCGGGCGAGCACCGCCAGCCCCTGCTCGCGGGCGGTCGACTCGCGCACGACGGCGAACGTCACGACGCCCTCGGCGACCGGCGGCGCGCTCGCGCCGGCGAGCGCGTCGAGCAGTGCCTGCGCCTCCGGCGTGGCGTTGCCGTTGATCCCGGCGACGAGCGCGAGGTCGATGTCGCCGGCGCGCAGGTAGCGCGCTGCGACGTCGAACGCCGACAGCGTCGATTCGAGCCCCGTGTCGATCGTCATGTTCGGACCGTGGAAGTCCAGGTAGTTCGCCACCCGCGCGGGGATGACGTTGGGCATGATGCCGGGGAACGAGTTCTCGTTGGACTCCGGCACGAGCCCGCGCACCTGCTCGGCGTAGCCATCGAACAGCTCGGCAAGCCCGCCGCTCCAGGCCTCGGGAGCGCCCGCTGCGAGCAGGTCGCCCAGCTCGTCGAGGTAGCAGCGCAGCGCGTACAGCGTCGAGTTGCGCGTCGCCCCCATGTGGCCGGCGAAGACCGCCGTGCGGTCGCGGTTGGCGCGCCAGAAGTCCCCGAGGACGTCCTCGAGGCCGAACACGGACTCGAGCAGCATGAGCTGGCAGCGATCGAGCGTGCGCAGCGTGCCCGGCGGGAGGCGGACCTTCTGAAACGGTGGCGTCGGATACGCGTCGCCGAACGAGGCAGCCGGATCGGCCCCCTCCCCGCGGATCCAGCGCTCGACCTCAGAGCGCTCCTCGAGCCCCGGCAGCTTCGCGGACCAGTCCACGATCACGATCGGCTCGTCGGCCTGCATGGCGGGCACGGGAAGGCCGCGGCCGTCGTCCTCCTGGAGGACGACGTGGGCGTTCGTCCCGCCGAAGCCGAAGCCGGAGACCGACGCCGCGCGCGGCCGTTCGGCCCGCCGCGGCCACGGCACCGAGTCCTTGGAGATGCGCAGCATCGCACCGTCGAGCTCGAACGCGTCGGGGGCCGACTCGTAGCGGTACTGGCCGGGGATCGCGTCGTGCTGCAGCGCGAGCAGGACCTCGATGATCGAGACGACGCCCGCCGCCCAGCCGGTGTGGCCGATCAGCGACTTGTTCGACGTGACCTGCACCGGGTGATCGGCGGGCATGCTCGTCCGCAGGCCCGTGAACTCGGCGAGGTCGCCCGCCGGCGTTCCCGTCGCGTGGGCGATGACCCAGTCGATTCGCTCCGGGTGGACGCCGGGCGACGCCATTGCGCGCTGCACCGCCATCTGCTGGCCGGCCGCGCTCGGCGCGTAGATCGCCTTGCCCTTGCCGTCCGACGACGCGCCGAAGCCCGCGACGATGCCGAGCACGGTGTCGCCGTCGGCGCGCGCGCGGCTCAGCCGCTTCAGCGTGACGACGCCGGCGCCGTCGGAGAACAGCACGCCGTCGGCACCGCGGTCCAGCGAGCGGACCGCGCCGCCCTTCGAGAGCCCGTGGAGCTTGGAGAACAGCACCGCGCCGCGCGGGCCGAGCGCGAACGAGCCGCCGCAGACGGCGACGTCGGCGGTGCCGAGCAGCAGGCTCTTGATGCCGATGTCGACGGCGTACAGCGACGACGAGCAGGCGGTGTCGACCATGACGACCTCGCTGTCGGCGGGAAGGATCCCCTCCATCGCCGCACGCCCGACCCCGTCGGGCAGGAACGCCGCCGCGCCCGCGCGACCGCGATGCAGCCGCTCGTCGAGGACGCGCCCGGCCTCGTCGAGCAGCTTCGCGCTCGCCGGGTCGTCGCCGGCGAGCGCGGCCAGCCGCGCGTTGGCGCCGCTGAGCACGAGCGCCTCCTCGAGATGCTGGTTGCCATCGGCGGTGTAGCCGACGGCGAAGCTGAAGCGGTCGGCGTCGCGACGGCCGACGCCGCGCATCGCCTGGAGCAGCGCATGGCGCAGCCAGACCGTCGTGAACTCGCCCTCTTCGCCCTTCGCGTCGAGTTCGGCCGCGAGCTGCGGCTCGGGCGTGAAGCCGGTGATGAAGCCCGACCGGCTCTGATAGGTCTTGTCCGGCGCGGACGCGTCGTCGGAATGGAAGGCGCCGCCGTCCCAGCGGTCCTGCGGCACGTCGACGAAGAGCTCGCCGCCGTCCATGAGCAGCCGCCAGTACTCGTCCGGCGTGTTGGCGCCGGGGACGACCATCCCCATGCCGACGACCACGATCGGGTCGTCGTCGCCCAGGTCCTCGGGCTCGGGCAGGGGCTCGGGATCGGGCTCCGTGACGGCGACGGCCGGCTCGGGGGCGCGGGCCGCCGCGGGCGGCTCGATCGCGATCGGCGCCGCCTGCGCCGGCGGCGACAGCATCGCCTGGCCGAGGCTCAGCCCGCCGTCGGCGAGCACGACCTGCCCGGTCATCCAGCGCGACAGGTCCGACGTGAGGAACGTGACGACGCCGGCGAGGTCGTCCGCGGTGGCGAGGCGTCCCAGCGGCGTCGCGTCGATCGTCACGCGCTGCATCTCCGCGGCGCGCGGGAACAGCTGCGCGACCTCGCCCTCGATGAGGCTGCACGAGGCGGTGTTGACGCGGATCCCGAGCGGCGCGTAGGCGACCGCCAGGTGGCGCGTGAGCGCCTCGACCGCGGCCTTCGACGTGCCGACGACGAGGTAGTTGTCCATCGCCATCCCGGCGCCGATCGACGAGACGTTCACGATCGTCCCGCCGCCGCGGCGCGCCATCAGCGGCGCGGCGCGCTTCGCGCACCAGAAGCTGCCGAGCAGGTTGGCGTCCATCGCCTTGGCGAAGTGGTCCGCCGTGATGTCGTCGACCGCTCCCAGCGAGCCCGACGCGGCGTTGTTGACGAGGATGTCGAGGTGGCCGTGGCGCTGCTCGATCTCGGTGAACATGCGCTCGACCTGGTCCTCGCGTGCCACCGACGCGCGGATGACCTCCACCGACGCGCCCAGCGCCTCGAGCTCCGCGCGCGTCTCCTTCGCGCGTTCGTAGGAATGGAAGCAGTTGATGATCACGTGGGCGCCGCGCTCGGCGAGCGCGTGCGCGATGACCTTGCCGACGCCCTTGGCGCCGCCGGTCACGAGGGCGATCCTGCCGTCGAGGTCCCTCATGCCGCCACCCGCGCGTCGGCGTAGGCGGGCGCCGGGGCGCCGCGCGTGGACCACAGGTAGTCCACGAGCTTGCCCATCGTGTCGTGATCGCCCAGCCGGAAGTCCTCCGACCGCTCGGGCACGCCGTAGTGATCGGCCGCCCGCGC
>Ga0126313_10000981_pt1 | contig 14481 bp, 16 predicted proteins | sample Plot105A_FD_89954 | JGI IMG/M metagenome (GOLD analysis project Ga0126313, IMG submission 89954) | Serpentine soil microbial communities from UC McLaughlin Reserve, CA, USA - Plot105A | ecosystem: Environmental > Terrestrial > Soil > Grasslands | place: USA: UC McLaughlin Reserve, Lake County...
ACACGATGTACGTCAGCGTGGCGAAGACGAGCTCGTCGATGTGCTCGGCCATGCCGCGCAGGTCGGCGATCGCGGCGGCCGGCCGGGACGCCTTGAGCGCGTACGCGCGCAGGCCGTTGCGCACCTGGCCCATGAGCGCCGCCGCCGTGACCCCGCGGCCGCCGATGTCCCCGATCGCGATCCCGACCCGGCCGTCGGGAAGCGCGAACGCGTCGTACCAGTCGCCGCCCACGTGGTCGCCGCGCCGGCCGGGCAGGTACCGCGCCGCGAGCTCGTGGCCGTCGATCGCGGGCAGCGTCGGCGGCAGGAGCGCCCGCTGGAGGGTCTCGGCGGTCCGGTGCTCGCGCTCGTACAGCCGAGCGTGGTCGAGCGCGAGGCCGGCACGGCGCCCGAGCTCCTCGGCGAGGTCGAGCTCGTGCGTCGAGTACTGGCGTCCCGACTCGGCGAAGATGAACGTGATCGCGCCGAGCGTGCGGTCGCGGGCGCGCAGCGGAACGACCATCGCCGAGCTCATCCGCAGCTGGCGGATGATCTCGAGGTGCTCCTCGTCCTTGGCGCCCGCCTGGAGGAGCCCCTCGTCGATCTCGGGATACAGCTCGGAGCGTCCGGTGCGGATGACCTGCGGGATGCCGGTCGGCGCGTCGAGGTCGGGCGGGTAGCGCTCCTGCAGCTCGAGCGCCGAGCGCACCTTGCCGGGGTCGACGTGGGCGACGGCGACGTTCTCGTAGCCGCCCATGTCCGAAACGAGTTGGACGGCGCACCAGTCGGCAAGCCGCGGGACCGCGAGCCGCGCGATCTCGTCCAGCGTCGCGACCGGGTCCAGCGACCCGGCAAGGGCCTGGCCGGCCTCGGCCAGGAAGGTGAGCGCGTCCTCACGGCGGCGGCGCTCGGTGACGTCGGCCATGAGGCCCACGGCGACGGCGGGGCGGCCGCTGTCGTCGACCATCACGTGCCCGCGGCTCGCCAGCCAGCGCTCGGTCCCCTCCTGCTGTACCACGCGGAACTCGCGGACGTAGTCGCCGCCGGAGCGCACCGCCGCGCCGATGTCCCGCTCGAGCGTGGCGCGATCCTCGGGATGCACGAGCTCGAGGTACGCGGCGATGCCCGCCGGCGTCTCGCCCGGCGGTAGGCCGTGCAGGCGCCCGAGGCTGTCCGACCAGCGAATCCGGTCGGGCCCGATCTCCCACTCCCAGAACCCGGTGCCCGTGCCCTCCATGGCCAGGCGCATACGCAGCTCGCGCACCTGGCGGTCGAGCTCGCTCGCGTCGCGTTCCGGCAGGGGCAGCAGCATGGCGGTGGCCGCCAGCACTGCGCCGTCCTCGCCGCGCATCGGAAAGCACGCGGCGACGCAAACCCGATCCTGGCCGGGGCCGCCCCGCAGGCGGCCGACGACGTCGACCGGCCCGGCCGGCTGGTCACGCTCGAGCGCGCGGCGCAGCATCGGGTCGAGCTGCTCGGCGAGCGCAGGCAGCACGTCGTCCACCGAGCGGCCCGGGTGCTCGTCGACGGGCACACCATCCATCTCGGCGAGCGCCGCGTTGACCCGCACGATGCGCTGCTGGAGATCGAACATCGCCAGGCCCCACGGCGCGGCTGCGAACCAGCGCTCGAGCGCGCCGGGACCGCCGAGCTCCGGCCCGGTCAGGGCCTCGCGGCGCTCAGGCACGACTGGGATACCAGCGCCGGGGCACCGCCCGAGTCTACGCGGCGCTCACCCGCGCGCGCCGCGCTGAGGTACCCTTAGCGCGGCTTTGCGGGCGAAGTGTTGTGGTTGCACAGGAGCCTTCCAAGCTCTTAGGGCGGGTTCGATTCCCGTCGCCCGCTCTAAGCGATCAACCACGGGGAGTGGCGCAGTCTGGTAGCGCACCCGGCTGGGGGCCGGGCGGTCGCAGGTTCAAATCCTGTCTCCCCGACTACGGCCCGAGGGGTTCGCAGCAGTGCGCACCGATGCGAACGCCGCTCGGGCCTGGAGCGACTGAGGCGCCGAGGGGCCTCAGATCCAGGAAAGACGCCCGCGTCTTCCCCACGCTCGAGGGATCCTGGCGAAGGGCTCCAGCGAGCCGTCGCGGGGAGTGTCTGCTTCCTGCTCCTCGCTCGCGGACGGGCTCGGCGCCCGGTCCACCGCCGCCACCGACGCCGACAAACGTCGTGCCGGTCGCGCGGCGGTGGAAAGATGAGCGACATGGCCTCCGAGGATGAGACGCGCGAAGCGGACGACCGGGTGACCGCCGAGCTCCAACGAGCGGAGTACATCCTGCGATCGATGCGGTTCGCCAACGACGAAGTGATGCGGCGCTTCGGACAGGACCTGCCGCCGATCGAGCGCGAGCAATGGGAAGGCGCGATGCCGCACCTCGACAACGCGGTCCGGGAGCTCGAAGCCGTATTCGAGTTGCTCGGGATCGAGCGGATTCCGTTCGACCGTGGCGCTGCGTCCCGCACGATGGACGCGACGGAGGAGCGTTTCGAAGGCGACACGTAGCAACTGCGCGGGCTCCAGCGGGAGCCGCGGCCGTAAGATTCCGCCACGAGTTGGGCCCGTTGCGTAGCGACGCGTCGGCGTCGCGGGCGGTCGCAAGCGGGTTTGCCCGGCGCGGTGGCGCGGCCCTGTCCGGCGTGACCTTCGCGGTGCGCGCTGCCCGGAACCAGCCGCTAGGCCTGCTCGAGATACACGATGTGGAACGGGTTGACGCGCACCGCCTCCATTCGGCCACCCCGCGACACCTCGAAGCGAACGAGGAGACCGTCCGAGGCGCTCAGGCGGCGTTCAACGTCATCGATGTCCTCATCTACGTCGAACCCCCGCCCCGTGACGAACGTGATCCGAGTCGGCATGACTGTCGGCCTCCCAGCTTCCGGCATTCAACTGCTCTCCCGCCAAGCAAACACTGTCGGCGACGTTTCTGCCCGGCGCGGTGGCCTGAGCAGCGCGCAGGCGCTCTCCGCGGCCGGCGACCCGCCCCAAGGCGCCGATGAGACAGACGGGTCGGTATCCAACGAAGCGCTCGACCCGCGGACATGCCGGCACTAGTGTCCCTAGCTCCCCTCGCGTACAGCTGAAAAGCGCACGCGCGAACCCCCACACGGCGGTTGGTCCCTGGTCTGATAGGGCGGGCTGGGGACCGCCGGCGCGGTGGCGCGCCGCGTGTCGATCGTTTCGCTGGCACGGAAACCTCCCCGGCGCGGTGGCGCTGTTGCCGATTGGTCTTTTCAAAGAACCCCGCGGGACACAGGGCACCTGGGGTCGTGGTGCGGCGGGTCGCAGGCCCAGCAGCGCGACCAGGTGCGCACCGGCTGGGCAACGGCCGGCACCGAGCGGGCGCGGTGCGTAGCGGTCGCTCGATTGCATCTCCGGTGCTCGGCGGCGGTGTAGCGGCTGCCGTCGTGGTCGTCGTGGCCGAGGTCCCAAGGCTCGAGCGGGTGGATCGGCAGACCGCAGCGAGCGCACCCGGCGGTGCCCGCCGCGACGATCCTGGCGACCTGCTCGCGGAGCTTGGGGTGCCGGTAACCGCCGACAAACGTATGTTGCGCCGGTCGTGCGTTCGAGGGCTCCGGCGTACCGCCTGCTCGAGTGGCCACCCGGCCGCTCGCCGCACGGTCGCGTCGTCGAGCCGTCACGGCCCCGACGACGAATCCGCCGGAGACCCACCACCATCACTCGGCAAGGGCGGACGCGACATCCGCGTGGAGGACGCCCTCGACCACATCTTCGGATACGCCGTCGGACTGACATGACCCGCGTGACATGCAGGCGGTGGCGAAGAAGGCCAGTCGCCCGTGGGACATGGCCAAGGGATTCGAACAGTCCGCGCCCACCGGTCCGATCCGTGCGGCCGAGGAGATCGGCCACCCGACGCGGGGCGCCATCTGGGTGCGCGTCAACGGCGAGCTGCGCCAGGAGGGCGACCTGGACCAGCAGATCTGGAAGGTGTGCCCGAGACGATCAGCTATCTCAGCACGCTGGTCACGCTGCGAGCCGGCGACCTGATCATGACCGGGACGCCCAAGGGCGTCGGTCGGGCCGAGCCGGGCGACCATCTCGAAGGGCAGATCGACGGCATCGGCGACCTGACCGTCACGTACGACGGCTGAGCGCCTGGCCCCTGAGGCCCACCTACGCGGCGCCCAACTCGTCGAAGTCGTCCGGCCAGGGCAGCGGGAAGATCCCGCGGTACGGGCGCGCCTCGTCGATGACCCGCGCCACCGACGGCCGGCCGAGGAGCGCGCGGACGTAGCGAGTGATGCCCGGAAACGTGTCGGCGTCCCAGCGGTGGGCGGCGCGGCAGTACAGCAGCGCCGGCGCGGCCGCGCAGTCGGCGACGGTGAACGCGTCGCCCGCGAGCCAGTCCTGGCCGCGCAGCTGGTTCTCGAGCACGCCGTAGGCCGTGTCGAGCTGCTCCCGGGCCTGGGCGACGCCCTCGGGGTCGGTGCGGCCCTCGGGGCGCAGACTGTCGCCGACGATCTTTTGCATCGGGCCGGCGACGTGGTTGTCGGCGATCCGGTCCCACAGCCGCGCCTGCAGCGCCGCGGCGGGATCGGACGGGATCAGCCGCCCGCCGCCGGCGAGACGGTCGACGTGCTCGATGATCGTCGTGGACTCCGGGAGCATCACCCTGGCATCGGCGTCGACGAGCACCGGGATCGTGTCGAGCGGCCAGAGCTGCACGTGCTCCTCCCGGCCCTCGACCAGCACGCGCTCGAAGGGAAGCTCGAGCTCGTAGAGCGCGATCAGGACCTTCTGGCAGTAGGAGGCGAACGGGTGCTCGTGGAGGACCAGCGCCACGGAGCGACCAATCCGCCTCAGCGCGTGCCCGGCTCGGTCGCCGGCACCGGCGTGCGCGTGCCGCGGTCCTCGGAGCGACCGACCCGCTGGGCGGAGCGCTCGCCCAGCCCGCGCAGGTCGATCCCGCTCAGCGCCGCGGCGAGCACCAGCGCCACGCCGCCGAGCGCGACGCCGGCGAGGTCGTCGACGAAGTAGTGCCAGCCGAGGTACACGGTGCCGACGGTCGTCACGGCCAGCCACGTCCACAGTGCGATCCGCAGCCGCCGGCCGGCGCCGAGCAGGTGCGCGGCCATCGCCGCGGTGAAGCTCATCGAGATGTGCAGCGACACGAACGCCGCGATCGCCTGCGGCGTCGAGCCGGCCGGGTCCTGGAGGAACGCGACCCGCTGGTCGAGCAGCACGCCCTGCAGGTGCGTCACCTCCGACGCGGGGAGCACGGAGAACGCGGCCGGGTCGGCGTAGATCGGCCCGAGCGACGGCAGCAGGAAGTAGCTGGCAGCCCCGAGCAGCCAGTTGATCGACTGTGCGGTCGTGTAGACGAGGCCGGCCCGGAGGTCACGGGCGAACACCAGCGAGACGCCGATCGTCAGCGGCAGGAAGACGATGAACGCCACGTACGCGATAGAGAGCACGTGCGCGACGAACCCGGTCCCGAGCAGGTCGTGCAGCAGCGCCGCCGGGTCGTGGCCGGCGAACAACCCGCGGTCCCACTCGCCGAGCTCGCGGTCGTAGTTCACCTCCGGCCGCAGCAGCGGCACGATGCTCTTCAGGTTCCGGTACGCCATGTAGCTGACGTAGAAGCCGACGAGCGCGCTGCCGGCGGTCAGGCACCGCGCGCGCGTCCATCGCTCCCTGCGCACGCGCACGACCTCCTCGCGCGGAGGCGGGAACGTCCCGGCGGCCTGCGCGGCGCGGACGAGGATGTCGAGTCCGACGAGCAGCACGACGCCGAGCCCGACGAGCACCAGGTACAGCGCGGCGACGTGGTCGGGGTCGCGGACCGGCAGGCCGATCTCGCGCGTGCACACGAACGCCAGGACGAGGATGACGAGCGCCACCGCCGGCCCCGCCGCGATCGCGCGCCACCGCGCGGAGGCGCGCACCGAGGGCAACCGCTCGGTCACGCCGGTATGGGATCGGGTGCGGGGACCCTGCGCGCGGTGCGCAGGTCGAAGCCGGTCAGCGCGCGGGCGAGCGCGAGCGCCATCGCCCCGAGCACCACGCCGCCGATGTCGTCTACGAAGTAGTGCCAGCCGAGGTAGACGGTCGACGCGGTCGTCAGCCCGAGCAGCACCCACGCGAAGATCTGCAGCCGCCGCCCGAGGCCGAGCAGGTGCGCCGCCAGCGCTCCGGTGAAGAAGATCGAGATGTGCAGCGACGAGAACGCGGCGATGCTCTGCGCCCCGCCGGCCAGCGGGTCGCGGACGAAGTCGAGCCGCTGGTCCATCAGCAGCTCTTGCAGCTGCGTCACAGTCGAGGCCGGAAGCGTCGAGAACACGCCCGGCTCCGCGTACACCGGCCCGAGCGATGGCAGCAGGAAGTAGCTCGCAGCACCGAGCAGCCAGTTGAGCGACTGCGCGGTCACGTAGAAGACGCCGGCCTGCAGGTCGCGCGAGAACACGAGCGCGAACGCGAGCGTCGCCGGGATGAACGCGAAGAACAGCATGTACGCGCCCGACATGAAGTGCGCCTGGACCCCGGTCCCGAGGACGTCGTGCAGCAACACGGCGGGGTCGTTGCCGCCGAACAGGCTGCGGTCGACCTCGGCGAGCTGACGGTCGAAGAGCTCGCCCGGGCGCAGCAGCGGCACCACGCTCTTGAGGTTCCGGTACGCGAGGTAGGTGATGTAGAAGCTGATCAGCGCGCTGGCCACGAGGAGGCCGCGCTGCACCGTCCACCGCTCGCGGCGGACCGCCTGCATGGCCGCGACCGGCGGCCAGCGTCGGCCCGACCGCCGCGCCGCGCGCACGATGACGTCGAGCGCCACGAGCGCGCCGACGAGACCGAACACGATCAGCAGCCGCCGACCGGCGACGTGGTCGGGGTCGCGCACGGGCAGCCCGGCCGCATCGGTGCAGAGCACCGCGGCCAGCATCGTCGCCACCGCGACCACCGGCCCGGCGGCGAGCATGCGCCCGTGCGGCGCGCGCTCGGGCTCGCCGGCGGCCGCCGCACCGCGCTGGGCACGAGCGAGCACGGAAGCGATCGGGGCCTTGGTCTTCGGGTCGGACATCGTGCTGACGCCCGATCCACGCATCGCCGCGCAAGGTGCAGGGGCGGCGGGCGGGATGGGCGGGAGGGCGACGTGTGTCTATCACGCCCACCGGTCCCATCCGCGCCGCGGGGGAGGGGTGCGGACCGCCGGCTCGTCGCCCGCCGACGCTCGAGCCCCAGGGTACGACACCGGATGTTACGGACGGTTAGGTCCGCATCCGCATCCACAGCGGCCGGTGGTCGGACAGGTGGTAGCGCACGAAGCTCTGGAACCGCCGCCGGTCGGCCGCGGTGCCGGCGCCCCACAGGTCGCGGAACACCGCGCCGTCGAAGTCGAAGATGCCCACCTGCTCGATGGCCTCCTCGACCGCGCCCGGGAACACAGCCATCTGGTCGTAGTGCGCGTTGCCGGCGAGGTTCGAGCCGCCCGCCTGCGTGGAGTGCGCCGGCACGTGCAGGCCCTCGCGAACCAGCGCGTCGTACACGCGGTCGCCCGGGGCGCGGAGCGGCAGGTTGAAGTCGCCGAGCGCGATGACGTTTCTCGTGTACGCGTGCCGGGAGCGGTGCTGCGCGGCCGCCCAGCGCGCGACGGCGTAGGCCTCGAGCACCCGCCGATCGATGCCCGCCGCCGGCGCCCGCTCGGCGCCGGTGCCGCCGCCGTCGTTCGCCGCGGTCGCTCCGGCGCCGTCGGCCGCCTCGTCGTCCGGCAGCCCCGCCGGGCGCCCGGCGCCGAAGTACAGGTGCACCGACGCGAGCAGCAGCATCGTCTCGTCGACCTGGAACGACGCGATCATCGGATTGCGGTCGAAGCCGGCGAAGCGCCCCGCCACGTGCGGCAGGCGCACGCGCCCGAGGTCGCGCGGCGTGACCGTCACCTCGCCGACCTCCTCGCGCGGCACCACCTTCTCCGAGTCGTAGAGGAATGCGAAGCGCTCGCGGTTGCCGCCCGCGTCGTTGAACTGCACGCGGTAGGGCGCGGGCAGGTGGCGCTGGATCGCGCGCAGGCCGCTCAGGTCGTCGTTGACCTCCTGGATCGCGACGACGTCGAACCACCCGAGCACCTCGGCGAGCAGCCGGTAGTCAGCGTCGTCGCGCCGCTGCAAGCCGAGGTTCGCGATGTTCCAGGTCGCGACGAGCAGGCGGCCCGGCGCCTCGGGCGGGATCGCGCGGTCGCGGCGGCCCGGCCGCTCGGGGTACGTGCGCAGGGCCTCGATCTCACGGTCGACGTCGTAGTCGTAGGCGAACGCCGGCTTGCGGAACGGGGGCACGCCGCGATGGTCCCCGACCGCCCGGCCGAACGCCAGGCGTCGAGGCCGTCCCGCCGGCGGGACAGCGCCACGCATTTGCGGCCCGAAGCTGGCCGCCGGCGGCGCGCCGCGGTACGGTCGAACCAACCCGAACGCCCCCGTCAGGAGCGTGCCGTGCCCGAGAAGCAGCAGTTCGCCGACCTCGTCTTCGAGGGCGGCGGCGTCAAGGGGATCGGCCTGGCCGGGGCGTACGCGGCGCTCGAGCGGCGCGGCGTGCGCCCCAAGAGCGTGGCCGGAACCTCGGCGGGCGCCATCAGCGCGGCGCTCGTCGGCGCCGGCTTCACGTCCGCGGAGCTGGACGACGTGCTGCTCAAGCTGCCGTTCGCGCAGTTCAAGGACCGCGCCTGGGAGGATCGGGTGCCGATCGTCGGGCGCCAGCTGAGCGTCCTGCACGACCTCGGGATCTACGAGGGACGCCGCTTCCGCGACTGGATCGCGGCCCGGCTCGCGGACCACGGCGTCACCCGGTTCGGGCAGCTCGTCGACGGCGAGGCCGAGGACCCGGCGAAGCGCTGGACGCTGCGCGTCATCGCCTCCGACGTGACGCACCGGCGCATGCTCGTCCTGCCCAACGACGCCCCGCACCTCGGGCTCGACCCCGACGAGATGCTGATCGCCGACGCCGTGCGCATGAGCATGTCGATCCCGATCTTCTTCGAGCCGGTCGTGCACCGGAACCCGCGCACGGGCGAGGACCACCTGATCGTCGACGGCGGGATCCTGTCGAACTTCCCGGTCTGGTTGTTCGACTGCGAGGGCCGCGACCCACGGTGGCCGACGTTCGGCCTCATGCTGGTCGAGCCCGAGCCGGCCGTGGCGTCGATCGCCGACCGGCTGCCCGGCGCCGAGCACGGCGTCGCCCGCGGGTCGCTGCTCGACTACGTCAAGAGCCTCGCGCACACGCTGCTCGAGGCGCACGACCGCCTCTACATCGACAAGGCCAGCTACGCGCGCACGATCGCGATCCCGACGCTCGGCGTGACGACGACCGAGTTCGACATCGCGCCCGACCGGGTCGCCGCGCTGTACGAGTCGGGCCGCGCCGCGGCCGACGCGTTCCTCGACCGCTGGGACTTCGCGGCGTACATCGCCGAGTTCCGCCGCGGCCGGGAGCACTCCCGGCGCGAGGACCTCGTCCGCGAGATGGCGCGCGCCGCGGGGGCGCCCGGCTAGGCCCCGCGAGCAGGGCAGCGCCCACCCCGCGCGCGCGGAGCGGGCGGCGTCCGGGCTCGACGCCCGCGCCGGTCATCTACGATCGCCGCCATGGACGATCGCCTGCACTTCACCGACTCCGACGAAGCCAACGCGCTGCTGGTCGAGGACCCGCTCGCGCTGCTGATCGGCTTCGTGCTCGACCAGCAGGTGACCGTCCAGAAGGCGTTCACCGGGCCGCTCGCGCTGCGCGAGCGCGCCGGCACGCTCGACGCCGCCGCCCTGGCCGGCATGGACCTCGAGCCGCTGTTCCGCGAGCGCCCGGCGATCCACCGGTTCCCCGGGTCGATGGCCGCGCGCGTGCGCGCGCTGGCCCAGCACGTAAGCGAGGTGCACGGCGGCGACGCGGCGCGCGTGTGGACCGACGCCGCCTCGCCGGACGAGCTCCGCGCCAACCTCGAGGCGCTGCCCGGGTTCGGCGAGATGAAGGTCAAGGCGCTGGCGGCCGTGCTGGCCAAGCGGTACGGCGTGGAGACGGCCACGCCGCTCGTCCCCGCCCACCCGACGCTCGGCGACGTCGACTCGCCGGCCGCGCTGGCCGAGTACCAGGCGTCCAAGCGCGCGCACAAGGCGGAGCTACGCGCGCAGCGCGCCGCGGCGTCGGGCTAGTCGCGCACGCGCTCCGGGACGTTCTCGTCGCGCTCGACGCGCGACTCCGGCGCGCCGCGCGGACCGCCTCGAGCGGAACGGCGAAGGCCACGCCGAGGAACAGCGCCACCGAGGTGAGGAACGTCCAGAGCAGCGGGCCGATCGTGCCGGCGAGCGGCCCGTAGGTCGCGCCGAAGCTGGCGGTGGGGTCGAAGTACGCGACCAGCAGGCCCATGAACGCGAGCCACCGCGGTCGCCGCGACGCCGGCGCCGACGGCCGCCCTAGATGCGGTTCGCCCCGCGCTCGACCCGCGCCATCGCCCCGGTGCCCGCGAGCACCGCCGCGACGAACCCGGCCGCGACCGCGGTCTCGCCGGTCTCCTGGCGCGCGCTCGCGGTGCCCTGGCGCAGCGCGGCGGTCGCGCCGACCGCGCGATCAGCGCCGGCAGCAGCGTGAGGGTCGTCTGGAAGGCGAGCGCGCGAGTGGCTGAAGCCGTGGGCGGGGCGGAACCGGGCGACGGCGTCGACGAGCAGTCGCCGTCGGCCGGCGGCGCGCAGCGTCTCGAACGCGTCGTCGCCCTCGTGCTGCTCGTCGCGGGTCGTCGGGACGGCACGGGCGGTGGTCACCGGTGCTGGTCCGGCCCGGATCGCGCGCGCGTCGATCGGGCGAAGGACTCACGCGACGGCGCGCGGCTGCCGATAAGGACGGAGAAAACCCGCCGCCCGTCCCGGCGGCGCTCCCTTCCGCTACGAGGTTCCGTTCTCGAATGACCAAGCTGACCCGCTTCGCGACCCTGACCGGCGTGCTCGCCGCCCTGGCCCTCCCCGGCACGGCGCTCGCGCACGGCGGCGGTCAGAGCCACGACCAGTCGGACCGCGTCGACGACTCCACGGCGCAGACGCAGGAGGATCGCGGCGCCCGCGCCCGCGAGGACCGCGCCGAGCGCGCGGCCGAGGCCCGCCCCGACGACGCCGGCGACCGCGCCGCGCACGCCGAGCGCAAGGCCGGCCGCCTGCGCCACACCGAGTTCCGCGGCACGGTCAAGGCCGTCGACGCCGACGCGAAGACAGTCACCGTCACCGTCGCTCGCGCCCAGCACGGGCGCGCGCTGCGCGGCAAGGACGTCGTCTTCACGATCACGACCGACACGCGCGTGCAGACCGCCGACCGCAACGCCGACGGCACCCGCGACGTGGCCGACCTCGCCGCCGGCGACCGCGTCCGTGTCGTCGCCCGCGTCAGCCGCGCGCAGCTCCGCGCCGGCCTGACGACGGTCACGGCCCAGCGTCTGAGGGCCCGCGCGCCGAAGGCCGCGACGCCTGCCGCGTAGCCCACATCTCACATACCTGAAGCCCGTTCCGACGCCCCGCCATCGCGCGGGGCGTCGGCGTTTCCGCGTTCGCCGAACATCGTCCACCGAGGGCCGTTTGTGGCGCCGAGACCGGCGGGTAGCGCTGCTTCACCAAGCTCCGGAACCGGGTCGACGTTGGGGCCGGAGCGACATCACCCATCGCGCGGTCCAGCGCCCGGACGAGGGAGGACATCGCATGGCCTCAGAGACGGCCACGCTCAGAACGCTCGAGACGAACATCCCTGCGCGGATGGACCGCCTGCCGTGGTCGAAGTGGCACTGGATGGTGGTCATCGGACTCGGCACCGTGTGGGTCCTCGACGGCCTCGCGGTCACCATCGTCGGCGCCATCGGCGGGCGGCTCACCGAGGACGACAGCGGCCTCGCGCTGACGCCGGCGCAGGTCGGCGCCGCCGGGTCGGCCTACATCGTCGGCGCCTGTCTCGGCGCCCTGTACTTCGGGCGCCTCGCGGACAAGATCGGGCGCAAGAAGCTCTTCATGCTCACGCTGGCGATCTTCCTCAGCGGCAGCGTGCTGACGGCGTTCTCGATGAACTTCATCTGGTTCCTCGCCTGCCGCTTCATCACCGGCGCCGGCGTCGGCGGCGAGTACTCGGCGATCCACTCCGCCGTCGACGAGCTGATCCCCGCGCGCGTGCGCGGCGCCGTCGACCTCACGATCGGCGGCTCGTACTGGATCGGCACGATCCTCGGCTCACTCGCCTCGCTGATCCTGCTCGACGAGAACATCTTCCCCGGCGACATCGGCTGGCGCCTGTGCTTCGGCCTCGCTGCGCTGATGGGCTTCGCGATCCTGCTCGTGCGTCGCAACGTGCCTGAGAGCCCGCGGTGGCTGTTCCTGCACGGCCACGAGAAGGAGGCCGAGCGCGTCACTGCGGACATCGAGCGCCGGATCGTGGCCGACACCGGCCAGGAGCTCATGGAGCCGCGGCGCACGATCCGCATCAAGCAGCGCGGCCCGATGGGCATCGGCGAGATCGCCTCGGTCGTCTTCAAGATGTACCCGAAGCGCACGTTCGTCGGGCTGGCGCTGTTCACCGGTCAGGCCTTCCTATACAACGCGATCTTCTTCACGTACGCGCTGGTGCTGACCGAGGTCTACGGCGTTAACTCGTCGAGCGTCGGCCTGTACCTGCTGCCGTTCGCGATCGGCAACTTCTGCGGCCCGCTGCTCCTCGGGCGTCTGTTCGACACGATCGGGCGCAAGCCGATGATCGCCGGCACGTACGTCCTGTCGGGCATCCTGCTCATCATCACCGGCCTGCTGTTCCAGGCCGGGACCCTCAACGCCACGACGCAGACCGTCGCCTGGTGCGTGATCTTCTTCTTCGCCTCGGCCGGCGCCAGCGCCGCGTACCTGACGGTGAGCGAGATCTTCCCGATGGAGACGCGCGCGATGGCGATCGCGTTCTTCTACGCGACCGGCACGATCGTCGGCGGATTCGGCGGCCCGCTGCTGTTCGGCGCGCTCATCCAGAGCGGCGACCCGGACCAGATCTTCATCGGGTACGTGGTCGGCGCGGTCGTGATGATCGTCGGCGGCCTCATCCAGGCGACGATGGGCGTCGAGGCCGCCGGGCGCGACCTCGAGGACATCGCCCCGCCGCTGTCGGCCACCGGCGAGGAGCTCGAGGAGCCGGGCGAGCAGCACGACCCGTACACGCTCGCGCCCGAGGAGGGCCGCAAGCACCGCACGACGTCGCCGCGGTTCGAGCGTGACACCGCCGCCCCGCTTGGCGGCGACGCGGCAGAGAAGCCCACCGTCCCACCGGAGGTCAATCGATGAGCCCGCAGACCACCCGCGAGCGGCGCACGGGGCCGAGCCTCGCCGGCTGGGCGCCGACCACCTCCCGCTCCGAGTACGACGAGGAGGAGATGGAGTTCTGGCGCAACCGCGAGATCTCCCTCATCAAGAACCTGCTCGAGGACAAGGGCGAGATGGGCAAGGACGCGATCGGCGAGGCGCTCGGCTGCAAGTACTGGGGCCCGATGCGCTTCCGCGGCGCGCTCAAGGACGGCTTGGAGCGTGGCGCGTTCCGCAAGGTCGGGCGCAACCGGTACGGGCCCGCCTGAGCGCTGGAGGCGAGGTCCTAGGCGGCCGCCGCGGGAGCGGCCGCCAGGACCGCGCCGAGCAGGCCCGGGAAGCGGGCGTCGAGGTCCGCGGTGCGGAGCGCCACGACGCGCTGCGTGCCGGCCGGCTCGGTGAGCGTGACGCCGGCCTCGCGCAGCACCTTGAGGTGATGCGACAGCGTCGACTTGGCGACCGGGACGCTGAACGCCCCGCAGTTGCAGGCGCCGGCGTCGGCCAGATTGCGGACGATCCGCAGGCGCACCGGGTCGCTCAGCGCGTGCAGCACGGCGGCGAGCTCGAGCTCCTCGACGGGCGGGTGATGGAGGTGGTCTGACATCGCTGCGGCGCATTGTACGACCTTCGTCGAACAAGTGCTACGATGTTCGTCGTACGTCGAACAAGGATGCTCCGCATGCCCCCGGCCGCTCCGCCCCCCGCCCCTCCGATCCGTCCCCGCATCCGCCGTCTGGTGGTCTTCACCGGGAAGCTCGCGTGACCCGCCGCGAGCGCCTCGTCCTGCTCGCCAGCACCGTCGGCTTCTCGATGGTGCTGCTCGACACCACCGTCGTGAACGTCGCGCTCGGCTCGATCGCGCGCGACCTGCACGCCGGCCCGGTCACGCTCGAGTGGGTCGCTAACGCCTACACGCTCGTGTTCGCCGGCCTGCTGCTGTCGACCGGCCTCGCCGCCGACCGGCTCGGCGCCCGGGCGGTGTTCCTCACCGGCCTGGCGACGTTCGCCGCGGGGTCGGTGGCGGCGTCGCTGGCGCCGACCGCGAGCGCGCTGGTCGCCGCTCAGGCGCTGCTCGGCGTGGGCGCGGCGCTCGTGCTGCCGACGTCGCTGTCGCTGCTCAGCCAGGTGTTCGCCGATCCGGCCCGGCGCGTGCGCGCGGTCGGCATCTGGGCGGCCGGCTCGGCCGTCTCCTTCGCGGCC
>Ga0126313_10000983_pt1 | contig 14460 bp, 15 predicted proteins | sample Plot105A_FD_89954 | JGI IMG/M metagenome (GOLD analysis project Ga0126313, IMG submission 89954) | Serpentine soil microbial communities from UC McLaughlin Reserve, CA, USA - Plot105A | ecosystem: Environmental > Terrestrial > Soil > Grasslands | place: USA: UC McLaughlin Reserve, Lake County...
ACGCCGCAGCGCTCGCAGATGATGCCCTTGTAGCGGACGCGCTTGTACTTGCCGCAGTAGCACTCCCAGTCCTTCGTCGGACCGAAGATGCGCTCGCAGAAGAGCCCGTCCTTCTCGGGCTTCAGCGTGCGGTAGTTGATGGTCTCCGGCTTCGTGACCTCGCCGGACGACCAGTCACGGATCTGCTTGCTCGACGCGAGGCCGATGCGGATCGCGTCGAAGTTGTTGATGTCGATCAAAGGTCTCTCCGCCTCTTTCCTCAGTCTTCGATCTCGAGATCGGCCAGGTCAGGAGCCTCCGCGAAGGGGCCGGCCAGCTCGGCCGCCTCCTCCGCCGCGGTCCCGCCGCCGGCCACGTCCGGGTTGTCTGCGTCCACGTCCACGAGGGACTCGTCGGTCGGGAGCCGCGTCTCGTCCTGCTCCTCGATCGACTCCCCGCCCTCCTCCACCTCCTCGGCCGTCGCCGGTCTCGCGGCGGCGCGAAGCGAGCCGGGCGACAGGTCGATGCCTAGCTCCTCCGCCGCGCGGAGCAGCTCGTCGTCCTCCTCCCGCACCTCCACGTGCCCGCCGTCCTCGGAGATGACGTCCACGTCGAGCGCGAGGGACTGCATCTCCTTCAGGAGCACCTTGAAGGACTCGGGGATCGACGGCTCGGCGATGTTCTCGCCCTTGACGATTGCCTCGTACGCCTTCACGCGCCCGACCGTGTCGTCGGACTTGATGGTGAGCATCTCCTGGAGCGTGTACGCCGCGCCGTAGGCCTCGAGCGCCCAGACCTCCATCTCGCCGAAGCGCTGGCCGCCGAACTGCGCCTTGCCGCCCAGCGGCTGCTGGGTGACGAGGGAGTACGGGCCCGTGCTCCGCGCGTGGATCTTGTCGTCCACGAGGTGGAGGAGCTTCAGGATGTACATGAAGCCGACCGTGATCTTCTGGTCGAAGGGCTCGCCGGTGCGGCCGTTGAAGAGCCGCACCTTGCCCGACGACTTGCGGCCGGGCCGCCGCTTCTCGTCCACCTTGAAGGTCACCGGCGATTCTGGGTTCTGCCGTGTCCACTCGACGAGGGCTTCGTCGACCTCCGCCTCGGACGCGCCGTCGAAGACGGGCGTCGCGACGGGCGTCGGACCGTTCGGCTCGCCGTCCTCGGAGAAGACGCCGTGCGCGGCCGCCCAGCCGAGATGCGTTTCGAGGATCTGGCCGATGTTCATCCGGCTCGGGACGCCGAGTGGGTTCAGGACGACGTCGACCGGCGTGCCGTCTTCGAGGAACGGCATGTCCTCCTCGGCCACGATCCGGGCGATGACGCCCTTGTTGCCGTGGCGGCCGGCGAGCTTGTCGCCCTCCGCGATCTTGCGCTTCTTCGCGACGTAGACGCGGACGAGCTCGTTCACGCCCGGTGGCAGGTCGTCGCCGGTCTCGCGCGAGAACGTCTTCACGTCGATGACCTTGCCGCCCTCGCCGTGCGGAACCTTCAGCGACGTGTCGCGGACCTCGCGCGCCTTCTCCTTGAAGATCGCGCGGATCAGCTTCTCCTCGGCAGTCAGCTCCGTCTCGCCCTTCGGCGTCACCTTGCCGACGAGCAGGTCGCCCGAGCCGACCTCGGCTCCGATGCGGACGACGCCGCGATCGTCGAGGTCGCGTAGCGACTCCTCGGAGCGGTTCGGAATGTCGCGTGTGATCTCCTCGTCGCCCAGCTTCGTCGAGCGGGCGTCGATCTCGTACTCGTGGATGTGGATCGACGAGAGGATGTCGTCCTTCACGAGGCGCTCGGAGAGGACGATCGCGTCCTCGAAGTTGTAGCCCTCGAACGGCATGAACGCGACGAGCAGGTTCTTGCCGAGGGCGAGCTCGCCCTGCGCGGTCGAGCTCCCGTCGGCGAGGACCTCGCCCTCCTTGACCTTCTGGCCGAGCGTCACGATCGGCTTCTGGTGGATGAGCGTGCCCTGGTTCGAGCGCATGAACTTCGTGAGGTCGTACTCGTCGCGCCCGTCCTTCGCCTCGACCACGATCGAGTCGGCGTCGACGTCGACGACCGTGCCGGCCCGCGTGGCCAGGACGACGTCCCCGGTGTCGACCGCAGCCCGGTACTCGAGCCCGGTGCCGACGAGCGGCGCCTCGGTGATGAGGAGCGGCACCGCCTGCCGCTGCATGTTCGCGCCCATGAGCGCGCGGTTCGCGTCGTTGTGCTCGAGGAACGGGATCAGCGCCGTCGCGACCGAGACGATCTGCGCCGGCGCGACGTCCATGTACTGGATCTCCTTCGGGTCCGCCGTGAGCGGGTCGCCGCCAGGGCCTCGGCAGAGGACCGTGTCGTTCAGGAACTTGCCGGTCTTCTCGTCGACCGGCTCGTTCGCCTGGGCGATCGTGAACTTCTCCTCCTCGGCCGCGTCGAGGTAGACGATCTGGTCGGTGACCTTCCCCTTCTCGACCACGCGGTACGGCGTCTGGACGAACCCGAACTCGGACACGGTCGCCATCGACGCGAGCGAGCCCATGAGACCGATGTTCGGGCCTTCCGGCGTCTCGATCGGGCACATGCGCCCGTAGTGCGTCACGTGCACGTCGCGCACCTCGATCGGCGCACGCTCGCGCGTGAGGCCGCCCGCACCGAGCGCCGAGAGGCGCCGCCGGTGGGTGAGGCCGGCCAGCGAGTTCGTCTGGTCCATGAACTGCGAGAGCTGTGAGGAGCCGAAAAACTCCTTCAGCGCTGCGACGACCGGGCGGATGTTGATGATCGTCTGCGGCGTGATGGTGTCGACGTCCTCCGTCGTCATCCGCTCGCGGACAACCCGCTCCATCCGGTAGAGCCCGACCCGGAACGCCTCCTGGATCAGCTCGCCGACCGTGCGCAGGCGCCGATTCCCGAAGTCCTCGTACTCGTCGAGCTCGTTTCGGATCGGCTCGCGCGAGAGCGTGAGCGCGTCGGCCGCGTAGTCCTTCGAGTCCTCGGGCAGGCCGAGCATCTTCGGCAGCTCGACGAGCTTCTTGACGAGCGCGACGATGTCCTTCGTCGTCAGGACACGCGTGTCGTCCGGCACGTCGACCTCGAGCCGCTGGTTCAGCTTGTAGCGCCCGACCTTCGTGAGGTCGTAGCGCTTCGGGTCGAAGAACAGCCCGCGGAGGAGGTTCCGCGCGTTCTCGAGCGTCGGCGGCTCACCAGGCCGCTGCTTCTTGAAGACTTCGACGACCGCCTCCTCCTCGCGGGTCGTCGTGTCCTTCTCGAGCGTCATCGCGATGAACGGCGAATTGTCGAACACCTCGAGGAGCTTCTCGTTCGTCGAGAGGTCGAGCTCCTCGCCCGTCAACTGGTCGACCGCCGGGAGCGCACGGAGCAACGTCGTGATCGGAAGCTTCCGCTTCCGGTCGATGCGCGCGTAGACGATGCCCTTCTTGTCGATCTCGAGCTCGAGCCAGGAGCCGCGACTCGGCATGAGGTTCGCGATGAAGACCTGCTTGTCCGCGTCCTTCGGCTCCATCAGGTAGGCGCCGGGCGAGCGGACGAGCTGCGTCACGATGACGCGCTCGGTGCCGTTGATGATGAACGTCCCCTGCTCGGTCATCATCGGGAAGTCGCCCATGAAGACGTTCTGCTCCCGGATTTCGCCCGTCTCCGTGTTGACGAAGCGGACCTTCATGTGGAGCGCCGCCTGGTACGTCATGTCCTTCTCGCGGCACTCGCGGATGACCGACTGCGGGTTGTCGGGGAACTCGAACCAGTAGTCGGCAAACTCGACGGCGAGCGTGCCGGTGTAGTCCTCGATCGGCGAGATGTCGTCGATCGTCTCGCGGAGTCCCTCCTCCAGGAACCACCGGAAGGAGGCGATCTGAATGTCGATCAGGTTGGGAAGGTCGAGGACGTGCTTGAGGCGGGAGAAGTTCTTACGAGGACGGCGCGAAGCAGCCTGCGTGGCCAAAAGGTGAAACCTCCATGTAGGCAGGGTCTAACGACAAACGGCGTGCGGAACCGGCGGAAAGCGGCGCGACCCGTAAAGGTAGCAGACGCAGCCGCTCACCCGCAAGGGAGTTCGCGCGGGAGACCGCGTCCGGAGTCGCACTGTACCTCGTCCGCCCGAAAATGGCCAGCGCGCTGTGGCGGAGGCCCCGGGGATGGCAAGCGGCGCGGGCGGGGCCAGACCCCGCCCGCGCATTGTTCGCTACTTGACCTCGACGGTCCCGCCAGCCTCCTCGAGCTGTCCCTTGATCGAGTCGGCCTCCTCGCGGGCGACGCCCTCCTTGATTGGATTCGGCGCCCCGTCGACGAGGTCCTTCGCCTCCTTGAGACCGAGGCCCGTCACCGCGCGAACGACCTTAATCACCTGGATCTTCTTGTCGCCCGCCCCCGTCAGGACGACGTCGAACTCCGTCTGCTCCTCGCCGCCGCCGTCGGTGGCGGCAGCGTCGGGTGCAGCGCCGGGAGCGGCAGCCGCGACGGGAGCAGCGGCGGTGATGCCCCACTCCTCCTCGATCTTGTTCTTGAGCTCGACGAGATCGAGCACGGTCATCTTTCCGAGCTCGTCGAACACCTTGCCGACCGGACTTGCAGCCATCCGTTACTCCTCCTCTTCCTGCGTGGTTTCTTCGGTTTCTGCGGGAGCCTCCGCCTCGGGCTCCGACGCAGGCTCCTCTGCCTCGGGCTCCGTCGACTCCGCGGCGTCTTCGGCCGCTTCGGCCTCTGTATCCGCCTCCTCGGCCGCCTCTGTCTCCACGCCCCCCTCGCCGCCCAGTTGCTCGATCCGAGCGTCGATCAGCCCGACGAGGCTCTGGAGGGGCGCGTTGATGAGGCCCGCGATCGCGTTGAGCGGCGCGACGATCGCGCCGAGGACCTCGCCGCGAAGGGTCTCGACCGGCGGGAGCGACGCGAGGTCGCGCACCTGTTCGGCCGTCATCGGCTGCCCCTGAAGGATGCCGCCGCGGAGCTCGAGGATCCGCGTCCGCCGAGCCGTGTCGTTCAGCGTCCTCGCGACCGCGACCATATCGCCGTCGCCGACGAAGGCGATCGCGGTCGGCCCGTCGAGGAGCTCCGTCAGCTCGGCCATCCCGGCTTCTTCGGCGGCACGCTTCGTCAGCGTGTTCTTGACGACCGAGAAGCGCGCCCCGTGGCCGATGAGCTCCGTCCGGACCGCGTCCATCTCGCTCATCGAGAGGCCGCGGTAGTCGGCGACGATGAGCGTGTCGGTCGCGCGCAGGCGCTCGGCGAGCTTCTGGACGACCTGCTGCTTCTGTTCCTTCCTCACTGCACCTCCTCTGACGACTCGGCCCGCCTGAGGCGGGCACGAGAGGAAGGCGCGTCTGCGTTCCTGTCGGCCGCCTCGGCCGGTCTTCCGCGCGTTCGCGCCGCCGGCTGTCTCGGGCAGTCCGCGGGCGGGACATGGCCCGCCCGGAATGAATCCTCGGTTTACGCGGCCGCGGTCGCCGCCTCCTCGTTCAGCTCCTCGACGATCCCGCGTGTCCGCTGCGGGTCGATCTTGATCCCAGGCCCCATCGAGCTCGTCAGGGTGATCGAGCGGACGTAGCGGCCCTTCGCCGCGGACGGCTTCGCCCGCAGGATCTCGTCGAGGATGGTCGCGTAGTTCTCGAGCAGGTCGCGCTCCGAGAAGCTCTTTCTCCCGATCGAGAGGTGGACGTTGGCACCGCGATCGGTCCGGTACTCGAGCTTGCCCGCCTTCGAGTCGCGGACGGCCTTCCCGACGTCGAACGTCACCGTGCCAGCCTTCGGGTTGGGCATCTTCCCGCGCGGGCCGAGGATACGGCCGAGCTTCCCGACGTTCCCCATCTGGTCCGGCGTCGCGATCGCGATGTCGAAGTCGTCGAAGCCGCCCTCGATCTGGGTGGCGAGATCGGCCGCCCCGACGACATCCGCGCCGGCGTCCTCGGCCTCCTTCGCCTTCTCGCCCTCGGCGAAGACGGCGATCCGCACGTCCTTGCCCGTCCCGTGCGGCAGCATGAGCGTCCCGCGCAGCTGCTGGTCCGCGTGGCGAACGTTCAGGCCGGTGTTGAAATGCACCTCAACCGTCTCGTCGAACTTCGCTTCGGGCGCCTCCTTCAGGACCCGGACCGCCTGAAGTGGCGAGTGGAGCTGCTCGCGGTCGAACGTCGCACGCGCATTGCGGTAGCGCTTGCCGTGGCTCGCCATGGCTACCGCTCCTGTCGCCTCTGGCTCGGGAGCGCCGATTTGACGCGCCACCCGTTCACTGGTCTACCTCCACGCCCATGGACCGCGCAGTCCCCGCGACGACCAGCATCGCCTGGTTGACGTCGCGGGCGTTTAGGTCCGGGAGCTTCGTCTCGGCGATCCGCCGGAGCTGGTCGCGCGAGAGCCTGCCGACCTTCTCGCGGTTCGGCTCGCCCGAGCCCTTGTCGACGCCGAGCGCCTCCTTGATCAGGACGGCGGCCGGCGGAGTCTTCGTGATGAACGTGAACGACCGGTCCTCGAAGACCGTGATCTCGACCGGCGTGATGCGGCCGTTCTCCTGCGCCGTCTCGGCGTTGAAGGCCTTGCAGAACTCCATGATATTGACCCCGTGCTGGCCGAGCGCAGGGCCGACCGGCGGGGCCGGGTTGGCCTGGCCGCCGGGGATCTGGAGCTTGATGAGCGTGAGAACTTTCTTGGCCATCAGTCGAGCTTCTTCACCTGGTCGAACGACAGCTCCACGGGAACCTGCCGCTCGAAGATGTTCACCTGAACCTTGAGCTTCTGCTGGTCCGCGTTCACGTCGACGATCTCGCCGTCGAAGTCGGACAGCGGCCCCGAGGTTACCTTCACCGACTCGCCGAGCTCGAACTGGGCAACCGCGCGCGGGCGCTCGGCGGTCGCGCCCGTATGGAGGATTCGGTCGACCTCGAGCTGCGAGAGTGGCACGGGCTTGGTGCCCGAGCCGACGAACCCGGTCACGCCGGGCGTGTTCTTCACCACCGTCCAGGCCTCGTCCGTCATGTCCATGTTCACGAGGACGTAGCCGGGCAGCACGCGCTGCTCTGTCTGCACTCGCTGCCCGTCCTTCGTCTCGATCCGCTGCTCCGTCGGCACCACCACGCGACGGAAGCGTGGGGCCTGGTTCATGGAGACGATCCTGTGTTCCAGGTTCGCCTTGACCTTGTTCTCGTGGCCCGAATACGTGTTGATGACGTACCAGCGAAACATTTTCAGCGCGCGCGGTCGTAAGGGGTCAGATGTTCAGGATCAGATCGCGGACGAGACGCGAGAACGCGGCGTCGGCCACCCACAGGTAGGCGCCCACGACGGCGATCGCGATGATGACGGCGACCGTAGCCGAGACGAGCTGGCGCTGGCCCGGCCACTCGACCTTCTTGAGCTCGCTCCACGACTCGCCGAGAAAGGCCCGAGCGCCACGACCAGGAACAGGGAGTTCACGAGGCGCCTCTACTGCGGACGTCGCTCCGTCGCCGTCTCCGACCGGCCGAGTCTCCTCGCGCTCGCGCCGGCGCTCCTCGCGCGTCCGCGCCTGGACGGCGGGCGCCTGGTAGTCGGCGCCGCGGCGGCCGCGCCTCGTGCGAGAGCTCCGAGCCATGGCGTTAGCGCGTCTCCCGGTGCAGCGTATGGCTGCCGCACCAGCGACAGTACTTCTTCAGCTCGAACCGGTCGGGCGTGTTTCGCTTCGACTTGTTCGTCTGGTAGTTGCGCCGCTTGCACTCCGTGCAAGCGAGGGTGATCGCGACTCGGACTCCGGTTGCCAACTTCGTGCTTTCTCTTCGCGGGTGGACCTAGAGGAGGTAGCGGCGGGAGGACTCGAACCTCCGACACGCGGATTATGATTCCGCTGCTCTAACCAACTGAGCTACGCCGCCGCGCCGGCTGAGTGTAGCAATCAATCCGTTATGAGCTCGACGCCCGCTTGCGGCAAATCAGCAATTCCGCCGTCGGCCACATGCACCACGTTGTCGAGACCGGCTCGGCGGAGAAGGGACGCCGCGATCGAGCTCCGGTTCCCCGCCGAGCACGCGACGAGGACGTCGTGCCCGCCGCGCAGCTCATCCGGAATGCCGTCGAGGAGGGCGTGGTACGGCACGTGGAACGAGCCCGCGACGTGGCCCTCGTCCCACTCGTCCTCCTCGCGCACGTCGAGCAGCAAGCCGTCGTCGCCCCGGAGGCGCTCCGCGAGACCACGGATGTCGATCGCAGGCGTCGTCTCGACGGCCAGGCCCGCGATGCGCCACCCGGTCAGGCCGCCCGCCGCGTACCCGGCGAGGTTCCGGAACCCGACGGCCTCGAGCAGCCGGCCCAGCCGGACGGCGTCGGCGTCGGAACCGGCCGTCACGATGACCTCCCCCTCCGGATCCAAGACCCAGGCCGCCCGCGTGCCGACCGCCGCGCGCACCATCGTCACGTTGATCGCGCCGGGCACGTGCTCCGCGTCGAACTCGCGCGGCGCGCGGCCGTCGACGAGCGTGGCGCCGCCGTCCAGACGCTCCCGCACGCGTTCGGGCGCGAGGCCGTCGAGCGTCTGCGCCTCGGTCAGGAGCGGCCCGCGGTTCAGCTCCACGATCCGCTTGAAGTTCGGAGGCTGCGGCGCGAGGTGCGAAGTCAGCTCGCGCACGAAGTCCTCCTCGTCGGCAAGGGCGAGCAGGCGGTTGTAGCGCCGCTCGAAGCCGATCGTCGACCCGGGCTTCTCGCTCATCCCGGCGCCGCCGCAGAGCGAGCCGCCGATGTGCCCGGGCCAGACCTCCGCGAAGTCCTCGAGCTCGAGAAGACGGCGCACGGACGCGAAGAGTCCGCGCGCGCCGTCCTCGGGCTCGACGGCGAGGTCAGGGCGTGCGACGTCGCCGACGAAGAGCGAATCGCCCGTGACCACGAGCCAGGGTGCGTCGCCGCGCTCCTCGTCGCGGACGGCGAACGCGACGTGCTCTGGCCGGTGCCCCGGAGTTGGGATCGCGACGATCTCGACCTCGCCGACCGTGACGAACGAGCCGTCGCCGAGCGGCTCGTGCTCGTAGGCAACGCCCGCGGCCTCGGAGACACGGATGGTGGCGCCGGTGGCCTTCGCGAGACGCCCGTGCCCCGAGACGTGGTCGGCGTGGTTATGCGTCTCGAGGACGTGGGCCATCCGGAAGTCGTGCTCCTCGGCCAGCGCGAGGTAGTCCTCCACGTCCCACTTGGGATCGATGACGGCCGCCTCGCCGCCGTCCGCGATCACGTAAGACGCGCAGCCGAGATCGGCGTGGAGGACCTGGCGGAAAAACATCGCGCCGATGATAGTCTGCGCGTCTTCTTAGGCAATGCCTAGGCAACTGCTCACAGCCGGCGAGGCGGCCCGGCGGCTCGGGATCAGCCTCGACACCCTTCGGCGCTGGGATCGAGATGGCCGGATCGCGGTCGAGCGCGACGCCGCGAACCGGCGGCTCGTGCCCGCGGCCGAGGTCGAGCGGCTGCGCGGCGGCGGCGAGGCGCACGAGCTTTCGGCGCGGAACCGGTTCCGCGGCGTCGTCCGCGAGGTCGCTGTCGAGGGTCTCCTCGCGCAGGTCGTGATCGACACGACGGAGCCAAGCCGCGTCGTCGCCGTCATAACACGCGAGGCGGCCGAGGAGCTCGGTCTCGAGCCCGGCATGAGCGCGTCCGCACTCGTCAAGGCGACCTCGGTCATGGTCGAGCGGTGAGGCGTGCCCTTGCGGCGTGCCTCGCGCTGGCCATCCTCGCGGCAGGCTGCGGCTCGACCGACGACTCCTCGGCGTCGAACGGCGGGCTCACGGTCTTGGCGGCCTCGTCGCTCACCGAGGTCTTCCAGGATCTCGAGCCGGACGCGCGCTACAGCTTCGCCGGGTCGGACGAGCTCGCGACGCAGATCGAGGAGGGCGCACCTGCGGACGTCTTCGCCTCGGCGAGCACGAAGTACGCCGACGAGCTCTTCGACAAAGGGCTGACCAGGAAGCCACAGATTTTCGCGACGAACAAGCTCGTCCTGATCGTCCCGAAGGACAACCCGGCGAACATCCACTCGGTCCCGGACCTGGAGAAGGACGGGATCAAGCTGGTCGTCGGCGCCGAGGGCGTTCCGGTCGGCGACTACACCCACAGGGTGCTCGAGAACATGGGCGAGAAGTCCGTCCTCGACAACGTCGTCTCGAACGAGGACGACGTGAAGGCCGTCGTTGCGAAGGTCGCCCAGGGCGAGGCCGACGCCGGATTCGTCTACGTGACCGACGTGAAGCCGGTCGGCGAGGACGTGACCGCGGTCACGCTGCCGGACGACGTCCAGGCGACCGTCGAATATCCGATCGCCGTCGTCAAGGACGCGAAGAACCCCGAGGCCGCGAACGACTTTGTCGACCTCGTGGTCTCGGACAAGGGCAGAGAAGCCCTCGAAGACGCGGGCTTTGGCATCCCGTGAGGCGCCTCTTCGACTTCCTTCTCGTGGCGGCCCTGACGATCGCCGTCGCCTTTCTCTTCCTCCCGATTCTCGCGCTCTTCATCCGCATCTCCCCGAGGTCGCTCGTCTCCGCGCTGACGAGCCCCGTGGCACTCGAGGCGCTCTGGGTGACGATCAAGACGGGACTGATCGCGCACGCCTTCGTCCTGGGGCTCGGGACGCCGGCCGCCTACTTCCTCGGGACGCGTCGCTTCCGCGGTCGCGAGGCGATCCTCACCATCCTCGAGCTTCCGCTCGTGCTGCCGCCCGCGGTCGCGGGGATCGGTCTACTCGCGGCGTTCGGACGGCGCGGGCTGCTCGGCGACGAGCTCTCGGCACTCGGCATCTCCATCCCGTTCACGCAGGTTGCCGTCGTCATGGCGGTCACCTTCGTCGCGGCGCCCTTCTACCTCCGGCAGGCGATCGCAGCCTTCGCCGCGGTCGACCGGTCGCTCCTCGACGCGTCCCGGACGCTCGGCGCGAGCCCCTGGAAAACCTTTCGCCGCATCGCCCTTCCGCTGTCGGTGGGTGGGCTCGGAGCCGCCTCGACGCTCGCTTGGGCACGCGGGACGGGCGAGTTCGGTGCCACGATCATGTTCGCGGGCAGCTTCCAGGGGATCACACAGACGATGCCGCTCGCGATCTACGCCGAGCTCGACCGGGACATCGACGTCGCGATCGCGATCGGCGCGTTTCTCGTGGTGCTGTCGGCCGTAGTCCTCCTCTCCGTCAAGCTCCTGCCGTCATGGCGACGCTGGACGTCCGTCTCCGCCACCCCCTTCGCGCCTTCGAGCTCGGCGTAGAGCTCGCCGTCGGCGACGAGACGTTCGCGCTCGTCGGCCCCTCAGGCGCGGGAAAGACGACGGTGCTGCGGGCGATCGCCGGGCTCGTCGAACCGGCCGAGGCGCGAATCGCTCTGGACGGACGCGCCCTGGTCGACACGGACACCCGCATCTCCGTGCCGCCCGAGGATCGGCGGGTCGGTCTCGTGTTCCAAGACCTCGCGCTCTTCCCACACCTGACCGTCCGCGAGAACGTCGCCTTCGGCGCACGGGATTCTGCGGCCGACCTGCTCGATCGCTTCCGCCTCGTGCCGCTCGCGGACGTGCGCCCGGCACAGATCTCGGGAGGCGAACGCCAGCGTGTGGCGCTCGCGCGGGCGCTCGCACGCGATCCCGCCGTGCTTCTTCTGGACGAGCCGCTCTCCGCGCTCGACGCGCGCACGCGCGCGCACGTGCGTGAGGAGCTTCGCGTCCTGCTTGACGGTCTCGCCCTCCCGACCGTCGTCGTCACGCACGACTTCGCGGACGCGGCGGCGGTGGCCGACCAGGTCGGCGTGCTAGTCGACGGCACGGTCGTCCAGGTCGGCCGGCCGGAGGACCTCCTCGCGGGTCCCGCGACGCCGTTCGTCGCGGACTTCACCGGCGGCAACCTCCTCATGGGCCTCGCGAGGGCCGGGTCGGACGGCCTCACCGATGTCCTCCTCGACGGCGGCGGCGTCCTCCGGTCGACCGACGAACGGCGCGGGCGCGTCGGGGTCGTCGTACAGCCGTGGGAGATCGCGGTCGCCCGCGCGGCGCCGAGCGACTCGACGCAGAACCATGTCCACGGCCAGATCGCCTCGCTCGTCCCGGTCGGAAACCGCGTCCGCGTTAGGATCGGGCCGCTGACCGCAGAGATCACGGGCGCCTCCGCAGAGCGTCTCGGCCTACGGCGCGGCGACTCCGTCGTCGCGAGCTGGAAGGCGGCCGGGACACGGCTGGTCTCCTACGAGGAATGAGTCCCGAGCTCATCCCTCTCGACACGGCGACGCTCGAGGCGCTCGTCGAGGGACGGCACGGCGAGGCGGAGTATCGGCTCGGCGTCCGGATCCCCGCCGGCTGGCCCGACGACAACGACGTGGCGTTCCTGCGGCTCCGCCTGGGCCAGCTCCGCGGTGACCCGGCTCGGGACGAATGGCCGGTTCACGCGCTTGTCGTGGGCCGTGAGCTGGTCGGCCACGCGGGCTACCATGGCCCGCCCGGCGCGAACGCCCTCGGAGCTGCGGACGCGGTGGAGGTCGGCTACACGGTGTTCGAGCCGCATCGCGGCCGCGGGCACGCGACCGCCGCGGTGCGAGAGCTCGTGGCACGGGCGCGCGAGCGCGGCGCCGCCCGCGTGCTCGCCTCGATCGCACCGGACAACGCGCCGTCGCTCGCGGTCGTGAGCAAGCTCGGCTTTCGGCACGTCGACGAGGTCGGGGACGAGGAGGACGGGCGTGAGCTCGTGTTCGAGCTGAGAATTTAGAGTGCGCCGCCGGCCGCGGGCGGCGCGCCGGCCGGCTCGGGGCCATCCGACTGACGCGCGAGGTAATCCTCGACGAGCAGGACGTTCGACTCCTCGGCGCGGCGGATGACTGCGAGGAGCGACGACATGCTCGCGACCTCCTCGCGCTGCTCCTCGAGGAACCACTGGAGGAACTGCTCGCCGACGAGGTCGCCCTCCTCGCGGGCGAGCTGGGCGAGCGCGACGATCTGGTCCGTCACCTGACGCTCCTGGTCGAGCGCGAGCTGGACGGGGGATGCGAGATCGCCGAACTCCACCTGCGGCTCGCGGACGGCCGGAATCTGGACCGGCTCGTCGGCATCGAGCAGGTAGTGGACGATCATCATCGCGTGGTTTCGCTCCTCGACCGCCTGGCGGTAGAAGTGCGCCGCGAGCTGTGGAAGCGTCTCCGTGTCGTAGTGGACGGCGATCGCGACGTACTGCTGCGACGCGGCGAACTCGTTCGCGATCTGGTCGTTCAACGCGTCGGGGAAGCGAGCCACGGGCCGATGTTAGTCCGTCGGGTGAGACCGAAGGCGGCGCATTCGCCCGGTCGCTAGGCGGGCTCCGAGATGGGCAACTCCGCCACGACCGACGTCCCGCTCGCCGAGGTGCTCACCACGTCGAGCCGCCCGCCAAGCGCCTCCACGCGGTCCGCGAGTCCGCGGAGCCCCGATCCCGCCCCCGGCTCGGCTCCCCCGCGACCGTCGTCAGAGACGACGACACGCAGGACACCGTCGCGCCGCGAGACGTCGAGTTCGACGAGGTCTGCATCCGAGTAGCGGATCGCGTTCGCGAGCGCTTCGGCCGCGACGTAGTAGGCGGCCACCTCCACGGCCTCGGGGCAACGCTCCGGGAGGTAGACGGTGAGCCGCACCGGAACGGGCGCACGCTGTGTGAGCGACTCGAGCGCCGGCTCGAGGCCACGTTCCGTGAGAACGCCGGGGTGCAGGCCACGCGCGAGCTCGCGGAGCTCCTCGAGCGCTGAGTTGAGCTCCTCGCGGGCGGTCCCGAGCAGGTCGCGCGCACCGTTCGGATCGTCTTCGAGCTTCGACTCCGCAATGCGGAGCGTCACGGCGAGCGTCACGAGCCGCTGCTGGGCGCCGTCGTGGAGGTTCCGCTCGAGCCGCCGCCGCTCGGTGTCGCTTGCGGAGAGGAGGCGAGCGCGTGACCTCGAGAGCTCCTGGCGCGCGTCAGCGCTCGCGATCGCAAGCCCGACGAGCTCGGCGAACTCAGCGAGGCGCTCCTCCGTGTCTTCCGGGACGCCCCTGTCGCGCTTGGATCCGGCCACGACGGCGCCCCAGGGCCGACCCTCGACGGTCACGGGGCCCGCGACCGTCGTGCGGAAGCCGCCGCGGCGAATGATCGTCGCGATCTCGCTGTCCATGCCCTCGTAGTCGTCGATCCGGGCCGAGCGCCCCGTCCGGTACACGCGCCCAACCGTGCTGTCGGCTTCGAGTGCGAACGTGGAGCCGCGCTTGATCGTCCGCAGCTCTCCGGTCACGCCCACGACGGTGGCGACCTCGCCATCGAAGCGAAGCACCGCAGCGGTCTCGACGCTGAGGAGCGCCGCGACCTCCTCGCTCACGAAGCGGAAGACCTCCTCCGGCTCCGCCCCGCTCGCCACGAACGTCGCCACGCGGCGAAGCGCGGCCTGCTCGTCGGCGAGCTGCCGGTGGTGTGCGGCCTTCGTGCCGTCAGCCACATGATGTTCCTATCAGACCGGAGGCGTGGCTGGCGACCGCCGACTAGTCGTCGTCCCCGCCGCCTCCGCCGTGGCCGCTCGAGTCGCTCCCGCC
>Ga0126313_10000984_pt1 | contig 14455 bp, 10 predicted proteins | sample Plot105A_FD_89954 | JGI IMG/M metagenome (GOLD analysis project Ga0126313, IMG submission 89954) | Serpentine soil microbial communities from UC McLaughlin Reserve, CA, USA - Plot105A | ecosystem: Environmental > Terrestrial > Soil > Grasslands | place: USA: UC McLaughlin Reserve, Lake County...
GCGCTCGATCGGCAAATTTCAGGCGATCCGCCACAAGTTCGCCGAGATGGCGACCAAGACCGAGGCGGCGAAGCAGTTCACCTACGCGACCGCCTGGCGCTTCGGCAACGGCGAGTACCCGGTGCGGGAGATCACGATGGCGAAGCTCTTCTCCTCGCGCATCGCCTGCGAGGTCGCCGACGACTGCATCCAGATCCTCGGCGGCTACGGCTACATGAAGGAGTACGAGATCGAGCGCGCCTACCGCGACGTCCGCCTCAACCGCATCGGGGCGGGCACCGACGAGGTGATGCTCGACGTGATCGGGCGGAGCTACGGACTGTAGAAGCCGAACTCTGCTCACGCGCAAAATACTTAGCTTTGGTTGACTATTCGCATCGTCTGAGCCTAGAGTCTTCCAGGGGGGTCACATTTAGACACCTCGACAAGGGAGATGAAAATGAGGCACTTGAAGATGCTGGTCAGCGCCGCGGTCGTGACGCTGGCCATAGCAGCAACCGTCGACGCCAGCTCGGCCGCGGCAGCTGGCAGCGAACTCTGCACCGTGGCGAAACAGAATCCCTGCCTTGAAGCGAATATGGTGAAAGAAAAAACGACGATCAGCGCCAAATTGAAAACCGGACAAGTGGTTGAAGTAAGAATGGGTCTCTTTGGCACCCTTACCTGCGCCGTGTCGACCACAACGTTCAAGACGACGTCTACAGGAAGCGCGACCGAACACATCCTGCTGGACATGGAAGCGTGGACGTTCGGAACCTGTAAATTCGGAGGGAATAACTGCACCAGCGTCCAGGGCTCAAATGTCGGAGTCGGCATGGAAGCGGTGAACGGAAAATACGTCACGAATGCTGCGAGCGCCGATGGGGTGATTACGCTCGAACGGAACAAGAAAGGCGATGAATGGGGCCTCAACGCCAACTGTCCTGGCCTCGGCTGTGCGCTCAGGACGGGAAAAATGGAAATTGCCCTTTTCGGAGGACTCCAAGCCACGATCGGAGCGGGCGGAGAGCCATTCAACACGGTCGAAGTTACTGGTGGGAAATGCCCCGTAGGGCAACCCTTGGAATACGACGGCTCTTATGAAATCAGCAGCCCAAAAAGTATGTTCGGTGTTCCCAGATAGGACGACATGCGAAGAGAGGCGGCCGTGGAAGCGGCTGCCTCTCCGCGGTTCTGACCACGATCAAGGCTTTTAGTGAGATGACACGAACCGAACGTGTGAATACGTACTACGAAGCATTGAACGGAGGGAACGCCGACGTGATCTCGTCGCATTTCACCGACGACGCGACGCACTACTACACGCGGCTCGGCCCGCACGAGGGGGCCAAGGCGATAGGCGATCTCGCGGCGCTTGGCGTCGCGACGATCGACGCCCAGTGGTACGTCGAGAACGCGATCGAGCAGGGCGACCAGGTGGCGATCGAGTGGACGATGACCTGGCGCGACCCGCAGAGCGGCGAGAAGCGGCTCGACCGCGGCACCGAGTGGTTCCTGATCCGCGACGGCAAGATCGCCGAGGTGCGCGCCTACCATCACAGCGGCAAGAAGAACCCGCAGGGCGATCTGCTCGGCTTCGACCACGAGGGTCGCGGCTACCGGATGCTCGCCGACTGGGAGGCGCCGGCGGGAGCTGTCGAGGACGGCGTCAGCGACGAGGGCGCGAGATGACCGTCGTCAGGGACAGCGGCGTCCGCGCCACGCTGCCGCCCTTCTCCGAGGAGCACGAGGAGCTGCGCGAGACCGTCACCCGTTTCGTGCAGAAGGAGATCGCGCCGAACGTCGAGGAGTGGGAGGCGGCGCGGGAATTCCCGCGGGAGCTTTTCGGCCGCTGTGCTGAGCTCGGCTTCCTCGGGCTGAAGTTCCCCGAGGAGCTCGGCGGCCAGGGAGGCACCCACCTGCACGACGCGGTCTGGGTCGAGGAGCTGGCCCGCTCGGGTGGCTCCGGGGGCGTCGCCGCCGGGCTCAACGCCCACGCCTCGATCGCGCTGCCGCCGATCTTCAACTTCGGCACCGAGGAGCAGAAGCAGCGCTGGCTGGTGCCGGGGATCGCCGGTCAAAAGATCGGCGCCCTCGGGATCACCGAGCCGGGCGCGGGCTCCGACGTCGCCGGCCTGACGACCACCGCCAGGCGCGACGGCGACCGCTACCTCGTCAACGGCGCCAAGACCTTCATCACCAACGGCGTCCGCGCCGACTTCCTCGTCTGCGCCTGCAAGACCAGCGAGGAGGGCGGCCACGGCGGCATCTCCTTCCTCGTCCTCGAAAGCGAGATGCTCGGCTACGAGGTCAGCGCCAAGCTGGAGAAGATGGGCTGGCACTCCTCCGACACCGGCGAAATCTCCTTCACCGACGTCGAGGTGCCGGTCGAGAACCTGCTGGGCGAGGAGAACGGCGGCTTCAAGCTGATCATGTTCAACTTCGCCTGGGAGCGGCTGCTGATGGCGATCGGCGCCGTCGGCGCGATGCAGCGCCTGATCGAGATCTCCGTCGCCTACGCCTCAGAGCGCGAAGCCTTCGGCCGGCCGATCGGCAAGTTCCAGGCGATCCGCCACCACGTCGCCGAGATGGCGACCAAGGCGGAGACCTCCAAAGCCCTCACCTACAACGCCCTGCGCCTCTTCCACGAGGGCCACGACTGCATCCAGGAGGTCTCGATGGCGAAGCTGATGACCCAGCGCGCCGTCCTCGAGATCGCCGACCAGGCCCTGCAGATCCACGGCGGCTACGGCTACATGCGCGAGTACGGCATCGAGCGCGCCGTCCGCGACGCCCGCCTTGGCCCGATCGGCGGCGGCACCGACGAGATCATGAAGGAGATCATCGGCAAGACGATGGGGCTGTAGGGGCGCCGCGACGCCGCTGCAGGTGCAGCAGGCGTTACTTGCCCTTGCCGCCCTTGCCCTTCTTGCCGCCGCACTTGGGCTTGACGACGGGGTTGAATTCGTAGCGCCGGCCGTTCTGGCCCTTGAGGCTGACCTTGGCGTGGTGCTCGCCTTTGCAGATGTCGGTGCTGTTGACGATCAGACCCTTCTTGCCGCCCTGCATCTCCAGGGTGAACTTGGTGACCGGAGCGTCGGGGACCCCTTCGAACGTGGTGCGGATGCCGCCGTTGACCGAGTCGATCCGGCCGACCAGGTTGATGTCCGCCCGCGGAGAGTGCAGCGCCGCCACCAGGTCCGGTAGTTCGTGGTTGGAGGAGCGCAGGAACACCGGCCCGCTCAGCGTTTCGTCGAGCAGCGGCGAGGTGGCCTTCGCCTTGCCGTAGACAGCGCCCTTCGGGCACTGTTCCCCGTTGCCGCCGCCGGCGTTGAACTGGACCCTGGTGCAGACGGTGCGGATGTGGGCCTGTTCGAGGAACTCCGAGCGCGGCAGGGTGACCTGGGCCCGGTTCAGGTTCGCGTCCCCCTTGCGAGCGGTGAAGACGGCCTTCAGGCGCGGTTTCGCGGTCCGCTTGGTGCCGCCCAGCAGCTGGATCGACAGCTTCGGCTTGAGGCCAAGGCTGGCGCAGTCAGCCGCCTGGAACGGCGAGGACACGTTCGCCAGCTGGTTGCCGGACGAAAGAATCGAAGCGGCCGCCGTCATCCGTTCGCAGTTGGTCGGGTTGAGGACGAATTCGGGCCGATCGATGAACACCCGGATGTCGCGGGCATGGACGACGATCCCCTGCAGGATGTGTGGGATCGGGTCCCCACCGGCGCCGTCGGAAGTGACTTCGGCCGTGTTCGGGTCGACCCGCAGGGCCTGGCGGATGACCACGTTGCCGAGGTCGAACGGACCGACCTTCGCGGTGGCGATCGCCACGATCGACAGTTTCGAGCCCAGGTACGGGCCAGCCAGATAAATCTTGCCGGGCGCGTAGCTCAGTTCGGGGCCCACACCGGCACCGACCAAGGTGCGACCGATCTGCGAGGCCGCCGGGCAGCTGGGGCTGTCGAGCTCTTCCTGTCCACCGCTCGGCCCCGTCCGCGCCCTAGCTGCGGCGATCCCGATGTCGGGGCAGAACGGGATCCCGGCGATCTTCCCGATCACGCCCTTCGGCAGCTTCATCGAGAAGCTGGTGAACTCCTGTTCGTCGTCGTTACGGGTCAGCCGGGCATTGAACGGCGAGTAGCTCCCAGCCGCGTTGTTTTCCGTGCCGGCGGTGAAGCCGGGGTTGAAGGGCGGCGTCCCGCTCGGGCAGGGACCGCCGTTCGATCCCTGGTCGACCGTGAACGGGCTGACCCGTTCGACGATCTCGCTCGGCAATGGGTTGAACGGATTCGACGCGGACCAAGGCGTGAATTTCGTCACGATCTGGTAGTCACCGCAGGTGGGAGGCATCACCAGTGGCGCCCGGTTGCCTTCGAAGAACTGCACGTCGAACGTCTCGAACGGAATCTGCGGCAGTTCGTCGAAGGTGGTGACGATCTGACCGCTGACGGGATCAAGCGCAACCTTGCCCGCCTGTTTGACGAGGATCCCCCGCTCGGGCACCTTCGCGACCATGTAGATGGCGAGGAGCGAATTAAACGGATTGTCATACGGCTCCGCCACATAGAGGGAGCCTTTGACTTCCTCTTCGAGCAGAGGCGTTTTGACCTGAACGGTCCCGACCTTGGCCGCATCCGGGCAGCCCTGTCCAGACGGCGAGCTCGCCGTCTCCTGGGCATACTGCGAGGGGCTGCAGGCGCCAAGGCCTTCCGCCTGAGAGGGGTTCACCGTCATCCCCTGCGGCAAGATCACTTCGACCTTCTTCGCCTGCCCCTCGGCAGCTTTGAAGCTGGGGTCGAGCAGACCGGCGATCGGCATTTCCAGCTGGAAGTCCAGACCACTCGGGCCACCCGCCTGATTGCTGCCGGGGGAGGCACCGACCGTCGGGTCGAAGGGGACCTGATTGCACCCGCTCATCGTTCCCCCGTTGAAGGTCGCGCTCTCGATCACGCTGCCGAGCGGCACGTTCCACGGTTCGATTTCGGCTCCGAAATCGAGCGGAGTGACGCAAGAGACCGGCTGGCGCAGGAAAGCGACTTCCTTTAGGCCGCTGGGCCGCTCGCACGGCCCAAGACCTTCGCTCGGAAACCGGTTGGTGCACTCCCAACCGCGCGAACTGTCGTGTCTAGGATCAGACGGAGAACCCCAAAGGATTACATTGCTTGAGAGGAAGTCAGCGACCTGAGTAGCGTTTCGGACTTCAGCGAATACGCGGTACCCGTTCTCGGTGTCCACTTCGGTATCGATCACGACGGGGGCACCCTTTGCCGTAAACCCGAAGCGAGCCGGCTCTCCCGGCGCAGGAGGCAGATTGAAAACCGGCACAGCGAGCTGAGTGAGACCGAGAGCTTGCTTTTCGATGACGGTCACAGATGCGACGCCTATTGCGGTTTCCGCAGCGCAGCTATTTTTCGGCAGGGTTTCGAAGAAGGCATTCATCTGGCAACGGCGCGTAGCAGTAGCATTCCCGACTAGACCTGCGGGGAGAGAGAAGCGCAGGTTGCGTGGCAACGCAGGTTGTTCGATCGATGGCGGGGTTGAGCGACCAGCACCCGTAGTCAACACGCCTGAATTGAGCTGGAGCGTAGTCGTCAACTGGAAGGGGTGACCCCCTGCCTGAACCACAGGTCCACCACCCTCTTCTTCCGCCTGCACCAAGAACCGTTCGATGCCAAATGGCGTCTGATCGGGACTCATTTTCACTTCCTGAGTGGCAGACTTGGCAGGAGCATTGCCGCCTGAGACAGTTACTTTTCCCGCCACTCCCGCCACCGGTGGTTCTCCGGTCAGGCTTGCCATGACTTCCACTTCGATCGCTTCGTAGGAGGGCAAAATGCCTTCGAAAGTGCAGTTAATGAGGCTGCCGGTATCGACGGCGCAATCAACGGGTCCCGAGAAATCTTGTGCGCCCGCAAAGCCTTCTACTCCCGTTGCAATGACCCCTTGTGGAAGTTTATCCGAAATGGTGACCGGAGCCACCGTTGCGTCCACCGGCGCGTCACCGAGGTTGGTGATAGTTAGAACCAGACGACCACTACCCCCGACGGACACAATCTTCGTGGTTACAGATCCAAATGAGGCTTCAGGTTCGGTCTCAGTGTTTTCTGGTAGGGCGGTAAAGACTAGCGCGGGCACCGCACCGGAAGCAATGATTTTGAAGGTTTCATTGCCAACGGGGCCACCCGCCACTGCCACCTCTTCGGTCCCAAACGCAGATTTTAGGAGCGTCTCAAGCTGAGCTGCCGTTTCAGTCGCCGGGAATCCAGTCAAGAGGCCACAGAATCCATTTCCGAATTCGCTCTGGATCCCTAGGCAGCCGACGACTTCACCTCCCACTTTGATCTCGATGATTGCTACGGATCCGAACGGCCCGAATTCCTCGGCCTCGGTTTCAACTTCCCATTCGCTGTCTTTCGGTTCCCAGAGGTTCGTCGGGTGACTGCCGGTCAGCACCTGCCACCAGGGAGATGGAGCAGCTGGCGCGGATGACGCAGTCAAGGCAAGCAGGACGAGGGCGGAGGAGGCGAGAACAGAGGCCCGTGCGATTCGGTGCTTCATTTTTGGAGGCTCCTTGGTCAGTGCGATCGATGAGCGAAGGCGGCGGGTCATCCGAATCATCAACTCTGCCCCTTCCCGCTAGTGCTCTGACTTCGAGAACCGGCATGCCCCTTCTTCTTCTTGGTGACACAGCGGGTCTTGCCATGGCTGCGCACCTTGTGCTTGCCCTTCCGGCATTTCTTTCCCTGCCTTACGTTGCCGGGGCCGGTGAAGATCGCGCTCCCGAGACTGGAGTTTGCTGGTGGAATAGCAGTGGAGCGACAGTTTTGGTCGGAGCACTCCAAATTCGGCGTTAGTTTGGCTGCCACGCCGTTTAACCGAGCGTCATAGATATCGAGGTCAGAATCCTTATCGAGCACAGAGAGCGGCGCGGGGGTCAGGAAGAAGACATCGTTTCCGCTCTCGCTGGCATCGAGGAAGCCTGCTGGTTGCCCCGCCGTGCCTGAAGAGATCAAACCTATGCAGCCGCCTCCTGAGCGAACGGTTGACGGGTTGCTAGATATTGCATGGCAGTCTCCAACCCCAATCGGCTCAAACTGGTAAACATCCCAATCGCCATTTTGGTCGGCAGGAACCACGGAGTCCACCACGTTGATGAACACCCGTCCACTATCGAACACCGCTCTAGGCTGATATGCCGATATCCCGAAGGCATTCATGGTGGACACCTCGGGCAGGATGGCGGCCACTAACGAGCCATGCCAATTGTCCAAGGGATCTATCAACGGGGAGCTGCCATCGTTAATCGTTTCTCCGTTGGGTGCTGCCCCCGACGGATTGCACGAAATGCACTCGAGTTTGTCAGTGGCCGCGTCGTACAGGAAGACCGTCTGAACTGGTTTTACGCTATTAGCATCGAGGTTCTCCTGCCCAGTCAGACTCCTCTGCGACATGAAGGCGAGAAAGCGACCGCTCGGACTAGTCGTCGAAATACGCTTAGCGGTTTCCCCTGGAGTCAACGTCAGCTCTCTTGGCGTTACACCCCAGACTGCGGAGTCTTCCTCCGAGAGTGACGCAATGAATCGAATGTCATCTCCCTCCTGCCAGCGATAAAGATTCGGTTCCCCGGGAATGGCGGCTTCTCCAATCTGGTTTGGACTGCTATCCAGGGCACCTCTCGCAACAAAGTAGGCCGTGGACCCACTCTCGCCCAAGCCAGCAACCAGGCCTATGACCTGCGCGCTTTCTCCACTGCCTTCAGCTTTTGGGCTCACATTAGAGAGCGTGGCGCAACCGAGCTCGGGGCTGCCCTCTGGAATCTCGCATCGGTAAAGGCTGGTACCGCTCGGACTAGCATCAGCGGTCAACTGCCTCGTGTCGGTGAAGAAGACAGCGGTCCCGTCAGGGCTTGCACCCTGGAATGCAGGCTTTGACGCCCCATCGCCGGAGGCATCTGACTCCGGCACGTCCAACCGAACGGTTTTCCCTGCTTCCGTATCGCGTAGGTACAGGGCGGTGAGGTTGTTGCCGGCGTTGCTATAGGAACCTCGTCCCCAGAACACCCGGCTTCCGTCCTCCGAGATAGCATGCCAAGTTGATCCAGACGCTGAGCCCGGGAAGTTGACTGCAATCGGTTCTTCTCCTTCGGAGCTTTCAGAACTTGGCAGAAGGCTTATCGGCTGCAGATCTCCGGCCTTCCAGTGGTAGAGACCGGAAGGCGCGTCCGGCTGACCAGGGATTAGAGACGCTACAGAGGACAGCACGACGTTAGTTAGGGCTTTGTTGCTCGCCATCACCCTGACGTCGCCGTTTGCGACATTCGGGTTTCCCCCGAATTTAGTCCCAAGCGGAACATTGGCAAAGCCTTCTTTTCCAGTGACCAGCGGAATGTAAGTTGGTGGTACCGTGTTGTCTCGGAGATACGGCGTACGTTCCGATGCTGCGGGGGAGAGAGAGGTTCCATCACGGGGCTCCAAGAGCCCGCGCGCAAGATCCGGCGTGAACACCTTGTATTCGCTTTTTCCACCGATCGACACCGGGACAATGCGGCTGTTCGCTGGGGTGATGTCCTGGGAGGTCCAGTCCCCACCACCATTACGGAGCGCGATTACGGAGCTGGCTTCGAGGTTTCGGTTTCCGTCAGGGTCGGCATCGATCGAACCGAAGCTCAGATAAGCAAGACCATGTCCGTCCTCCGCCGCCTGGATCATGCCCGCCCTCGGCCCTCGCAACGTCGCCCCCCCCTTGTTCGGTGGAGACACCATCTCCCATGCCCGGTCGTCACTCAACTCGAAGTCTCCCCCGATGCCCTGCGTGGTGAAGACGCCGTCTTCTTTGTCGCTTCCTAGTTCATTGCTCGCCAACACTCGGTAGTGATAAGTAGTCGCTGGTGCTAGTCCAAGGACGTTTTGGGAAACCGCGATCATCTCATGACCTTCACCGAGGTCGGAGCCATCCAGCGGAAGGCTGTTGCAGATGTCAACGGAGCAATCATCCAAGCCGTACTCAAAGTGATAGGTGGTGGGGCGGGAGTTCGGGTTCACAGATGCTCGGAGGATCGCTGAGTCCGAGGTGATGTCCGTGACGCGAAGCAACTGCACCTCGGGGGCACCAGGGGGGTTATTGACGCCAAACAGCGCCACCTGAGATTCACCTTCTTCCGGGGTGTCAGCGGCATACAGCTCGACTTCGATGCCCTCCTCAACTTCCTCGCTTTGATCGAGGACGGCGATGCCTTGCGACCGGCCTCCAAGCGCTTCCGCTTCGCCTGGCGTCCCGGGTTCGCCAATCGTTTCTTCCAATGCGCCTGACGGGTCGAATCTCCGAATCCATCCCTTGCTCAGTGAACTCTCCAGGACATATACATCCTGGCTGCTCGCATCGACGGCGAGACTGGTCATCGCGAAGTCGTGCGCAGGTATAAAGCTGGTTTCCGTGTAGATCGTACTTCCGCTTACGGGAACGCTGTCGGGGGTAAGCTTCTTGACACGTTTTGCTTCTTCAATTACGTAGATCGCTCCGCTTGCACTCACTGCGATGTTGTGAGGGATGCTCGCGGGCACGGTGGTAATGAGGGCCCCTGCAGGGGTGAAAATCTTTATGCTTCCAGTCCGGTCACTAGCGTAGATGTTGCCGCTGTCGTCAAGGGCGACTCCAAAGAGTTCACCGAATCCCGGGAGTTCGCTCGTACCTGCCCCAGGGCCGGCAGTGAATTCCGCTGGTTCGCCGTCACCTTGAAACGCGCGGACCGCGTGCTGTTCCGTCACATAGACAACATGGCTTTGTGAGTTGACAGCGACCTGCGCCACACCCAACGTGCCAGTTAATGCAATCGTGTAAGGAGAGAGACCATCGATGCGGTTTTCCGTGATGTATAGACTGGAACCGCCGAAATTGAGCGGCTGCCCGTCGCCCGAGAATTTGTGCAGCTCACCAGCCTCATCCAGAACATAGACAGTTCCTTCCAGTTGATCGATCCCGATCGAGCCGATGAGGGTGAAGTTCGTTGCGTCAGTTCCATCAGGGCCAAAATTCGAAATGCGATTCAGTTCCTGGGCGACAGCGTTAGAAGACCCCATGGCTAGGCAGCCGAGAAGGGCGATGGTGAGGATCCAGACCGCCCGCAGGCCCCGTCGTGCTTCCAACATTGCTCTCCCCCTCCTCGAAAAAATGTTCGCAGCGCGTTTGCTCATCCCATTGCGCGCCGTCGCCATATCCCAAATGACAGACTACAGACTGTATCCGTACCAAATGTGGACCAGAGATGACGCATGCCTTGTGCCATGTAGAAGGTTTCCCCTGCAAAGACCGTTCGACAAGAAGTCGCGTGTGCAATTTCGCCTACTTCAGCAGGGCCAGAGCGAAAAAGGGGCACGGGAGTCACCTCCCGTGCCCATGTGCTCACTTTCCAGCTACAACGGATGCTATGTGCAGGTAAGCGTCCGTGCGGCGGGGAAGGTAATTGTTGCTGAGCTGGTGATAGATGCTTTTTCGTGCGCCCCGCCCCCGAGCTTGGATTCAAGGTAGTAACTTACTCCTGTCGAGGTGGTGTGTGTCTGATGACCGTTGCTTGCCTGCTGGAATTCCAGGCCGGCAGTGGTGCTCGAGGTACCGCAAGCCGGGTGCGTGATTGTCCCGATGATGCCGTTGCCGAATACCTCGGTGGTGACACCGAAACAGGTAAAGCTGGCGAACAGAAGTGCTTTCTGTCCATCTGCTCTGGTTGTTGTCAGAGACTGGGTCGTCTTCGGTTTGATCAGGACCGCCGGTTTGGTCGAGCCGTTATGGGTGACCATGATCAGGTCGACGTTGGCTTGCGGCGGTACGATTGTCCCTGCGGGCTGCCCAGCCGTCGTGCAGTTAAAGCCGAACGTTTTATCTTTGCAACCGTGAAAGGTAAGGTCCACGGTTCCGCTTGTGGTGGTAGTGAAGTTTCCACTGCCCGCCGTCGACGTGCAGTGAATGGTGCTTCCTGATGTCGTGACTAGCTGACCTGTTCCACCGGAGATAGTGAAGGTGGAGGTCCCGCTCAAATGCGCAGTGGTCGCGCCCGCGATGGCCGGCAGAGCCATAAGGCCCACGCTGATCGCCGCAAGCGCCAGCAACATTGCTTTCTTATTCATAGGTATTTCTCCTTGCACGGCAGGAATGAGGCTTTACGCCCTTCCGCCGGGCGGTTTGGATTGGGGCCGGCGACTGACTGCTTGCCGACCCGACTTGCGCGGTAATCAGTAGCCCAAGGGTCTTCGAACAGTCAAGAGAAACTGTCTGTAGAGCACTGCAGATGCTTGATTGGACACCGCGTCTTCAACTTAGTCCTGCATCTGGCCACTCGCCAGCAGGTCGCGTTCGCATTCCTGCGCGCTGTGAAGACGGCGAGGCTTAGGTGGTGTTCAGCGGCGCGGGCCGGTGTTGCAGCGGTGGGACTTGCCCCAGCCGCGCTGGCCGTTGCAGTAGTCGAAGCCGGGGCCGCCGTAGAGCTGGTCGGCTCCGGGGCCGCCGTAGAGGCGGTCGCGGCCGGGGCCTCCGTGGCAGCCGTCCTGGCCGGGTCCCATGATGCAGATGTCGTTGCCGCGGCCGCCCCAGCAGCCGTCGCTGCCGCGGCCGTGGCGGCAGTAGTCGTTGCCGCCACCGCCGACGCAGTCGCTGTTGCGGTTGCCGGTGATGCAGACGTCGTTGTTGCCCCTGCCGACGCAGCGGTTGCGGCGGGCGCCGCCGGGGAAGCAGGTGTCCCGCTCGCCGTTGCCGACGAACTTGTCCGAGCCAGGGCCAAGGTAGACCGTGAGGGGGAAGGGCATCTTGTTGGTGACGCGGACGAGGTCGCCGCGCGGGCCCATCTGGATTTCGATCGCGCGGGCGCCGCGGGTGCGGCAGATGGCCTTGCGGTGGCCGCGGGTGAAGTGGCAGCCGCGCGGGCGCTGGTGGGCCATCCGGCCCTTGACGACGATTACTCGTCCGTGGCGCTTCTTGGCCAGGGTCAGGGTCGAGCCCGAGTGGGCGCCGTAGATGACGATCTTGCGAGCGGGCGTGGCGGAACTCGGGATCACCAGGAAGATCAAGGCGATCACCGCGAGCAGGCCAAGCACGAGCTTGCGGCCGGGGGTGGCAAACATCCGGGGCATCTTAAACATGTGCATCGGCTAACAAAGCCGAAACTTGATGCTCAGGAGCGAACCAACGCGAGATTTGCGGCGATCTCCTTCGCCCAGGCGCGGATCTCGTCCCAGTTCCGCCGGTCGCGGTACTCCTTCGGCGTCCCCTCGACCATCGCCCGCTCCATCATCCCGTGCGGCTCCGCCGGAAGGGAGCCACCGAAGACGACGTGGTCCCTGCCCCCCATCTCCTCGACCTTCTCGACCAGCTTCGGCGGCTCCATCCACTCGGGGTCGTCCTTGGCCGGATCCCCGACCGGGCCGGAGCTGAAGACCCAGAACGGCATCTGCTTCAACGCCTTGCGGTGCTTCTTGAGGAAGTGCTTGGCGTCGCCGCGCCACCTCTTCATATAGACCGCGCTGCCGAGCACGACCGCGTCGTAGCGCTCGAGGCTGTCCACCTGCTCGGCCGGCTCGAGGCAGACCCTGAGGCCCTCGCGGCGCAGGGTGGCGGCCACGGTCTCGGCGATCTCGGCGGTCGAGCCGCGTTTGGAGGAGTAGGCGACGAGAACTGTCATCGACACCGATTGTGGCGCTTTCTGGACAGAGTGTCGACCGGGAATCCGCCACACGAGCCGCCGCGGCTGAACCACCTCGTCGCGGGAGCCGACTGGCCAGTCAACCAGTCAAGCTCGTTCCCGATAGCCTCCCGCCCGACTTTTCACCGATCGAAGGAGAGGCGCTGTAATGGGACTTCTGGATGGGAAAGCCGCGATCGTCACCGGTTCGGCGCGCGGCATCGGACGCGCCACCGCGGAGCTGTTCGTCGCCGAGGGCGCGAAGGTGCTGATCAACGACCTCGACCCCGACGTCGCGCAGCAGACCGCGAGCGAGATCGACGGCGAGACCGCCGTCTTCGCCGGCGACCTGACCAAGGAGGGCGCCGCCGACGAGCTGGTCAAGGCCGCCAACGACGCCTTCGGCACGGTCGACATCTGCGTCAACAACGCCGGCTACACCTGGGACGGCGTCGCCCACAAGATGAGCGACGAGCAGTTCCAGGCGATGCTCGACATCCACACGATCGTCCCCTTCCGGGTCGCCCGGGCGCTCGCCCCGGCCTGGCGCGAGGCGGCAAAGGCCGAGCGCGCCGAGGGCCAGGAGGTCTTCCGCAAGATCATCAACACCTCCTCGACCTCGGGAATGATGGGCAACGCCGGCCAGGTCAACTACTCGGCCGCGAAGATGGGCGTCGTCGGCTTGACGAAAACCCTGGCCAAGGAGTGGGGCCAGTTCAAGATCAACGTCAACGCGGTCGCCTTCGGCTTCGTCGAAACCCGCCTCACCGCCGCCAAAGAGGCCGGCGAGGAGATGACCTCGCCGACCGGCGAGAAGATCGAGCTCGGCATCCCCGAGCAGATGCGGGCGATGGCCTCGGCGATCATCCCGCTCGGCCGCCCGGCGACCCCGGAGGAGGCCTCGGGCCCGGTCCTCTTCCTCAGCAGCCCGCTCGCCAACTACATGCACGGCCAGGTGCTGAACGTCACCGGCGGCATGTTCGGGGGGATGTACACCTGACCTCCCCGGCCTCAGATTCGGGTGCGCGGCGCACGCCGCGCTACCTCGACCTGGGGGACCATGTCTGGCCCGCCACGCGCCGTTTCATGGGCGTCCACACGTTCCTCTACAAGAGGACGGGTGGGCGCCTCGGCCACACCCTCCCCGGCGTGCCCGGAAAGATGCTCCTGCTCGACCACGTCGGGGCCAAGAGCGGGACGAAGCGCACCTCGCCGCTGCTCTACGTGCGCGACGGCGAGGACCTGGTCGTCATCGCATCGAAAGGTGGCTTCCCCAAGCACCCGGCCTGGTACCACAACCTGATGGCTAATCCCGACACCACCGTGCAGGTCAAGGGCGAGACGATTCCCGTCCACGCCCGGACGGCGAAAACGGAGGAGCGCGACCGGCTCTGGGCGGTCGCCGTCGCCGGTTACCACGGCTACGACGACTACGCCGCCCGCAGCAAAGGCCGCGAGATACCGCTCGTAGTCCTCGAGCCGCGCTAGCGGCTCCGTTACTTCGCGCGGCGTTCCTCGGCCACTGGGGTGCCCTTCTCATCCGCGATCGCCTCCGGGGGCCATGGCCCGGCCCAGTTGTCGCGGGCCCCGTCGATCGTGATCGTCGTCCCCGAGTAGAAGTCACCCGCCGGCGAGGCCAGGTAGGCGACCAGCCAGGCCATCTCCTCGGGGCGGCCGGCGCGGCCGATCGGGATCGAGCGCTCGAGGTTGTCGACGACCACCTGCGGATACTTGGTCAGCAGCGTCTCGGTCGCGAACTGGCCGGCGGCGAGGGCGACGGTCTTGATCCCGAACCGCGCCCACTCGACGGCCAGC
>Ga0126313_10000985_pt1 | contig 14455 bp, 14 predicted proteins | sample Plot105A_FD_89954 | JGI IMG/M metagenome (GOLD analysis project Ga0126313, IMG submission 89954) | Serpentine soil microbial communities from UC McLaughlin Reserve, CA, USA - Plot105A | ecosystem: Environmental > Terrestrial > Soil > Grasslands | place: USA: UC McLaughlin Reserve, Lake County...
CGAGCAGACCAACTGCACGACGCAGGACACGCTCGAATTCGAGCCCCCTAGCACGCTGAACGTCTCGCCGCTGCAGTTCGTCCTGCCACCCGACCCTGTGACGATGCTTCGCGAGGCGATCAGCGCAGGGAACGCTCACGATGAAGGCAGGGCGCAGCTCAACGGGCGGTCGGTTGAACGCGTCCGGATCGACGGACCGCGCATCGGCGACCAAGACGTCGTTTCGGCATCTGCCTGCGCCTTTCCGAGTTGTGCCTTCGGGCACGTGTACGTCGAGCCCGAGACCTTCCATCCGATCGAGCTGCGCGCCCCGCCGCTCCTCGTCATGCCCCCACCGGACAACGGCGTGGTGATCCTCCCGCCCGCTGGGCACATCGTTGGAGTAAGTGGCCGGTTCGACGACCCCGTTGCGCGAATCGACGTCGTCGACCGCTATCTCACGTTCGAGTACCTACCGCGAACCGAGGCGAACCTCGCACTGACCGACATCCGGGCGCAGCACCCGGACGCGACCGAGATCGAGGAGTAGCCGCTCAGCCAGGACCTCCGTAGCATCGGCCGATGAGCTGGGACGAGGGCTTCGCCGCCCGCTACGACGAATGGTCCGCCGCGATGACGGAGGACGTGCCGTTCTACGTCGGTCTGGCGCGCGAGGCGGACGGGCCGGTCGTCGAGCTCGCGGTCGGCAACGGTCGCGTCGCGGTTCCCGTGGCGCAGGCGAGCGGCCGCACGGTCATCGGCATCGACACCTCGCCGGCGATGCTCGAGCAGGCGCGCGCTCGCGCTGACGAGGCGGGCGTGGACCTCGACGTTCGCGAGGGCGACATGCGCGACCTCACGGTCGACGAGCCGGCGGCGCTGATCTACTGCCCGTTTCGCGCGCTGCTGCACTTGCCGACGTGGAGCGATCGCCGCCGCACGTTCGAGCGTGTGGCCGCGTCGCTGCAGCCGGACGGGCGGTTCGCTTGGAACGCGTTCGCCTTTGACCCGCACGTGGCGGCGCGCATCGATGGCGAGCACCGCGAGGAGCCGGTCCCGCACACCGTCCGCTACGCAGTCGGCGACGGCAGGATCGACATCGTGCTCGACGACGGCGGAACGAGCTCGCTCTGGTGGGCGACGAAGAACGAGTGGCTCGGGCTCATCGACGTTGCCGGGCTAGAGGTGGAGGCGCTGTACGGAGGCTTCGAGGGCGAGCCCTTCGGCGACGAGAGCAGCGAGTACGTGTTCGTCACGCGGCTCCGCTAGTCGACCTTCCAGCCGAGAGGCGCGTCCTCAGAGGCATAGTCGCCCTCGAACCAGACCTCGCGCGGCGTGACGTCCTTCTTGAGCACGATCACGACGCAGTCGGCGACGGCCTCGCCCTTCGCGAGGTTCGCCTCGGGATCCACGCTCGGGCACGGCTCGAACTCGCCGCCGATCGAGATCACGCCCTCGGTGTCGTAGGACCGGCCGTCCGAGCCGTGGATCGTGAAGCGACCGCCGGGGCCGTTCGCATCGATGGCCGCGTCGCCGTGGTTCTCGAGCTCGGTGTGGACGTAGTAGGGAACGACGGCGGTGCCGAGCCCCTCGATGTCCGACGCGTCGCCCTCGCTGACCTTCTCCACCGTGACGGCGAGCGTCGTCTCGACCGTGGGCTCCATTTCGGCGCCGAGCCCGGCGTAGCGGGCGAACAGGCGCTCGCCGACCGGGACGGTGCTCCCGGGCTTCGCGAGCTCGACCGGGCCGGCGTCGAACTTCGCGTCGCTGCCGTCACCGCCGCCGCAGGCTGCGAGAGCCGTCGCCGCGGCGACGACCGCAGCCGAGCGGCGAAGGGTGCGCGTCACACGCGGATAGTACGAGCCTCGCCGCGTGTCCACGAGCGAGCTTGACCCGTCGCGACTAACGGTTTATGTTCTAGAACACCGTTAGAAGGGAGTCCGAGAGTGCAGGCCAAGATCCTCGAGCTCGTCGTCTTCGCTCTCAACGAGGGCGTCTCTCGTGAGCAGTTCCTCGGCACGAACGACGCCGTCTCTGCCTGGATTTCGAAGCAGCCTGGATTCATCTCGCGCGAGCTCTCGTACGACGCCGAGGGCGACCGCTGGATCGACGTCATCTGGTGGGAGTCGCTCGAGAACGCGGGCGCCGCGGCGGAGCTCGCGATGTCCTCGGAGTCGTGCGCGCCGATGTTCGCTCTGATCGACATGGAGTCGATGCTGATGCTCCACGGCGAGCCGGCGATCGAGCCTGTCCAGCGCGCGACGCCGGCGGGGGTCTCCGCCTAGCGCGGCCGATGTGACCGTACGCAACGCCAGCGAGCCCGAGCAGGTCGTGCGCGATCTCCTCGGGCTCGAGCTCGTGCGAGCGAACTGGAAGCGTAGGAGGACCGCCTGATGCTCCGCGTGACGTGGGAGTGGATCGGGCTCGACGAGGCGCTCGACGTCGCGAACACCGTCGCCGTTGCGAATGGGGTCGAGCACGACCTGCTCGCCCCGGACGGCGAGTACGAGCGGTGGGCCGCGGCCGCCGCCGCTTCGCCGGCGCTGAACGCCGACGAGGGCGCTGCCCTCGTGCCCGCGCGCGAACGGGTGCTCGAACTGCGCGAGCCGCTTCGACAGGTGATCGCAGCGACGGCCGCAGCCGAACCTCCGCCGCGGCGGGCGGTCGCCGAGCTCAATCGCGTCAGCGGTGCGTCCCCAGGCTGGCTCGAGCTCGACGCCGCCGGCGAGATCGTCCACCGCGCGCAGGGGAGCGCGACCGACCGGCTGCTCGCCGTCTACGCTCGCTCCGCGCTGTCGATCGCCGCCGACGGCCCGGCGCGGCTGCGTCGCTGCCCGGCGCCGTCGTGCGGCATGTTCTATCGCCCGACACGGCCGCAACAGCACTGGTGTTCGCGTCAATGCGGGACACGGGCGCGGGTGGCGCGTCACTACCGCCCGCGGTCGCGTCGTGTCGCGTGCTCGCCGACGTCATTTTCGGACCGAATGGCGCGTCGATCTAGTCCTTCGGCTGGTCCCGCGCGGGATTTCCTGCGCAAAACTCGGGATGTGCCTGCAGCCGCGGTTCTAACCGAGATCGGCCTGACGCTGATCTTCGTCTCGTGGACGCTGACGCGCGCTTTTCAGAGGCGTGCGCTCAGGGTTTACGGGTTCATCGGCGCGATGCGGCTCGCCTCGCGCCCAGGTCTCGTGGTTCCGTTGTGGGTCTCACTGTGCAACGTGCTCGGCTGGGCGATCGCGCTGGTCGCCGGAACCTGGGTGATGGTGAATTTCGGCGGTTAGTCGTCGCCGACGCTTCGGCCTGCGGGCCGTATGATTCCTAGAAGTACAGCGCCGATCGACCGAGGAGCGAACATGCGCCAGGCGTTCATGTCCATCCAAAGGGCCTTTGTGACCTATTCGGAGGGTATGACGCTTGCTTGGCAAAACGCTCAACTTGGGGATCCTGGCGCATGTAGACGCCGGTAAGACAACACTCACAGAGCGGCTTCTCTACGAAGCCGGCGTGATCGACGCGATCGGCAGCGTCGACCACGGCACGACTCAAACCGACTCCCTCGCGCTGGAGCAGCAGCGCGGGATCACGATCAAGTCTGCGGTCGCCTCGTTCGCGATCGGCGACGTCGCGGTCAACCTGATCGACACGCCCGGGCACCCCGACTTCATCGCCGAAGTCGAGCGCGTCCTGAGCGTCCTCGACGGCGCGGTGCTCGTGCTGTCGGCGGTCGAGGGCGTGCAGCCGCAGACCGTGCTCCTGATGCGTGCGCTCACGCGGCTCCGCGTTCCGACGCTGATGTTCGTGAACAAGATCGATCGCGCCGGCGCCGGCTACGACCGCGTGCTGGATGAGATCCGCGTTCGGCTGACTCCGCAGATCGCCGCGATGGGGTCGGTCCGGGAGATCGGGACGCGCGCTGCGAGGTTCGCGGCCTCGACAGCGGGAATCGCCGAAGCGGTAGCGGCCGGCGACGAGGCGCTCCTCGGCGCGTACGTCGACGACGAGCTCTCCGATGCGCGGGCCCATGAGCAGCTCGTCGCACAAACCGCCGGCGCGGCCATGTATCCGGTCTTCTTCGGCTCCGCGCTGACGGGGGCAGGGGTCGATGCGGTCATGGCCGGCATCGCAGAGTTGCTGCCCGTGACCGCCGGAGACCCCGACGGGCCTCTCTCGGGCACGGTCTTCAAGGTCGAGCGAGGCCCGACGGGCGAGAAGATCGCCTACGTCCGCATGTTCTCGGGCACGCTGCGGGTTCGCGATCCGCACGGCGAGCAGAAGGTGACCGGGATCGGTGTGTTCGATTCCGGAACGGTCGAGCGCCGAGCCTCCGTGTCCGCGGGTGAGATCGCGAAGGTCTCCGGGCTCGGCGACGTGCGGATCGGCGACGCGATAGGAGCGGACCACGCCGGCGCCGAGCACCACTTCCCGCCGCCGACGCTTCAGACGGTCGTGGTGCCGCGGCGCCCCGAGGAGAAGGGAGCGCTGCGCGTCGCGCTCACGCAGCTCGCCGAGCAGGATCCGCTGATCGACGTCCGGCAGGACGACCGCCTCGAGGAGATCTCCGTCTCGCTGTACGGCGAGGTGCAGAAGGAGGTGATCGACGCCACGCTGGCGAGCGAGTACGGGCTCGACGTCACATTCGAAGATGCGACGCCGATCTACATCGAGCGCCCGCTCGGCACCGGCCACGCCGTCGAGGTTCTGCACGCTGAATCGAATCCGTTCTCCGCGACGATCGGCCTGCGCGTCGATCCGGCACCCGACGGCTCGGCGGTCGAGTTCCGGCTGCGGGTCGATCGGAGGACCGCCCCGCTGTATCTCTACAAGACCGTCGAGAGCTTCTCGGAGCACATGGCGGAGTACGTTCGCCAGGCTTTGCGCGCGGGGCCGTCGGGGTGGGAAGTCATGGATTGCGTCGTGACGATGACCGAGTGCGCCTACAGCATCCCGGACGGTCCGCCGTCGAGACGCGGTCCGCGCAGCACCGCGGCCGATTTCCGCAAGCTCACGCCGCTCGTCCTGATGCAGGCGCTCGAGCGCGCCGGGACGGTGGTGTGCGAGCCGCTGGTGCGGGTCAGCCTCGAGCTGCCGGCGAACGCGATCGCGGCGGTGATGCGCGAGCTCGCCCGGCTCGGAGGCGCCATCGACGGGCCGTCGGTGGAGGGTGGCCTGGCGCGGGTCGAGACGGTCGTCCCCGCGGTCCGCGTGCACGAGCTCCAGCGGCACCTACCGGTGCTCACCGGCGGCGAGGGCGTGCTCGAGTCCAGCTTCGCCGGCTATCAGGCGCTTGACATGTGACCAAAGGGTCACTAGTGTTCGGGCTCATGGATAGCGTGACCAGCAAGTCACATGTCGCCGTGCCTGCTGACGAGGCCGTGTTCAAGGCGCTTGCCGACCCGACGCGCAGGGCGGTCCTGGACAGCCTCCACGAGCGCGACGGTCAGACGTTGGGCGAGCTCGAGTCAGCCTTCGCGATGTCGCGGTTCGGGGTGATGAAGCACTTACGTGTGCTCGAGGCGGCGAACCTCGTGACCGCCCATCGCGTGGGCCGCACCAAGCTGCATTACCTCAACCCGGTGCCGATCCGCGAGCTGCAGCAGCGGTGGACCGACAAGTTCGCGCTGGCGGCGTCCGTGTCCCTACTCGGCCTGAGGGCCGACCTCGAGAAAGGAGCACCCATGGCAGCAACCGACACTGCCCGTGCAGACCGCGCGCCTGAGGAAACGAAGCCTTCGCACGTCTTCGCGATCGTCATCCGGGCTACCCCCGAGCGGATCTGGGAGGCGATCACGAGCTCGGAGTACACGATCAAGTACTACTTCGCGAGCACCGTCGAGTCCGACCTGAGGGCCGGCTCGCCGATCCGCTACGCGATCCAGGGCGAGCCCGCGATCCTCGGCGAGGTGATGGAGTCGGAGCCGCCCACAAAGCTCGTGTGCACCTTCGACGCGCGCTGGGACGACGACGTCCGGCCCGATGCGCCCTCGACGATCTCGTGGCTGATCGAGCCGGCCGGTCCGGGCGTCTCGAAGCTGACGGTCGTCCATGACGGCTTCGCCGGCGAGACTGCGACCTACAACCAGGTCGGCGGCGGCATGCCGTTCATCTTGAGCGGGCTCAAGACGCTGCTCGAGACGGGCGAGCCGCTGATGCCTGCAAGCAGCTGACGGATCGTCGTCGTCGGGCGGACGCCGCATCCGCCCCGCGACGACGAGTGCGACAATGACGAGGTGTCCGAGCAGCCGATGTTCCTCGGGGAGGCGCCTGCCGGCGACGAGGCGCGGGCGGCATTCCATGACGATCGGGAGGCCGACGGCTACATCAGCAACCACACCCGCCTGTGGTGCTGGCGTCCCGATCTCCGCCAGGCCTTCCTGGAGCTCCGGACGGGCGTGATGAGCTCGTCCGCGTTGACCGATCGGGACTTCGCCATCCTCGTGACGGCGACCGCGTCTGCGCGTGGCGACTCGTACTGCTCGTTGGCCTGGGGCTCCCGCCTCGCAGAGCTCAGCGACGACGAGACGGCGGCGCAGGTCATCTTGGGCGAGCCGGCGCCCGCGCTCGAGCGGGACGCCGCGCTAGCGGATTGGGCAAGAAGCGTCGTCCGCGACCCGAATGCAACGACGCCGGCCGACGTCGCACGGCTGCGCGACCTCGGCTTCGGCGACCGGGAGATCTTCGAGGCGACGGCCTTCATCGCGTTCAGGCTTGCGCTGTGCGTCGTCAACGACGCGCTCGGCGCCGCGCCCGACAAGCAGCTTGCAGACGCAGCGCCCACCGCGGTCAGAGAGGCGGTCGACTACGGCCGCCGGCCGTCGCGGACGCCCTCGGCGCCGTGATCGATCCGTCGATTACCGCTGGCTGAGTATCCGGGCGTTCTCGTTGGTCAGGACGTGCGGGCCCGGGAACCGCGAGCGTTCGAGGTCGCGGCACCGATCGTGACAGGAAGGTGCCGGGACGACTGCTGCCGCCCCGGCACCGGGAACGCTTTACGGCCAGGCAGGGCCGGCGCCGACGAAGATTGCGGCGAAGGCAGCGCCGACCGTGACGAACGCACATTTGGCGCGCGTGCTCACGGGCTGTCCCTCCTTTCGGGGTCGCAGATGGGGACAGCCCAGGGCCCTGGACCTGCGCTGAAGGTACCGCGCGGCGCGGATGTCGTAACTTCCGTTGCGAGGCGAGCACGCGCGTTTTCCTGCTCAAGCCGTGCGTTTCTTCGCGTAAACGGTTAGGTTGCGAGCCGATGCCTCGGCGGCCGAGCGATCAACACATCGACAACCCCGCCGCCGTAGGGCGCCGTCTTCGCCAGACGCGCATCGAAGCGGGCCTGTCGCAGCGCGCGCTCGCGTTCCCCGGCTGTACGCCTGCGTACATCTCGCGGATCGAGGCCGGGCAACGCATTCCCTCGCTCCAGCTCCTGCGCGAGCTTGCGAATCGGATCGGCGTCGACGTGGAGTACCTCGCTCGTGGCGACGAGGCCAGCGCCGCCGTGACCGATCCGCTCGCCGAAGCAGAGCTCGAGCTGCGCCTGGGCGACGTCGAGGCGGCCGCCGAGCACTTCTCGACGGTCGCGTCGTCGCCGGACGCGGCGGAGCGGCAGCGCGCACGCGCGCTCGCCGGCCTCGGCCAGATTGCATTCGGCAAGGGCGACTGCCTCGGTGCGATCAAGGCTTTCGAGCAGGCTTTGGAGCTATGGCCGCGGCTCGAGGGGGAAGATCCGGGGCTCGCCGACAGCCTCGGGCGCGCCTACGCGATGACGAGCCAGTACGACCGCGCGATCAGCCTCTTCGAGCGCCGTCACGCGGAGGCCGAGCAGCACCGCGATCTGATTCAGACCGTTCGCTTCGCCGTACTGCTGGCCAACACGCTCGTCGATTCCGGATCGTTCGACCGGGCAGAGAAGCTCCTCGGTCATGCGCTCGAGGAGTACGGCGAGGAGGGCGATCCGCTCACGAACGCCCGGCTGTGGTGGACGCAGTCGCGCCTTCACACGCTCCAGCGCGAGTCGACGCTGGCGGAGCGGTACGCGCGCCTCGCGCTCGACACGCTGCTGCTGACCGAGCACACGCGCTACGTCGCGCTCGCGCGCCAGGTGCTCGCACATATCTATCTCGACGAAGGCCGCGCCGACGAGGCACTGGAGGTGCTTGAGCCCGCGCGTGCGACGCTCGAGTCGAGCGAAAACGCGTACGACCGGGGAGTAATCCGCGTGGAGCTCGCGCGTGCGCTCGTCGAGGTCGGACGCATCGACGAGGCGCTGCCGCTTGCGCAGGCGGCGGCCGCTGAGCTCCACGACGTGAGCCCGATCGACGCGGGCCGCGCGCACGACGTGCTCGCGAACGCGCTTCGCCGTCGAGGCGACGTGGACGGGGCGATCGCCGCCGCCGAACGAGCTCTCACCCTGCTGCCGGTGAACGACCGCTACCGCCTCGCCGTGTCCTCGAGCCTCGCGGAGATGCTCCGAGAGCAGGGACGGAGCGACGAGGCGCTCGACGTCCTCGCGGACGCCGTTCGCTCGCAGTCCGGCGAGCGCCAGCTCTCCCGGTAGTCCTACGGGCGGCGGAGGTGCAGGCGGACGAGGCTCCGCGCCGCGAAGGTCCGCACCTGGACGAGGTCGCAGACCTGGTTGGCGATCCACAGACCGCGGCCTCCGCTCTGGTCGCTCGCCGGCTCTTCGCGGCCGACGAGCGGATCGCCGATCCAGCCTTCGTCCTCAATCTCGCAGACGAGCCAGCGTGTGCCCATCCAGACGCGAAGCATCCCGAGGCCGCCGCCATGGCGGACGCTATTCGTGGCGACTTCGTTGACGGCGAGGACGAGGTCGTTCGCCCGTGACGGCTTGAGGCCGGCGTCCGCGGCCCGAGTCGCGACGAGCTGCCGGAGCTCCGCAAGCGACTCGGCGTCGAACTGGAGCGCCTGCACGGAGGCGGGTGGAGCAGGGAGCGGCTCGTCGAACGGGGACGAGATCGCGGAGAGGCCGCGGAACGCGGCGCTGCTCCGCCGCACGCCGTCCTCGATCACGAACGGGTGGCTGCGGACCGCCTCCTCGATGACGTCATCGTGCAGCGCTGCCGTGTCGTACGGGCAAAGCAGACGGAACGACGACTCGCCCGAGAACGCGAGGTTGAGCAGCTCCTCGTGCCGCTGGGACTCCACCAGCTCGTCGGGCGTGCGGCCGCGCCAGATCGGCTCGCCGATTCCGCGAACCAGCCCGTGCTCGCCGCTGTGCTCGTCCACGAAGCGGCGCCAGGCGGGGATGATCCTCGCAGGGTTCGCTCCCACCTCGGCCATGTCGGCGAAGAGGATCTGGTCGCTCCCCCCGTTCCCGTTCAGCTCGCCCTTGATGCTCTCGATCTTGTCGGCGTTCAGGACGAGCAGCATCGGCTCGTCGGCCTCGAGGCCTTCGAGGACGAACGGCATCGCGCCGTCCAGGAAGCCGTCGTCCCCGGCGTAGAGCAGCGCCTCGTGGTCGAACTGGGCGGTCACCTTCTGGAGGGGTCATACCCAAACGGCGCGAAACGTCACTTCTTCGTGCGTTTGAGCCAAGATTAGTCCAGCGTGCGCCGGCTCCTTCTGACCCTGCTCGCGGTCTTCGCCGTCACGGCTCCGGCGGCCGCGACCGCGGCGACGACCCGGATCGACCCGAGCGGGACGATCCTCCTCGACGGCCGCAAGGTCTTCCCGATCGTGCTCGCGAAAGGGCCCGAGCGCGGGACGACCACACCCGTCGGCGGCGACGCGCTCGCGGAGATCGCCGCTGCCGGAGTGAACTTCGTGAAGGTCGGTCCCGGGACCGGCAATTGGAGGAGCGCCGACATCGCCGAAGCGCTCGCGTGGAACCGGGAGGCGGCTGCTCACGGCTTCTACACCTGGGTCAACCTGGCGACGCTTGCGCGCGCACGGCCGGATTCGTGGCGCGCGGCGCTCCTGCGCAAGGTCATCGGCTCGCTCGAGCGCGATCCGTCGGCGAGCGCGCTCGGCATGTGGAAGGGCGCCGACGAACCCTGGCGGTACCGCACGACGATTCCGTCGCTCCGCTTCGCCTACTGCCTGGCCACGGGACGCGGCGATCGGAGCTGGTGCGAGGGCAAGCGCCCGGCCGACTCGGACCACCTGTGGGTCACGGTTCAGCCGGCGCGCGGATCCGGGCCCGAGCTCGCGCGCTACAGCCGGGTGACCGACGTCCACGGCGTCAACCACTACCCCGTCTCGCTGGGGAACCCGAATCCCGACCTCCGTGAGGTCGGGCGCTGGACGGACATCCTCACGTGGGCGACTCCGAACCGCGCGGTCTGGACGACCCTCGGCATCTGCTGGCGGTGGAGCTACGACGGCGAGGGCAACTTCGAGCTTCCCACCCGCCGCGAGCAGCGCTACATGATCTACGCGGCGATTCTGAACGGCGCCCGCAGCCTCGCGTTCTACGGCGGCAACCTCCCGCAGTGCTGGAACGCGGTCGATGCGCAATACCACTGGAGCTGGACGTACTGGGACCGCGTGCTGGCGCCGCTCATCCGCGAGATCGGCGCGCTCAGCCCGCTCGCGCCCGCGCTGGTGAACCCGGCGACGACGGTCGTGCTGCCGACCAGCGACCCCACGGTGCAGGCCGTCAGCCGCCGCGGCACCGGAGGCGATGTCTGGGTGATCGCCGCGCGAAGCGGCGAGGGGACGGCTCCCGTCTCGATCGGCGGCCTGCCCGAGGGTGCAGCCCTCGCGGAGGTCTACACCGAGGCCCGTTCAGTCGCAGCGTCCGGCGGCGTCCTCAGCGACGGGTTCGGGCGCTGGGACGTGCACGTGTATCGACTCGCGGCGAGCTAGCTCTCTTCCTTCATCAGCCGGTCGTGCAGGAGGCGCTTGCACTCATCGCCGCCCTTACGGCTGTGCTCCTGCATGCGGCGGAACAGCGTGGCGAGCTCCTGGTCGCCTTCGCTCTCGGCGTCCTGGGCGTACTGCTCGAGCCGCCAGACGTGCTCGAGACAGAGATGCGTGACCGTGATGAGGTCGTAGTTTTTGTCCTTGACGCCACTCTCGGGCTTGGTCGCTGCAGCGGCCATCGATTCCTCCTTCGTCGTCCGTCAGATGAGAAGTTCCAGCTGCTCAGCTCTGCAAACACCCGGCCAGGGCGTCCAGCGCCGCTCGGAGCTGGTCGTCCGTCACGTACGGCGCGGGGCCGAGGCGGAGATGCCGACCTCGGCTGTCCGTGGAGACGCCCAGTTCGGCGAGGCGGCGGCTGACCGCGTCGGCGTCGTCGATCTCGACGGCAACGAAGCCGCCGAACGGCTCTCGATTTTGCTCGACGCCAAGGCCGAGCTCGTCGAGCCCGCGCGCGAGCAGCGTCGTCTGGTGCAGATAACGCTCGCGCAGCTCGTGAGGGGCCAGACCCCTCACATTCCAGAAATCGAAGACGCGCGCGGCGCGGTAGTGACTGGTCGGGTCGTACGTCGAGCCGGCGAAGCGGGCGCCGCCGTGCGGGTACTCGACGGCGCCGGGCGTCTTCTCCGCGGCCATCTCTTCGAACTCCGCGTACCAGCCCGTGATCGCCGGCCGGAGCTCGTCGGCGTGGACCGGGAGGCGGAGGAAGCAGTTGCCCTCGCCGAGCTGTAGGTACTTGTAGCCGCCGCCGACCAGCCACGTCGCCGCGGAGGGCAGCTCGAACGTTAGGCAGCCGAGCGCGTGGTATGCGTCCACGAGCAACTCGACGCTCTTGGCCTCACAGGCGCGTGCGAGCTCGTCCAGCCCAGGAACGATTCGGGAGTCTTCGAACAGCACGCACGAGACGAGGACTGCCGACGTGCGGTCGTCGAGCTCGGACGCCATCCGCTCGGCGAGCGTGTCGGCCGGTCGCGCCGGAACGTGGACGAGGTCGAGCCCGGCCTCGCCGAGCCGCGCCAGCTGGCGGCGAAGCGTGTGGAACTCGCCATCGCTCGTGATCAGCCGCGGGCGCCGGCGCAGGTCGAGCGCGGAGAGGAAGCGGAGCACGAGCGCGTGCGTGTTCTGATCGAGCGCGATCGCGCCGCCCGGATCGCCGAGGAGCGCTCGAAAACCCTCGCGGACTCGCTCGGCCTTGGCGAACGCACGCTCCCACTTGTCGTCGACGGCGAGGGCGGCGTCGTCCCACGCTTCGATGATGCCCTCGCGTCCCACGTCGGGCCAGGCCTGGTGCGAGTGCCCCGTGAAGAGCAGTCGTCCGGACACGCGGAAGGCCGAATAGTCCCGAGCGAGCTCCTCAGGCGGAATCAAAGCTCGGCGCGGACAGTCCAGAGGTCGGGGAAGAACGGCTTGTGCAGCGTCTCGCGCAGGTAGGCCGCGCCGGGCGAGCCGCCGGTTCCGGTTCGAGAGCCGATCGTCCGCTCGACCATCTTGACGTGGTGGTAGCGCCACTCCATGAACCCCTCGTCGAAGTCGACCAGGCGCTCGGCGAGCGCCGCCGCCGCACCGTCGTCGCGGTACACCTGGAGCAGCGCGCGCTGAACGCCCTCGGACTCGACGACCGACTGCGTGACGTCGCGCTCGAGGACCTCAGCCGGGATCTCGTAGCCCCTCGAGGCCAGGTAGCGAAGGAACGAGTCGTACACGGACGGCCGGGCCATCGCCGCGTGCACCCGATCGCGGTCGACGCTCCCTTCGTGGTAGGCGCGCAGAACTCCGGGGTCGCGGCGGCCGAGGATCGCCTCGAGCTCGCGAAACTGGCCGGACTGAAAACCCGACGCCGACTCGAGCCGCTCCCGGAACGCGAGGAACTGCACCGGCGTCATCGTCTCGATCACGTCGAGCTGAGCGACCACGAGCTTGAGGATCGTGAGCAGCCGCTTGAACGTCGCGGAGGCGCGCGCCTCCTTCCCCTCCTCGAGCACTTGCTGGAGGTAGCCGAGCTCATGGATCAGCTGCTTGAACCACAGCTCGTAGACCTGGTGGACGACGATGAAGAGGATCTCGTCGTGCTCTTCCGAGCGCGGCCGCTGGGCGCCGAGGATCTCGTCGAGCGCGAGGTACGAGGTGTAGGTGAGCGATTTGTCCTGGCTCATTGCGCTTCCTTGAAGAGCTCGCGCGCGATGATCTCGCGTTGGACCTCGGACGCGCCCTCGTAGATGCGCGGCGCGCGGACCTCACGGTAGAGGTGCTCGAGGAGGTGGCCCTGCTCCAGCGCTCGCGCGCCGTGGACCTGGATCGCCACGTCCACCGCTTTCTGCGCCGTCTCGGTCGCGAAGAGCTTCGCCATCGCCGAGGCCTTGCGGACGGGGCGGACGCCGGCGTCGTACTGCTCGGCCGCATCGCGGACGAGCAGGCGGGCGGCCTGGACGTTCGTCGCCACCTCGGCGAGCTGGTGAGAGACCGCCTGGAGGTGGGAGAGCGGCTTGCCGAAGGCCTCGCGCTCGGCGGCGTGGGCGACCGCCGCGTCGAGCGCCGCCTGTGCCATGCCGACTGCGAACGCCCCGACGCTCGGCCGGAAGAGGTCGAGCGTCTCCATCGCGACGGTGAAGCCGCCGCCGGGCTCGCCGATGACCTGGCCGCCCTTGGCGCGGACGTCGTCGAAGTCGAGGCGGCCGACGGCGTGTGGTGCGATCAGCTCGATCGTCTCGCCGGCGAGGCCTTCGCTCTCGCGCGGAACCACGAACGCGGTCACGCCGCGTGGCCCCGGTTCGCCGGTGCGTGCGAACACCGCGTAGACATCGGCCTCCGGCGCGTTCGAGATCCACGTCTTCGTGCCGGTGAGCCGGTAGCCGTCCCCGTCAGGCTCGGCGCGCAGCGCGAGGGCGGCGGCGTCGGATCCCGCATCCGGCTCGGAGAGCGCGAACGCGGCGATCGCCTCGCCGGAGGCCAGCCGCGCCATCCATTCGTCGCGGAGGGGCGAGCGGAGGATGGGGTGCCCGCCGAGACCCTGCAACGCGAGCGCGGTCTCCGCCTCGGTGCAGCCGTGCGCGAGGCCCTCGCGCAGCGCGCAGAGCTCCGTCGCCGACCCGAGCAGTGCCAGCTCGAGCAGGCCCTCGGCGCCAAGCGCCTCGACGAGCGGCCGGTTCAGCCGCCCCGGGGTGCCGCGCTCGGCCAGCGGCGCAAACACCTCGTGGCCCAGCCGCCGCGCGCGCTCGAGGAGGTCCTCAGGCATCCGGAAGAACCGCGACGCCCATCAGCTCGACCTTCGCGTCTGGCTCGAACAACGCGGCCACACCGACGAGGGCCATGGCCGGGTAGCGCCGGCCGAAGTGGCGGCGCCAGACTGCCCCGAGTTCCGAGAGTGACGATCGGTACTCCTCCACATCGGTGACATAGACCGTGAGCGACGCGAGGTGGTCGGGCTCGCCGCCCGCCGCCCGAAGCGCCGTAAGGAGTCTCCCGGCGGCGGAGTCGAACTGCTCGACGATCGAGTCGCCGTCGCCGATCTGGCCGGCGAGGTAGACGGCTCCGCCCGCGACGACCGCGTGCGAGAAGCCGACGGGCTCCGGGAGCTCCGGCGGGTTGACGATCACCGGCCGCTCCAGGC
>Ga0126313_10000986_pt1 | contig 14453 bp, 15 predicted proteins | sample Plot105A_FD_89954 | JGI IMG/M metagenome (GOLD analysis project Ga0126313, IMG submission 89954) | Serpentine soil microbial communities from UC McLaughlin Reserve, CA, USA - Plot105A | ecosystem: Environmental > Terrestrial > Soil > Grasslands | place: USA: UC McLaughlin Reserve, Lake County...
CCATCGTCGCCCCTGATGCCGAACAGACAAACCGCCGCCTCAAACAGGGGTTCCGAATGGTCGTCACGAACGTGCCAGCATTGCTGATGCGCGCCTCGCGGGAGATGCTTGCGGCCATCGAACACTGAGGTCGAGCATGAGCGTCACGATCCGCAATGCCGAGCCAGACCACTACGATCGGATCATCACCAGCGTCGACGCCTGGTGGGGCGGCCGTCAGATGGCTAGCATGCTGCCCCGGCTCTTCTTCACCTACTTTCGACCGTGGACGTATGTCGCGGTCCACGACGAAGCAATCGTCGGATTCCTTACCGGGTTCCGCTCGCAGACCGAGCCGAGCCAGGTCTACTGCCACTTTATCGGAGTCGACCCTGGCTGGCGCAGCCGGGGTGTCGGCGAAGCCCTCTACCAGCGTCTCTTCGTCGCGGCGGCGTCGCAAGGCTGCCATGAGGTGCTGGCCGTGACGGCTCCGACAAACCGCGGTTCGATTGCGTTCCACATCCGAATGGGGTTCACGCTTCTGCCGGGGCCCCGTAGCGATAGTGAGATTCCGTTCACTCCGGCGTATGATGGACCAGGCGAGGATCGAGTTCGGTTCTGGAAACCGTTGCATGACCGACCGCTGCGCTCGCCGTCGGTTGCCGATTGAGTATGTCAACGCGCTGTGGTATCCTCCGGCGCCAGCATGTAGATGAATTACACAGATTTCGGTTCTTCGCGCCACGCGACCAGTCATACAACACGGCAATGATCGCCGCAGTGAGCGGCCTTGAGCGGCAAGAGGATTCTGCGCAGAGTCCAGGGCCAGTGATCGGGACCGAGAGGAGCAACCATGGTCGCGCAGGAAAGAGCGAGACGCCGCGCTAGCGCTGCGCAGAAAGAGAACGGTCGGATCGGCCCGCTTCTCGAAGTTCGCAGTCTTAAAACACAGTTCAAGACTCAGGACGGCGTTGTCAAAGCAGTTGACGACGTTTCGTTCTTTGTGATGCCCGGTGAGACGCTCGGCGTCGTTGGGGAGTCCGGCTGCGGTAAAAGCATGACCGGTCTATCCATTATGCGCCTCATCCCCAGCCCGCCCGGCAAAATCGTGGCGGGCGAGATTTTCTTCAATGGCGACGACATCTTGCGCATGACCGACGAACAGGTGCGCGCCATTCGCGGCAACGACATCGCGATGATCTTTCAGGACCCGATGACGTCATTGAATCCGGTCTTGACAATCAACCGTCAGATCAGCGAAGCGCTCCAGCTGCACATGGGCATGAAAAAAAAGCAAGCGCGCGAGCGCACGATCGAATTGCTCGCGATGGTGGGCATCCCCAACGCCGAGGAACGGGTCGATCAATACCCCCACCAGTTCTCGGGTGGGATGCGCCAACGCGTGATGATCGCGATGGCCCTGTCGTGCAACCCAAAGCTGCTCATCGCCGATGAGCCGACCACCGCGTTGGACGTCACCATTCAGGCGCAGATTCTCGACCTCATGCGGACGCTTCAGATGGAGCGGGACACGGGGGTCATCCTCGTCACGCACTCGATGGGCGTGGTGGCCGGAATGGCCGATCGCATTCAAGTCATGTACGCGGGACATATCGTCGAAACAGCATCGACTGAAGAGATCTTTGCCAATCCGCGCCATCCCTACACCGTCGGTCTGCTCAAGTCGATCCCCCGACTCGACTCGACCCGAAAGGAAAAGCTCGAGCCGATCCGCGGCCTGCCACCTGACCTGATCGATCTTCCTGATATGTGCCCATTCGTACCACGCTGCAACTACGCACGAGAGAAGTGCGAACAGAAGAACCCTCCCCTTCTCGAAGTCAATCCGGGGCACTGGTCAGCGTGCTGGTTCTGGGAAGAGGTGAGCAAGGAGTCTGACCAGGACCTTGTAGCCCTCCGCCACGGCCACCCGCCTCCCTCCAGCGTTGAGGACTTCAGCCTGGAGTCGGTCATACCGGGTGCTCACGGCGTGGCCGATCCCAACAATCCGGTCCTTCCCGGCAAAGCGCCGAATCTCGACACCAACACGGTCTGAGGGGAGGCGATTCATGGCAGCATCCAAACCACTCAGCGCCTCCCCGGCGACGGCACCGATTGCCGAGTCCCAGGTGAGCGCCAACGGCGCGAAGAGCAATGGCGCCGGCGAATCACTCCTGACGGTCAACAATCTGGTGATGCACTTCCCTCTCACTCGGGGAATCATCTTCCAGAAGAAAGTTGGCGCGGTTCAGGCCGTAGACGGCATTTCGTTCAATGTCAAGCCGGGAGAGACGCTGGGTCTCGTTGGCGAGTCCGGTTGCGGCAAGTCGACCACCGGCCGAGCGATCCTTCAGCTCTACAAACCGACAGACGGTGAAGTCATCTTCAAAGGTAAGGACCTGACTAAGCTCAATGGCGGCGACATGCGCAAGATGCGTCGCCATTTGCAGATGATTTTCCAGGATCCTTACGCGTCATTGAATCCACGGATGACTGTCGGCAACATCGTGTCTGAGCCGATGCAGATCCACAATCTCGTTCCCAAGAGGGAACGTACGCAGCGAGTGCAGGAGCTGCTGGAAACGGTCGGTCTCAATCCCTATTTCGCGAATCGCTATCCCCACGAGTTTTCCGGCGGTCAGCGCCAGCGCATCGGTATCGCGCGGGCGCTCGCCGCGAACCCTGATTTCATCGTCGCCGACGAACCCGTTTCCGCCCTCGACGTTTCGATCCAGGCCCAGATCGTAAATCTGCTGGAAGATCTGCAAGAGCGATTCGGACTTACCTTCCTCTTCATCGCCCATGACCTGTCCGTGGTGAAGCACATCTCGGATCGCGTGGCGGTGATGTATCTCGGCAAAATCGTCGAGATGGCGGACCGCAATGAGCTCTACGCGGACCCGTTGCACCCCTACACCAAGGCCCTGTTGTCGGCGGTCCCGATTCCTGACCCGGTCATCGAAAAGCGACGCGAGCGAATCATTCTGCCAGGTGATGTTCCGAGCCCGATCAACCCGCCCTCAGGGTGCCATTTCCACACGCGCTGCCCATATGCGATGGAGGTTTGTCGCCAGGTTGATCCAGTCTTCGCGGACCAGGGAAATGGCCACTTCGTGGCCTGCCATCTCTATTCCGGTTCCGGCGCCGAGCAGGCTCCCGGTGGTGCGGCGAAGTTCCAGGCCATTTAGAGCGACGACCCGGTTGGCGTGATGAGATGCCCGGATTCGGGGAATTCGATCCGCAGAAGTTTGTCTCAATAATCGTCACCTTCGTCATCGCCATCACTGTCCATGAGTTCATGCACGCATGGACCGCCTGGAAGCTCGGCGACGACACTGCGCGTCTTCTGGGGCGCGTCAGCCTCAACCCGGTGGTGCACTTCGACCCTGTCGGCGCCATGCTGTTCGTCCTGATTGCGCTTGGTCTACCTGGAATTGCCTGGGGCAAGCCCGTTCCTGTGAATGATTTTCGACTTCGTCCCGCCGGAAGACTTGGCCGGCATGGGAGCATGGCTCTGGTCTCGTTCGCGGGGCCGCTTTCGAACGTGGTGCTTGGGGCGATTGCCGCCGGCATCTGGCGCCTCTCCACATCAGCCGGTGTGCGTCTTGGTGAGGCCGAGCAATTCCTACAAATTTTCGTGATCGTCAACTTCAGCCTAGCGGCGTTCAACATGATTCCGTTGCCGCCACTCGACGGATCGCGCATTCTTGTAGCACTGCTACCGGCGTTCTGGCGTCCAGTTCTCGCGCCTCTAGAGCGATACGGCGTGCCAATCCTGATTCTGCTTCTGATTTCTGGAAGCTTTCTGAATTTAGGGATCAACATCGGGAGCGAAATCATCCGCGGCATTACGGACCCAATGCTCGCGCTTCTGCTGAAGATCTTTGTTGGCTGACACCGTTGCCCCCTAGCTTCCCACCCTTGCCGTGCCTCAGAGGTCATACAGACGGCCGCATCGCGTAGACTCAAGGTATGACACCATCGTCCACAATGGTCGCAACGCTCGATGGTTATCAGTTTCGGCTGCCGTCCTTCGAGGGACCGCTTGATGTGCTGCTACGGCTCATCGAACGGGATCAGTTAGCAATAAGCGAGGTCTCACTGCTTGCCGTCTTCGACCAGTTCCTGGCGCATCTGGACACGCTGGGAGCAGAGGCGCCTGATGCAATCGCGGAATTCGTCCTGGTGGCCGGTCGACTCTCTGTGCTGAAATCCCGCGCTCTGCTGCCCCGTCCCGCAAAGTCGTTGGAAGAACCGGACGAAATTGATCTCGTCACGCAGTTGGAAGCGTATCGGGCGGTGAAAGCCGCGGCGATGTTGTTGGGCGTCCGGCAGCGCAATGGGTCTGGCGCGTTCGGTCGCGGCGAAGCCATCACTTCTCCCCCACCGGAGCCAGCGCGTTTCGCACCCCAACCGCCATCGGCACTCGCGGAAGCGGTCAGCCGTTGGCTCACGCGCGTGCCGGCGAAACCCGCGTTGCTTGCTCCCCGCCGCGTCATTTCGCTGCGAGAGATGATCTCGAGGATCACTTCAGCCCTGGACTATGAGACACGCATCTCGTTTGATCGAATTCGAGCCACCTGCGCCGGGCCGCAGGACACCGCGGTGGCCTTTCTGGCCCTCCTCACGTTGATACGCCGGCATTCGCTGATGGCAACCCAGTCTGAGCTCTTCGGCCCGATTGAACTCGCGCGCGCGGCATACTCACTCCGCAAATCAAACGAATTGCGGGTGTCACGACCGGACAGAACGAATGGCGGGGCCCGACCAAGCACGTGAGTCCAGGGTCACAGCCAGCCCACCCGAGCAAGCGGCATTGGTCGGTGTGGCCCGCGAGGAGCTTCCCGCCCTGCTCGAAGCGTTGCTGCTCGTGTCTCCGGAGCCTGCCGAGCTGCGTGACCTCGCCAACGCGGCGGGCGTTCCGGTCTCCGCGGTCGAGGACGCACTGACCACGCTCAACGAAAATCCCTCGCGAGGGTGGGTTGTGATTCGGCACCGGGGCACCGCGCACATCTCCTCTGCACCTCGATTTGCGCCGTATGTTCGCCGCTTCCTCGGACTCGACAGGGAGGCACGGCTCTCCGGCGCAGCGCTCGAGACGCTGGCGCTCATCGCTTATCGGCAGCCGGTAACTCGGGCGGAGATCGAATCGCTACGGGGCGTTGACAGCTCCGGGGTCCTCGCCACGCTGTACGCCCGAGGCCTGATCGAAGTCGCAGGAAAGCTGCCCACGGTCGGCAATCCGCATCAATACGTGACGTCACTCGAATTTCTCAAGCAGTTCGGGTTGCGCTCGCTCGCGGATCTGCCGCCGCTCGCAGGGCTCGCCGGTGGGGGATCCGAGCGTGTGTTTGAGAAGTTTCGCGAATCCGCGCGAGGCGAGTCAGCCGGGAACGGTGAAACCGATAAACCGAACTAGATCGCGACGCTGGCGACCAGTGACCGCGCCCGGTCAACCGACCCAACCAGCGCATCGATCGCATCGTCGATCTGCTGTTCGGTGTTCGAGCGTCCGACGGTGAACCTCAGCGCCGACCGACAGCCGTCATCCGACAACCCCATGGCGCGCAGGACGTGACTCGGCTCGGTATTCCCTGTGGTGCACGCCGATCCCGCCGAGGCGGCGACTCCGAGAACATCGAGGCTGAGCAGCAACGTCTCGCCCTGGATGCCGGGAATGGTCACATTGAGGTTGTTCGGGAGGCGAAGCCGCAGATCGGAGGGGCCGTTGAGCATCGCCTCGGGAATCGCCGCGAAGAGACCGTCAGCGAGCCGGTCCCGCAATCGCGCGCAATGGTCGGCGTAGGCATCGCGCCACGCATCCGCTCGCTCCAGCGCCATGCCGAGCCCGACAATGCCTGGCACGTTCTCCGTTCCCCCACGCCGGCCTTGCTCCTGCCCGCCACCTTTCTGCTGAAAGTCGATCGTCGTCCCGCGGCGGACGTAGAGCAGACCTACGCCCTTCGGACCATAGAACTTGTGAGCCGACAGCGAGAGCAAATCGACGCCGAGAGCGTCGACATTCACAGAAAGCGTGCCCGCGGCCTGCACTGCGTCAGTATGCAAGGGAATGCCGCGATCGCGAGCAACCTCGGCAATCTCCTGGATCGGCTGGATCGCACCCGACTCATTGTTCGCATACATGACCGAAATCAAGCACGTCTCTGGCCGCACGGCTGCGGCGATCGCCTCAGGATCGACGATGCCACGGCTATCTGGCGCCACGTACGTCGCGGAAAAGCCCTCTCGCTGCAGGGAATTTGCCGTGTGCAGCACGGCGTGGTGCTCGATGGCGGTTGTGACAATGTGCGGCAGCGCGCCATTGTTTCGGAGAGCGAGCCTCGCTCCCCAGGCGACACCGCGCAGGGCGAGGTTATCGCTCTCGGTGGCCCCGCTGGTGAAGATGATCTCACTTGGCTCGCAGCCGAGAACGCGAGCGCAGGCGGCGCGCGCTTGGTCGATCGCCGCGCGTGCCTCCTGTCCAAGCTGATAGATGCTGGAGGGGTTCCCGTACCGCTCCGTGAAGTAGGGGAGCATCGTGCCCAGTACGTCCGGGTCGAGTGGGGTGGTCGCCGCATGATCGAGGTAGATCGTATCGTCCATGGAGTTTTGCAAGATTACGGCGAGCGAGTCTTAGCGCGGTGCTCGACTCGTTCGAGCCCGGGCAGAATCTTGACTAACCGACGACTGTCGGCTGCTTGTTGCCGACGGCCGGTTGGCGAGAAGGTCGTGGCGATTGACTGATTAAATCACCAAGCGTCGTCGAGTCCAGTGTTTTGACGATGGCATCGCGCATCTGAAGCCAGACTGGGCGTGTTTCGCAGCCGATGATCAAGGGGCACGTCTGCTCTGAAATATCCTCCGAGACGCACTCCATGGGGGCAACCGGGCCCTCCATGACTCGATAGACTTCCCCCACCCAGACCTCGTGAGGATCTCGTGTCAGCTGATACCCGCCGCGCGCGCCGCGCGTGCTTTGCACAAGTCCAGCGCGTCGTAATGGACCGATGAGCTGCTCCAGATAGGGCATCGGTACCGATGACGCCTTGGACACAGCCGCAATTGACATCGGGCCGTGCCCGTAGTTCTTGGCCAGTGCGACCATTGCCCGAACGCCATATTCGCCTCGTGAAGAAACTTTCATGGCCGTCCTGCGAGCGTGAGCGCACGGGGAGAGTGGCCGAATAGGTGGTGATCGTACTTCCCTGAACGTATCCGATCAAGTAAATCGTCAAAATTCAAACGTCGTGGTCCGACCCGGCACTGCTACCCCCGCAGGCGGACTAAGGGGCCGCGATCGAGCAGCTCCCGCACCGATCGTGCTGGATCAGGCGAAAGCTGGCGGTAGATATGCAAAAAACGATCCCCGGTAAAGATGCCCCGGTACATTCCCGCTTCGAGAACAGGAACGGCCCACCGGCCATGTCCTTCCATGAGCCGCTGCACGTCATGAATTGGCATGTCGGCGTCGACAGTGATGGGATCGCGTTCCATCACCTCGGCGACGGTTCGCCCGTTTGGCGTGCCGCCCAACTCCGCAAGCAACCGGTTCCGCCAAAGCATGCCAACGACCCGGCCGTCTTTGGTGACCGCGATGTCGCGCAGCCCGCCGCGAAGGGCAGTAGTGAGCGGTTGATCGGGAGCGATACCGCCCATATCCCAGAGCGCAAACTGCCCGACGCGCATGCGACGCATAGCACTTTCGACGCGCACCGCCCGGTCTTCGCCGTAAGCCACGATCATGACGAAGACTGACAGCAGGACCAGGATCACACTTTGCGCCACGAAAATGCTGAAGAGGAGAAGCACGACTGCAAGCGCCTCGCCCACCAGCACCGCGACGCGAGTTCCGGTTTCGCGTCCAAGGACGGTGGTCAGTCCAGCACGAAAGATTCGACCACCGTCCATGGGAAAAGCAGGCATGAGATTGAAGACGATGATCAGCACGTTTGCGTAGAGTAAGGTCGTGGCAAGTCCCGCGACCGACGGATGGAAAACCGTCGTGGCGTAGTCTTCGAGAGAGGAAAATTCGCTCATCACGCCTATGAGAAGGACGATTGGCGCAAGAGCGACGACAACAGCGAAATTAGCCGCTGGCCCGGCCGTGGCAATCAGCACCTCCGCGCGCGGGTCCGCTGGGAGCTGCTCCATGCGGGCGACGCCGCCGACGGCCGAGAGCGAAACATCGTGAACACGGACGCCGTGCTGGCGAGCCATGAAGGCATGGCCAAACTCATGCAGGAGCACGCAAGCAAAGATGAGGACGACCAAAATGAGGGTGAAGACGACGGAGGAGATGCCGACCCCGGCACCGATACGACGCCAATCGATGAGCACCCACAAGAACACGAGGGCGAAGGTCGGGTGTAACCGAATATCGATGTCACGAATGCGCGCCACGGTTACGGTTCTCATCATTCATGGAGGGTAGCGGTCGGCGCGCCAGAGCACAAGGAGCGTCTCGCCGTCGAATTGGACCTGGTTGGGTCCAATTGCCGCTCGAATTCGATCGAATCGCAGTCTGCAGGCCGGAAGCGAGACGACCGGGTGCGCATGCTACACTCGCGTGCGCGATAACGGATGATGATCCCGTACCTGCGCCAACGTCGGTCGGGTACACCTTGGCATGACCGACTCTGGACTCAGCACGCGACTCAAGCAGCAATCACGTCGCGCCGGCCTCATGGTCGGCATCACGATGGTTCTCGCGATCGCCATCTGCATTTTCGGCGCGGCGGGGTTGTTCGCCTGGCTCTCAAGGCCATTTTCCGACCTTATCCCGGTCGTCGCGCCCGCAGCGCAAATACAGGCAACGGCCGCACCAGCGGAACCGACTAGTCCGCCACCAGCCGGGGCAGGTCAGCAAGGGGTCGAGGCCCAAGCGGAACCGACCCAACCCGCACCCGTGGCGGCTAATTCCCCGACCGCAGAAGACTTCAAACCCACGCATCAGATCGGTGCCAGTCAGTCGGTCAATTTCCGTTCCGGGCCGTCGACGACCGACGCCATTATTGTCGCCCTTCCTCCCGAGACTCCGCTGCAGTACCTGAACGAGGACGCGCCAACGGCTAATCCGGCCGACGGCGACCGTTGGATGCGGTTCCGCGACGAAGCCGGTGACGAAGGATGGATCCGCGAGATCGATACGGAGCCCTACCAGCCGTGATAGTCCTCCCCGTCGTTCCTCATCGAGCGAAGAAAGCGAGCAACCGCTGATGCAACGTGTGCTGATTGTCGGGCTGGGGCTGATCGGCGGTTCGATCGGCTTGGCCCTGAGACGGTGGTCCGAAGAGCGGAAGGTGGACGGGCGCAAGCCGCTCGAAGTCATCGGCTTCGATCCCAATCTCGATCACCAGCGCGCGGCGGAAAAACTCGGGGCCGTCGACAAGGGCGCCTGGGATCTAGCTAAGGCGGCTCGCGATGTCGACGTCGTCGTGCTTGCCACGCCCGTCAACAGCATGCGCGATGTCATGCAGGATCTTGTTCCTCACCTGCAACCTGGCACGATTGTTACGGATACCGGCTCGACCAAGGCGGAAGTCCTGAAATGGGCTGCCGAGATTCTGCCGCGGGACGTGCACTTCATTGGCACGCACCCCATGGCTGGCAAGACGCAGAGCATCGAGGGCGCCGATGCAGATCTCTTCGTTGGGGCAACCTGGTGCGTTTCACCATCGGTGACCGCGTCGGAAGAGGCGGTGCGCACCGTGTTGGGTTTGGTCTCCGCGGCCGGCGCGGAGCCATTCTTCATCGACCCGGAAGAGCACGATGCCTATGTGGCCGGAGTGAGTCACCTGCCATTCGTGTTGAGCGCGGCGCTGATGAACGCAGTTTCACGCGATGCATCATGGCGCGACATGAAGACGTTGACCGCCGGGGGTTTTCGTGACACGACCCGACTGGCGGCCGGTAGCCCGACCATGCATCGAGACATTCTGTTGACCAATCGTGAAGCAGTGACCCGCTGGATTGACGCTGTCGTCGGTATCCTGGGCGAGATTCGTCAGACCATTGCGACGGGAGATGAGCACGCCGCGACGTCACTCGACGCCTTCTTTTCGGAAGCCCGGGACGCGCGCGCGGTGTGGGCCACTCAGACGACTCGCGAAGGCGAACTGCTGCAGGGGACCGCTGCCGAGCTGCAGCCGGAGGGCGTGTCTGATCATATGGGTCGGATGTTTCTCGGTGGATTCGCCAAGCGGCTGCGAACGCCGCCGAAACGCGACGACTCGTCGCCTCCGGCTACCAGTCGATGAACGCCAGCGACCCGGGAGAGCGGTCATCGCGGGTCGAGCGCGAGGTCCTCGAGATCCTCGAGCGAGCCAGCGCCGCCCAGTCGCCGGTCGAGAATGTCCAGGCCACCGTGCGCCGCCAAAGTGCCTCCGCGCGGGCGCGCTTGGCGAAGAGCTCTCGTCAGCCATGGCGGCTTCGGGAATGGCCACAAGGGCTGTTCAAGATTGGCGCCGCCCTCCTCCTCGCGATCGGGGCAGCGTTTATCGCTGACGCGTTCCACCTGGGCGCGGTTCTCTTGGCCATCGCGAGCGCGATCGCCTTCTTCTCGCTGTGGGTACCGGCTCGCGGATCGGGCCCGGGCGACTCCCCGCGGTGGCGCGGGCAGGATCTGCGTGAAGGAGACGATCCGCCCGGATTCGATCTGGGGCGGATTCGGCCGCCGCGGGGCCCAAAGGGACCGTCCCGGTGATCCCAAGTCGGTGGATTCGGCCGGCGACGGTCCTGGCAGGAGTTTCGCGGTGCCGTCGCTGATCTCCGATGCCGTCGACGCCTACGTTGTCCGTCGTCTTAACGCCCGCTTGCAGTTCTTGCTGATGCAGCGGCGCGCGGACGCCCCGTTCGGCAGTTCGTGGCAGGCCATCCACGCGCATATCGGACCTGAAGAAACGGCTATCATTGCGGCGGAACGGGCCCTTGCCGAGACAACTAGGCTTGTTGCACGAACCGTCTATAGCGCAGACTATGTCAACCAAATCTTCGATCACGCGCGCGACGCCATCGTTCTGATTCCCGTGTTCGTATTCGAAGTCGAGGCGCAAGCCCGGATTGATCCCGGCCCGGATTTCCTCGGCTACGAATGGTGCGAGCGGGAAGAGGCAACCGCGCGGCTGCTCTGGGCTGGACAACGTTGGTCCGTTCGGCACATCGACGACGTGATCGGAGCCGGCGGGCCGGAGGCCGAGTTCTACCGCATCCGTTAGGCTCTCGTCGTAGGCGCCGAACTACAATCATCCGGGACCGCGAGTCCCGTTCCGGCCCGGCCCTCTCAGGAGTGGGAATGCCCGATTTCAAGATTATCTCCGACCTCAAACCAACCGGCGATCAGCCTGTCGCGATCGAGAAGCTCGTGGAGGGATTAGTCGACCGCAAGCGATTTCAGACTCTCTTGGGCGTCACTGGCTCAGGGAAGACCTTTACGATGGCTAATGTCATCGAACAGGTGAATCGTCCGACGATCGTTCTGGCGCACAACAAGACCCTTGCTGCGCAGCTCTATGCCGAATTCAAGGAGTTTTTTCCAAACAACGCGGTCGAATACTTCGTTTCCTACTACGACTATTACCAGCCTGAAGCCTACGTCCCGCGCACAGACACATTTATCGAGAAAGACGCGGACATCAACGAGGAGATCGACAAGTTGCGCCACGCCGCCACCCGAGCGCTGCTCACTCGGCGCGACGTCATCATCGTGGCCTCGGTTTCATGCATCTACGGTTTGGGGTCGCCCGAGGAATACTCACAAACGGTGGTCTCACTCCGCCGCGGCAGTCAAGTGCGGCGAGACAAAGTCGTCCGCCATCTGATCGACATTCAGTACGACCGCAACGACATGACGCTGTTGCGAGGAACCTTCCGGGTACGGGGCGACACCCTGGAGATCTTTCCCGCCTACGAGGACATCGCGTTGCGTGTCGAATTCTTCGGTGACGAAGTGGAGCGAATCGTCGAGGTCGATCCCTTGACCGGGGAGCTCCTCGTGGAGCGGCTCGAAGTCGATATCTACCCGGCGAAGCACTTCGTGACGACGGAGGACAAGCTCCGCGCCGCGATTCGCGACATTGAACAAGAGTTGGAAGAGCGTCTGCAGGAACTGGAGGCCGAGGGCAAATTGCTCGAAGCAGCGAGACTTCGCCAGCGCACGATGTATGACCTGGAGATGCTGCAAGAGACCGGCTACTGTGCGGGTGTCGAAAACTATTCGATGCATTTGTCCCGTCGCAAGCCCGGCGAGCAACCGTCCACCCTGTTGGACTATTTCCCCGAAGACTTCTTGCTCTTCATCGACGAGTCACACATTTCAATCCCGCAGGTGCGCGGGATGTACGCGGGAGACCGGTCGCGAAAGGATGTGTTGGTCGAGCACGGCTTCCGCCTTCCCTCCGCTCGTGACAACCGTCCGCTCACCTTCACCGAGTTCGAACGCATGATCCCCCAAGCCGTTTTCGTCTCCGCCACGCCTGGTCCCTACGAACAAGAGCACAGCGAGCAGGTCGTGGAACAAGTGATTCGGCCGACCGGGTTGATCGACCCCGCCATATCGGTGCGCCGGACCAAGGGTCAGATCGACGACCTGCTTGGCGAGATCAACGCCCGCGTCACAGCGGGGCAGCGAGCCCTGGTGACGACGCTGACCAAGCGTATGGCCGAGGACCTTGCCGACTACTTCAAGGAGATGGGGATTCGCACCCACTACCTGCACAGCGAGATCGACACGCTGGAACGGGTGGAGATTCTGCGCGACCTCCGCCTTGGTGTTCACGACGTTGTCGTCGGCATCAACCTTCTGCGCGAGGGCCTCGACTTGCCCGAAGTCTCGCTAGTGGCTGTGCTCGATGCGGACAAGGAAGGCTTCCTGCGCTCGGAAGGCTCGCTCATTCAGACGATAGGCCGGGCCGCTCGCCACGTCGATGGTCAGGTGATCATGTACGCCGACACGATGACTCGCTCGATGAAAGCGGCGATCGACGAGACCTACCGACGCCGCGCCTTGCAGATCGCACACAACGAGCGAAATGGCATCGTGCCCCGCGGCATCGTCAAAGAGATCAAAGACATCACCGACCGCGTCCGCGCCGTTGCGGAGGAGCAGGTGGGCTATGCCACTGGTGGCAAACCTGGCATCATCACCCAGATCCCGCGTGACGAACTACTCCGCATGGTCAAGGAGCTTGAGGGTCAAATGAAAGCGGCCGCGCGCGATCTTGAGTTCGAGAAGGCCGCGCTGCTCAGAGATCAGATCATCGAGTTGCGCCGCATCACCATGGTCGACCCGGTCCTGAGTTAAGTGCTCCGTATGGACCATCCGTGACGACCGAACCAGCGGCGGAGCGGACCGAGGGCGACTATGTGCTCGTCCTCAATGGGCCGAACCTCAACCTGCTCGGTGCCCGGGAGCCGGGGGTGTATGGGAGCACGACCCTGGCCGAAATCGTGGCGGATCTGAAAGCAATAGCGCTCAGCGCGGATCCGCCGCTCGAGATTGAGCATGTGCAGTCCAACCACGAAGGTCATCTAGTCGACGCGCTCCAGACGCTTGGCCCAAACGCCGCAGGCATCATTATCAATCCCGGAGCGCTGACCCATTACAGCATTGCCTTGCGCGACGCATTGGCCGCCGTCGGCACTGCAGCGATCGAGGTTCATCTCTCCAATATTCACGCGCGCGAGGAGTTCAGACATCATTCCGTGGTTGCTCCGGTCGCTCTCGGCCAGATCGCCGGTCTCGGGCCGGATGGATACCGGCTCGCACTCCACTATCTGATGGCGCGCTGTCAGCGATCGCCAGGGGCGAACTGATGATTGACCGCCTGCGTCGCTTACGGGAAGCAGCTGCAGCGATTGGAGCTGACGCGGCCATCATCACCCACCCCGCGAACCGGCACTACTTCTCCGGGTTCCCCGCCGACGACCATGCGCCGGACGAGTCATCGGGAATCCTGGTGGTTGCGGAAGAAACGGCGGTTCTCTTTACCAGTCCGACAAATCTGCCGTGGGCCGAGAATGCGGTTAGTCCGCCGGTGATCGCACGTCCGTGGAGTAGACCATGGCCGGAATTCCTCGGCCAGGAACTACAATCTCAGGGGATTCCCTGCGCGGCGTTCGAGGACCGCGCGCTCTCGGTCTCGGATCACGCGGGCATATTGCGAGCAGTTGGAAAGATTCGACTCGCTGCAGCGGACAACGCGTTTCACGCCTTGCGCGCGGTGAAATCCGAACAGGAGCTAGCTAGAATCGCCGAGGCGGCGCGGATCACCGATGCGGCGTTCGACGCAGCCACTTCAAACCTGGAGCCCGGAATCACCGAGAAAGCGTTGGCTTGGCGGATCGAAGCCGTGATGCGCGATCTCGGCGCCGACCGTCTCGGCTTCCCAGTCATCGTCGCCGCTGGACCACACGGTGCGCGCCCGCATCACGACCCGAGCGATCGACCGATTGAGGAAGGCGAGCCGGTCGTTATCGAC
>Ga0126313_10000987_pt1 | contig 14451 bp, 16 predicted proteins | sample Plot105A_FD_89954 | JGI IMG/M metagenome (GOLD analysis project Ga0126313, IMG submission 89954) | Serpentine soil microbial communities from UC McLaughlin Reserve, CA, USA - Plot105A | ecosystem: Environmental > Terrestrial > Soil > Grasslands | place: USA: UC McLaughlin Reserve, Lake County...
AGCAGGACCGGCTGCTGGCGCTCTTCGACCGCGCCGGGATCCTGGTCTGGAGCCAGTCACCGATTTGGCAGCGCGACCACGGGGCGGCGCTCCTCTACCGGCCGAACGAGCTTCGCCGAGCGCTCTTGACCGTCCAACGGACCGTCACCTCGGCCCGCAACCACCCCTCGGTGATCACCCACTCGGTGGCGAACGAGCTGAGCTTCACGCCGGATGCGAAGCCCGGCACGGCGCGGTTCCTAGTGGCCGCCCAGCAGATAGCGCGCGACGTCGACCCTACGCTGCCGATCTCGGTCGACATCAAAGGCCGGCCCGGGTTCCCGGAGCAGTTCACCTACCACCGCTTCGACATGCTCGGAATCAACCAGTACTTCGGCTGGTACAGCTGGGTCGAGGACTTCAGTTTGCTTGAGCCCTACTTCTCCGAGATGCACGATCTGTACCCGAACCATGCGCTCGTCATGACGGAGTGGGGTGCCGAGGCGAGGCCGGAGCTGGCGGCGGCGGCGCCCGAGCTGAAGGGCAGCTACGCCTTCCAGGCCTTCCATGCGCAGCGCACGCTCGACGCGATCGATCACCTGTCCTGGTTCCTCTCCGGCGCCATCTACTGGACCCTGCGCGAGTTCGAGATCTACCCGGGCTGGACGGGTGGCGCCGGACGGCGCCCAGCGGAGTTCGAGCCGAACACCCGCCACCACAAGGGTCTGATCAGCTACACAGGCGAGCGCAAGCCCGCCTTCTGGATCGTGCGCGACCGCTACCTACGCACGCCGCTGTATCCGTAGCCGTCCAGGGCTCATCGAACGCCGTCACCAGTCGAGCTGCCGGCCGTCGCGGAAGAAGCCGCCGCTGGGCCCGTCGTCCGGGAGGAGTGCCGCCCACATCACGCTGGCCCCGCCCCGCTAACGGGCCGTCCCCCGGGTCCGCCCATGTCGGTGGCGACCCACCCCGGGCAGACGGCGTTGACCAGGATGCCGTCGCTGCGCAGCTCGGCCGCGAGGATCCGGGTGAGCGCGTTGAGCGCAGCCTTGGAGACGCTGTAGGCGGGCGTGCCCGCGCCCATCGAGCTGAGCGCGCCGCCGCCGCTCGAGACGTTCACGATCCGCCCGTGCTCCGAGCGACGGAGCAGGTGCAGGCACGCCTGGGCCGTGCGCCAGGCGCCGAACAGGTTCGTCTCGAGCGCCTCGTGTACCAGATCGAGGTCCGCCTCGACCCCGCGCTGCCAGGTGTCGTAGAGGATCGCGGCGTTGTTCACGAGGACGTCGAGCCGGCCATAGGCGTCCTCGAGCTCGCTCGCCAGCTGACGTACGCTGTCCGGGTCGGCCACGTCGAGGCGCCGCGGGTCCACATCGAGGTCTCCGAGTCCCTGCGCCGCGGCGCGACCCTTCCCCAGGTCCCGCGAGCCGAGCACGGCGGTGAAGCCTTGCTGTGCCAGCTGGCGCACGACCTCGAGACCTATGCCACGGTTGGCGCCGGTCACGAGGGCGATGCCACCTGTCATGGCCCGCGATACTTCCACAGGATGCCCGGCCGAAACGCCGAACTGATCCGTGGCGTCTACGGCTTCAACTGGGCCGCCGCGGACGACCGAGCGCGAGGCCTGGCCGCCGTGGGTGAGGTGATGGCGCCAGACGTCGAGGCCCGGGTCTCGCCCGAGGTGGGCGACCGCACGCTGCACGGGGTGGAGGGCTTCGCCGTGTTCGTCGAGGGGCTCGAGGAGGACTTCTCGGAGTTCCGCTATCAGGGAGAGGAGTTCGAGGAAGTCTCACCCGAACAGCTCATGGTCACGGGCCATATTCGCGCGCGCGGCCGAAGGAGCAACATGCCTCTCACCGCGCCCTTCGGTCACCTCTGGACGATCCGCGAGGGAAGGGCCGTGAGGGTGGAGGCGCGAATGCGCTAGGCCGGGTGCTCGCGCGCTAGGACAGCATCGCGGCGCACCCCCGCTGGCGGGGTGACCGCCTCCGGCGGCACCCCGCGCGGTGGCCGGGTGCTTGCGCTAGAGGGCCCGCTCGGTGTGCGGGTCGAAGAAGTGCATCCCCGCCGGGTCGACCTCGAGACGCAGCGGCGCTCCGGTGCTGAGCGGGACCGACGGCGCGAGCCGCGCGGTCAGGCGCGCCTGCGCGGGGAGCGCCCCGTTGCCGTCGCCGCCGTGGAGCTCCCGCGCCGCGTCGAGCTGCTCGCCCACGAGGACGGCGGGCGCGTCGATCTGCACGTGCGCAAGGACGTCCGACCCGAGCGACTCCCTGAGTACCACCTCGCCTTCGAGCGCGCCGGGGGTCTCCGGCGGGCGCGGCTGGAGCGCCTCGGGGCGGATCCCCACCACAACCTCCTCCCCGACCCGGCCCGTGAGCTCGGGCCGCCCAGGAGGCAGTGGCAGCCGGGCGCTCCCCAGCTGAAGCAGACAGCGTTCGCCGTCGGCCACGAGACGCCCGCCCAACAGGTTCATCGCGGGTGACCCGATGAACGAGCCGACGAAGAGGGTCGCCGGCCGGTCGTAGAGGGTTTGCGGAGCATCGACCTGCTCGAGCCGTCCGTCGCGCAGGATCGCCACCCGGTCGCCCATCGTCATCGCCTCGACCTGATCGTGCGTCACGTACAGGACTGTCCTCGCGAGCCGCTGGTGGAGCTGGGCGACATACGCCCTCATCTCCACGCGCAGCTTGGCATCGAGGTTCGAGAGCGGCTCGTCCATGAGGAAGGCCTGCGGGTCGCGGACGATCGCCCGGCCCAGCGCGACCCGCTGCCGCTGGCCGCCGGAGAGCTGTCGCGGGCGGCGCTCGAGCAGCTTGCCGATGCTGAGCCTCCCCGCCGCCAGCCTCACGCTCTCGCGGATCGCGGGCCGCTTCTCGCCCCGCATCCGCAGCGGGAAGCCCATGTTGTCCTCCACCGACATGTGCGGGTAGAGCGCGTAGCTCTGGAAGACCATCGCGATGTCGCGGTCCTTCGGCTCGACGTCGTTGACGATGCGGTCCCCGATGCGCATGGTTCCGTCGGTCGCGTCCTCGAGCCCAGCCGCGATCCGGAGCGCGGTGGACTTGCCCGAGCCCGACGGGCCCACCAGCACCATGAACTCGCCGTCCTCGACGTCGAGGTCGAAGTCCTCGAGCGCCACCGTGCCCTCCGGAAAGACCTTGCCGATGCCCTCGAAATGGATGCTCGCCATCGTCCTCTCCTAGCCGCCGCCGTCGCGCGCGCGCTCGATGTAGTCGCGGTACCAGAGACCGCTCCGCTTGGGGATCCGGCGCTGCGTTTCGTAGTCGACGGAGACGATCCCGAAGCGCTTGTCGTAGCCGTGCTCCCACTCGAAGTTGTCGAGCAGCGACCAGACGCAGTAGCGCTCGACCCGCACGCCGTCGGCGATCGCCTGGCGCAGGGCCGCCAGGTGGGACTCGAGATAGGCCGTCCGCTCGGGATCCTCCACGCACCCGTCCTGGGCCGGTGGATCGTCGTACGAGGCGCCGTTCTCCGTGATGTAGATCGGGATGTCGCCGTAGTCGTCGCGAATCCGCACGAGCAGCTCGCGCAGGCCGTCGGGGGCAACCTCCCAGCCCATCGCCGTGGTGGGTGGACCGGGCGGTGCTTGATCCACGCCGAGAGGATTGCGCGAGGCGTCGGCCCTCACCCGCTGCGGCGCGTAGTAGTTCACCCCCATGAACTCGGTCCGCGCGGCGACGAGCGCCAGATCGCCGTCATCGACGAAGTCGATCGGACCACAGCGCCGTTCGTAGAGCTCGAGCATGTCCTCCGGGTAGGCGCCACGTACGAGGGGGTCGAGGAACCAGCGGTTGAGGTGGCCGTCCATGCGCTCGGCGGCGAGGCGGTCGGCCGGCGCGCTGCCCACGGGATGCACGGGGGCGAGGTTCAGCGTGATGCCGACCTTCGCGTCTGGGATGGCCGCACGAAGCGCCCGCGTGCCGAGTCCGTGCGCCAGCAAAACGTGATGGCTTGCGCGCAATGCAGTCGGCCAGTCGCGCAGCCCGGGCGCCTTGGTGCCGTGTGCGTGCCCCTGGAAGGCGACCACCCACGGCTCGTTGATCGTTACCCACTCCGAGACCACGCCGGCCAGCTCGGCGGCCACCACCGACGCGTACTCGGCAAAGCGCTCCGCCGTGTCGCGGCTCGCCCACCCGTCCCGAACCTGGAGCGCCTGTGGCAGGTCCCAGTGATAAAGCGTGGCGATCGGCTCGATGCCGCGCTCTCGCAGGCCCTCGGCCAGGCGGCGATAGAACCGCAGGCCGGCCGGATTCACGGCACCGCCGCCCTCGGGCAGCACGCGCGGCCAGGCGATCGAGAAGCGGTACGCCTCGATCCCCAGCGCCGCCATCAGGTCGAGGTCGGAGCGCCAGCGCCGGTAGTGGTCGCAGGCCACGTCGCCGTTGTCGCCACCCGCCACGCGACCCGGCGTGTGCGCGAAGCGATCCCAGATCGACTCGCCGCGGCCGTCCTCGTGGGCCGCGCCCTCGATCTGGTAGGCGGCGGTCGCCGCCCCGAACCGGAAGCCCTCGGGCAGTCCGCCGTCCTGCGGAAGCACCCGGCCACCGCGCGGGGTGCCGCCGAAGGCGGTCACCCCGCCAGCGGGGGTGCGCACCGATCGCGTCTTCATCCCTTGACCGCCCCTCCGGTGATCCCCTTCACGAGCCACCGCTGGGTGGCGAAGAAGGCGATGAGCACGGGGATCGTCGAGACCACTCCGGCTGCCATCAACTGATCTGTCTCCTCGCTGTAGTTGCCGACGAAATTGCGGATCCCGATCGGGATCGTCTCCGCGTCCTGCTCCGTCAGCGCCGTCGCGAACATCAGCTCGTCCCAGGCGAAGAGGAACGCGTAGACAAGGGTCGCGAGCAGTCCCGGGGCAGCGTTTGGCAGAACGATGCGCACGAACGCGCCGAAGCGCGTGGACCCGTCCACCATCGCCGCCTCCTCGAGTTCGCGCGGTATCGCCTGGAAGAACGCGCGCATGAAGTAAATCGCGAGTGGCGTGAAGAACGCCGTATAGACCAGGATCATCCCCACTTGGGTGTCGAGCAGCCTGATCGGCGTGTTCTGGCCCAGCCAGACGAAGCCGAGGAACACGGGCAGGAGGAAAAGCGAGCCCGGAATCAGCTGGGTGCCGATCACGGTCAGCCCGTAGGCGCGGGAGCCGCGGAAGCTGTAGCGCGCGAGGGCGTAGCCGGCCGAGCTGGCGAAGGCGGTGGCGAATGCGGCCGCCCCCGTGCAGATGATGATGCTGTTCGCGAGGTAGCGCTCGAAGTCGATGGTCTGCCACATGTCGCTGAAGGCCTGGAAGGTCGGACTGAGCAGGTCGTAGGTGCCGTTGGCGAGCTGGCCCTCGGTCTGGGTCGCCGCGACGATGAGCCAAAAGACCGGGGCGAGCATCACGAGCAGCACCAGGTAGGTGAGCGCGTTGAGCGCCCAGCCCGTCAGCCGCCGCCGGTACGCCGCGCTCACGTCGCCTCCGCAAAGTCGCGCCGGAAAGCCCGGTACCAGATCGCCACCCAGACGAGCATCGCCAGCATCAGGAGCGTCGAGACCGCCGCCCCGTAGCCGAACAGGTTGTTCGAGAACGACTGCCGTATGACCAGCGTCATCAGCAGGTCGGCGGACGGGCCCGGGTTGGTGCCGAGCATGATGTAGGGGATCGTGAACTGATAGGCGCTGTAGATCACGCCGAACAGCAGCTGGATCGCGATCAGCGGCCGCAACAGCGGCAGGGTGATGTGCCGGAAGCGCCTCCAGGGCCCGGCGCCGTCGATCGCGGCGGCCTCGTGCAGTTCGCGCGGGATCGCCTGCAACCCGGCGAGGAAAATCAGCATCGCGAACGGTATCCCCCGCCACACGCTCGGCACGACGATCGCCCACATCGAGTTCTCCCCGAGCAGCCACGTGGGCCGCTCGTCGAGCAGGCTGGTGTAGTCGACGAGGACCTTGTTGATGATGCCAGCGTCGCGTTGCCACATGAACTGCCACAGCGTCGCCACGACGAAGCTCGGCACGACCCATGGGGTGAGCATGAGCGTGCGGACGATGCGCTGGCCAGGGAAGCTGCGGTTGAGAAGCAGCGCAATCCCAAGCCCGAACAGCAGGGTTCCGCCCACCGTCCACGCGGTGTAGAACGCCGTGTTCCCCGCGGCGTTCGTGAAGCCGGAGTGCAGCGGGTTCGCGCTGTCGAAGAGGATCGAGTCGTAGTTGCCGAACCCCGTCCAGGGCGCCCCGAAGAGCTGCTGGAAGGTGAAGGTGTTGAGGTCCAGGAAGGAGAGGAAGCTGCCCGCGGCGGTGGGGATCAGGTGCACCAACACCATGAAGGCGAGCGCCGGGGCGATCATCCAGTAGGCGAACCGCGCGCGGCGGCGCGCGGCCTGCGATGGGGGCGGCCGCTTCGGCGTCGGGCGTCGCTGCCGAACACCACCGACGAAGGCGTCGCCCGTCCTCGGTGTGGCCTTTTTGACCAGTGGCGTACTCATTGGAGGGGGAGCGCGGGGCCGCCCGGCCCCGCGCTCCCAGGGATGAGGATTATCAACCGGCCTCTTGGGCCAGCAGTCCGTCGGCCTCCTTCTGGGCCTCCTCGAGCTCGTTCGCGACCTCGTCCGGGCTGTAGTCCTCCTTGCCCTGGCCGGCGGCCGCATCGAGGATGTTCCCGAAGCGGGTCCGGTACGCCGTCTCGATCTGACCCCACTGGGGGATCGGCGCGTACGTCCGGCCGTCCTGGATGGCCTCGTAGAATGACTGGTAGTTCGCGTCCTCCTTGGCGGCCTGCTCCTGCGGCCGGAGCCGCGCCGGGAAGAACCCCATCAGGTTCGCGTAGGCCTCCTGGGTCGAGTCCTGCGAGAGGAACTTGATGAGCTCCCAGGCCGCGTCCTTGTTCTCGGAGCTCTTGAACATCTGCAGGTTCGAGCCGCCCACGAAGGTGAACGCCGAGCCGGACGGGCCCTCAGGCATCGGGGCCACGCCGACGTTGTTGCGCGCCTCCGGCGACCAGGCGTCGTCGTCCTTGCGCGGGATGGTGCTGAGCACCCACGGCCCGCCGATCCATACCGCGAGACGGCCCCCCTTGAAGGACTCCTCCACCTGCGTGCCGTCCTTCTCCAGGGCGGTCGGGTCGTAGAGCCCGGCGGGCAGCAGGTCGGCGATGAACTCGACCCCCTTCTGCGCGTCGGAGCTGGCGATGGTCGACGACTTGGCGTCTTCGCTCAACTCCGAGCCGCCGGCGTCCCACACGAACGGCATTACATGGTGCACGAGGTCGAACGCCTGCTTGCCGGGGGAGCCGAACGCATAGGTGTTCTTGTTGTCCACGGCGCCCGAGGACTTCAGCTTCTCGAGTGTTGCGTGGAAGGAGTCCCAGGTGTCGAAGGCCGTCTCCGGGTCGACGCCCGCCTTCTTCAGCAGGTCCTTCCGGTAATAGATCGAGCGCGCCTCGGTGAACCACGGAACGGACCAAGTGCCCTGGCGACCGACCACCTGGGTGGTCTTCCAGACACCCGGGGCATATGCGTCCTCGCCGCCGATCTCGCCCACGCGATCGGAAAGGTCCTCGAACCCGTTCAACGCAGCGAAGAACGGCACCTGGGTCGTGCCCGCCTGCGTCACGTCCGGACCCTCGCCCGAGACGGCCGCGTTGCGGATGCGGTCGAACTGCACGTCCCAGCCCACCAGCTGGACCTTCACATCGATGCCGGTCTTCTTCTCGAACGGCTTGACGATCTTCTCGGTGTCGCCCACCGGGTCGGGCCCGTTGTTCATGACCCAGAACCGGACGGTGGCGTTCTTGTTCGAGGCGCCGCCGCCGCCGTTGTCGTCGCTGTCGTCACCACCCGACGCCGCGACGGCCCAGACGCCGATCCCGATTACGACGACCGCCGCGATGGCGATCAGAAGCTTGTTCATCGCACCTCTCCTTGTGCTGGCGCCAAAAACGATTTTGGCGACGACCGCGCTGTCATTGACTCCGTCAAGCCCACTCCTCCTCAGGATCGAAAGAACTCGCCTACGTCATCGCTCCAGTCCGGGCCGAGCCCGGCCCCTCGCGCACTGCGGTCGAGCCCCGGACCACGAGCTCGACCGGCAGCGTCGCCGCTGCCTGGGCGTCCCCATCCCCCTCCAAGCGCCCCACCAGGGCTTCGCCGGCCGCGGCCCCGAGCCCCTGTTTGTCCTGGCGCAACGTCGTGAGCGGGGGTTGCGTGTACCCCGCCAGCAAGATGTCGTCGAAGCCCACGAGCGCCACGTCGTCCGGCACCCGGAGCCCGCCCCGCGCGATCACTCCCAGCGCCCCCACGGCCATCAGGTCCGCGGCCGCGAACACGGCAGTCGGCGGCTCCCGCAGCGCCAGGAGGCGGTTCATGCCCTTGGCGCCGCTCTCGACGTAGTAGTCGCCGTACGCGACGTAGTCGTCGCGATAGGCGAGCCCCTGGCGCTGGATCTCCTCGCGGTAGCCCGTCAGGCGATCACGGCCGGGGCAGGTGTCGAGAAGGCCCGTGATGGTCGCGATCCGGCTGTGGCCAAGCTCCACCAGGTGCCTGACGGCCATCGCGGCCCCCTCGACGTTGTCCGACATGACCGAGCTGTTGTTTCGCCCGGTCAGCTCCACGTCCACCCCCACGCACGCGACGTCCGAGCGCAGCAGTCTCTCGACCTCTGGGTCGCGGGTATCCACGCCGATCAGCACGGTCCCGGCCACGCCGTGGTGCCGTGCCCGCTTCAGGTACGAATGCGGCCCGTAGCCGTCACCCGGCTGCTCGCTCGCGAACAGGAGCAGATCGAAGCCGGCGGCGCCCAGCATGTCCTTCAGCCCGCCGAGCACCTCGTGGAAGAAGGGGTGCTGGACGTCCGGGTGGCCCTCACCCGTCTCGAGGAAGACGCCGACCACGTGCGAGCGCTCCATCACGAGCGTGCGCGCCGCGGCCGCGGGGGTGTAGTCGAGCTCCTCGGCGAGCCGCACGACCCGCTCGCGAGTCTCGGGACTCACGTCGGTATAGCCGTTGAGCGCCCTCGACACCGTCCCCACCGAGACTCCGCTGAGGCGGGCGAGCTCCTTGATTGTCGTGCGTCCTCCAGGCATTTCCAAAAACGTTTTCGGAACCGTAGAGTGGCGTCGCCGGGTTGTCAAGCGAGCTCGCGCCAGGTCCCGCCCCGGCGGGCCGCGCCTCCCTACTCGCTACGCACGCGCTCCGTGCCGGCGACGAGGGCCTCGAGCTTGCCGTACGCGCTGTCCCGTGGGAGGTACTTCATGCCGCAGTCGGGCGCGGCTACGAGCTCGTCCCGACCCTTGTGAGGGAGGGCTCGGCGGATCCTGTCGGCCACCGTCTCGGGAGCCTCCACGCGCTCGTCGCTGAGGTCGAGCACGCCGAGGATGATCGTCTTGCCGGGCAGCGTGTCGAGAACTCCCAGGTCCAGGTTCGCCTGGGCGGTTTCGATTGAGATCTGCTCGCAGGGGGCGGCAGCCAGCTCCGACAGGAACGAGTAGCCCGAGGGGCGCTCGTGGATGATCGCGGCGTATCCGAAGCAGATATGCACCGCGGTCGTCGTGTCCTCTATTCCTTCCAACGCACGCTCAACCACGCGCACGCCGTAGCGCCGCGCCGGCTCCGGACGCGCCTGCATGTACGGCTCGTCGAGCTGGACGATGTCGGCGCCCGCCGCCGCCAGATCAGCGATCTCCTCGTTGATCGCCGCCGCGTATGCCAGGGCCAGCTCCTCATCGGTCTCGTAGAAGTCGTTCTGCGCCTGCTGCGACATCGTGAAAGGCCCCGGCACGGTCATCTTCACCGGGCGGCTTGTGTTCGCCTTCATGAATTCGAGGTCACGCAGCTGCACGGGCTCCGGGCGGCCGATCGGCCCGACCACCCGCGGAACGGGGTTCGGATGCCCGCTTCGGTCGAGCGCCGTGCCCGGCCGGTCGATGTCCACGCCCTCAAGCGCGGTGGCGAAACGGTTCGAGTAGCTCTCACGGCGCATCTCGCCATCCGTGACGATGTCGATACCCGCGCGTTCCTGATCGCGAAGGGCGAGCAGCGTGGCATCGTCCTGCGCCTCCTCGAGATAGGCGGGATCGACGCGCCACAACTCGCTGGCCCGCACTCGCGGCGGGAAGCGCTCGCGGAGCCGATCGCGATCGATCAGCCAGCCCGGTTGCGCATACGAGCCGACGAGGGTGGTGGGTAGTGTCTCCAACGCGCGCGGGACGATACCTGTGGGCTAGTGGACCTCCGCCCAGGAACGCACGAACTCCGAGGTGACCTCTTCGGCCGGGAAGAAGGCCTCGATCGACAGCTCGGAGAGGGTGATGTCGATGGCCGTTCCGAACGTCGTCGCGGTGCTGATGAAGGCGAGCTCGGTGTCGTCCGACCGCAGGCGCAGCGGCACGGCGATCCCCCCTGCGGCCAGGTCGGGAACGTGGCCGGGCTCGTCGCGCTGGTAGCCGGCCAGCTCCTCGTGGAGCGCGAACAGCGCCGGATCCCCGCTCGCGACCGCCTCTCGGCCGAGCCGGTCGAGCAGGTGCGCACGCCACTCGGCGAGGTTGAGAATCCGGGGCGCGACCCCCTCCGGGTGGAGGCTGACGCGAAGGACGTTGACCGGCGGCTCGAGTAGGTGGGTCGCGACGCCGGCGGTGAGCAGCGGCACCGAGCGGTTCCCGGCCACCATTCCCCAGTGCCGGTCAACGACCACCGCGGGGTACGGCTCGTGGCCGCGCAGAACCCGTTCGATGGCCTCCCGCACGGGACTCATCTCCGGCTCCTCGAGATCGCGCTGGCCATACGCGGGCGCGTATCCGGCGGCGAGTAGGAGCCCGTTCCGGTCACGCAACGGCACTCCGAGGGTCTCGGCGAGCTGCAGCACCATCTCGGCGCTGGGTCGCGAGCGACCCGTCTCGACGAAGCTCAGGTGACGCGCGGAGACACCCGCGTCGAGCGCGAGCTCGAGCTGGCTCATGCGTCGGCGCCGGCGCCAGTCGCGCAACAGGCTTCCGACCTCGGGGCGTTCGGCGATCGCTGTCATGGACGCCAGGCTAGAACCGCGGAAGCGGTGGCGCGCTTACCTGCGAGGTAATTGTTCGCGGACGGACCGGCGGACCCGAGCCGCGCCGGCAGTGCGTCCGGGGCAACGTCGACAACGCAGCAGGTGGGCTACGCCCTCGGCGTCGCCGTCACCGGCGTGATCTTCTTCGGCGCCGCCGACGAGGGGATCGCCCGCGCCTTCGAGCTCAGCCTGATCCAGCTCGCGATCGCGGCGGCGGGGATCATGGTGGCGTCACGGCTGCTGCCCGGCCGGCCCGCGCGCGAGCGCTCTGGAGCGGTCCGTCCCGCCGCCGCGCAGGCGTGATCAGGCGCGTCGGGGTCCTACCGGCCGAGGTACGCCCGCCCTCGCGGCGAGAGCCGGTAGCCAACCTGGAGGCTCTCCGTCAGCCCAAGCTCCTTCAACTTGCGAACGTCGGCCTTGAAGGGCAGCTTCTCGCGGCCCAGCTCCGCGGCGAGGTCGGCCGCACGCGTGCCGGGACGGTCGGCGATCAGCCGCAGCACCCGACCCGTCCACGGCCCATGGCGGCTCGCTGCGTCGAGTCGCGCAAGCCTCCGGTCGAGCTCCGCGCGATCCTCCGCCGAGAGATCGGCCCGCTCCCGCAGCGCAATCCGCGGGTCGGGCCCCGCCAGGTGGAACGCGATCCGGTACAGCCGTCCGTCGCCGCGGACGCTCGCGAGCAGCGCAGAGCGGTCCGGCCGGCCCGCCCGCCCCGCGTCGGCATCCGTCACCTGCTCGGGCTCGACCACATCGACCGACTCGATCGCCAGCACGCCCACCCGGGTGCGCAGGGCCCCGCCCGCCTTCACGGTGGGGCGGCGCCAGCGTCGGAGGGCCAGTGTGATCTCGCCGGCGGCGATTCGCCGCATGTCGTCCTGCGTGAAAAGCATGGCGCGTAAGCGTTGCATCGCTTCGAACCGCACAGGCTGCGTGCGCGTATACCGTGCACTAGGTGGAACGCAGCGACGCGAGCCTTGTCGAGGCGCTCCCCCGTGACGAGAGCGGCGACGATCTGCGCGAGCTCTACCGTCGCTACGCGGGCGAGCTCTATGGCTTCGCGTGCAACGCGCTCGGTGATCGCGACCTGGCCGAGGAGATCGTGCAGGACGTCTTCGCCCGCGCGTGGCAGCATGCCGGAGGCTACGACGAGCGGCGTGCCACCGTCAGAACCTGGCTCTATGCAATCGCACGCCATCGAATCGTCGACATGCAGCGCCGCGCAGGCGCCCGTCCTGCACTCACGGAGCGCGACCAGATGCCCGTGGAGACGCCGGCCGTGGACCCGCTGGAGCAGGCGGTGCTGCGCTGGCAGGTCGCCTCGGCGCTCGCCCGCCTGCGCCCCGAGCATCGGGAACTCATCCGGCTGGCTCACTGGAACGGACTGACCATGCGCGAGATCGCCGAACTGAAGGGAATACCGCTCGGCACTGTCAAGAGCCGTACCTCCTACGCGCTCCGAAGCCTGCGTCTGGTGCTGGATGAGATGGGAGTTGAGGCTTGAGCGCCATGAGCGGCTGCCAGACTCACGGCGACCTGGTCGGCGGCTACGTGCTCGGCGCTCTCGATCCGGACGAGCATGCCGCCATGAAGCAGCATCTCGAGGAGTGCGAGGCGTGTCGGCGCGAGTACGCGGCGCTGGCCGGCCTCCCCGCGTTGCTCGACCGGATCGTTCCCGCAGACGTTCCGCCGCCCGAGCCCTCCGCCGCTCTGGAGGAAGCGGTGCTCGACCGGGTGGCACGCGAGCGCGGCCGCACCAAACGGGCCCGGTTCCGCTTCCGCTGGCCGCCCAAGCCATTGCTCGTCGGCGCGGCGGCCGCCATCGCGGCCGCCCTGGTGGTCGCGCTGCTAGTGCGAGGAACCGACGCCGAGACCGCCTACGCGAACGGCAAGCTCCGCGGTCTCGCGGGCGCCGGCGGCGGCTTCAGCGTCAAGAAGGTCCCCGCCGGCACTGAGGTGACCCTGTGGGCAGACGGGCTCCCCGCGGGGAAACGCGCGGCGTACCAGCTGTGGTGCGTACGCACCGACGGGCGCTGGGTTAGCGGGGGCAGCTTCCGGCCACGCCGCAACGGGGAGGCGGAGGTCAAGCTCACGGCCGCGGTGATGCCGGGCGAATACCACATCGTCGTCATCAGCCGGCGCGGGGTAGGCAAGCGCGCAGGCGAGGTGCTGCGGGGCAAGCTCCGATATTGAGGCCGGGCGCCGAACCGGCCCCCGACCGGCTGCGTACACCCCATATGCCTACACGAACCACTCATCTCGCTGCGACCGCACTGGCACTCGTTGCACTCGCGTTCGCGGGTTGCGGTGATGACGACGACGAAGGCTCGAACGGCTCGGGCGGCTCCGAGGACTCGGGCGCTTCCGGCGGCGCGGGATATGGATCTGGTGACAACACCGAGAACCAGGCCGGCTCGGGTGGCGGGGGGAATCGCACCGCGCTTACTCTCAGCGCCGATCCGGGCGGAGACCTCAAGTTCGACAAGTCATCACTGACCGCGAAGGCCGGCGACGTGACCATCGTGCTGCGGAATCCCTCTAGCGCCACCGCTCCGCACGCCGTCGAGATCGAGGGGCAGGGCGTTGAGGAGGAAAGCGACACCATCGACCCGGGCGGCACCTCGAAGGTCTCGGCCAAGCTCGAGCCCGGCGAGTATGAGTTCTACTGCCCGGTCGGGAACCACAAGGACCAGGGCATGGAGGGCACGCTGACGGTCAACTGAACCCTCCGCGGGCGCGGTACGCTGCCGACCAGAGCGTTCCCCGAGGAAGGGTGCGGTGCACGTAGTAGTGCGACTCGGCTCCGGGCTTGCCACCGCCGCCGGCACTCGCCGGCTCCGCGTCGAGCTGCCCCGAGGGTCCACGGTGGACACGCTGTTCGAGCGCCTGAGCGAGACGGAGCCGGCCATCGCTACCGCGCTCGACTCGGCCCTACCCGTTCTTCGCGGAACGCACGCGAGCGGCGGCGAGCCGCTCGCCGACGGCGACGAGGTCGCCCTTCTGATCCCGGTGGCCGGCGGCGCCGGCCGCAGCTCACCCGATAGGAGGATGTCATGGCCGTAGAGCCTGCGGAGGCACGGACACCAGTCAGCGAGGCTCACCCGACGGTTTTCGTCGACACGTTCACCGACGGGCTGCTCGGTCCGGACCTCGACCTGCTCGGGCCGGTCGAGGACGGCGGGCACATCGTGGTCAACACCACGCCGGGCTGCTGGGGACCCATGATCACGCCCTCGCTGCAGGGCGGCCACGAGGTCTGCCAGCCCGTCGCCGTGGCCGGAGCCGAGCCGCGCGACGCGATCGCCATTCGCATCAAGGATGTGGAGGTCACCTCGATCGCCACCGCATCCGGCAACGACTGGTCGCCCGACGGGAGCTACAACGGCGATCCGTACTGCGCCGCCGTCTGCCCCAGCTGCGGGGCGGAGTACCCGGAGACCC
>Ga0126313_10000988_pt1 | contig 14442 bp, 11 predicted proteins | sample Plot105A_FD_89954 | JGI IMG/M metagenome (GOLD analysis project Ga0126313, IMG submission 89954) | Serpentine soil microbial communities from UC McLaughlin Reserve, CA, USA - Plot105A | ecosystem: Environmental > Terrestrial > Soil > Grasslands | place: USA: UC McLaughlin Reserve, Lake County...
CTCTCGCCGCCGTCGGAAGCCCGTCTATGGCGGCCAATTCCTCGGCGGACAGCTGGATCCGTACGCCGGCCGCGTTCGCCGCGATCCGCTCGGGGCGGGCCGACTTGGGAATCACGACGAAGCCATGCGCAATATGCCAGGCGACAACCACCTGTGCGGTCGTCGCATCGTGCTCCGACGCGATTGAAACCAGCGTCGGGTCATTGAGGTTGGTGACCTTGAACGGGCTGTAGCCCTCCAGCAGGACTCCGCGCTGCTGCAGCCCTGCGACCACGTTCCTGTCGTAGAGCGACGGGCCCCACCGGATTTGATTGACCTGTGGCGCAACTCCGGTCGCTTCGATCAGTTCATCAATCTGGCTGAGCGAGTAATTGCTTACGCCGACGGCTTTTGCCAAGCCGTCCTGCTGTGCGGCAATGAACTGTTCCCAAACCCGTGGCGCTCCCCGGCCGTTGGGCGGCCAATGCACGAGCCATAGATCGACGTAGTCCAGCCCCAGCTTGGCCAGGCTGTCGCCCAGAGTCCGGCGCTCACGGCCAGCGTGGTCGGGCGGCAGCTTGGTCGTCACGAACACCGATTCACGAGGCAACGCCGCCGAAGCCAAGGCCTTCCCGATGCCGGACTCGTTGCGGTACGCCGTCGCGGTGTCGATATGCCGGTATCCCGCCTCCAAGGCAGAGGCGGTAACCTTCGGCGCTTGAGTGTTGCTGACCTGCCAGGTGCCGAATCCGAGTAGCGGCATGCGTCCGTCGGTCTTAAGGGACGCGGCCGGCTCGGCGTAGTCATTAATTGCCATAGCCGCACGTTAGCCGGGCACGCTGTTGGATCAACCCGTGAGAGTGGACGTATGCGTATCGGACTCATTGGCCTCGGCCGGATTGGTGCCTTTCACGCCGCCACTCTGAGCACGCTCGACCGGGTCAGCACGTTGCTGGTCGCTGATGTCGTACCAGGTCAGGCGGAGGCCATGGCGGCCAGATTCGGTGCCGTACCCGTCGACACGGCTGCAGACCTGATCGCAGCTAATCCGGACGCTGTAGTCATTGCTTCATCGACACCCACTCATCTCGGGCTGCTGACAGCTGCAGTACAGGTTGGCGTGCCTGCATTCTGCGAGAAACCCGTCGCCGAGGACCCCGTCGCGGGCCAGAATCTGCTTGCCCTCGTTGAGGACCTCGGTGTCCCTGTGCAGATCGGCTTCCAGCGACGCTTCGACCCGGCCTTCAAGGCAGCTAAGGCCGAATTCGACGCCGGGACCTTGGGCTGGCTGACGACTGTTAGATCAACAACGATGGACCAACTGCCGCCGCCAGCGGCCTATGTGGCCACGTCCGGAGGAATCTTCCGAGACTGCGCCGTTCACGACATCGATACACTCCGCTGGGTCACTGGGCAGGATGTAGTCGAGGTCCATGCGGTCGGCAGCAACCGAGGCGATGCCTTCTTCGGTGAGGTAGGCGATGTTGACACCGCCTCGATCCTGCTCACCCTCGACGAGGGTACGATCGGCGTCGTCTCGAACACGCGCTACAACGGCGAAGGCTACGATGTGCGGCTGGAGCTTCACGGCTCCAAGGGCTCGATCTCGGCCGGACTCGACGACGGCCTTCCGCTGCGCTCAGCGTCGCCGGACGTACAGTTCCCCGCTGGTCCCCGTCATCGTTACTTCATGGACCGCTTTGCCGAGGCGTTCCGGCAAGAGCTTGCAACCTTTCTCGAGGTTGCAGCCGGCAACCTGCCTTCGCCTTGCACCATTGCTGACGGACTTGAGGACAGCTGGATAGCTGAGGCCTGTACGAGATCATGTCGGGAACATCGCCCGGTCAACCTCAGCGAGATCCGCTGAAATTTGCCGACCTGGGCGGTCCGGCCAGTTGGTTCGCGCGCTCAGACGGCAAAGCGCACCTCGGCGTGTCCTGACACCAGCGTGCACACGTTTGTGTTGGATCGGGAGGCACGCCGTTTCTTCCCCAACTGACGGGCACTCTCATGACTCCCCTTTTGAGTTCGCTCTGCCGTAATTCTTGCCGCCGTCTCGCCATGTGCACCGTTCTTGCTGGTCTCACCGCCAGCTCGCTGGCTGGCGGCTCTGCCAGTGCGACCACCTTCACGCTCGGCATCGGAGCCTCCGATCTGGTGGAGATCCGCACTTCCCAGAGCCTTGCCCCGGGCCTCACGTTGACCCGAATTGTGCGCGGTGTTCAGCCGACGACTGTCGACCAGATCCCGACGACCAACCGGGGTCCATGGCGGATCAATGTGCTCAGCATCGATCCCGCTCTCGCCCGAGGTCACGTTCGGGCAACATATGGCCCCGACCTTGCCAGGGCGGAGAAAGTGACGGACCTGGTTCGGCTCTCCGGCGCTGTTGCAGGAATCAACGCTTCCTTTTTCACCTACACAGCGAACCTGCGATATCCCGGCGAGCCACGGGGACTCGGGCTTTACCGCGGTGCTGTGCTCAGCGAACCGGCCGCCGCTGCCGCTGAGGTCAACTTGCTTGTCGACGCCGGGACGGGCAAGGCCACCATAGGTCGGCTGACCTGGCGCGGCTTCATGAGGAACCGCAGGACGGCAGAGACCCTAACCCTCGAATACCTCAACTATCCGCCAGTGGTGCCGTCGGTCTGTGCCAGGTTGACCGACCAGACCAGGTGCACCACATCCGGGGACGTCGTTCACTTCACGCGTCACTTCGGCCGCTCAACCCCGACCGGTTATGGCGTGGAGACCGTGTTGGATCGTTACGGCTGCCTGGTCCGTACTCAGCTGACACGCGGGGTCGTTCTGGCGCCCGGCCAAAGATCGATCCAGGCGACTGGCCGCCAGACCAATCGGCTGCTCGAGATCACTCGCCGGGGGCCTGAGCCGGCACGTCCGCCTCTACAACGAGGCTGGCACGCGGGTCATACCGAGTCCGAACATGTACGGGGTGGCGGGTCGGTACCGATTGACCAAAGCGGGAAAGATCGTGGCCCCGAGCGGCACAGGGACCTTTTTCGCCCGGAACCCGCGCACAATCGCCGGCAGGACGGCCAACGGGACAATCGTGTTCGCCACCATCGACGGTCGGCAGCCCACCAGTGTTGGCGCGACCCTTGCCGAAACGGCCAGGATCGCCCACTCACTCGGCATGGTCGACGCGGTCAACCTGGACGGCGGCGGTTCAACAACCATGTCCGTGCGGGGGCAACTGGTCAACCAGCCATCGGGAACCGGAGAGCGCGCCGTCGGAGACGCCCTGGTCTACATCGACAATCCATTGCGCTAGCCACGCATAATCGACAGGGAGGTGTCGATGCTGCTCACCAGTCGTGCATCGACCCGTCCCGACGACGATTGACCGGCAGGTACTTGGGTTCGTACGGAAACTTGGCGGCGGCCTCCTCGTCGAAGCTCACGCCTAAGCCGGGCTGGTCACCGGGGTGCATATACCCGTCACGGAAGGCGTAGCTGCTGGAGAACAACTCGCCGGCCGGGTCGCGGTGACCCATGTACTCCTGGATGCCGAAGTTCGGGATGCTGAGGTCGACGTGCAGTGCGGCGGCCATAGCGATCGGCGAAAGGTCGCCCGCACCGTGCGAGCCGGAGCGGACTCCGTACAGGTCGGCCAGGGCGAAGACTCGGCGCAGGTGGGTAATGCCGCCGGTGTGGGACACCGAGGTACGGATGTAATCGATCAGTCGCTCGGTAATCAACTGTTGACAGTCCCAGATGCTGTTGAACACCTCGCCGACCGCAATCGGCGTCGTTGTGTGCTGCCGGATGAGTCGGAACGCGGACTGGTCCTCGGCCGGAGTCGGATCCTCGATCCAGAACATCCGGTACGGCTCCAGAGCTCCGCCGAGGCGGGCGGCCTCAATCGGAGTCAGCCGGTGGTGGACATCGTGCAACAGGTGGACGACGTAGCCGAACTCGCGACGGAGGTGGGCCATCACCTGCGGGGCGAAGTCGAGGTACGTGCTGGTTTCCCAGGTGTCCTGCTGCGGGACATTACCGCTGGCCGGCTCGTAGATCTGACCATCAGTCGGGGCGATGCCGTAGGTCTTCATCAGGCCAGGGATGGCCGCTTGGGCCCGGATCGCGAGGTACCCCTGGTCCATACGTCCCTGGAAATCCGCACTCAGGTCGTCCAATGTCGACCCGCTGGCGTGGCAGTAGACCATAACCCCGTCGCGGGCAGCACCCCCGAGCAGCTCGTACACCGGAAGCCCAGCGATCTTTCCCTTGATGTCCCACAGCGCGACATCGACCGCCGCGATTGCGGTCATCGTGACCGGTCCGCGCCGCCAGTAGGCGCCCCGGTAGAGGTATTGCCAGGTGTCCTCGATTCGGCGCGCATCGCGGCCGACGAGCAATGGGCAGACGTGATCCCGTAGGTAGGAGGCGACGGCGAGCTCGCGGCCGTTGAGGGTCGCGTCACCGAGCCCGATCACCCCGTCCTCGGCCTCGATTACCAGGGTGACGTAGTTGCGGCCGGGTGAGCTGACTATCACCCGGGCATCGACGATCTTCACGGAGTTCCCTCGCTGTTATCTGGCGATCATGACAGCGGAGGCACGACCTTGCTGCTGCAGGACGAACTCAGCCGCTGCTTTCCTTGATCACCGCCAGCAACTCCTGCGCGGCGTCGGCCGGACTCTTCCGGTTGAACAGCACGTCCGTGCCGATCCGCGTCACCTCGGCGCTGTACCCGGATGCATTCTGCGGCGTCACCTGCGGCGGCGGAACGACCTCGTCCTGCAGGTCCTGAGCGAACGTCAACGACATCTTGCCGGTCGCATCGAGTTCCGGCTCGATAACGGACTGGACCTCCGCGATGGCTGGAACACCCCGCTCGACCTTGAGGACCTTGACCGCCGCAGGGTCTGTCATCAAGAAATCGACCAGCTTGGCCGCTTCCTCGGTGTGCTCGCCGCGGGCCGCAATCGACCAGTACATCGACGCCTTGTTGACCATCCGCGGAGATTCACCCGACTTCTGCGCCGGCAGCCTCAGCAACTGCAGATCGCTCTTGCTGGCGGCGACAAACGCTGCAATCTGGGTGTGGAACTGTAGGTGGAACGCGGCCTTGTTCGTGGCGAACGGACTGGAGTCCAACGCCGCGGTAGTGTTCTCGATCTGGCTGCCAGCCGCCGGTGTCGCCTTCATCTCCACCATCTTTTTGGCGAACTCGAAGTAGCTCACCAGTGTCTCCTGGGTCACTGCGGTCTGGCCCTCGACCGGGAACACCTCTTGGTTGTGCTGGCGTGCCCAGGCACCGATCTCCGCTGCGCCCAGGCCGAAGAAGTCCATCCCGACGACGTCCTCGGAGGCGAGCTTCTGGGTGACGGTCGAGGCCATGGTGGCGAGATCGTCCCAGGTCCACTTCTTGTCGTCCGGCATTTTCAGGCCGGCCTTTTGCAGCAGCTCCGGGTTGACCCCGACGGAGAAGTTCGCGACCCCGACCGGCGCACCGACCAGGGTGTCGTTGACTTTGCCGGTGTCGAGCACCTTGGCATCCATCGCCGAAATGTCGAGCACGGATGACTGGGTGCTCAGGTCGAGAAGCGCACCGCGGCCGCCGTACGCTGCGATGTAGGCCTCGTCCATTTGGATGACGTCGGGCGCGTCGTTGGCAGCAGTCTGGGTCGCCAGCTTGTCCCAGTAGCTACCAAACTCGCTGTTCTCCACCTGGACCGTAATGCCGGGGTTGGCCTGCTCGAACGCGGTGACCGCTTCCTCGGTCAGCTTCAGCCGGCTGTCGTTGCCCCAAGTGCTCATCCGCAAGGCCACCTGCCCGCCGGATCCATCCTCGCCCCCCTCACCACCGCTGCCGGGGGCGCAGCCGACGGCTAGCAGCAGCAGGCAGACCGTGATTGTCATCGGTCGGATCAGTCGGCGGAGGGGCATAGCGGTCTCCTCAGGTGATCCATTCAATCTAGTGCCGCCGCGTCGACGTGGAAATAGTTCCTGTGCGGTCAGGTCATCCGTGAGGTGATGTCGTCGGCAGCCATCCCGCCGGTCAGGTCGGCGTAGAACGGGTGGCCAGGCACCAGGTCTTCCCGCAGGATCCCGGTGCCGAGCAGCGCGGAGGCATACACGCCGCTGACGAACTCGACCGTTCTCCGGGTGCTGGCCAGGGTGGTCTGATGAGTGTGTCCGGCAAGCAAGTCGTCAACCAGACGGGTGATCTGAGCGGCGTGGTTGCTCGGTATGTCGATGCCGGCGCTGGCCGCCCAAACATCGTTCGCACCGTCCGACACCTCCGGCCTGGAATCGCGCAGTGCACCGGTCGTGTCGCGGGTGCCCGGGTCCATGCCCAGGCTCGCCGCTGCCGACGCGTGAGGGACGGGGACGAACGACCAGTCTGCGTCGCTATATCCGTACACGTGGTTGACCTCCAGCGTGCCAGCGGTGGTGTCGATGCGGATCCGGCTCAGCTCGCGTGGTGACAGCAGGCTGCTGACCACCGAGGCGACCGCGCCGTTCTCGAACCCGACCACGGCCAACGACGCGTCCTCGAACTCCACGGGTCGGGCCTGCCGGACCGCCATGGCAGTCAGGTGATGCCATGGTCCCAGCAGGTGCAGCAGCAGGTCGATCTGGTGGATTCCATGCCCCAGCGTCGGGCCACCGCCTTCACCGGACCAGGTGCCCCGCCAGGTCGGATCAAAGTAGCTGTCCGGCCGGTACCACAACGTCTCGCACACCGCGACCTGCGGGCGGCCGAGTGCGCCGGAGCCGAGCAGCTCAGCGGCCCGGCGGGCGCCGGACCCATGCCGGTGCTGGAACACCACGTACGCGGTGCCGGTGCCGGCCTGCTCCGCCTCCGCAATGATGTCGAACTCGGCCAGGGTCGGGCAGGGAGGCTTCTCGATCAGCACTGACGCACCCGCCCGCAGCAGTCTCGTTGCCACTTCAGCGTGCGCGCCGGGTGGGGTGACGACGCTGACCAGGTCCGGGCGGGCCTCGCTCATCAGGCTCGTCACGTCCGGGTAGGTCCGGCCACCGTAGGCGTCGGCGTACGCCTCGGCGCGCTCGGGCACGATGTCGACCAACCCAACCAACTCCGTGCGGCCGGACCCGGCGTATGCCCGCGCATGCTGGTGCGCAATATTCCCGCACCCGACAATGGCGACCCGGAGCATGCTGTCCCGACTGCCAATCCGGCTGTTCGTCATCCCGCCATCATGCCGTGAGGACCCCGCCTCCAGACATTCGTACCTGTGCTCCAACGAGACACAGGCCGGCTTGTCCTAGTCAAGTGGGTGGGCCCAGTGAACTTGAAGGTCAACCCCGTCAATGCCTATGCCCGGTCTGCGATAACACGCAGCAGGCCTGTCACGACCCCCGCCATGTTGTCTCGCGCCCGGCCGAGGTACTTGCGGGGATCGGTCGCGTTCGGATCGTCGCTGAGACCTTTCTTGATCGAATCGCTGAAGGCGATGCTCAGGATTGTTCCGATGTTGATCTTGCGCATGCCGGCGGCAATGGCTGCGGCCAAGTCGGCATCGGAAACGCCTGAGGATCCATGCAGGACAAGGGGTACGGATACCGCTTGATCAAGACGGGCGATGAGGTCAACATCCAGGACAGCAGTGCGCGATGTCATGGCGTGGGAGCTTCCGACAGCAACTGCCAAAGCGTCCACTACGGTTTGGGCAACGAATTCCACCGCCTGCTCGGGGTCGGTGCGCACGCCAGCCGCGTGGGCGCTGGCGGCCTGGGTTTCCTTGCCACCGACATAACCCAGCTCGGCTTCGATGATCATGTCCTGCGCATGGGCCCAATCCGCGGCCTTCCTCGTCGCTTCCAGATTGTCGACGTAGGCCAGGTGGCCGGCGTCGAACATGACGGAACTGAAGCCGGCGTCCTTGCTCTGGTGCAGCAACCCTAGGTCCTGCACGTGATCAAGGTGCAGAGCCGCTCGTACGTCCGACCCCTCGGCGAGCTTCACCATTGCGGCCGCAATCGGCCGCGGGTCGCCAGCGTGGAATTTCGTGGCGTTCTCGCTCAACGACAGAATCACTGGCGCGGCCGCCCCTTCGGCGCCGGCGAGAATGGCCTCGGCGTACTCGATAGTGATCACATTGAACGCTGCAATCCCCCGACGGGCGGCGACGGCCTCGTCCAGAAGCTCAGCAGTGGTGGCCAGCGGCATTGCGAACCTTTCGTGGGCGGTCCCGGGGACCGGCATCTGCAATCATTCCGAATCAAGAGCGAGAGGGTGATTCGTGGCACGGCTGCTGGGCCTCGACATCGGGACAACTTCGGCGAAAGCAGTGGTTTTTACCGAGCATGGCCAGGTGGTCAGTGAAGGACGCGCTCCGACGCCGTGGACGACCACAGCCACTGGGGTGGAACTGGCGCCCCGCGATCTCGTAACAGCAAGCTGTCAGGCGCTCAACGAAGCAGTGGCAGCGGACGCGAATCTGGAGCCGATCACCGCGGTGGGCATCACCAGCATGGGCGAGTCCGGGGTCCTCGTCGACCGAGCAGGTGATCCCGTGGCGCCGGTGATCGCGTGGCACGATGGCCGCGACTCCGCCGAGGTCGATGCGCTCCGTCGCGAGCTCGGTGAAAACCTGTTCTGTGCCACCACAGGGAAGCCGCTGCGCGGGCAGTTCAGCTTGACGAAGCACCGTTGGCTCATGCGCCATGATCAGGAGCGGGCGTCCTCGGCAGTCCGCCGGTTCAACGTTGCTGAGTACGTCGCAAACATGCTTGGCGGTGAGGAAGCGTGCGAGCTTTCCCTCGCCTCGAGAACCGGATGGTTCGATATCGCCAAGCAGGCCTGGTGGCCGGACGGGCTCGACTTCTCCGGCGCCAGCCCAACCCTGATGCCGCCATTGGTGATGGCAGGTGATCCGGTGGGAGCCATCGGCTCAGAGCTGGTCGATCGGCGCCTGCATGGCGCGGTGCTCACTCTGGCCGGTCATGATCATCAAGCCGCAGCGGTTGGTGCAGGCGCTACAACACCTGGCGCAGAGCTGGACTCGTGCGGTACAGCGGAAGCGTTGCTGCGGACGGTACCGCCAACTTTGTCCGGCATCGAGATCATAACCCTGGCGAAGAACGGAGTCACCACTGACTGGTCCATCCAGCGCGGTAGCTGGTCGCTACTCGCGGCGACCGAAGGTGGACTCGCGATGCAGCGCACCCTTGCCATGCTTGGTGTCGATCGTGAAGGTTTAGCGGCACTTGATCGGCAGGCGATCGAGGTGACACCGAGCGGTATCCAAGTGAACGGCATTGGATCGGACGCACTATCGGTGTCGGGAATCCGCGACGACGCGACTCCGGGCGCAATCTGGTGGGCTGTTGTCGCAGCGGCAACCGCCCAAGCACATGCACTTCATCGCGCCATGGCGGAAGTCGCGGGACCACCGCAGGACCTGGTCGTCACCGGCGGCTGGTCACACAGCGAGGCGGTACTCGCCGCGAAGAAGGAGACCTTTGGCGCCTTCCGGCTCGCCGAGGCGTACGAGGCCGGCGCCCGAGGTGCCGCTATCTACGCCGGCCGCGCGGCAAAGGTGCTGGAGCCGGACGAGACGTTCCAGTCCGCATGATCGTTACGGTCACCCCCAATCCCAGCCTGGATATCACCTTGGGCCTCGACCGGTTCATCCATCGGGGAATCAACCGAGTGCAGTCTTCGCTGCGAGAACCCAGCGGCAAAGGGCTCAACGTGTCGCTGGCCCTCCACGCGAGCGGTGCTGACACCATCGCGGTCCTACCCCTTGGCGGACCTGCGGGACGCGAGTTGGCAGGACTCGCGGAGGCTTACGGCGTTCAACTTCGGATCATTTCAATTGACGGAACAGTGCGAAGCAACGTGTCGCTGATCGAAAACGACGGCGCCACGACGAAGCTGAACGAGCCCGGACCGGAGTTGGGCGAAGACGAAGTCACCCAGCTGGTCGAAGAGGCGCTGAATGCCAGTCAACGAGACGGCTGGCTTGCGTACTGCGGCAGTCTTCCCCGTGGGTTCAGCCCCTTCCAGCTGGCGCGAGCAATCGCTCTCGCCAAACAGGCGGGCCGGAATGTTGCGCTCGATACGTCCGACGCGGCACTTCATGCGGTGCTGTCCGGGCCCGAGGCCAACATCCCCACTGTGATCAAGCCGAACACCTGCGAGCTGGCAACCGTGACCGGTCGTGGACTCCTCACGGTGGGCGATGTAGTCGGTGCAGCTGACGTACTGCTGCAACGCGGAGTGGAAACCGTGCTGGTCAGTATGGGCGGCGATGGCGGCCTCCTGCTCGACAAGGCCGGCGCCCTGTACGGTCGGGCTCCGGTCCATCGGGTCGTCAATACTGTCGGAGCCGGTGATTCCTTCCTCGCCGGCTATCTCTGGGCGCGTGATCGTGACCTTTCTCGCGACGAGTCACTGGCCAGCGCCCTAAGGTGGGGTGCGATTGCCGTTCAGCACGCGGGCACTCTTTTTCCGGGGCTGGGCGATCACGAGATGACCATTCAGCTTGGACGGGTTAGTGCGCCTGAACAGCCGCTGTCCGAGGCATCGGTGCCGTAAGGCGCCCACACAAGGGGGGCGCCTATTTGATGCAACATCAGCAACGCGCTCAACCCCACGATCAGGTGACAAGATCAGGCGCAGGAAGGGAACGAGGTGTCGGAGCGATCAGGAACCGTCGCTGATAATCCGTTCAGCGGTCGGCATCCAACCAGTCACGAACGGCGGACGGAACTGCCCTGGAATGCGTCGTACCGCGACGGCCCGGCGCCTTGGGACATCGGGCAGCCGCAGCCAGCAGTAGTGCGTTTGGCATCCGACGGTGGATTCGCGGGAATAGTGCTCGATGCCGGCTGCGGGACCGGCGAGAACGCTCTTCATGTCGCCTCACTGGGGTTGCCGGTTCTCGGCATTGACGTGGCTGAGACGGCGGTGGCGATCGCCCGAGCGAAGGCTGAGGACCGTGGGATCAAGGTTGAGTTCGCTGTGGCTGACGCGTTCCAGCTGACGCGTTTGGAGCGGAAGTTTGAGACGGTACTGGACTGCGGACTGTTCCACACCTTCGACGGCGAGGAGCGATCAGGATACGTAGCGAGTCTGGCGTCGGTGACCGAGCACGGTGGAGCCCTATATCTGTTGTGCTTCAGTGACGTTGGTCCTGTTGCTGGCCCATACCCCATCAGTCAGGAAGAGTTGAGGGCAGCGTTCAATCCCAGCACTGGATGGGAGGTCGCCGCCATCGATCCGGACCGGCTTCAGACGAGATTTCACGACGACGGCGCACCGGCCTGGCTCGCGAAAATCAAACGGATCTAGTTCCGCTACTGGATCCGCAAAGCCGTCATCACGCCGTCCCGGATCGGCACGATACTGCCCACGTACCGGGAATCCTCGGCCACTAGCCGGTTGTGTTCGCGGATGAAGGCGGTGTAGCCGGCAGAGCCCTCGCTGTCGGTTCCGGTTGCCACCCGTCCGCTCCAAATCGTGTTGTCACACAGCCACAGGCCACCTACTCGGATGCGATCACGCGCCGCACGCCAGCAGTCTGGGTAACCGTCCTTATCGACATCGCAGTAGACGACGTCGAAGTCGCCTTCCTCGCCCGCGAACTCATGAAGGGCGTCCCCGACCTGATAGCGCACCCGTTCCCATAAGCCTGCCGTGCCCAGGTAGTCTGCGGCCAGCCTGGCATTCGCCGGATCGCCGTCCGTGCAGACGACCTCGCCCTCCGGCCCAACCGCCCGTGCGAACCAGTACGCCGAATACCCGTATCCCGACCCGAGCTCCATCACACGTCGGGCGCGAACGGCTCGCGCGGCTAGCTCAAGGAAGCGACCCGTCGCCCTCCCGACAATCGGAAACCCGTGCTCCGCGGCCCGCGCCTCCATCTCGACCAGAACCGGTTCCTCGTGTTCCGTCTTCGCCAGTTCCGTGAGGTAGCTCTCCACAGCGTCGTCCATCCACCGGCTCACCCCCCGACTGTAACCACGGGTGGATCGGCGTGGCACGCGTCATGCTGCCTGATGGGACCGTCGAGAGCGCCATCGTCAGGTGCTTGTGAGCACAACGAGTTGCTGCGTCGCGCGGGTCATCGCGACATAGCGGTCGACGGTTCCTTCGATGCCTGATCCAACGGTGCCCTGTCCAAACGCGTCTGGGTCGATGAGGACGACGAGGTCGAACTCGAGGCCCTTGGAGTGTTCGGGGGTCAGCGACCGGACCCGGGACGTCGCCTTGAACGTGTCATTCTCAATGCCATGAGCGTCAATGACGCATGCGATGCCTTCGGCGTGCGTGGCGAGCCAGGTGTCGAGGACCGAGCCCAGGTCGGATTTCGGTCCGTGGACGACGGGGACACCGTTGCTGCGGACGGAGGTCGGCACATTGGCGTCCGGGAAGACGGCCCGGATGACCGGCTCGGCCTCCGCCATGACCTCTTCCGGCGTCCGGTAGTTGATGCTCAGTGAGGCCAGGTTGATGTTGTCGAGCCCGATCCGCTCGAGCCGTTCCCGCCATGACTCGGTGAATCCGTGCCTGGCCTGCGCACGGTCACCGACGATCGTGAAGCTCCGGGACGGGCAGCGACGCAGCAGCATCTGCCACTCGGCGTCGGTCAGCTCCTGAGCCTCGTCCACGACGATGTGCGCGAACGGGCCCGCCAGCCGGTCCGGGCCAGCGCTCGGCACCGCCGCCTCATCGAACAGGGTCTGGCGGAGGTCCTCGCCGCGCAGCATGATCAGCGAGCTCTCCGGATCGTCGTCGGTGTCGAGCAGGTAGTCGACCACCCGGTCCATCACCTCACGTTGGGCGGCGACCGCGGCCTCCCGTCGGCGCTGGCGGCGCGACGCCTCCGGGTCGCCGAGCCGCTGTCGCGCCACGTCCAGCAGCGGGAGGTCGGCGGTTGTCCAGGCCTGGGCATCCTCCCGCTGCAGCTTCCGGACCTCGTCCAGGGTGAGCCAAGGCGCGCACCGCCGCAGGTACGCGGGCACCGACCACAGGTCACCGACGAGATCCGTCGGCTCGATCAGCGTCCACGCCCGGTTGCGGGTGGTGATCAGCTCCACGTTGTGCCGCAGCGCCCGGCGGAGTCGCTCCGCCGACACCTCTTCGTCCTCGCCGTCATCGTCCCCGGGCTGGTCGACCAAGTTGGATAGCAGAGCGTCCCACACCTGGTCACGGGCCTCGTTGTGCGGCGTACCGGGCTCAGGTGCCTCGAACGCCTCGGCCCAGTCGGCGTTGCTGACCCAGACGTCGGCCAGGTCCGTCTCGACCAGCAGGCCCTTGGTCGGCGGCTCCTCGTACACCCGCACTGCCGGCTCGATTGCTGTCACCATCTCCGCAGAAGACTTAAGGCGGGCCACCTCGGGATCGGTCTCCACGGCGGCAGCAGCTCCTTCGGGCACCAGATCACGCAGGGTGCAGGTCTGCACCCCCTCCTCGCCGAGACTCGGCAGGACGTCGGCGATGTAGGCCAGGTACGGCCGGTGCGGGCCGACGAACAGCAAACCACCCCGGCGGCCACTCAGCCGGGGGTCGGCGTAGAGAAGATAGGCGGCGCGATGCAGAGCCACGACGGTCTTCCCCGTACCCGGGCCACCGTCGACGACAAGGGCGCCGCGGGAGGCCGCGCGGATGATGGCGTCCTGATCGGCCTGGATGGTGCTGAGCACGTCGCGCATCCGGGGCGAGCGGCTGCTGCCCAGACTTGCGATGAACGCAGAATCATCATCGAGCGCGACGTGCCCGTCCAGCCCCTCAGGACTGAAGACCTCGTCCCAGTAATCGATGATCCGACCGCCGGCCCAACGGTACCGGCGGCGGCTGATCAGACCCATCGGGTGAACGTGGGTCGCCGCGAAGAACGGCTCGGCGGCGGGCGCTCGCCAGTCGATTAGCAGCTGGCGACCGGCGCTGTCGGTCAGGCCGAGCCGACCTATGTAAACCGGCTCCGCGCTGTCGGCGCTGACAATCCGGCCGAGACACAGGTCAAGGCCGAACCGCTGCAGCATCCGCAGGTTGGCAGTCAGCCGGTGGATCTCCAGATCCCGGTCCACTGCTTGCCGCCCCTTGCCGCCGGGAGCCCTCCGCTGGGCGTCGAGACGGCCGGACAGGTTAGCGATCTGCTGCTCCAGGCTCTCCGTGACGACTGCGAGGTGCTGCTCGTCGCCCGCGATCAGCGCCGGGTCGGCCTTGGCGGCAAGACGCTCGGGGAGGTTGAAGACATCGGTGGTCACGGGGATCACGTCATCATCTCCGATATCGAAGTGAGGTCATGTGTAGTTGTCGCGCCTAGAAGCGGCTGCCCGCGCGACCGATTGCTACGGCTCAGTGCGCATGGTTACTCAGATGCCTGGGCGTTGGGGCGGCGATGGCCATCAGCCAGCGACCGCGGTAGGAACGATGGTCAGCGGGCTCGGGCCAGCGGTTCGACGCCCCCGCGAAATCCGTAGGTCGACAGCAGACCCCGCCGATCCCGCACTTTGCAA
>Ga0126313_10000989_pt1 | contig 14441 bp, 15 predicted proteins | sample Plot105A_FD_89954 | JGI IMG/M metagenome (GOLD analysis project Ga0126313, IMG submission 89954) | Serpentine soil microbial communities from UC McLaughlin Reserve, CA, USA - Plot105A | ecosystem: Environmental > Terrestrial > Soil > Grasslands | place: USA: UC McLaughlin Reserve, Lake County...
GGGAGCCGCTGCCCATCTCCCAGAACGACGTCACGCTGCGCGGCAGCGCCATAGAGGTCCGCCTCTACGCCGAGGACGCCGGCCTCCCCGCCGGCGGGAGGCTCCTCGCCTTCTCCCCGGCCGAGGGACCGGGTATCCGCAACGACGCCGGATTCGAGGCCGGCGACGAGGTCTCGCTCCACTACGATCCCATGCTCTCCAAGCTCATCGTCTCCGCGCCCGACCGGCCCTCAGCAGTCCGGCGCCTCCGGCGTGCACTCCGGGACTACACGGTCCTCGGCGTCCCGACCAACCTGCCGCTCCTCCGCCGCATCGCCGGCCATCCCGCCTTCGCCGCCGGAGAGACCACCATCCGCTTCCTCGAGCAGCACCGCCTCACGGAGGCTCCACCGGAGCCCCCTGTGCCCCGAGAAGCGGTGCTCCTCGCGGCGGCGTGCGAGCTCGCGCAGATCTCCTCGGGAGACCTCGAGGATCCCTCCGATCCCTTCTCGGCCGGACCCTGGCGTTCACTGGGCACGGTGCGCCTCCGCTACCGCGCGAACGAGGAAGACTACGAGGTCGAGGCCGAACGCTCGGGCTCCGGCAAACTCAAACTCAGACTCGAAGGCCGGACAGCCACCGTCGAGGTGCTCTCGGCAGAGAACGGGAGGCTGCACGCCGACGTCGACGGTAGACCCGCCACGGCCGCTTTCGCCACCGACGGCTATCACCTCCTGATCTCCCTTGACGGCGAGAACTACACGCTCTCGAAGCCTCCACCACCCGGCCTGGACCGTACGGGCTCCGCCGGGTCGGACGCAGCCGGCGCCAGCCTGACGGCCCCGATGCCGGGCACCGTGGTGAAGGTGTCGGTCAGCGAGGGCGACGAGGTCGAAGAAGGACAGCTGCTCCTGGTCCTCGAGGCGATGAAGATGGAGCAGCCCGTGGTAGCACCCCACGCCGGCCGCGTGAGCTCGCTCCCCTACGCTGAGGGTGACCTCGTCCCCGGCGGGGCCGTGCTCGCGGAGATCGAAGAGTCCTAGTATCTATTAGCTTCCCCGGTGGCCCGCTCCCGAATCCGCTTGAAACGCTTGACGCAAAAGTCCGACGAGAATATGATTGTATACAAACGGCTTGAGGGTCGTGCGGCGACGGGATAGGGGTCTCTGTTGGGTGCGCTTGTATGGAGCAGGGGAGGAAAGCCGGGTCCTTCGGGGATTTTCGAGCGGCTGCGGCGTTTGATCCTTGAGGGCGAGTACGGCCCCAACGAGAGGCTGATCGAGGAGCATCTAGCCGAGAGGCTCGGGGTGAGCCGGACCCCGATCCGGCAGGCTCTGACGATGCTTGAGGCCGAGGGTCTCGTGGAGATCGAGCCGAACAAGGGCGCGATGGTCTGCTCCTTCACGATCGAGGACGTGTGGGACATCTACGATTTGAGGGCCGTACTAGAAGGCCACGCGGCCCGGCGGGCCGCGGACCGCATAGACGAGGATGGGCTGGGCCGGCTCCGATCTCTAGCCGAGGACGTGGAGAACGTCTCGTCGGGGCGCTTCTCCGATCACGAGGAGGAGATCCGGTGGCTCGTTGCCACCAATCAAGATTTTCACGGGACCATCGTGGCTGCCAGCCGCAACGGGCGGCTTGAGAAGCTGATCCGGCGCACCGTCGAGGTGCCCCTGATGTTCAAGGCCTTCTACTGGTACGGCCCGCACGAGCGGACCATCTCCAACCACTATCACCGCCAGATACTCGAGGCACTCGCAGCCGGGGACGGCGAGCGGGCAGAGATCATCATGCGCGAGCACGTATACGAAGGGAGGGATTTCGTGATCCGAGCCCTCAAGGAGGACATGAAGTGAGCGGGTCGAGGCACGGAGGGCCCCTGGAAGGGGTCAGGGTCGTCGAGATGGGCAGCCTCCTGGCCGGACCGTTCTGCGGCCATCTCCTCGCGGACTTCGAGGCCGAGGTCATAAAAGTGCAATACAACGGCGCGGTCTACGAAAAGGCCCTGGGCGAAGAAGAGTGGGACGGCCTGCGCGAGCGAGGGGTCATCTGATGCGCGTCGAGATCGTGGACGTCGGCCCCCGCGACGGCCTACAGAACGAGGAAAAGACGCTCTCACCGCGAGTACGGGCCGAGCTCTGCGACAGGCTCGCTACCGCGGGCGTTCCCAGGGTAGAGGCGGCGAGCTTCGTCAACCCGAAGCGTGTTCCGCAGATGGCCGGAGCCGAGGAGGTGATGGTCGCCATAGACCGCCGCCCGGGCACGACTTATGCGGGCCTGGTGCTCAACGAGAGGGGCTACGAGCGGGCCATCGAGGCCGGCGTAGACGAGGTGCGCTACGCCTTCCCGGTCACGGAGACGTTCGCCAGGCGCAACCAGAACACGACCGTGGCGGACGCGACGGAGCTTGCCGGGAGGCTCACGGAGAGGGCGCGGCTCGACGGGGTGCGGGTCTCCATAACCCTGAGCGCCGCCTTCGGCGACCCGTTCGAGGGACGGGTGGAGCCCGGGCACGTGCTTGGCATCGCCGAGAAGGTGGCGCAGGCGGCACCGGATGAGATCGTGCTGGCCGACACCATCGGGGTCGGGGTACCGAGTCAGGTACGCGAGTTGGTCGCCGGCGTCTCCGCGTACGGGATCACCGTCGGCTGCCACTTCCACGACACCCGCAACACGGGGATGGCGAACGCGGTCGCTGCCGTCGAATCTGGTGCGATGGTGCTGGATGCCTCGGTAGGTGGCACGGGGGGATGCCCGTTCGCCCCGAGGGCGACGGGGAACATCGCGACCGAGGACCTTGTATACCTGCTGCACGGCATGGGCTACGAGACCGGGGTAGACCTCGAGGCGCTCATAGCTTGCGCAGCGTGGATGGCGGAGCAACTCGGCAAGGAGCTCCCAGGACAGGTCTACAAGGCCGGCAACTTCGAGCCCGTTGCCGGATAAGGGAACAGGAGGAATTCGTATGGCGTACAACGGGGCCGTGGACGGGACGTTCACCGACGTACTGGTCTTTGACGAGCTGACGGAGGGGAAGGTGATCTCGACGCCGGAAATCCCGTCGAAGGGCGTCGTTACCGGTATCGAGACGGTCTGTGAGGAGGTGGGGATCTCCTTGCCGGATCTGCACCTGCTCGCGCGCCGCGAAGTCAACGAGTGGCTCTAGCAGGAACTCGGGGACGGGGCTGGCGCCCCGGGATAAGCGGGCGCGCGTGAGGAGCCGCGGCTGGCTCCTGCGAGGCTCGGGGTCGTGGTAGTGGGAGATCTTGTCACCCGGTCGGTGGGGTCGGCTGACGCTTTCGGCGCGCTACTCGCGGGCTGGTGGGGCTCGACCACGATCGTGTCCCGCGGCGTCGCGCGCGACGCCTCACGCCTGCCTGCGCTCGTCGCCGAGCGGGACGGCGAGATCGCCGGCGTCCTCACCTTCGACGTGTGCGATGGCGAGCTCGAGATACTCAGCATCAACGCCGTGGAGCCGGGTGGCGGCGTCGGCACCGCGCTGCTCGCTGCGGCCACCGAACTGGCCCGGGCGCGCGATTGCACGCGTATGTGGCTCGTTACCACCAATGACAACCTCGACGCGCTACGTTTCTACCAGCGCCGCGGGCTGCGACTCGTCGCCGTCCATCGCGGCGCGGTCGACGACGCGCGTCGCCTCAAGCCGTCGATCCCGGAGGTCGGTGAGTACGGCATCCCCCTGCACGATGAACTGGAACTCGAGCTTCGTCTGTGACGCGGTCGGAGGTGGGACACACTCGAGAACATTCCGTCACCTGAGACCAGGTGTTCCTCTACGAGCTCGCCGGCTATTTCCTCTCTTCGCGAGTGTCTATTTGAGGGTCAGGAAGCTTGCGTCTTCGGCCGCGACCAACATCGCCCGAACGTCGTCGTAGTTCTCATCGGTGACCGGCACGAAACCTTCGATGAAGCCGTGGGCAAGCCTGGCCCTGGCCCCCGGGTCGTCGCCCATGGCCAGCAGTGCGGCCCTTATGTCCGCTTTGAGCCCGTCTTGCAGGCTGCTTGCGGCCACGACGGGCTGTATTCCTGCGGGGCCCAGGGCGTCGATGACCCGCAGTTGCGCCCTGAACTCCGGGTGGTCGCGCAGTTCGACGGCCAGCACCTGGGAGTCGATCGCCGCAGCGTCCACCTCTCCACTACAGACCATGCGGATGGACCGCTGGTGCGAACCTGCTTCCACCACCCGCCCGAAGAAGCCGCGTGTCTCGCCCATGCTCACCAGCCGGTGCCTGGTCACGTTGTAGCCCGAATGTGAGTCCGGGTCGTTGTACGCCCACGAGTGGCCCCGCAGATCCGAGAAGGACCTGAAGGGGCTGTCTGGGTGGACGATCACGTCGGAGAAGTAGATGGGCCTGCCCTCGTATCGCTTACCTTGCAGCAACGGCGCGGCCAGCAGCTGGACCGGAGGGTGGGGTTCACGGGCGAGCTGCACGTAGGGCAGGCCGCAGATAAAGCCGACATTGGCCTCTCCGGCGGCGAACTGATCGAAGGAGGAGCCGACGGTCAGCTCCGTCCGCACCCCGACCTTCTGCCCGACGTACTCCACCACGAATCGGTATACGCCCAGCATGTTCGGGGCCAGAAACGTGGCGAAGCGTATAGGATCGTCGGCCATAGCAGGTCGGTGGACGTCTCTGTTCACGGCTGGCGCTTCTCTCGCATGACAACCGCCACGATAACACCCGAGAGCGAGGTTAGCAGCCCCACGGAGCCTATGGCCCAGGAGAGACCCAGGGTGTCGGCGATGATGCCGGCTGAGAGCGCCCCTACAGCGTACCCAAGGTCCCTCCAGAACCGATAGATGCTCAAGGAACGCGCCCGCCAGGAGGGATGGGAGTTATCCGAGACGGCGGCGATGAGCGCAGGATAGACCATCGCAGTCCCCAGGCCCAAAAGGATGCTCCCAAGGAGCCACCACCCGAAGCCCCTGCCCGCCACCGTAACGAAGATCCCGCCGGCCTGCACCCCCATGCCGCCCACTATCAGCCACTTGCGTCCCAGGCGATCGCTCATGGGACCGGTCGCCACCTGCAGCAGACCCCAGACCGCCGGGTAGACGGCCTTGAGGATACCGATGCGCCCCACGCCGAGGCCGAAGGCCTGGAAGAACAGCGGGAACACTCCCCAGCTCATGCCGTCGTTGAGGTTGTTGACCAGGCCCGCTTGCGAGCAGGCGAAGAGGTTGCGGTCCTTGAAGGAGGTCCTTGCGAAAACCTCCCGGAAGCCCAGGGCGCTGGGCTCGGGCGCGTGGGATTCCATCTCCAGCCGCACGTGCTCGCTGGTATCCCGTACGAGGAAGGTAGAGACGAGGAGCCCCAGGACCACGTAGCCCACCCCGAGGTAGAAGGGCTCCGGCCTGAGAGCGTAGGCGGAAGCGAGGTAGCCGGTCGCGAGCGCTGTGAGGCCGACCGCCAGGTAGCCGGCGAACTCGTTGATGCCCACCGCGAGTCCTCTCCCCCTCGGCCCCACGAGATCTATCTTCATCAGCACCGTCATCGACCACGTGAGGCCCTGGTTCACGCCAAGCAGGGCGTTTGCGGCCACGATCCAGCCCCACGAAGGCGCCAGAATGATCATGAACGGCACCGGCACGCCCAGGACCCATCCAGCCACCAGCACCCTCTTCCTGCCGAAGGCGTCGGCCAGCGCCCCCGAGGCGAGGTTCGAAAACGCCTTGACTACCCCGAAGAAGACGATGAAGGAGAAGATGGCCGTCCTGAGGACGAGACCGAACTCCTGCGAACCTACGAGCGGCACGACGGTGCGCTCCAGGCCGACCATCCCGCCGACGAAGGCGTTGACCAGCACGAGGAGGGCGAACTGACCCAGGTTCTCCCGCAGGCCCAGACGGACGGGCGGGGAGGGTGGTCTTGTCACGGAGTCCGCCGGGCTCCCGGTCGGCTTCTAACCCGCAACGCAGCGGTTGGCCCCCTCCATGGCGCCAGGGTCCTTGGCCTTGAGCGCCTGGCAAGCGTCGACGTGGACGCTGCCGGGGATCCGCAACTCAGCCCACTGGTCCTCCGGACGTACGTCCAGCACGGTAACCGGCTCGCCCCGATCCAGCAGATCCCTCAAGGCATCGACGTCGATGGTCTCCCGCGCCATATTTGTCGCCTCCATTCACCCGAGCTAGCGTTGGCTGTTCCTGCTCAAGGCTTACGCCTTCGAGATCTCTCCCTCCGGGCACTTCTCTCCACCCGCCTCTGTCGGGAAGCCGGCCGCCCGCCATTCGGGGAACCCCTCCGTGAGCCTGCTTGTCCGGTAGCCCCGGGCGCCCAGGACCCTCACCGCCTCGTCGGAGAACACGCAGTAGGGTCCCCGACAGTACGCGACGATCTCCCTGTCCCTGGGGAGGACATGCAGCACCGCCTCCAGGGAGGAAACGGGGACCGAGAGGGCTCCGGGTACGTGCCCGGCCCGGTACTCTTTCTCGGGGCGCACGTCCAGGACCACGACGCTCCTCTCGGCGAGGCGTTCCATTAGCGCGCCGGCGTCCACAGCCTCCATCGCACCCCTGTCTTCGAGGTAGGTCTCCACCACCCGGTCCACCTCAGCCAGGCGTGCCTCGCCCAGCCCGCGCACCACCTGCCAGGCCCGGAATACGCCCTCGTCGGCCAGCCGGTAGTGGGCGTAGAGGCCCTCCCGACGCGCCTCCACCATCCGGGCCGCCTTGAGCACCTGCAGGTGCTGGGAGACGCTGGCCACCGGCATCGCCGTCTCCCTCGCAATCTCCTCGACGGTCCGCTCGGCCTGGGCCAGAAGGTCCAGTATCTCCAGCCGCCTGGGACTGGAGAGGGCCTTCCCGATGCGGGCGAACTGCTCGAAGATGCGGTCCTTGAACTCCCTGTGTTCGAACTTATTCATGTATTCTGTAGATTAATTGAATATCTCAGGCGGGTCAACATCGAGTGGCCGGCCCTACCCATCGAGCCCTCGCCGGCCCCGTATACTTTTGATGCCACATCCGAGAACGCTCAGGCTCCCGTGAGGTGCGGGAGAGTGTAAGATCGGAGCCCAGGGGCCGCCAAGAAGCAGATGAACGACGCGCTCGACTTCTACGAACTCCGATTGAGCCGCCCCGGCTCATAGAAAGGGAGGGGCACTTTGATAGGGGAAGATAGCGAGCACGCTACGGGATCCACCCTGACGCATCTGGAGGGCGCGTTGTCGGGGGCTACGTACTCGGCTGAGGGGCTGATGGGCCTGGATCCCACCGACGGACGCCCCTTGCTCGCCCGTTACGACCTCGAGCTGGCAGCCCGTACCCTGACGGCCGAGTCGCTCGTGGGCCGCCGGACGGGCGGTATGTGGCGCTGGGCCGAGTTGCTGCCGGTCCGGGAAAAGAACCACGTAATCCATCTGGGCGAGGGAGGCACGCCGCTGCTCCCCCAGCCGCGGCTGGGAGAGGCGCTCGGCGTCCCGCGTCTTGCGACAAAGGTGGAGGGGTTGAACCCCACGGGATCTTTCAAGGCGCGCGGGATGGCGGCGGCGGTCTCCCGGGGCATAGAGCTTGGAGTCACGTCGTTCATTGCGCCATCGGCGGGTAACGCCGCCGGAGCCCTGGCGGCCTACGGCGCGGCGGCCGGCGTCGAGGTCACGGTCCTGATACCGGCTGATGCCACCCCCACCAGCCGGGACGAGGTGCTAGCGATGGGCGGACGCTTGGTGTTGGTCGACGGCCTCATCAGCGACTGCGGCAAGATCTCCTCCGCCCTGGCCGGGAAGATCGGGGCCTTCGACGTCAGCACGCTCAAGGAGCCGTACCGCGTCGAGGGAAAGAAGACCATGGGCTTCGAACTCGCCGAACAGCGCGACTGGCACCTCCCGGACGTGATCTTCTACCCGACGGGCGGCGGTACCGGACTCGTCGGCATGTGGAAGGCTTTCGCCGAACTCGAAGCGCTCGGCCTGATCGGCCCCGAGCGGCCGAGGATGGTGGGCGTCCAGGCGGAAGGCTGCGCACCCATCGTCCGGGCGTTCGAGAACGGAGAACGCTTCGCCGAGCCCTGGGAAGACGCGCACACCCGGGCGTCCGGCATCCGCGTGCCGTCCGCCGTCGGCGACTTCCTGATCCTCGACGCGCTCAGGGAGTCGGGAGGTACGGCAGTGGCTGTAGACGAAGGAGCCATCGCAGATATGCAGGCGTTCGCAGGACGCATGGGAGCGGGCTACGTGAGCCCCGAATCAGCGGCCGCCCTCGCCGCCGTCCCCGAGTTGCTCAGCAACGGCGACGTGGCAGAGGAGGACGAGGTGGTCGTCTTCGATTGCGGTATCGGCCAGAAGTACCCGCCTCCTCCTGATCTGCCAGATCCCCCGCTTATAGATCCCGCAGCCTTCGACCTCGAGGCGCTGGCTGACCAGATCCGTGGGCCGACAGGCTAACGATAACCAGCTCCGAACCAGGGCGAGCGACACAGCCGACAGGCTGCCCAGGAATTCAAGCGAACGGAGCCTTTCGGCAGCAACATGTTTGCTCACCGAGGATGCCTTCGCGCGCCCCCTGCGAGTGTCAGGACCGTTCACGCCGCACTCACCTCACGCGTGGAGGTTGCTCGACCGACACCCCCCTCTGCGACCAGAGCACGTACCCGAGCAACAGCCACGCGAGCCCGAAGACGATCATGCCCCCGTCCTCGGCCTCCAGGAATATCGCCAACATGCCCACTATCAACGCCACCCCGCACCAGCGCGGCAAGACCCCTGCCATTACAGTGGCGATACCCAACAGCAGCACGCCGATGCTCAGGAGCAGCACGCCCGGCAAGTAGACGAAAATGCCCAGGATATCAAGCCCCAGGCAGTGTTCTGCCGGGTTGGCAACCCCCACCATGGCGGCCCCGGCGAACGCGGCGAAGAACCCCGCCGTTCCCAAGGGGCCGTAGCGGTCTCTTTGCCGCATGTGGAGTCCCACCAACGCCACCAGGAGGACCAGGTAGGCGGCACTGTCGATGGCGTTGGTGATTAGGTCGTAGGAGGAATTGCAGTCCCAGTCGTCGGGGTCCGGGCTCAAGCGGCCACCGAGGTCATCTGCTATCCACAGGACGCCGCCCACCATGGCCGCCAGCCCTCCCCACCGAATTACACCTGACGATGACATGCGGTCGCTCCAGACGCGGACCTTTCCCTGGGAGAGAATGATGCCATCAAGCGCCGCCCGGCGCATACCCCAGGGCCGGATCGGTGGGTCAGGTGGTCTATTGACAAACTTTTCGTCCGAAAACTCTTGCGCGAGAGTGTAGCTTCTGCTACCAATGATAGAACCTGGGCGATAGGACGAAAAAATCAGAGAAAACTACCAGAAATTATCAGGCCAGCAATCGATGATGCCGGAGGAGCGGCGGCGGCGGATAGCGCGGCTGGTCCGGGAGGCTGGGCGCGTCACGATCGGCTCGCTGGAGGCGGAGTTCGGGATCTCGTCGATGACGGCCCGGCGGGATCTGGTAGCTCTCGAGGAGGAGGGCCGGGTCCGGAGGATCCACGGGGGGGCGGTCCTCCCGGAGTTCGCGGGGCACGAGGATTCGTTCTGGTACCGGCTGGAGGAGGCGGTGGACGCGAAGCAGCGTCTGGCCGAGGCGGCGGTGGGGATTCTGGAGCCGGGCGCGTCGGTCTTTCTGGATTGCTCCACCACCTCTTACTTCCTGGCGCGTCGGCTATTGAGGGAGGGCCCGCGCGTCACGCTGCTGACCAACTCCGTGCCGGTGATGGAGTTGTTCATGAAGGATGAGGCGCCGAAGACCGACATGGTGGGGATAGGGGGGCTCATGAGGAAGCTCACGCTCTCCTTCGTGGGGCCGCACGCGGTGGAGATGATCTCGGCGCACTCGGCGGACAGGGCGTTCGTCAGCGTCAAGGGCATCACCCGCGAGGGTTACCTCACGGATCCCGACCTGCTGGAAGCCGAGGTCAAGCGTGCCATGATCGAACGCTCCGAGGAGCCCGTTTTGATCGTGGACGGCAGCAAGTTCGAGAGGCGGGGCTTGAGCGTCATAACCCACGCCTCGAAGCTCTCGCGGGTGCTCGCCGCCGATGCGCCCGAGGAGCGGCTGAAGCAGTTGGCCCTGATGGGGGTCGAGGTCAGGCGTGCTTAGGGGTGGGCGATGAACGAAGGCGCCAGAGTCTGGCTCGTGCCCGACGGCTTCATCCCGGAGGAGAGCTCGGGTTCGCAGGAGAGCCACGAGGCCATCTGCGTGCTGAACACGTCTGCTGAGGAGGCGCGGCTCGCGATCTCCTTCTATTTCGAGGACCGGGAGCCGGTAAAGGACGTCGCGGTCATCGTGCCGTCCGAGCGCACCCGGCACATCCGGACGGACAGCCTGGACGGGGTCGAGGTCCCGCGCGGCGTGCCGTACGCGATCCGGATCGAAGCGAGCGTCCCCGTCACGGTCCAGTGCTCGCGGATGGACACGACGCAGCCGGCCCTCTCGCTCATGACCGCCATGGCCTACCCGGTGGAGGGGTCTTGAACGAGAAGGCAGACTCTCTGGCCGTAGATCTTCGGAGCCGAGAGCAGCAGCTTCTGCAGGGCAGAATCGCATCTGGGCACGCGCACCAGTCTTCCTGGAGAAGCGGGACGGGGCTTGGAGACGATCGAAAGATCATAGATGCCGAGCCGCCGCTGGACAGGAGCGAGTGTTCGAAGCTTATGAGTCTCATCGGGGTGTAGGAGGATAAAGTCATGCCGCTGTTTGGAGCGCACGCGTTTATCTGGGCGGGGGAGTGGACGCCCGAGGGGGCCGAGAAGGTGATCCGGGGTGCGGCCGAAGCCGGGCTGGACTTCGTCGAGGTTCCTCTGTTGCACCCCGAGAGCATGGACGTCTCGGGGACCAGGGAGCTGCTGGACCGGTACGGGATCGGTTGTACCTGCTCGCTGGGCCTGCCTAAGGCGGCGCACCTGCCCTTCGCGCCCGACAGGGCCGAAACATTCCTCAAGACGGCGGTGGACGTTACGGCCGCGCTGGGGTCTGGTGCGCTCTCGGGGGCGATCTACACCCACCTGGGCACCCTGACCGGCAAGCCGCCCACGGAGGAAGAGCTCGCGGAGGTGGGGCGGGTTCTCAAGAGCGTGGCGCGATATGCGGCGGAGACGGACGTCTCTCTGGGGGTGGAGGCTGTCAACCGCTACGAGACCTACCTGATCAACCTGGCCTCACAGGCCGAGGCTATGCTGGAGAGGATCGACGAGCCCAACGTGTTCGTCCACCTGGACACATACCACATGAACATCGAGGAGAAGGGTTTCTACAACCCGATAGTAGCTACGGGACCGAGGATGCAGTACATCCATCTCTCGGAATCCGACCGGGGCACACCTGGCACGGGCAACGTGCACTGGGACGAGGTCTTTCGGGGTCTGGAGGCGATAGAGTATGACGGGCGGCTGGTGATGGAGTCCTTCGCGGCGGTCAACGAGGACATCATAGGCGCTACCGCCCTGTGGCGGGACGTTGTCGGCGATCCGCAAGCCTTGATCCGCGACGGCCTGAGCTTTTTACGTGAGAAGGCCGCCGAGCACCATCTCCTGGACGGCTCCGGCCCCGCTACTTAGTGATGGCTGAGGAGACCGCATTCGCGGCAGTGGACCTGGGGGCGGAGAGTGGACGCGCCGTGCTCGGGCGCTTCGACGGTGAGCGGATGGCTCTCGAAGAGGTGCACCGCTTCCCGAACACGCCCGTCCGGCTACCGGACGGTCTGCACTGGGACGTGTTGCGGATCATCGGGGAAGTCAAAGACGGGCTCGCAAAAGCCGCCAGGAACGCCGGGCGGATCGAGAGCCTGGGGGTGGACTCCTGGGGGGTAGACTTCGCCCTCCTGGACCGGGACGGCTCCCTGATCTCCAACCCCTACCACTACCGCGACCCCCGCACCGAGGGTATGGAGGAGAGGGCTTTCGACCGGATGCCCAGGGAAGAGATATATGGGGTTACGGGCATCCAGTTCATCCAGATAAACACCCTCTACCAGCTTCTAGCGATGGAGGGCTCGCCGCTTCTCGGGGCCGCGCAGACGCTGCTCCCGATCCCGGACCTCATCGGCTACTGGCTCACGGGGGAGAGAGCCTGCGAGTTCACCATCGCCAGCACCACCCAGCTCTGCGACGCACGTTCCGGCGGTTGGGCCCGCGACCTTATGGAGAAGATGGGCTTTCCCGGCCACATTTTCGCGGAGATCATACAGCCCGGCACGCAACTGGGTCCCCTGCTGGACGACGTCGCCGAGGAGACGGGAGTCAAGGAGGGGTTCCCAGTTACGGCGGTTGCCTCCCACGATACCGCCTCCGCCGTGGTCGCGGTGCCCGCGGAGAGCGAGAAATTCGCATACATCTCCAGCGGCACCTGGTCCCTGGTGGGCGTGGAGCTACCGGAACCCGCCATAACGCCCGAGGGTATGCACGCCAACTTTACCAACGAAGGGGGCTTCGGGGGTACGACGCGTTTCCTGAAGAACGTGATGGGGCTCTGGATCCTGCAGGAGTGCCGGCGGACGTGGGCCCGCGAAGGGCGAGATTACTCCTATGAACAACTGACGCACTTCGGTGAAGCGGTGTCGGGCGCTGGCTCCCTTATAGATCCGGATCATCCTACCTTTCTCCTTCCGGGGGACATGCCAGCACGCATCCGCCGCTTCTGCCGGGAGACGGGACAGAGCCCGCCTGAGGAGCCGGGAGAGGTCGTGCGGTGCGTGCTCGAAAGCCTGGCATTGAAGTACCGGTGGGTGCTGGAGCGGGCCGAAGAGATAACCGGACGGCGGGCCGAGGTTATCCACGTCGTGGGCGGCGGGGTACAGAACACGCTGCTGTGCCAGCTCACGGCGGACGCAACGCGGCGGCCGGTACGGGCCGGGCCGGTGGAGGCCACGGCCCTGGGCAACCTGATGGTTCAGGCTTACGCCCGGGGATACCTGGGTTCACTGGAGGAGATCCGGGCCGCCGTGCGAGGCTCCTCCATAGAAGTGCGCGACTACCAGCCGGAGGGCAGCGGGGACGAGTGGGAGGACGCTTATGAGAGCTTGCGGAGGACTATGGATGCTGCCGCGCAGCTGGACAGGGAAGGAGCGAGCTTTGGGTAGGACGGATGGGAGAGGCGGGGAACCGGGTTGTAGATCTCCGGGGAGCTTCGGGAAGGTTGTAGAGGCATGACTTTGTCCGACGATCCTGGCGCACAGGGAGCTACTACGACCTCTGAAGCACCGGTGGTGTTTCTCCTCCGGGGCGTCACCAAACGCTTCGGCGGCGTGACGGCTGTGGAGGGTGTGGATTTCGACCTGCGTCCGGGTGAGGTACACGCCCTGGTGGGCGAGAACGGCGCCGGCAAGAGCACGCTCATGAAGATGGTTCACGGTCTTTACACGCCCGATGAGGGAACGCTGGAGGTGGGCGGAGAGGCCGTGGAGTTCTCCTCGCCGCGGGATGCCGAGGCCGCCGGCATCGCCATGATCCCGCAGGAGCTGGACCTCTTTCCCGAGCTCTCGGTAACCGAGAACCTGTTCGTAGGGCGCCACCGGCCCCGCACCCGCTGGGGCACCCTGGACCGGGACGCCATGCGGGCCGAAGCCCGCCGGCGCTTGCGCTCCCTCGGTGTAGATCTGGACGTCACCACCACCGTCAAGGGGCTCTCGGCGGCCAACCAGCAGATCGTGGCCATCGCCCGGGCTCTCGTGGGTGAGGCCAGGGCCGTGGTCATGGACGAGCCGACCGCGTCCCTGACCGAGCGGGAGGTTCAACAGCTCTTCAGGATCATCTCGGAGCTGACCTCCGGCGGGGTGGGTGTCGTCTACATCTCGCACCGCCTGGAGGAGGTCTTCACGATCTCTGAGCGCATCACCGTCCTGCGGGATGGGCATCACATCACCACCGCCCCGGCCTCCGAGCTCGACGCCGAAGAGTTGGTCCGCCTAATGGTGGGCCGGCCCTTGAACGAGCTGTTCACCCGGAGCCCGCACAGCTCCGGCGAGGTGACACTGGAGGTACGCGGCCTCAGCAGGGCCGGCGAGTTCGAAGACATAGACCTCGTCGTGCGCCGGAGTGAGATCGTGGGCTTGTCCGGGCTCGTCGGGGCCGGCCGTAGCGAACTGGCCCAGTCCATCTTCGGCATCCGTCCGCCCGAGTCCGGTGAGATACGCATCGACAGCGAGGAGGTCAAGATACGCTCACCCCAGGCGGCCATGGAGCGGGGCATATTCTACGTGCCCGAGGAGCGTCGCTCGCAGGGGCTGATCCTGCCGTTCTCCATCAAGAACAACATCACCTTGAGCATCCTGGACCGGATCTCCCGGTTGGGTTTCGTGCCCAGGTCGGAGCGGCAGACAGCCGACCGGTTCGCCAAGGAGCTCTCTATCCGGGGAGCACAGTTGTCCGACCCGGTGAGCCGGCTCTCGGGTGGCAACCAGCAGAAGGTGGTCCTGGCCAAATCGCTGGCCCGCGAGCCGTCCATCCTGCTCCTCGA
>Ga0126313_10000990_pt1 | contig 14440 bp, 11 predicted proteins | sample Plot105A_FD_89954 | JGI IMG/M metagenome (GOLD analysis project Ga0126313, IMG submission 89954) | Serpentine soil microbial communities from UC McLaughlin Reserve, CA, USA - Plot105A | ecosystem: Environmental > Terrestrial > Soil > Grasslands | place: USA: UC McLaughlin Reserve, Lake County...
AAGCAGCTCCAGCACGAGCGGCACCTGAAGGCGGTCAACGAGGCCGCCGACCAGCTCGAGCAGATCGCGGAGGAGTCGCGCGGCGGCCGCGTGACGCGCAACGCCGTCAAGGTGAGCGCCGCGGCCGCGCGCAAGCGGCGCGCAGAGGAGGGCGCGCGCGCCTACGCCGAGGAGCAGCGGCGGCGCGCCGCTGCGGCCGACCAGGCCAAGCACGACCCGTTCCGCTCGCGCGTGCCCGACCACAGCGTCGTGCACCGCTACGCGCGCTGCCTCTCCTATCCCGAGTGGGGCGTCGGGAGCGTAAACGGGATCTACTTCACCGGCGACGGCGACGACATCCAGCAGTGGGCGCGTGTCTCGTTCAGCCAGGGCATCCGCACCGTGCCCGCCGGGTCGCTCCGGTTCGTCGACTTCACGCGGGCGGATCCGGGCGCGGAGCGGGTCGAGCGCTTCATGACGGCCGCCAAGCACGCGCTCGCGGAGGGTGACTTCGCGCTCGCCGCGCGGCGGCTCGTCTACGCGCGCGACGCCGAGCCGCGCAACACCGCGGTGCTGCGGCTGCTGACGACGGCGTTCTGGCAGGCCGGCGACTACGGCGCCGCGGCACGTGCCGTGCGCGACTGGATCCGGGAGGAGGGCGAGCGACCGGCGCCGTACCGGACGGCGGCGCGGATCTACGAGGACATGGGCTCCCTGACCCAGGCGCTCGACGCCGCCGAGCGGGAGGTCGAGCGCGCACCGGGTGACGGCTCGGCATGGGAGCGGCTCGGCCGCCTGCGGCTGCGGCGGTTCGACCGCGCCGGGGCGCGCGAGGCGCTGGAGCGCGCCTGCGCCCTCGCGCCGAGCGAGCAGGGGCTGCTCGACCTCGCGCTGGTCGCCCACCTCGCCGGCGACACCGGCGCCGAGGTGTCGGCGTGCGAGCTCGCGACCGAGCTGGCGCCAGACTCCGAGGCCTCCTGGGCACGGCTGGCGCACGCGCTCGCCCGCACGGACCGCACAGCCGAGTGCCTGGCGGCGTGCGAGCGCGCACTCGCGCTGGCCGACGACCCGGAGGTGCGCGACCTCCGCGCGCACGTGCTGGCGACGGCGCCACGCGAGCTGGCCGGCGATTCGGCCGCCGCCTAGCCCCTCGGCCGATCCCGCGACCGGGCGTCTCTGAACGGCGGCCATCGCAGGTCCGGGAGCGGCGCCGGCGCCGCGAGACGCCGGTGGGGGAGCCGCCGGTCAACGCTACAAGCGGCGCGGGTATCCCACCCCGTGCAGCGTTGACGGCCTCATACGCCGTCAACGCTGAATTGCGCCACGGGAACGACAGGTGTGCAGCGTTGACGCGCGGAAACGCCGGCCCCGTTCGCCTCCGCTTCGCGACCCGACGTGGACCTTCCTGCGACCGCCGAGTCGCGCTGCCGGACGGCGCGCCGGCGCGAGTCAGGCGCCGCCCCAGCGCAGCCAGCGGCCGTGCGAGTCGCACGTCGCCACGCGGCGGCCGTCGACGCCGATCGCAAAGCCAGGCGCCGAATCGCCCAGCGCCGGCAGCACCCCGGGCGCCTCGCAGGCGATCCAGGTCGCGCCCGCCGCAGCGGCGCGGCGGCCGAGCTCCTCGCGGCGCTCGAGCGCGAGATACGCCAGCACCGCGGTGTGGAAGACGACGAGCGTCGCGTCGCGCGGCGCCTCGGCGGCCAGTTCCGGCAGCAGCTCGACGAGGTCGCCGGTGACGATGCGCGGCGGGTCGCGGCGAGCGATCGCGATCGCGGCGCGCAGGCGCTCCAGCCGGTCGGTCTCCTCGGGCCATACGAGCGCCTCCAGCCAGGCGACCGCATCCGGATCGGCGAGGTCGACGGGGGCCAGGTCGATCCCGGCGCGCCAGGCCACCTGCGGCAGCTGGGAGGGGAGCGGGACCGCGCCCTCCGGCCGGCATGGGAACACCACGGCGGCGTCGCCGACGCGGTGCCCGGCGTAGTCGTACGCGTAGCGGTCGGGCAGCAGGCAGAGGCCTGCCGAGGCACCGACCTCGAGCAGCGCGAGCGGCTGCGGCAGCGCCGCGAGCAGCGGGAGGAGCGGCGCGCAGCGGCCCGGCTCGTTGGTCTGCGTGCGCCGGGTCGCGAGCACGGCCGCGACTTCGTCCCGATGTTCGAGCACGGCGGCTCGGAAGGCCGCGTATTTGGTCTGGAGGCCGAACAGGACGCGCACCGCCGCGAGCAGCAGGTTCGGCTGGCGCTCCCGCGGCGGTCTCGACTCGAGGAACGCGAGCAGCTCGGCGTCGCCGGCCACGCCCTCGCAAAGCGCGGCGTAGAGCGGTGACTTCCCGGCGACCTCCGAACGAGCGAAGCGGAGGAAGTTCTCGGCGGCGGAGAGCTCGGGCTCGGCGCCGCGCATTCACTGTCGGCACTCGTCGAGGCGCGCGGCGAGGAAGCGGCGTTCGGCGTCGTTCGTGGCGAGCTCCAGCGCGCGCTCGTACGCGGCGGCCGCCGCGGCGCGCTCCCCGTGGCGGCGCAGCAGGTCGGCGCGGGTGGCGTGCAGCAGGTGATAGTCGTCGAGCTCGCCGCGCACGACGAGCTCGCCGACGAGCGCGAGGCCTGGGGTCGGTCCGGCCGCCATGGCGACCGCCACCGCCCGGTTGAGCGCCACGACGGGGCTCGGCAGCACGCGCACCAGCTCGCCATAGAGGAGCGCGATCTCGTGCCAGTCGGTGTTCTCCGGCCGGCCGGCCCGAGCGTGAACGGCGGCGATCGCCGCCTGGAGCGCGTACGGCCCCGGCGGGCGCCGCAGCGTGAGCGCGCGGTCGACCAGCGGCAGCGCCTCGGCGATCGCGGCGCCGTCCCAGCGCGAGCGGTCCTGGGCCTCGAGCAGCACGAGCTCCCCGTGCTCGCCCACCCGCGCCGCCCGGCGCGAGTGCTGGAGCAGCATCAGCGCGAGCAGCCCGGCCGGCTCCGGCTCGCCCGGCAGCAGCTGGTGCACCAGGCGCGCGAGCCGGATCGCCTCGGCCGCGAGATCCTCACGCACGAGCGCGTCGCCGGCCGTCGCTGCGTAGCCCTCGTTGAAGACGAGGTACAGCACCGCCAGCACGGCATCCAAGCGCGCCGGCAGCAGCTCCGGGGCCGGCTCCGCGATCGGGATGCCGGAGAGCCGCACCTTGCGCTTGGCGCGCACGAGTCGCTGGGCGACGGTCGCCTCGGGCAGGAGCAGCGCTCGCGCGATCTCCGGCACCGTGAGGCCGCCCACCAGGCGCAGGGTCAGCGGCACCTGCGCCTCCAGCGCGAGCGCCGGATGGCAGCAGGCGAACATCAACCCGAGGCGCTCGTCGGGGATCATCTCCTCGTCGCCCGGCAGCTCGCTGACGGCCTGCTCGAGCTCGCGCGCCAGCAGCGCCTGCCTGTCGCGCAGCGCCGCCTCGCGCCGCAGCCGGTCGATCGCCCGGCGCTTGGCCGTCGTGAGGATCCACGCCGCGGGCGAGGACGGCACGCCGTCGCGCGGCCAGCGGTCCAGCGCGACGGCGTAGGCGTCCTGCAGCGCCTCCTCGGCGCGGTCGACGTCCCCGCCCAGGCCGCGGGCGAGCAGAGCGACCGCGCGGCCGAACTCGGCGCGGAAGCAGCGCGCGACCGCTTCGGCCGCCTGGCTGCGGGCCCCGTCAGGGAGCGTCCGGGAACTCCTGGATCGGCCGCAGCTCGATCGTGCCGTTCGGCGCGGCAGGGCACTTGCTCGCCCACTTGATCGCCTCGTCGAGGTCGGCGACGTCGAGCAGGTAGTAGCCGCCGAGCTGCTCCTTGGTCTCGGCGAACGGGCCGTCGGTGACGATCGGCTCGCCGTTCCTTGTCCGCACCGAGGTCGCGGTGGCGGTGGGCTGGAGCGCGTCGCCCCGATCGGAGACGCCGGCCGACCGCATCTCCTCGGTGTAGGAGTACCACTTCGCCATCTCGCTCTCCTGGTCGGCCTCGCTCAGGTTGCCCCAGCCGGATTCGTCGCCGTAGATGAGGAGCATGTAGCGCATTCGAGCCTCCTTGGCCTCGAGGCGGCGCCGTTCGCCGCCGTTTTCGATCCTATGACGAACGGATCGGGCGCGAATCGACAACGACGACAAACGGGCGAGTTGCCCGAAAGGGCAAACATCGGACGTGCGTCGAAATTGGGGCTAAAGCCTCAAGCCCCGGCGGCCGATGAGCCCGGGGAACGCGATAAGGGGCAAACCCGCCGCGAGACGGGGACGCAAAGCCAGGGGTCTCCCCCGAGACGGCCCGGCTGCCGCGTTGACGCCGAGCAACAGCTCGCTTCGTCAACCAAGAGGAGAGCCACCCCCCATGCTCATGTCGCTGTCGCGCGGGGTCCGCGCGTTGCTGATCGCCGCCGCCTTGCTTGCCGCCTTCGCCTGCCAGGCCGCTCAGGCGCGCACGCAATCCTCCCGCGTCATCGTCCGCGCCGCGCATGGCGTGAGCACCGATCGCCTGACGGCGGCGGTGCAGCGCGCCGGCGGCACGGTCGTCCGCGACCTGCACCTCATCGATGGACTCGGCGTCCGCATCGACGCGCGCGGCGCCGCCCGGCTGGATCGGGACGGCGCGGTCGCGTCGGTGACGGCGGACGCGCGCGTGACGCCGAGCGCCGTGCCGCTCGCTCCGACCGCCGGAACCCAGATCAGCTCGAGCTCGCTGCTCGCCGCGCACCCGTTCTCCAGCAACGCCACGCGCGCCTGGCAGACCAGGCCGTACGGCACCGGCAGGGGCGTCGGCGTCGCCGTGATCGATACCGGCATCGCCGGCGACCTCACCGACTTCCGCGCGTCCGCGAAGGACGCGACGTCGCGGGTCGTCGTCTCCGCGGTCGTCAACCCGTACGCGACCAGCGCCACCGACATGTACGGGCACGGCACGCACGTCGCCGGCCTCATCGCCGGCAACGGGTGGAACCGCGCGACTAGCGACCCGCTGCGCGGCCGCTACATCGGGACTGCGCCCGAGGCCAACCTGATCTCGATCAAGGCGTCCGACGATCACGGCGAGGCGTCGCTGATCGACGTCATCTACGGACTCCAGTTCGCCGTCGACAAGCGCGTCGCGTACGGGATCCGCGTGGTGAACCTCTCGCTCAACTCGAGCGAACCCCACGATCCCGACTACGATCCGCTCGACGCCGCCGTCGAGGCCGCCTGGCTCAAGGGCCTCGTAGTGGTCGCCGCGGCCGGCAATCGCGGGACGGACGCCGACGCCGTCTCCTACGCCCCGGCCAACGATCCCTATGCGCTCACGGTCGGCGCCGTCGACGACAGGGGCACGACGGGCATCGACGACGACGTGCTCGCCGCGTGGTCGAGCCGCGGGCTCACGCAGACCGGTGTGAGCAAGCCGGAGATCCTCGCTCCCGGCGCTCACATAGTGTCCTCGCTCGCACCGGCGAGCGACTTCGCCTCGCTCTGTCCCAGCTGCGTGGTGAGCGGCCAGTACTTCCGCGTCGGCGGTACGTCGATGGCGGCGGCCGTCGTGTCCGGGGCCGCCGCGGTCGTGATCCAGACGAACCCGACGTGGACCAACGATGCCGTGAAGGGCGCGCTGATGAACACCTACCGCGACGTATCGGGGACCGGCCGCGAGGTCTCGGTGGACAAGGCGCGTCGCGCGGCGCCGGAAGTCCGCGTCTCGAACCTCGGTCTGCGTCCGAGCGCACTGATTGATCCGGTCACGGGCGGCCTGGACTACGCCGCCCTGGGCCTCTCGGCCGCGACCTGGTCGCCCGCGGTCGATCCCCTTCGCGCGCGCTGGAGCAGCGCCAACTTCACGTGCGACTGCCTCACGGCGTCCACGACCGACGGGCAGACGGCCGATACGACGCGCGCACGCTGGAGCCGCGCCCGCTGGTCGGCGGAGTTCAGCAAATGAGGAGCGCCATGACCGCCGTGCCGCCCATCCCGCCTCGCGCCATCCTCGCGGCGGCCCTCGCCGCCCTCGCGATGGCGATCTTCCCCCTGGCTGCGGACCACGGCGCGGAGTTCACTCGCGCCGCCGCGGCCGCCGGCGGCGGCCGGTCCGAGGTGATCGTCCAGGTCCGCCCGCGGGCATCCGTGCGCTCGGTGCGGGCGGCGGTCCGGCGCCTCGGCGGCGACGTCACCTCGCGTACGCTGCCGGTCGTCAACGGCTTCGCGGCAAGGTTGTCTCCCGCGGCCGCACGGGCGCTCGCCGCGCGCGATGACGTGCGCGCCGTGTCGCCGAACGGCGAGGTCCGGCAGCGTCAGTTCATCCCGACGACCTTCCTGAAGACCGCGTATCCGGGCGCCGTGCAGGCCGACAAGGTGTGGAACGCGTCGATGCCCGCGACCGGCAAGGGCATCGGGGTCGCCGTGATCGACACCGGCATCGACGGCGATCTCACCGACTTCCGCGCGTCCCAGACCGACCCCGGCTCGCGCGTGATCGCGTCCGCGGTCGTCAACCCCGGCGCCACGACGGCGGGCGACGGCAACGGCCACGGCACCCACGTGGCGGGGCTGATCGCCGGCAACGGATCGGCACGCGCCGCGGACGACCCGCTCACGGCGCGCTACATCGGCGTGGCGCCCGAGGCGAACCTGATCTCGGTCAAGGTCTCCGACGAGGCTGGCGCGACCACGGTGCTGGACGTGCTCTACGGCCTCCAGTTCGTGCTCGACCACCGGCAGCGGTACGGCATCCGCGTGGTCAACCTCTCGCTCTCGTCCACGGTCGCCGAGTCGGCCGCCACCGACCCGCTCGATGCCGCAGTGGAGAGCGTCTGGCTGCACGGCGTCGTCGTGGTCGCGGCCGCGGGCAACTCCGGTACCGCCCCCGACGCGGTCTCGTACGCGCCCGGCAACGATCCGTACGTGGTCTCGGTCGGCGCGACCGACGACGGCGGGACGCGCGTGTTCGGCGACGATGTCGTCGCGCCCTGGTCGAGCCGTGGCGTCACGCTGGACGGCTACGCCAAGCCGGACGCGCTCGCTCCCGGTGCCCACATCGTGTCGACGCTCGCGCCGGGCAGCGCGTTCCAGCAGCTCTGCGCCGCGTGCGTCGAGGACGGCGCGTATTTCCGCGTCGGCGGCACGTCGATGTCCGCCGCGGTGGTCTCTGGCGTCGTCGCGGACCTCCTCGAGGTCCATCCGAACTGGACGCCCGATCAGGTCAAGGGCGCGCTGCGCAACACCGGGGCCACGCCGGCCGGCTCGTCGGTGCGAGCCGTGCGGCTGCAGGCGGCGCTCGGCGCGTCGGGCTACCAGCTGACCTCGAACCAGGGCCTGACTCCGAGCAGCGCGATCGATCCGGCCACCGGCGACATCGATCCCACTCGCGCGAGCTGGCGGGCCGCCTCCTGGCGCGACGCCTCCGGCTCCGAGCTCGACGCCGAGTGGGCCGGCGCCAGCTGGCGCTGCGACTGCTCGCTCAAGGCCGACGGCAGCGTCGATCCGGCGAGGGCGAGCTGGCGATCGGCGTCCTGGCGGCGGAACTCTGACTTCGGGAAGTGAGCATGCGACTGTCACCCGACCAGCGGATCTGGATCTTCAACGCGGCGATCGCGGTCGCGGCCGCCGCGCTCGCGGCCGGCTTCGTGCTCGGCCTGCCGAGCTACGACCGCCCGCTCGACCTGCCGTGGTGGGCGCTGGCCTGCGGCTTCGCCGTGGCTGAGCGCTTCGTCGTCCACTTCCACTTCCGGCGGAGCTCGCACGCGTTCTCGATGGGAGAGCTGCCGCTGGTGCTCGGGCTCGTCTTCGCCGAGCCCCACGACCTGCTGCTCGGAGGGATCGCCGGAGCGTTCGTCGCACTCGCGAGCGACCGCGAGATCCCGCCGATCAAGGTCGTCTTCAACCTCGCCCAGTTCACGCTCGGCGCGGGCGTCGCGTGCCTCGTCTTCCGCGCGGTGAACGGCGACGGCTGGCACGCGGGGCCGGAGATGTGGGCGGCCGCGCTGGCGGCAGCGATCGCGAGCGCGCTGGTGGCGGTGCTCCTGATCTCGGCCGCGATCAGCCTCTCGGAGGGCTGGATCGGCTCGCGCGGCGTGCTGCGCATGATCGGGATGGACGTCGCGGTTACGTCGATCAACACGGCGCTCGCGTGCCTGGGGGCGGCGGTGCTCGCCTTCGAGCCCTGGGCCGCGACGCTGCTGGCGGTCCCATCCGTGGCGCTGCTGCTCGCGTACCGGGCGTACCTCGCCGAGCGCCAGCGCCATCGCGGGCTCGAGTTCCTCTACGACGCCACGCGCACGATCTCGCGGTCGCCGGACGTCGACCGGGAGCTGCAGGACCTGCTCAGCAAGGCGCTCGGCACGTTCCGCGTGGAGGTCGCCGAGATCGTCCTGCTCGCCGCCGACGGCGGCACGGCGCTGCGCACGACGCTCGGGCCGGGAACTCACAGCGACGTCATGGTGCCGATCGACGCCACGGTGGCGGACGCCCTGTGCGCGCTGGTCAGCGGCGACGAGCCGGCGGTCGCGTTCGACGGCCCGGCGGCCGGCTCGGCGCTGGAGGCTCACTTCGCGGAGCTCGGCATCCGGCAGGGCATGGTCGCCCTGCTGCCCGGCGAGGGCCGCCAGATCGGCGTGCTGCTGCTCGCCAACCGCCTCGGCGTCCAGCAGCCGTTCGCGTCCGGCGAGCTGCGCCTGCTGGAGGCGCTGGCCAACAACGCCAGCGTCGCGCTCCAGGCCGAGCGGCTCGAGCACGTGGTGGTGCGGCTGACCGAGCTCCAGCGCCAGCTCGAGCACCAGGCGTTCCACGACTCGCTCACCGGCCTCTCGAACCGCTCGCGCTTCCTCGACCGCACGCAGGAGGCGCTCAACGACGCGGGCGGTCTCGTCGCGCTGCTCTACATCGACCTCGACGACTTCAAGACGATCAACGACTCGCTCGGCCACGCCGCCGGCGACGCGCTGTTGCGCGTCATCGGCCGCCGCCTGCGCCACACGGTCCGCCCCTCCGACACCGCCGCGCGCCTCGGCGGCGACGAGTTCGCCGTGCTGCTGCGCGAGGTCGGTTCGGTCCGCGAGGTCGAGCAGGCCGCAGCGCGCATCCGCTCCGCGCTCCGGCCCCCGATCGCGCTCGGCGACCACACGCTCAGCGTCGAGTTCACGATCGGCATCGCCACGGCCGCGCCGGGGACCGCGCGCGCCGACGAGCTGATCCGCAACGCCGACGTGGCGATGTACCGCGCCAAGCACGGGGGCAAGGCGAACCTCGGCGTGTTCGAGCCCGGCATGGAGGTCGCAGTCCAGCGCCGCCACCGGCTGAAGGAGGACCTCCAGCGCGCGGTCGAGCGGGGCGAGTTCACGACGCTGTTCCAGCCGATCGTCGACGTGCGCAGCGGCGAGGTGACGGCGGTCGAGGCGCTGATGCGCTGGTCGGATCCGGTGTGCGGGATGCGGCTGCCGTCCGAGTTCATCGAGCTCGCCGAGGAGACCGGTCTGATCGTGCCGATCGGCCGCGCCGTGCTCTCGGACGCCTGCCGGCACGCCGCGGCCTGGCTGGAGACGGGCGCGCCCGCGCGCGCACGTGTGCACGTGAACGTCTCCGCCGTCGAGCTCGAGCAGCAGGACCTGCCCGACTGGCTCGCGAACGAGGTCGCCGCGCATGGCCTGAGGCCCGACCGCTTCGTCCTCGAGGTGACCGAGACGCTCCTCACCGCCGAGGCGGAGCGCGCGGTGGCCGGCCTCGAGCGGCTGCACGAGGCCGGTTTCCACGTGGCGCTGGACGACTTCGGCACCGGCTACTCGTCGCTCAGCTCGCTGCAGGCGCTGCCGGTCAACATGCTCAAGATCCCGAAGCCGTTCATCGACGAGGTCGCGGGCGATCCCCGCCAGGGTGCCATCGCGCGCGCCTCGATCGGCCTGGCAAGTGCGCTCGGGCTGATCGTCGTCGCCGAGGGGATCGAGCGGCCGGAGCAGGTCACCGCGCTGCGGGACCTCCACTGCGATCTCGTGCAGGGCTTCCTGTTCTCGCGTCCGGTGCGGAGCGAGGCGCTCCTGGAGTCGCGGCCGGCCGAGCCGGCGTACGCCTAACGTCCGTGGGCGCCGTTACGGTGCCGCGATGCGATTGATCGTCGCCCGCTGCGCCGTCGAGTACACGGGGCGCCTGACCGCGCACCTGCCGGAGGCGCTGCGGCTGATCATCGTCAAGGCGGACGGGTCCGTGCTCGTGCACGCCGACGCCGGCGGCTACAAGCCGCTGAACTGGATGACGCCGCCGACGGCGATCGTGGAAGAGCCCGGGCGGATCGTCGTGCGCAAGCTGCGCGGCGAGGACCAGCTCGAGATCTCGCTCGCAGCGGTGCTCTCCGACGTCGACCACGCGATGGACTTCGACGCCGCCCGGCTGGAGAAGGACGGCGTCGAGGCCGACCTCCAGGTCGCGCTCGCGGATGCGCCCGAGCGGTGCGGCGAGGGGTTCCGGTTGGTGCGGCGCGAGTGGCCGACCGACATCGGGCCGGTCGACCTCATGTGCCGCGACGACGACGGCTGGATCGCGGTCGAGATCAAGCGGATCGGGACGATCGAGGCGGTCGAGCAGCTCGCGCGCTACCTCGAGCGGATCCGGCTCGACCCGGCCATGGCCGATTGCCGCGGCGTGCTCGCGGCGCAGGTCGTGAAGCCGCAGGCGCGCGTGCTCGCCGAGGCGCGCGGAATCGACTGGGTCGAAGTCGACTTGGCCGAGCTGCGCGGGGAGCGCGAGCCGGCACTGACCCTCTTCGGCTAGCCCTCTTCCCCCCAGAGCGTCGCGAGCAGCGACCGCGCCCCGCCGTCGTCGCGGTGCTCGCACAGGTAGATCCCCTGCCACGTGCCGAGCGCGAACACCCCGTCGCGCACGGGGAGCGTCAGCGACGGGCTTAGGAGAGACGCCTTGATGTGCGCCGGCATGTCGTCGGGACCTTCGGTCGTGTGCGTCCAGTAGGGGGCGCCACCGGGCACCGCGCGGTCGAACCAGCTCTCGAAGTCGCGCCGCACGTCGGGCGATGCGTTCTCGTTGAGCGTCAGCGACGCCGACGTGTGCAGCAGGTGCAGGTGCGCGAGCCCGACGCGGAGCTCGGCCAGCTCGGGCACCGCCTCGGCCACCTCGCGCGTCACGAGGTGGAAGCCGCGCGGGCGCGGGCGCAGCCGGATCCGGCGCTGGTGCCACATCTCGGGCGGAACGCTATCCCTTCAGCATGGCCATCCCGGCGAGGATCTCGAGGTTGCGCTCGAGACCGGCGGCGAGCTGTGCGCGCACCGTCTCCCCGTCCGTCACGGGCACGCCGTCGATCGTGAGCTGGAGCTCGGCGCCGACCGCGGCCACCAGCGCGTCGACCAGCGCGCCGCGGTCGCGGGTACCGTCGCAGAGGCGTACGAGGAGGCGGCCGAGCGGATCCTCTAGCCGCACGGGCTGGTGGCTGAGGCTGGTGAGCTCCGGCCCGCGTGCCGCCTGCCAGCGCGCGACCGGGCTGGCATCGGGGAGCTCGCCGGCCGCGGTCACGTGCCGGTCGGCGGCGGCGGAGAGCTCGACCTCGCCGGCGCGGAACGCCCGCCAGAGCTCGGCGGCGAGCGCGCCGCGGTCGAGGCCTCCGAGCACCGCGTGGAGCTCGTCGAAGGAGACCGAGCGGGGCGCCGCGAGCGCGAGCTGCGCGACCGCGGGCGGCCCGCTCGAGCCGTTGGAACTCGTTCCGTCGTCGCCGGCTACGTCCGGCCGGCGGCCCTCGCCGGCCGGTCCTCCGATCCCCGCGCTCGCGGTCGCTCGAAACCAGAGCCGCTCCAGCCGCGCCGGGTCGATGCGGTCGTCGACCGGAGCCCGACACAGCAGCGTCTGCCGGAACGCGCGTCCGGCCAGCAGGTCGGCGTACTGCTCCCACGCGACGCGGTCGCCCTTGGCGAGCGCGTCGAGCTGCTCGTCGACGCCGGGCGGTCGGCGGTCGGCGAGCAGCTCGGCGGGCTCGGCGTCGGCGAGGTAGCCCAGCCCATGGCGCCCGGCGTGGAGCGCGACGTCGCGCAGCCAGACCGGGTCGTAGCGCGCCCCCAGGTCGTCGTGTGCGAGCACCGGCGCGGGCAGCTTCCGCAACCGCTCGAGCTCCGAGGCCAGCACGGCGCCGTACGCGTCGGGCCGGTCCTGCACCCACGGCGCCAGGAACCCGTAGAGCTCGCGGGCGCGCGCGATCCGCTCCTCGATCGGCGCCGCGTCGCCTGCGTGGAGCAGGACCATCTCGCGCAGCATCGTCCGCAGCCGCGCGCCCGGCAGCGCGTTGTACGACACGAACGCGACGCCGTGGGGCGCAAGGCAGCGGGCGAACAGCGCCATCAGCGCGTCGCGGGCGTCGTCCGGGACCCAGGCGTAGACGCCGTGGGCGACGACGTAGTCGAACTCGCCCCAGTCGCGCGCGTCGCGCAGGTCGGCCTGCTCGAGCCGGACGTTGGCGAGCCCGAGCGCCGCGGCCGCCTCGCGGCCGAGCGCCGGGTCGACGAGGTCGAATCCGACCGCCGTCAGGCCGGGCGAGTGCGCGGCCATCGCGACCACGTTGAGGCCGTCGGCGCAGCCGACCTCGAGCATCCGCGCCGTGTCGGGCGCAGCGGGGTCGAGTCCGTGGAGCGTCGCGAGCAGCGCGAGCCGGTCGGGGTGCGTCTGCGGGAACGCGAGGCCGGGATACGGGACGAGCTCGTAGGCCTCGGCTTCGGTCACGGTTTGACCCTAGTGGGCGCGTTTGGCGAGCGGTTTAACGGCGGGCATCGAGGGAGAGCGCGGAGAGGGCCGGTCAACGCAGGTCGCAGCTGCGTCGGCGGGCTGTGCGTGTCGTGAACGCTGCAAGCCGTCCGGAATTCGCGGAGCGTGCGGCGTTGACGGCGATATCCGCCGTCAACGCTGCAAGCAGGCGCGATTTCGGCGGGCGTGCTGCGTTGACGCGTCCGCGGCGCCGCTAATCCGGGAGCCGCGCCGCGCGCATGTCGACGCGGTCGCCCCGGAACGGGACACCCTCGGCGTCGAGCAGCCGCCGCTGCCGCTCCCCCTTCGCCAGCGATCCGTCCGCGCGCACGATCCGGTGCCACGGGACGTCGGAGTCGTCGCATGCGGAGAGCACCGTGCCGGCGAACCGGGGCGCGCCCGGAGAGACGTCGCCGTACGTCCGCACGAAGCCCGGCGGGGTGTTGCGGACGCGCTCGAGCACGCGCGCGGCTCGATCCATCACACGAGTATCGTGCCGCGGCAATGCCGAGGCCGCGCGGCACGTACTCGATCGTCGCACTGGACCCCGAGACCGGCGAGCTCGGGGCGGCGGTGCAGTCGCACTGGTTCTCCGTCGGATCGCTCTGCACGTGGGCGCGGCCGCGCGTCGGCGCGGTCGCGACGCAGTCCGTCGTCGAGCCCGCGCACGGCCCGAACGCGCTCGACCGGCTGGCCGGCGGCGACGACGCCGCGACGGCGCTCGCGGGCGTGCTCGCGACGGACGGGCTCGCGCGCGTGCGGCAGGTCGGCGTCGTCGACGCGCGCGGGCGGGTTGCGGTCCACACCGGCGCCGACTGCATCCCCGAGGCCGGCGACACGCTCGGCGAGCACTGGGCCTGCCAGGCCAACATGATGGCCCACGCGACCGTGCCGGACGCGATGTCCGCGGCCTTCGCGGCCACGACCGGAGACCTCGCGGAGCGGCTGATGACCGCGCTCGAGGGCGCCGAGGCGGAGGGCGGCGACGTCCGCGGCCGGCAATCCGCCGCGCTGCTCGTCGCGCCCGCGCAGGGGGAGCCGTGGCGGGCCCGGGTGGACCTGCGGGTGGAGGATCACGCCGACCCGGTGGGCGAGCTCCGCCGGCTGCTGCGTCTCCAGCGCGCCTACGAGCTGGCGGGCGAGGCGGACGGGCTGATGGGGGAGGGCCGCGCCGCCGAGGCCGCGGCGATGTACGTGCGCGCGTCCAAGCTCGCGCCGCAGTCCGACGAGCTGCTGTTCTGGGCCGGCCTCGCCATCGCTCAGCAGGGCGACGTCGCGGGCGGCGCCGACGCCGTCCGCCGTGCCGCCGCGGTCCACCCCGGCTGGCTCACGCTGCTCGAGCGCCTGTCGCCGGAGTTCGCGCCGGCCGGCGAGGCGGTGCGGAACGAGATCGCCGGCTGAGGGCCGGGTCAGCGCTCGCCCGGCTGCTTCGTCGGGTTCACCGACACCGGGACGCTCAAGTCGAGCGCGGTGCGGATGATGCGGTTCTGCTCCATCGTGTGGGCGGCCGGGTAGCCCTCGCCCGGCGAGGCGCGCTCGGGCCGCCCGACGTAGCCGAACTCGAGCGCGCCCGGCAGGATCTGGAGCAGGCGCGGCGACATGTGCGTGCGCGCGCCCATGTTGCGCGGCTCCTCCTGCACCCACGCGACCTCGCGCAGGTTCGGGTAGCGCGCGACCTCCTCGAGGATCTGCTGCTGCGGGAATGGATACAGCAGCTCGACGCGCGAGATCGCCACCGCCTCGTTGTTCTCGCGCGTCGCGTGGCCCTTGAGGTCGTAGTAGATCTTGCCC
>Ga0126313_10000991_pt1 | contig 14431 bp, 13 predicted proteins | sample Plot105A_FD_89954 | JGI IMG/M metagenome (GOLD analysis project Ga0126313, IMG submission 89954) | Serpentine soil microbial communities from UC McLaughlin Reserve, CA, USA - Plot105A | ecosystem: Environmental > Terrestrial > Soil > Grasslands | place: USA: UC McLaughlin Reserve, Lake County...
AACCAGGCACGCCCGACCTCGTGGTCGATGCCCCGCTCGGCGGCCGCCTCCTCGGTCAGCCCGACCATGGCCGCCTCGGGGATGGAGTAGACCCCGTAGGGGGCCAGCGGGTCGACCGTCTCCTTGAACGGGATGCCGAACGCGTAGCAGGCGGCCACCCGCCCCTGCTCCATCGACACCGAGGCCAGGACCGGCGGGCCGATCACGTCGCCGGCGGCGTAGACGCCGGGCGCGGTCGTCTGCATGCGCGAGTCCACCACCACCTGGTTGCGGCCGTCCACGGCCACCCCCGCCGCCTCCAGCCCGAGCCCGTCGGTGTCGCCGGCCCGACCGGCGGCCATGAGCACCTTGTCGGGGCGGAGCACCTCCCCGCCGGGCAAGGTGACGGCCAGCCCACGGCCGTCCCGCGCGACCGCCGCCCGACCCCTTCCGAGGCGCAGCCGCATGCCGGCGCGCCCGAACGCCTCGGCCAGCAGCCGCGACAGCTCGGCGTCCAGCATCGGGGCCAGTGGGCCGCCGCCGACCATCGTCACCTCGACGCCGAGCGAGGTGAAGATCGAGGCGTACTCGCAGCCCACGATGCCCCTGCCGGACACCACCAGGCTCCGGAACGGCCGCTCGACGGTGAGGACCTGCTCGGAGTCGTGCACGTCGGGGTCGTCGAACGGCACCCCCGGCGGGTGGAAGGGCCGCGACCCGGTGGCGATCAGGATCACGTCGGCGGCCAGGACCCGCTCACGCCCGTCGGGGCCGCTGACGACCACGGTCCGGTCCGGCCCGAGCCTGCCCCGGCCGCGGACCAGCTCGATGCCGTGCCGCTCCAGGTTGCGCTCGACCGCCACGGTCATGGTCTCGATCACCTCGGCGGTGCGGCTGCGCAGGTGCTCGAGGGTCGCCTCGGGGTCCAGGCGGAGGCTGACCCCGTACACGTCGCGGCGGCGGAACCCGGTGATGTACAGCGCGGTCTCCCGCAGCGTCTTGGTGGGCACGCCCGCCGTGCTCACCACCGCCCCGCCGGGGCGCGGAGCGTGCTCCACCACCGCGACCCGCTTGCCGAAGTAGGCCGCCTGCGCGGCGCCCTTCTCGCCCGCCGGGCCCGACCCGATCACCACCATGTCGAACCGCTCGCGCATGCCGCTCCTCCCGTCACCGCACCGGTCAGGGATGATCTCCCGTCGCGAGGCTCTGGCACCATCGTGGCATGCCGCTTCGTCCCTACCTCGACATCCTCCGCACGCCAGGGATTCCCCGCCTGCTCGGCTCCGCGCTGGTCGGCCGCATGCCGATCGGCATGGCCGGGCTCGCGATCGTCCTGCTGGTCCGCGAGGCCGGCGGCTCCTACGCGGCCGCCGGGCTGGTCGCCGGCGCCTACGCGGTCTCGCTCGGCCTGACCGCACCCGTGCTCGGCCGGCTGATCGACCGGGTCGGCCAGACGCCGGTGCTGCTGGCCTGCGCCGTTGTGAGCGCGGCCGGGTTCGTCGGCCTCGCCGTCGCCGCCGAGGCCGGCGCCCGCACGCTGCTGACGGTCTTCGCGGCGATCGGTGGCGCCGCGCTGCCGCCGGTGGCGGCCTGCCTGCGGGCGCTCTGGTCGGAGCTGCTGGGCCGGGGCGCGGAGCTCCAGGCCGCCTTCTCGGTCGAGGCGATCGTGCAGGAGCTGATCTTCGTCACCGGACCGCCGCTGGTCGCCCTGCTCGCCGCCGTGTTCGCCCCGGCGGCCGCGGTCGTCGGCATCGCGGTCCTGCTGCTGGCGGGGATCGGCGCGTTCGCCAGCGCCCCGGCGTCGCGGGCGTGGCGCGGCAAGCGCCGGGCGGCCGACTGGGCCGGCCCGCTGCGCAGCCGCGGCATCCGCGCCGTGCTGGCCTGCATCGTCATGATGGCCGCCGCCTTCGGCGCGGTCGAGGTCGCCGTCCCGGCGGCGGCGGAGCGGCTCGGCCCCCGGACGCTGGCCGGGCCGCTGCTGGCCCTGTGGGCGGCGGGCAGCATGGTCGGCGGCCTCGTGTTCGGCGGCAGCGGCAGCGGCAGGCCGACCGAACGGCGCCTGGCCGGGCTGCTCGGCCTGGTCGCGGCCGGGATCGCCGTGCTCGCCCTGGTGGTCGGCCGGGTCCAGTTCGGCGCCGGCATGGTGGCGGCCGGGCTGGGCATCGCCCCGGCCATCGCCTGCCTGTACCTGCTGGTGGACCGCCTCGCGCCGACGGGCACCGTGACCGAGGCGTTCGCCTGGGTGAACAGCGCCTTCGGGACCGGGATCGCCGTCGGCAACGCGAGCGGCGGCGCGGTCGTGCAGCGCGCGGGCGCCGACGCGGTCTTCCTGCTGGCGGCGGCCGCCGTGGTGGCCGCGGCCCTCATCGCCCGGCTGCGCCGCCCGGCGCTGGCGGAACGGAGCGACCGCCCGGCCCCCCACGGCGGCGGCGCCGTGCGGCCGGCGCCCGAGCCGGCGGGCGAGTGACCGGAATGCGCCGGGACCGCGGACGGTTGGGCCGAGCAGGATGAGGTACTACTGGCATCCCCGGCTCGACATCGAGCCGGGCACCAAGCTGTCGCGCGGGACCTTGCGCCGCGTCTGGGGCTTCGCTCGCCCCTTCCGCTGGCAGATCGCCGTCTACCTGACGCTGCTGGGGTTGTCGGCGCTGGCGGCGTTGGTGCCGCCGCTGCTGGTCCGCGAGCTGCTCAACGTCGCCATCCCGCAGAAGAGCTACGGGCTGGTCAACGTCATCGGCCTGCTCGCGGTCGGGGTGGCGGTCGGCAACGCCGGCCTGGCGCTGGCCCAGCGGCTGGTGTCGGCACGCATCGGCGAGGGGCTCATCTACGAGCTCCGCACCGCCCTGTTCGACCACGTGCAGCGCCAGCCGCTGGCGTTCTTCACCCACACCCAGACCGGCTCGCTCACCAGCCGCCTCAACAACGACGTGGTGGGCGCGCAGCGGGCGCTCACCGGCACCCTCGGGTCGGTGTTCTCCAACGTCATCAGCCTGGTCACCACCCTGATCGCGATGGCCCTGCTGAACTGGCGCATCACCCTGATCGCGGTGGCCGTGCTGCCGCTGTTCCTGCTGCCCGCCAAGCGCGTCGGGCGGCGGCTGCAGGCCCTCGCGCGGGAGTCGATGCAGCTCAACGCCTCCATGACCACCACCATGAGCGAGCGCTTCAACGTCGCCGGGGCGTTGCTGGTGCTGCTGTTCGGCCGCCGCGACCGGGAGCTGGCCAACTTCTCCGCCAAGGCCGCCGGGGTGCGTGACATCGGCGTCCGGACCGCCGTCTACGGGCAGACCTTCTTCGTGGTGCTCGGCCTGGTCGGCGCCGTCGGCACCGCCGCCGTCTACTGGCTCGGCGGTCGGCTGGTGGTCGGTGAGAGGCTGCTCGTCGGCGACGTGGTCGCCCTGGCCGCCTACGTGACCCAGGTGTACGGGCCGCTCACCGCCCTCACCAACGCCCGCGTCGACGTGATGACCGCCTTCGTCTCCTTCGAGCGGGTCTTCGAGGTGCTCGACTTCAAGACCGCCGTCGCCGACGCCCCCGGCGCGCGGCCGCTGGAGCACCCCGCCGGCCGGGTCGAGTTCGACCACGTGAGCTTCCGCTACCCCAGCGCCGAGGAGTCCACCCTCGCCAGCCTCACCGGCGACGCCGCCGCCGTGGGCGCCGCGACCGGCGAGCCGGTCCTGCGCGACGTCTCCTTCGAGGTGCGCCCCGGCGAGCTGACCGCCCTGGTCGGCCCGTCGGGCGCCGGGAAGACCACCATCGCGATGCTGGTCGCCCGCGTCTACGACGCCTCCGACGGCGCGGTGCGGGTGGACGGCGTCGACGTGCGCGAGCTGCAGCTGGAGAGCCTGCGGGCCGCGATCGGCGTGGTCACCCAGGACCCCCACCTCTTCCACGACACCATCCTGGCCAACCTCCGTTACGCCGACCCCGACGCGAGCCTGGAGGAGATCGAGGCGGCCTGCCGCGCGGCCCGCATCCTCGACCTGGTGGAGAGCCTGCCGGAGCGCTGGGAGACGATGGTCGGGGAGCGCGGCTACCGGATGTCGGGCGGAGAGAAGCAGCGGCTGGCGATCGCCCGGCTGCTGCTGGCCGACCCGGCGATCGTCATCCTGGACGAGGCCACCGCGCACCTGGACTCCGAGGCGGAGGTCCACATCCAGGAGGCCCTCGCCGCCGCGCTCGCCGGCCGCACCAGCCTGGTCATCGCCCACCGGCTGTCGACCATCGTGCAGGCCGACCGGATCCTGGTCGTCGACGGCGGCCGCGTCGTCGAGCGGGGCACGCACGCCGAGCTGCTGGCCGCCGGCGGCCTGTACGCCGAGCTGTACGAGACGCAGTTCGGTCGCGCCCGGGCGGCCGGCGAGGTGGTCGCCCCCGTTCCAGGCGCTTAGCGCCGACCGCCTCGCCCAAGGAGGCCGCCGGGGCGCTGGCCGATCCTGCCGGCGGTGCCGTCGTCGCGTATCGTCCATCGCCGGGAGCGTCCGAACGGGGAGGCCGATGGCGGAGAGCGAGGACCGGCTGCGCGAGGACTTCGAGCGCTGCTTCGAGGGGCTGGCCGCGATCGGCCGCGACCCCGCCGGCGGCTGGACCCGGCTGGCCTGGACGGAGGCGGACCGGGCGGCGCGGGCCTGGTTCGAGACGGAGGCGCGGGCCCGCGGCCTGGAGGTCGAGCGCGACCCCGCCGGCAACCTCTGGGCGTGGTGGCGTCCCCCGGCCGCCGGCCTGCCGCCGGCCGCCGGCGGCGTGGCCGTCGGGAGCCACCTGGACACGGTCCCGAACGGCGGCGCCTACGACGGCGCCCTCGGGGTGGTCAGCGGGCTGGCCGCGGTCGCCGAGCTGGCCAGGCGGGAGGTGGCGCCGCGCCGGCCGGTGGCGGTGGTGGCCTTCGCCGACGAGGAGGGCGGCCGCTTCGGGCTGCCCACCTTCGGTAGCCGCGTGCTCGCCGGCGCGCTCGACCCGGCGACGGTGCTGGACCGCACCGACCAGGACGGGACCACCCTGGCCGACGCCCTGCGCGACGCCGGCCTCGACCCCGGCGCCGTCGGCCCCGACCCCGACCGGCTCGCGGGCCTCGCCGCCTTCGTCGAGCTCCACGTGGAGCAGGGCCGCGGCCTGGTCGACCGCGGCGTCCCGGTCGGGCTCGCCACCGCCATCTGGCCGCACGGCCGCTGGCGGCTGACCCTGACCGGCGAGGCCAACCACGCCGGCACCACCCGGCTCGCCGACCGCCACGACCCGATGTTCGGCCTGGCCGCCGCCACCCTGGCCGCCAGGGCGGCCGCCGAGGAGCTCGGCGCGGTCGCGACCGTCGGACGGGTGCAGGTCGAGCCGAACGCCACCAACGCGGTCGCCGCCCGGGTGCTGGCCTGGCTGGACGCCAGGGCCGCGGACGACCGGACCCTCGACTGGCTGCTGGCCGCGTTCCAGGGCGCGGTGGAGGAGGCCGCCGGCCGCCACGGGCTCGCCCTCGACCTGGCCTGCGAGTCGCGCAGCCCGGCGGTCGCCTTCGACGCCGAGCTGACCGGCCGGCTGGCCGGCTGCCTGCGGGACCAGGGCCTGGAGCCGGTCGAGCTGCCGACCGCGGCCGGCCACGACGCCGGCACCCTCGCCGCGACCGTGCCGACCGCCATGCTGTTCGTGCGCAACCCGACCGGGACCAGCCACAGCCCGGCCGAGCGGGCCGAGCCGCAGGACTGCCTCGCCGGGGTGGCGGCGCTCGCCGCGGCGATCGAGGAGCTGGCGTGCCGCTGACCGCCGGCCTCCACGGCGCGCCGGCCGGGTGGCCGTGAGCGCCTGGCACGCGGAGCTCGCCTGGTTGGGGCCGGGCCGGGGGATCAGCGAGCGGGTGCTCGTGGAGGCCGACGGCGACCGGATCGCGGCAGTCCGCGAGGGCGTCGACCCGCCGGCGGACGCGGTCCGGCTGCCGGGCGTGACCATCCCGGGCCTGGCCAACGCCCACTCCCACGCCTTCCACCGGGCCCTCCGCGGCCGCACCCACCGCGGGAAGGGCGACTTCTGGGCCTGGCGCGAGCAGATGTACCAGCTCGCCGCCCGCCTGGACCCCGACCGCTACCTGGAGCTGGCGACGGCCGCCTACGCCGAGATGGCGCTGGCCGGCGTCACCGCCGTCGGCGAGTTCCACTACCTCCACCACGACCCGGCCGGCCGGCCCTACGCCGACCCCAACCGCATGGGCCACGCGCTGGTCGAGGCCGCCGGCCGGGCCGGCGTGCGGCTCACCCTGATCGACACCTGCTACCTGCGCGCGGGGCTGGACGGCGAGCCGCTCGCCGGCCCCCAGGTCCGCTTCGGCGACGGCGACGCGGCCGCCTGGGCCGAGCGGGCCGGCGCCCTGGAGGTGGAGGGTCCCACGCTCCGGCAGGCGGGCGGCCGGGGCGTGCGGGTGGCCGCCGGCATCCACAGCGTCCGGGCGGTCGACCAGGCGGGCATGGCGCTGGTGGCCGCCTGGGCCCGGGACCGCGACGCCCCGCTGCACCTGCACCTCTCCGAGCAGCGGGCCGAGAACCAGGCCTGCCTGGCCGCCACCGGCCGCACCCCGGCCGCCCTGGCCGAGGCCGCCGGGGTGCTCGGCCCACGCACCACGGCGGTCCACGCCACCCACCTGACCGGCGACGACGTCGCCCGCCTCGGCGCCACCCGCACCACCGCGTGCCTGTGCCCGACCACCGAGCGCGACCTGGCCGACGGCGTCGGCCCGGCCAGCGCCCTTGCCGGCGCCGGCAGCCCGCTGTGCCTCGGCTCCGACAGCCACGCGATCGTGGACCTGTTCGAGGAGGCACGCGCCGTCGAGCTGGACGAGCGCCTGGCCACCGAGCGCCGCGGCCACCACCGCGCCGAGGACCTGCTGGCGGCCGCCACCGCCGCCGGCATGCACGCCCTTGGCTGGGACGCCGGCCGGCTGGCACCCGGCCAGCTGGCCGACCTGGTCGCCGTCCGCCTCCACTCCCCCCGCCTCGCCGGCGCCCGGCCCGCCGACCTGGTCGACCACCTGGTCTTCGCCGCCACCGCCGCCGACGTCACCCACGTGGTGGTGGGCGGCCGCCCGGTCGTCGAGGACGGCCGCCACCGCCTGGTGGGCGACGTCGCGGCGGCCCTGGCCCGCGCGATCCACGCCCTCGACGCCTGACCACGCCGCAACGGGCGGGGCGACGGCCAGCAGCAGGGCGCATGGCTCATTCGGGCGACAGGGCGGCACGCAGTGCGCCCAGGAAGTGGGCCCATCCCTGCTGGTGGTCCTGCACGGTCCCGGGGGGCAGGCCGTGGTGCACCAGGCGCAGGGTCGTCGCGCCGTCCTCCTCGACGAGGTCGACCTCGACGGTCGTGCTCTCGGGCGGCACGCCCATCCGGCCGTCCTCCCAGCCGTAGGTGAAGACGAGCCGTCGGTACGGGACCAGCTCCACGAACCGGCCGACGACGCTCGCGCCGTTCTGGTGGGTCCACCGCAGGATCCCGCCCGGCGCGGGATCGGCGCTGGCCTCCGGGCCGACCCATCGAACCAGGCCCTCGGCGGTGGTGAGGTGCTCCCACACCACCTGGATCGGGGCGGCGATCGTCACCTCGTAGGAGGCAAGCTCCCGGTCCAGCACCAGCCGGAGCATGGCCCGGCGGCCGGGATGGGAGATCGCATCGATCGCTGGGTCGGACGGCCGGGTCACCGAGTCCATCAAGTGGATGACGCCCACCTTCGCCTACCGCGGCAACGTCGCCAGCTTCAACCCCTCGAAGCACGTCCTCAGCATCATGTTCCATCGAGGGGCCGAGATCCCGGGCGAGCATCCCCGCCTCGAGGGTGACGGCAGGCTCGTCCGCACCATGCGCTTTGGCGACCTCGATCAGCTCGAAGCCGGCAGGGCCGACCTGGAGGCCGCCATCCGCGCCTGGTGCGACTGGAAGGCGGACCCCTCGAAGCCGGGCTGAGCCTCGGGGTCGGTGAGGTGCGGAGCGCCGACCAGGCGCCGGCGCCCAGCTAGCCGGGGGAGCGGCCGAGCACGACCTGGAGCAGCTCCTCGGCCGTCGCCTCGGCCTCGTCCAGGACCTTCGGGGTCGGCCCGCCGCCGGCGACGTCGACGTGGAGGGTGGCCAGCCCGGCCCGGCGCTGGAAGACCGAGGACCGGACGCTGCCGCTCTGCGCCTTGGCGACGGGCACCACGGCGGTCACCCGGATCGCCGCCCCCTGCCTGGCGTACAGGAAGCCGTCACGGCGGGCGTGGCCGAGGCTCCGGTAGGCCGCCAGGCCGCCGAGCACGGCCAGGGGCACGAGCAGCAGGGCGGCGGGCGCGGCCGGCCGGCTCAGCGCCCACAGCACGGCGGCCACGGCGAGGACCAGCGGGGCGCTCATGACGACGCCGCGCCGCATCGCCCGGCGGCGGGCCGCCGGCGGCGGGGTGCGCAGCGCGGGCAGCGGCGCCGCCCCCGGCAGCAGCTCCCCGAGGACCCGGTTCACCTCCGACCTTGGCAGGATCGGGATGGTCAGGCGGCTGGCCGTCTCGTCCGAGCCGCCCGACCGCCCGGCGCTCTGGATCCGGATCGAGGCGAGCCCCAGCGCTCGGCGCAGCAGCGACTCGTCGACCCGGACGACCTGGAGCCGGGCGGTCGGCATGACCGCCTCGCGCCGCTCCAGCAGCCCACGGCGCACCACCAGGTCGCCGGCGGCCGTGGCGAGGGTGAAGCCGAAGTCGGTGACCACGCTGGAGGCGGCGGCGAGCCCCAGCCAGACGGCGACGGCGAGCACCGCCACCGCGAGCACCGCGGCCGGGGTGGTCGGGGCGACCGACTCCGGGTTGAAGCGGCGCAGCAGCCAGTCCGACAGGCTGGGGAACCAGTCGGCCAGCTGGCTCAGCGGCCCCAGCACGACCAGCACGGCGGCCGCCCGCGTGCCGGTGATCCCCGCCAGCATGACCTCGCCGACCGACAGGCGCAGCAGCGCCCGCTCCGGCGGCGCCGCCTCGGCGGCGGCCGCGGCCTCCTCGCCGCCGGCCGCGGCGCCCGCCCTGGCCCGCAGCAGCCGCGACCGCAGCGCCTGCGCCTCGCGGAGGCGGACCACCTCCAGGTCGACCTCCGCGGCCCCGCCGCCGCCGGCCGTGTCCACCCGCAGCGTCGCCACCCCGAGCAGCCGGTGCAGCGGCTTGCGGACCAGGTCGACCTGCTGGATGCGGTCGAAGGGGATCACCCGGAGCTTGCGGGCCAGCACCCCCTCCTCCAGCCGCAGCGCGCCCCCCTCCACCCGGTAGGTGGAGCGCAGCCACTCCAGCGTGGTCCACGCCAGCAGCACGACCGCGCCCACCCCCAGCAGCCACAGCCGCCGTCCCGCCAGCACCGCGATGGCGACCGGCCACAGCCGGCGGGCGTGCCCGGCCGCGAAGAACACCGGGCTGAGCACGTGCAGCCGCCGCGGGCCGCCGTCCTCCGCAGCGACCACGTGGGCGGACGGCTCGCCCGCCGGCGGAGGGTCCCCCCTCACGGCGGGTCAGACCGCATCGCCGGTGCCGGCCCTGGCGAGGATGAGGCGGCGCAGGTCCTCGGCGTCCTCGGCGGCGATGCCCGGGATCGTGGCGTCGGTTCCCGCCGAGGCGGTGTGGACGACCAGGCGGGACAGGCCCACCGCCCGCTCCACCGGCCCCTGGGTCACGTCGATGTGCTGCACGCGGAAGTAGGGGATGGCCGAGTGGATCCGGCGCAGGACGCCGTGGCGCAGCTCCAGCGCGTCGTCGGCGACCTCGTAGCGCCAGCGCCGGTACTCGGCCCGCGGGTGCCACCAGGCCGCCAGGCCGCCCGCCAGCGCAACGAGCGCGGCGGCCAGCCCTGGCGGCCCTGGCAGGTCGCCGCCGGCGAGCCGCGCGCCGACGTCGATCGCCAGGACGACCGCGGCGAGGACCAGGTAGAAGACGGCCTCCTGCACGGTCCAGACCACCACGATCCGGCGGTCGAGCGTCCTGGCGGCGGTCGCGCGCTCGGTCTGCTCGGTCATCTCGGGACCAGCCTAACGCCGCCCGCGCGGCGAGCGCGCCGGCCGCCACCGATAGAATGGCGGTATGAGCAGCCCACCCGTCCCAGCGTTCACGGCCCCGCGCCGGGTGCTGCTGGCCGCGCCCCGCGGCTACTGCGCCGGCGTCGAACGGGCCATCGACATCGTCGAGGTCGCCCTGGCGACCTACGGCCCGCCCATCTACGTCCGCAAGCAGATCGTGCACAACCTGCACGTGGTCCGCGACCTGGAGGCCAAGGGGGCGGCCTTCGTCGAGGAGCTGGGCGAGGTGCCGGAGGGGGCCAGGGTGGTCTTCTCGGCCCACGGGGTCGCCCCCGAGGTGCACCGGCAGGCACGCGACCGCGACCTGCGGGTGGTGGACGCCACCTGCCCGCTGGTGACCAAGGTCCACCAGGAGGCGCGCAAGTTCGCCGGCAAGGGCTACGACATCGTCCTCGTCGGCCACGCGGGCCACGAGGAGGTCGCCGGCACCATGGGCCAGGCGCCGGAGAGCGTGCGGCTGGTCGCCGACGAGGCGGAGGCCGCCGGCGTCGAGGTCGCCGACCCCGAGCGGGTCGCCTACCTCACCCAGACGACCCTGTCGGTCGACGAGACCGTCGGGGTGATCGACACGCTGCGGGAACGCTTCCCGACCCTGGCCGGCCCCCGCTCCGACGACATCTGCTACGCCACCCAGAACCGGCAGGCGGCGGTCAAGGCGCTGGCCCGCGAGTGCCAGCTGGTCCTGGTCATCGGGGCCGAGAACTCCTCCAACTCCAAGCGGCTGGTCGAGGTCGCCCGCGCCCACGGCCGTCGGAGCCACCTGATCGCGGACGCGTCGGCGGTCGACGCGGCCTGGTTCGAGGGGGTGGACACGGTGGGGGTGACCTCCGGGGCCTCGGCCCCCGAACGGCTCGTCGGCGAGCTGGTGGCCGCCCTGCGCGAGCGGGGCGCCACCGAGGTGCGCGAGGTCGAGGTGGTCCCCGAGGACGTCCACTTCGCCCTCCCGGGGACGCTGCGGCGCGACGCCGAGGTCGCCCGGGCGGGACGGCCAGGCGGGTAGCGGTGGCCGGCGGGGGCGGCGACGTCTACGTCGTCGGCGCCGGCCTGGCCGGCTTGCGCTGTGCGCGTCATCTGCACGACCGCGGCGTCGCCGCCACGGTGCTCGAGGCCGGCGACGGGGTCGGCGGCCGGGTCCGCACCGACCTGGTCGACGGGTTCCTGCTGGACCGGGGCTTCCAGGTGCTGCTGACCGCCTACCCGGAGGCGCGGTCGGTGCTGGACTACCGCGAGCTGGAGCTGCACCCCTTCTACCCGGGAGCGGTCGTCTGGACGCGCGGCCGCTTCGTGACGGTGGCCGACCCGTTCCGCCGCCGCTGGGACGGGCTGCGTGCCGTGCTGGCGCCCGTCGGCGGCCTCGGCGACATGCTCAAGCTGGCGTCCCTGCGGCGGCGGCTGACGGCCGGCTCGCTCGAGGAGTTGTTCGCCCACCCGGAGACCTCGACCAGGGAGGCGCTGGCGGGCGGCGGCTTCTCGGAGGAGATGGTCGAGCGCTTCCTGCGGCCGCTGTTCGGCGGGGTGCTGCTGGACCGGGAGCTCGGCACCTCCAGCCGCATGTTCGAGTTCGTCTACCGGATGCTGGCGGTCGGCGACGCGGCCATCCCGACCCGTGGCATGGGCGCCATCCCAGAGCAGCTCGCCGGCGGCCTGCCGCCCGGTTGCGTCCGGCTGGGGCAGAGGGTGACCGGCGTCGGCGACGGCGGCCTCACGCTGGCCGGTGGCGAGCGGCTCCAGGCGAAGGCGGTGGTGGTCGCCACCGACGGCCCGGCCGCCGCCGGCCTGCTCGGCGAGCCGGCCGCGCCCGGCTCGGCGGCGGTCAGCTGCCTGTACTTCGCGGCCGACCGGGCCCCGGTCGACGAGCCGGTGATCGTCCTGGACGGCGACGGCGAAGGCCCCGTCAACCACCTGTGCGTGCCCAGCGCGGTGGCGCCCACCTACGCGCCCGCGGACACGGCGCTGGTGTCGGCCACGGTGCTCGACCGGCCCGGGCTGCCGAGGGGCGCCGACCTGGAGGCGGCCGTGCTCGGCCAGCTCGCCGACTGGTTCGGCTCCTCGGTGGTCGCCTGGCGGCACCTGGCCACCTACGACATCCCCTATGCCCGGCCCGCGCAGCCGCCGGGCGCCCTGGACCCGCCGCAGCGGCCCGTCCGGGTCCGTCCCGGCGTCTACGTCTGCGGCGACCACCGCGACAACGCCTCCATCGACGGCGCCCTGACCTCCGGCCGCCGCGCCGCCGACGCCCTGCTGGAGGATCTCTGACGCGCGCGGTGTCGCGGCCGCGCGGTAGGCTTCGGGCATGGACGAGCATCTCAGCGCCGATTCGGGAGACGTGCTGGTCGCGGTCGGCACCATGAAGGGCGTTTGGCTGTTCCGCTCCGACCAGGAGCGTCGCGCCTGGCAGTCGAGCGGGCCGCACTTCCCCGGCGAGGCCGTGTACGCCGTCCGCTTCGACGGGCGCGGCGGGCGCCGCCGGCTGCTCGCCGGCACCGAGCACAGCCACTGGGGCGCGGTGGTGCGCTGCTCCGACGACCTCGGGCGGACCTGGAGCGACCCGGCCGAGGGCAACATCCGGTTCCCGGAGGGCAGCGACGCCGCGCTGGCCCGGGTCTGGCAGCTGCAGCCGGCCGACGCCGACCGTCCCGACACCGTGTTCGCCGGGGTCGAGCCGGCGGCGCTGTTCCGCTCCGACGACGGCGGCGAGACCTTCCAGCTGGTCACCGGCCTGTGGGACCACCCCCACCGGCCCCGCTGGGAGCCGGGCGGCGGAGGCCTCTGCCTGCACACCGTGGTGGTGGACCAGAACGACCCCGAGCGCATGTGGGTGGCCATCTCGACCGGCGGGGTGTACCGCAGCGACGACGGCGGCCACAGCTGGCAGGCCCGCAACCACGGCGTGCGGGTGGTGTTCATGCCCGACGAGCACCCCGAGTTCGGCCAGTGCGTGCACAAGATCGCGCCGGCCGCCGGCCGGCCCGAGCGCCTGTACCTCCAGAACCACTGGGGCCTGTACCGCAGCGACGACGCCGCCGAGAGCTGGGTGGACGTCGCCAACGGCGTGCCGAGCGACTTCGGCTTCCCGGTGGTCGCCCACCCGGCCGACCCCGACACGGCCTGGATCATCCCGCTGCAGTCCGACCAGTTCCGCTGCACCCCCGACGCCAAGGCCCGCGTGTACCGCACCGGCGACGCCGGCGCCTCCTGGGAGCCGCTCGGCGACGGCCTGCCCCAGCAGGACGCCTTCCTCACCGTGCTGCGCGACGGCTTCGGCGGCGACGGGCTGGCGCCGGCCGGGCTCTACTTCGGCACCCGCACCGGGCAGCTGTTCGCCTCCGCCGACGAGGGCGAGCGTTGGCGGCTGGTGGCCGAGTGGCTGCCGCCGGTCGTGTGCGTCAAGGCCGCGGTCGTGCCCTGAGCCCGGCCATGCCGTCCGTCCACCTGCCAGCCGCCCTCAAGGACTACGCGGCCGGGCAGCGACGCCTGGACGTGGCCGGCGGCACGGTCGCCGACGTGCTCGCCACCGTCGGCAAGGCGCACCCGGGCGTCGGCCAGCGGGTCCTCGACGACCGCGGCGCGCTGCGCCCGCACGTCAACGTCTTCGTCAACGGCGAGAGCATCCGCTACCTGGCCGGGATGGCGACCCCGGTCGGCGAGCGGGACGAGGTCTGGATCCTGCCGGCCGTCTCCGGCGGGTCCCCGTCGGTCGCGGCGCGCTGACCCCCCGGCGACGGCCGGTCCGGGAACCAGGCGTGCCCGGTGACAGCGCGGGCGTCGCCGGCTTATCGTGGGGGCTCGCGGCGAACGGACCTGGGAGGACGGCGCGATGCTCGAGGAGCTGCTGCTGACGGCGCTGGCCGTCCTGCTGGTCTCGGGGCTCCTGCTGCTGGCGGCGGTCTGGCGGGTCGTGCGGTGGCTGCGGCGCAACCAGCGGCTGCGTCAGCGGGTCCGCACCGCCCAGGCGCTGCTCGCCCCGCCCGGCCCGCGCCGCGAGGTCGCCTGGCTCCGGCGCGAGCTGGCCGCCGCGACCCGCGCCACCGCCGACGCGGTCGCGCTGGTGGGGGAGGCCGGCGGCGCGGTCGGTGACCTGCCCCACCTGGCCAGGCGTCTCGGGCGGGTGGCCGGCACGCTCGACGCCGAGCTCCGGCTGCTCTTCGGCGAGCCGGAGGCCGCCGAGCTGGCCAGGGTGCTGCCGGCCGCCCGCGCCAGGGTCGCCGAGGTGACCCGGGTGGCCCGCACGATGCGCCGGGCCTCCAGCGCCGCCCTCGGCGCCGGCACGGCCGCCGAGATCGCCCCGCTCCAGGTGGAGGTCGAGCGCGAGGTCGCCGCCCTCGACGCCGGCATCGACCGCCTCCTCACCCTGGCCGCCGGCGCCTGAGGCGGCCGCGCGACCCGGCGCCTGAGGCGGCCGCG
>Ga0126313_10000994_pt1 | contig 14403 bp, 13 predicted proteins | sample Plot105A_FD_89954 | JGI IMG/M metagenome (GOLD analysis project Ga0126313, IMG submission 89954) | Serpentine soil microbial communities from UC McLaughlin Reserve, CA, USA - Plot105A | ecosystem: Environmental > Terrestrial > Soil > Grasslands | place: USA: UC McLaughlin Reserve, Lake County...
ACACGGTGATCAACCGCTGCACGATGCCGGCCGACGGCGACATCCTCGTCCCGATCCGGACGGTCAGCGTGATGGGCACCACCGACGTGCACACCGACGATCCGGACGACCACACGGTTGCGCAGGAAGAGGTGGACGCCATGCTCGAGGACGGCGAGAAGCTCGTCCCGGGATTCCGCGAGGCGCGCGCGCTACGCGTGTGGACGGGCGTCCGCCCGCTGTTCCAGGACACCAAGGAGGACGTGGCGTCCACGCGCGACGTCACGCGGGCGCACACGCTCCTCGACCACGCCGAGCGCGACGGGGTCGGCGGCTTCGTCACGATCACGGGCGGCAAGCTCACGACCTTCCGGCTGATGGCCGAGGAGACTGTTGACGCCGTCTGCCGCCAGCTCGGCGAGGACCGGTCGTGCATCACTCGGGCCGAGCGGCTTCCAGGGTCGGAGGAGGGGGAGCACTACCACCTCGGTGAGCGACTCGCGCGTCGCGAGGCGGGGCTGCGCGACGACCAGCTCGTGTGCGAGTGCGAGCTGATCACCCGCGGCAAGCTCGAGGAGTCGATGCGCATGCGCGGAACGGACAACCTGGACGACTTCCGCCGCGCGCTGCGACTCGGCATGGGCCCCTGCCAGGGAGGCTTCTGCATCTATCGCGCGACGGGGATCATGCACGGCATCGACGGGCTGACGGCCGAGCAGGCGAACGAGGCGTTGCTCGGCTTCTTGGAGGAGCGCTGGAAGGGAGTCTGGCCGATCCTGTACGGCGACCAGCTGCGACAGGCCCGCCTCGACGACTGGATCTTCCAGGGAGTGCTCGACGTGGGGCATCTGGAGCGATGAGGCCGTCGCTCAATTACGACGTCGTAGTCGTCGGGGCCGGCGTTGCCGGCCTCACCGCGGGCGCGAGGCTGGCCGAAGGCGGGGCGCGCGTCTGCGTGCTTGCCAAGGGCGTCGGCTCGACCCATCTCGCGGCCGGCACCGTCGACGTGCTGGGCTACGACCCCGACCGGGTCGAATCCCTCGCCGCCGCGATGCCGGCATTCGTCGCGGCGCGCCCCGATCATCCCTACGCGCTGCTTGGCGTCGATGCGATCGCTCCCGCGCTCGGATGGTTCGCCGAATGCATCGAGCGCGGTCCCCAGGTGGGCTACCGCTACCGGGGGGGCGTGGAGCGCAACCAGCTGCTGCCTACGGCGGTCGGCGCCCCCCGGCCGTCGGCGCTCGTCCCCGAGACGATGGCGGCCGGGGACCTCGGCGTGGACCTGCCCGTCTGCGTCGTGGGCACGCGGGTGCTGCGCGAGTTCCACGCTTCCCTGTGCGCCGGGAACATCACGCGGCTGGGCATCGAGGCGCGCGCCGTCGAGCTGAAGCTCGACCTCGATCGCCCCGAAGTGAACGCCCTCGGCCTGGCGCGGCGCTTCGACGATCCCGCCTTTCGCCGCGACTTTGCCGCCCGGCTGGCGCCGCTGCTCGAGGGCGACGAGCGAGTCGGTCTCCCCGCCGTACTGGGCCTGCGCGATCCGCACGGCGCCTGGAGCGACCTCCAGGACCGCCTTGGTCGGCCCGTCTTCGAGATCCCGACGCCGCCGCCCTCGGTCCCCGGGATGCGCATGTTCGAGGCCCTGCGCGCCGCGCTTCGGGCCGCGGGAGGGCGGCTCGTGATGGGCGCGCGGGTGGTGGGGGCCGAGCGCGAGGGCGCACGCGTGACCGCGTTGCGGGTGGACACGGCGGGCCGCGAGACGGTGTTCGGAGCGCGCTCGGTGGTGCTCGCGACCGGTGGCTTCGCCTCCGGCGGACTGGCACTCGGCTCGGACTGGGCGGTCCGTGAGACCGTGCTCGACCTCCCATTGCGCGGCGTTCCCCCTCCGGGGAGTCCGCGCTTCCGCGCGGAGTACTTCGGCGAGCAGCCGATGGCCCGGGTGGGCGTCGCCGTCGAGGCGACGCTGCGCGCCGAGGGGGCCGAGAACGTACTCGTCGCCGGCGCCGCCCTGCCGGGCGCCGAGCCCTGGCGCGAGGGCTCCGGCGAGGGCATCTCTCTCACAAGCGGTCACCGGGCGGCCGAGCTCGTGCTCGCCTCCGATGGACTCGCGGCAGCGGCGCTTAGCGGGAGCAGCGGGCTCGGCCCGCTGCGCACCGAGACATGACCGAGGTTCTGCACGAGCTGCTGCGCGGGTCGCTCGACCACTGCGTCAAGTGCACGATCTGCGAGACCGCCTGTCCCGTCTCCAACGTCACGCCTCTCTTCCCCGGGCCGAAGTACGCCGGCCCCCAGGCCGAGCGCTACCGAGTGGACGACGAGCCCTCGGTTGAGTGGTCGGTGGACTACTGCTCGGGCTGCGGGATCTGCACGCAGGTGTGCCCTCAGGGGGTCAAGATCGCCGAGATCAACGCGCAGGCGCGTCACAAGCTGAAGGAGCAGAAGGGCGTGCCACTGCGGGACCGCCTCATCGCCCGGCCCTCGGTGCTCGGCCGCCTCAGCACGCCGGTGGCGCCGCTTGCCAACGCGTCACTGCGGTCGCGGGCGCTTCGGGTTGTGGGGGAGCGCGTGCTCGGCGTGCATCGGGAGGCTCCGGTGCCGCGCATCGCCGGACGTACGTTTCGCTCGTGGGCCCGCCGCCACTCGAGCCCCGCCGCTGCCCGCCGGGTCGTGTACTTCCACGGCTGCGGCACGCAGTATTACGAGCCGGACGTGGGTGAGAAGACGGTCGCGGTGCTCGAGCACAACGGCTACCAGGTGGAGATCCCGAAGCAGGACTGCTGCGGCCTCCCGCTCCAGTCCAACGGGCTCTTCGACGACGCGCGCAAGTACGTGCTGCGCCTGGCGCGGGCGCTCGCCCCCCACGCGCGCGACGGCGCGCTGATCGTGGGGAACGCGACGAGCTGCACGCTGATGCTGAAGCGCGAGTCGCGTGAGATCCTCGGCCTCCTGGACGACCCCGACCTCAAGCTCGTGAGCGAGCGCACCTATGACGTGTGTGAGCTGCTCCTCGAGTTGCACGACCGCGGCGAGCTCGAGACCGACTTCCAGCCCGTCGAGAAGGTCGTCGCCTACCACGCCCCCTGCCAGCAGCAGGGCCACTGGATCGGCAAGCCGGCGCTCGAGCTGCTGGCGCTCGTGCCCGGTCTCGAGGTGCGCGAGCTAGACGCACGCTGCTGCGGGATCGCCGGCACCTACGGGCTCAAGCGCGAGAAGTACGACATCGCGATGGCGGCGGGGGCCGACCTCTTCGACCAGATCCGCGCCTCCCAGGCCGGGCTGGTGGCGTGCGACAGCGAGACCTGCCGCTGGCAGATCGAGCACGCCACGCACAAACCCTCGGCACATCCCATCGAGTTGCTGCACCGCGCGTACCGGCTGTAGACGGGCCACCGGTGGTTGGGCTCGTCATCGTCTCCCACAGCGCCGAGCTCGCCGCCGGCGTGGTCGAGCTTGCGCATGAAATGGGCGGCGGCGACGTGCGAATCGAGGCGGCCGGCGGCCTCGACGACGGGTCCGTGGGCACCGACGCCGCCCGGGTGCAGGCCGCGATCGAGCGGGCCGTGTCCGCCGACGGGGTGCTCGTGCTCATGGACCTCGGCAGCGCCCTCATGAGCGCGGAGATGGCGACGGAGCTGCTGGAGGGCGACGACCGCGTGGTGCTGAGCGGGGCACCGCTGGTGGAGGGCGCGGTGGCCGCAGCCGCCGTCGCGAGGGGTGGGGCGTCGCTCGAGGAGGTGGCCGCGGAGGCGCGCGGAGCGCTCGCCATGAAGATCTCGCAGCTGGGTGCCGAGGAGCCGGGCGCCGAGGAGCCGCCCGCCGACGACGCGCCCGCGCCGACCGCGGCCGCCGAAGTCGAGACTCGGGTGCGGGTAGTGAACGAGATCGGCCTGCATGCTCGCCCCGCCGCATTGGTGGTCGAGCTCGCGTCGCGCTTCGATGCCGACCTGCGGCTGGCCAAGGCGGGCCGTCCGGGGCAGGTAAGCGCGCGCAGCCTGACCGGGTTGATGACGCTGGGGGCCCGGCTCGGCGACGAGCTCGTGGCGAGCGCGTCGGGCCCGGAGGCGAACGAGGCCCTGACCGCGCTGGAGGCCCTCGCGCGGGAAGGGTTCGGCGAGGGAGTGGCCGCAGGTCCCGCCCCGGCCCCGACCGGCGCTGCCCCGGCCCCACCTAGCGCCGCCCCGGCCTCACCGGCACCGGCCGCCGAGGACACCTCGGCACCGCCCGCGCCCGGCACCGTCCTCACCGGCATCGCCGCCTCGGCCGGGGTGGCCGTGGCGCCCGCGCGCCACCTCGAGGCGGGCATGGAAGTGCCGCCGGAGCGCGAATCCGAGGGCGTGGACGCCGAGAGCGATCGCCTCGAGCGCGGACGCGCGGACGCACGCGCGGCGATCGAGCGCGACCGCGAGAGCCTGGTCGCTCGCGGTGCCGCCCCCGAGGCGGCCATCTTCTCCGCCCACCTCGCGCTGCTCGACGACGAGGCCCTGCTCGAGCCGGCCCGGGCCGCGATCCACCGCGGCGCGCCGGCGGAGCACGCCTGGCTCGCCGCCACGGAGGATGCCGCCTCGAGCTACCGGGCGCTCGAGGAGCCCCTTATCCGCGAGCGGGCCGCGGACGTCGAGGACGTGGGGCGCCGAGTGGTGGCGGCGATCCTCGGCGACGGCCGGCCCTCCGGTCCCTCAGAAGAGGGCATCGTGATCGCGGCCGAGTTGACCCCGGCGGACGCCGCCGCGCTCGACTCGAGCCTCGTGCGCGGCATCGCCACCGCGCGCGGAACCTCCACGGCGCATGCCGCGATCCTGGCGCGCGCCCTCGGGATTCCGGCCGTGGTCGGGCTCGGCGGGACCGTGCTGGCCGTGCCGGCCACGACGCCGCTTCTGCTGGACGGCGATCAGGGGTCGGTCCACGTCGGCCCGAGCGAGGAGCTCGTGCGCTCGGCGCAGCAGCGCGCGGAGCTGGCCGCGACACGACAGGCCGCCGCTGTGCAACACGCACTAGAGCCTGCGGTCACCCCGGACGGCACGAGGATCGAGGTCGTCGCCAACCTGGACGAGCCGGGCGATGCCGCGACCGCCGTCGAGCTCGGCGCCGAGGGCGTCGGCCTCCTGCGTACCGAGTTCCTGTTTCTCGAGCACCCCACGCTCCCGTCCGAGCAGGAGCAGGCGGAGCGGCTGGCCGAGATCGCCGGCGCGCTCGGCGGCAGGCCGCTCATCGTCCGGACGCTCGACGTCGGCGCCGACAAGCCTCTGCCCGCGCTCCCCATGGACCCCGAGGACAACCCGTTCCTCGGCCTCCGCGGGATCCGGCTCTCGCTGGAGCGGCCGGAGCTGCTCGCCACCCAGCTGCGGGCGGTCCTGCGGGTGGCCGCCGACCACCCGCTCAAGGTGATGTTCCCGATGGTCGCGACGCTCGCCGAGCTGCGGGCGGCGCTCGCGATCCTGGACGAGGCGCGGGTGCAAACCGGCGTCGATGCGCCTCTCGAGACCGGCATCATGGTCGAGATCCCGGCCGCCGCGCTGCTGTCCGGGCGGCTCGGACGAGACGTAGACTTCTTCTCGATCGGCACGAACGATCTCACTCAGTACACGATGGCTGCCGAGCGTGGCAACGAACGCGTCGCAACGTTGCTGGCCGGGCCGCACCCGTCGGTTCTGCGACTCGTGCGAGAGACGGTCCGTGGGGCCGAGGCAAACGGCCGCTGGGTCGGTGTATGCGGCGAGCTCGCCGGCGACCCACCGGCCGCGGTTCTCTTCGCGGGGCTCGGGGTGCGCGAACTGAGCATGTCCCCACGCCTGGTACCGGAGGTGAAGGCGGCGCTTCGGTCCGTGAGCCTCGCGGACGCGTCCGAGGTCGCCGAGCGGGCGCTGGCGGCGGAGAATGCCGACGAGGCGCGGCGGCTCGCCGCGGCGCTGCTGTGAACAGGCCGACCGCGGGCGTCGCGCGCTCCGTGGGCGCCGGGGTCCTCAGGGCGCGCCGCGCGTCGGGCGGACGCAGCGGCCTGCTCCTCGCCGGCACCTGCACGCGAATCGTCCTCACGCCGGTCGTCATCGGGCTTGTTCTCGGCGGCGCCGACACCGCCGCCGCGATCGTCTTCGCCGTCGCGGCCGCGACCGACTGGGTCGACGGGCGCCTCGCGCGGCGCTGGGAGGTCACCTCGCGGCTCGGCGCGTTCCTCGACACGACGGCGGACAAGCTGCTCGTGTCCGGAGCGCTCGTCGCGCTCGTGGCGGTCGACCGCGTGTCGCCGTGGCTCGCCATGGTGATCATCGGTCGCGAGCTCGTCCTGCTCGGACTGCGCGCCGCCGTCGCCGCCGAGGGCCGGCACCTGGAGGCCTCGCTCCTGGGTAAGTGGAAGGCGACCGTTCAGTTCGCGGCCATCATCCTTGCGATCGTGCGCCCCGACGTGACTATCGGCGGCACCTACCTCGACGAATGGGCGATTGTCGTCGCGGCGCTCGTGACCGCGTGGTCGGGGGTGGACTACCTGATCCGCTTCTGGTCCGTGCTGCGTTCGAACCCGTGAGCCGCGTCTTCGTGACCGGCGGGAGTGGCGTGGTGGGCGGCGCCCTCGTCGAGCAGCTACGCGCGCGGGGCGACGAGGTGATCGCCCTGGCCCGCTCGGCCGCGGCGCGGGCCATGCTCGAGCCACGAGGAGCGCGGGTCGTGCGCGGCGACCTGTTCGACGCCGAGTCGCTCGCTCGGGGCATGGAGGGCTGCGAGACGGTGTTCCACGTGGCGGGGGTGAACTCGCTCTGCGTCGAGGACGCCGTACCGATGCTGCGTGCAAACGTGGAGGGTCCGCCCGCCGTGGTGCGCGCGGCGGCACGGGCCGGCGTCAAGCGCGTGGTGCACACGTCCTCTGCGGCGACGATCGGCGAACCCCCCGGAAGCGTGGGGTGCGAGGACACCCCGCACCGCGGCTGGTACCTGTCCACATACGAGCGCTCGAAGACCGAGGGAGAGCACGCCGTGCTGGAGGCCGGCAGGGACGAAGGCGTTGAGGTGGTCTGCGTGAATCCCTCATCGGTCCAGGGTCCCGGGCGGGTGCGCGGGACTGGGCGAATCATGCTCGCCTTCCTCGACGGGCGCCTGAGGCTCTTCGTGGACACGAACGTGAGCCTCGTGGACATCGGAGACTGCGCGGCCGGCCACCTCCTCGCTGCTGAGCGCGGAGTCCCGGGCGAGCGCTACATCCTGAACGGGATGACCCTGTCGATCACCGACGCCCTGCAGCTGGCCGCGGAGGTCGCGGGCGTGCAGCGCCGTCCGCGACTCGTCCCTCGTGGTCTCGCCACCGCCGCCGCGGCGGCGCTCGAGCGCGCCTTCCGGCTGGCCCGGCGTCGTCCCCCGGTCTGTCGCGAGATGGTGCGCACGCTCGTCCACGGCCACCGCTACGACGGGTCGCGTGCGGAACGCGAGCTCGGCATGCGCTACACCGACCCCCGCGAGACCGTGCGCCGAACTGTCGAATGGGCACGGCGGGCGGGTCTACTGCGGAGCAGTTAGGCGGTACCACCCACCTCGACCTACGGGTTCGACAGCGTTCGCGCGCCTACCGCTTCTCCCGCTGCTCGCGGGCGATCGCCCGCGCGATTCCCTGGGAGCCAAGCCGCCGCTGCACGCGGGCCGACGCCTCCGGCGCGAGCGTGGACGCCAGCGTGCCGAGCCGAAGCGGCAGCGGCGCCACGTCGATCTCTCCCCTTCCGGTCTCGATCCCCCGCACCACCCCCTGCGCCACGTCGTCGGGGCTGCGAGTGCCGACCCACGGCGGAAGCTCGACTCCCGTCTCGGCGAACATCCCCGCGTCGTGGATGAAGCTGGGGAACACCACGGTCACGCCGACCCCGCTGCCGTGCAGGTCCTCACGTAGCCCGCCCGCGAACCCGCGGAGGCCGAACTTGGTCGCCGAGTAGAGCGATGAGCGGGCCGACGCCACCTTGCCGGACAGGGACGAGACGAACACCACGTGGCCGCGTCCTCGATCGACCATCCCCGGCACCAGGGCCCGCGTCAGCTGGATCGGAGCGCGCAGGTTGACGTCGAGAGCCCGGTCGATCTCCTCCGCGGTGAACCTTTCGAGCCGCCCGCTTGCCGGGAGTCCCGCGTTCGCCACGAGCACGTCCACCGCGCCTGCGCGCTCGGCCAGCGTCGCGACGCCCGCCTCCTCGGCGAGGTCGGCCTCCAGAACCTCGGCGTTGCCACCAAGCTCGGCCCGCAGCTCGTCCAGCGCGCCGGTGCGCCGACCGCTCAGCAGAACCCGCGCGCCGCGGCCGTGAAGCGCGCGGGCAACGGCCTGGCCGATGCCGCCGCTGGCGCCCGTGAGCAGGACCGTCGTTCCCCCGAGCTGCACGTGCCCGGACGCTACTGCACCCGCTTCGCGCGAGGCGTAGCATGAGCTCGAGGCGAGGAAGGAGAGGTGGATGAGCGCTCAGACGGGGTTCCAGGCGGTGACCGGCTACCTCGAGAGGGAAGGCGTGCCCTTCGAGGTGGTCGAGCACGCGCGCACCGAGAGCGCAGCCGCCGAGGCGAGGGCGGCGGGGCTGCCGGCGGATGACGTAGCGAAGACCGTCGTGCTCTCCGACGAGACCGGCTATCGACTCGCGGTGATTCCAGCGTCGAGGCGACTCGATCTCGGCAAGGTACACGAGGTGCTCGGCGAGACACACGGACTCCGGTTCGTGACCGAGAGCGAGATGGCCACCGACTTCGGCGTCTTCGAAGTGGGCGCGCTCCCACCGTTCGCGCCGATGATCGAGGCGGTGGAGTTGATGGACGAGAGCCTGCTCGACCACGACCGCATCCTGTGCTGCGGAGGCGACCACGAGCACGGCGTGCTGCTCGACCCGCTAGACGTGGTGCGTGCCGGCCAGGCGCGGGTCGCCGACCTCTGCGAGGACTGAGCGCTGCTCGTCGAGCACGAGGGCATGCGGCCGGAGGTCGCCGACTCGGCCTACGTGGCTCCGTCGGCCGTGGTCTGCGGCGAAGTGACCCTCGGTGAAGACGTACGCGTCCTGTTCGGCGCCGTGCTCACCGCCGAAGGCGGGCCCGTCGAGATCGGCGATCGCTGCATCGTCATGGAGAACGCCGTGGTCCGCGGGCGCGAAGCACACCCGGTGCGCCTCGGCGACCACGTGCTCGTCGGCCCGCACGCCCACGTCAACGGCGCCACGATCGAGGACGACGTGTTCCTCGCGACCGGGGTATCGGTCTTTCCCGGGGCGCGCATCGGGAAGGGCTGCGAGGTGCGGATCAACGGCGTGGTGCACGTCAACAGCGCGCTACGGGCGGGCGTCACCGTGCCGATCGGCTGGATCGCCGTAGGCGACCCGGCGGAGCTCTTCCCGCCGGAGGCGCACGAACAGCTGTGGCCGATCCAGCGCCGGATGGACTTTCCCGGCACCGTGTTCGGCATCGAGCGCGCGGAGCTGACCATGGAGAAGGTGGCGCGCCGCTACGCCGAGCGCTTCGGGCGCCACCGCGAGGACCGAGTGCTCGAGTAGACGGCCTGTCGCCATCCTCGTCGCGCCGGGCGCGATCAGGTGGCTTGCCAGGGCGTGGCCCGGGTACTTGGATCACGGTTGTCGTCGGCTTGGAACCGGCTCGTTGCATAGGCCCGGGGCGTAGAACGAGCCGCGGACCGGAACTCGGTGCCCGGTCCGCTCGCCCCGGAGGCCCGCCGATTGCGGGGCCGGGGGCGGTGGTCTAGCATCGCGTCACACCACGGCGGCGGCGACACCTTGTGCTTGTGGCTCTGGTGGACACGAGGAAGGACTTCGAGGACCTCTCCTCGACATACCTCCTGGTGGCAATCGCCGTGTTTGCGGTGGTCGCGCTCGGTTGCCTGTTCTTGCTCCTGCGGTTCAGGGCCGGGAGGCGTGGCTCACCGTCGAGCGGGGAGGAGCCGGGGTGGCTGCCGTTCGCCTACGCCGGGTTTCTCGCCGCCGTGATCGTAGTGCTGCTCGTGCTCACCTTTAGCGCGCAGGACAGGATCAGCGCGAAGGCGGACCGGCCCGGCCTGCGAGTGGACGTGACCGCCGCCAAGTGGAACTGGCGTTTCGACTACCCGGCCCAGGGGATCAGCCAGATCGGCGGCGACACCAGGCCCACGGTGCTCGTCGTGCCGAGCCACACCGACGTCCGCTTCCGAATGACCTCGATCGACGTGATCCACTCCTTCTGGATCCCGCACGTGCGCTTCAAGCGCGACGCCTTCCCCAAGCGCTATACCGAGTTCGACCTCTCGTTCAGCGGGACCGGTTACCACACCGCCGGCCGCTGCGCCGAGTTCTGCGGCTTGAAACACGATCAGATGACCTTCAACGTCGAGGTGATGAGTCCGGCCGACTTCCGGGCCTGGGTGGCGCGCAAGCGATCGGAGGCGCCGTGAGCACCATCGCCGCGCCACGGGGCGGGAGCCTGATGGCGACGGTGGCCAGCACCGACCACAAGCGGGTGGCGCTGCGAGTGATGGCCACCGCACTGCTGTTCTTCCTCGCCGGCGGCGTGCTCGCCCTACTGATCCGCGCGGAGCTTTTCTCGCCCGGCTACCAGCTGGTGGGGCAGGACCGCTACAACGAGATCTTCTCGATGCACGGCTCGACGATGATCTACCTCTTCGTCGTGCCGCTTGCGCTGGCGATCGGCGTCTACTTCGTGCCGCTCCAGGTGGGCGCCGCAGAGATCGCGCTCCCGAGGCTGGCCCTCCTCGGCTGGTGGCTGCTGGTGGGGGGCGGGCTCACGATGTGGATGGGCTGGTTCACCCAGAACGGGCCGGGCGACACCGGGTGGACCGCCTTCGACCCCCTGTCCGACGCCGCCAACAGCCCGGGCGACGGCATGTATCTGTGGATCTTCGGAGTGATGCTGGCCACGGTGTCGGGACTGCTGCTGGCCGCCTGCGTGCTGGGGACCGTCGTTCGCAGACGGGCCCCTGGGATGACCATGCTGCGGCTGTCCGTGTTCACCTGGTCGATGCTCGTGACCTGCCTGCTCGTGATCGTCGGCTTCCCGGTCCTGCTAGTCGCCATGTCGCTGCTGTTCGTGGAGCGCCAGTTCGGCGGGGTGTTCGACGGGTCAGGGGGCCCGATCAACTACCAGAACCTGTTCTGGTTCTACGGGCACCCCGTGGTCTACGTGATGTTCTTCCCCTTCGTCGGCGCCGTGGGGGAGGTGATCGCCACCTTCTCCCGCAGGCGGTTCTTCGGCTACCGCGCGCACGTAGGGGCGCTGCTGCTGTTCACGGCGCTGTCCACCAGCGTGTGGGCCCACCACATGTTCGCCACCGGGCAGGTCACGGTGAAGTACTTCTCGCTGATGTCTACGGCACTGATCATCCCGGGGGGGATCGAGTACCTCGACCTCCTCGGAACGATGTGGAGAGGCCGGATCCGGTTCGGGGTGCCGATGGCGTTCGCGGTTGGCTTCATCCTCCAGTTCCTGATTGGCGGGCTGAGCGGTGTCTACATCGGGTCGCCCCCGCTCGACTACCACGTGCACGACAGCTACTTCATCGTCGCGCACTTCCACTACACGCTGTTCGCGGGCAGCCTGTTCGCCTTCTTCGCGGCCTTCTACTACTGGTGGCCCAAGGTCACGGGCTGCTTCCTGCGCACCGGGTTGGGCTGGATGCACTTCGCGCTGCTCACGATCGGGGCGAACCTGACCTTCTTCCCGATGTTCTTCTTTGGCTACGACGGCATGCCGCGCCGGGTGGCGGACTACTCCTCGCAGTTCACCGACCTGAACCGCGCGTCGTCGATCGGCGCCGCGTTCATCGCCCTCGCCGTCCTCGCCTGGATCGCGAACGTGGTGGTCTCGCTCGCGCGGCGAGAGCCCGCGCCCTCCGACCCGTGGGAGGGGCACACCCTCGAGTGGGCCACGAGCTCGCCTCCCCCGCGACACAACTTCTCGGACCCTCTACCCCCGATCCGCAGCTTCGCGCCGCTGCTCGACGCCCGCCAACCGGCCAGCGAGGAGCGGGCGAGGTGAGCTCGTCGGCGGTGCCTCTGGCCTGCTACGCGGTGCTGATCGGCATCACTGCGGCGGTCCTGTGGGTGTGGTCGCCGTACGTGCTGCCTTCCGCGCTCCTCACGGGCGGAGCGGCAGCGATCGCCGTGATCGCGCTGGCGGTGGCCGTGCGCGACCGCCGCGCGGAGGCGAAGGCGCCAGGGCCCGGGGCGGCCGAGCGGCCGGTGCCCGACTACAGCGTCTCGATCCTGGCGCTTGCATACGCGCTGCCGACCATGCTCGTCGGCGCCTATCTCGGCCTCTATCTCATCCTGATCGGCGGCGGCGTGCTGCTGCTGGGGCTGGGCGGCCTGATCCGCGAGTGGCGCGCCGAGAGGAGGGCGGTCCGCCGGGCCGAGGAGAATGCGGATGCGCCCTAGCCAGGTGGTCACCGACTGGGCAGTCGACCCCCTCCTCCTGGTCGCGATGCTGGCCGCGGCCGGCGCCTACATGGTCGGGGTGCGCCGCAGTCGCCGGCGCTGGCCGGCCGCGCGCAGCGTCGCCTTCCTGGGCGGCCTCGCCGTGCTGCTGGTGGCGTCGCAGAGCGGGATCGACGCGTGGTCCGAACGGCTGCTGTCGATCCACATGGTCCAGCACCTCCTGATCACGATGGTGGCGGCGCTACTGCTGGCGGGCGGGGCGCCGCTGACCCTGGCCCTGAGCACTCTGCCCCGAGCGGGCCGCGCAGCGCTAGCGCGCCTGCTGCACGGTCGCCTCGCCCGCTGCCTGGGACACCCGCTGCTCGCCTGGTCCCTGTTCGCCGCGGTGCTCCTCCTGAGCCACGTGCCGGCGGTGTACGGGGCCGCGCTCCGGAGCCCTTCCCTCCACGCTCTCGAGCACGCTCTCTACCTGTGGGCGGCCCTGCTGTTCTGGGCGCCGGTGGTGGCAGCAGACCCGCTGCCGCGGCGCCTGTCGACCGTGGGCGTGGTGGGCTACCTCGTCGCGGCCATGGCGCCGATGAGCGCGATCGGAGCGGCTCTGCTGATGGCCGATCAGGTCGTCTATAGCCATTACGCGGTCACCGCGGCGGCCGCCGGCGTCTCGCCCCTCGACGACCAGCGCGCGGCCGCCGCGATCATGTGGATCGGCGGCGGCCTCGTGATGGTCCTCGCCACGCTCGGTGCGGCGTGGCTCGCGATGCTGCGCGAGGAGCGTCGCGCCCGGGCCCGCGAGGCCTACGAGGACGCGCGCAGCGCCCGGGCGGCCGTCTGGGGAGGGGCGCGATGAGGCGCTCCCGCCGGAGCTCGCGCCCCGCCCGAGCCCTCATGGTGGTGCTGGCACTGCTGTGCTCCGCCGGCGCGCTCTACGTGGCGTCTTCGCCGCGGGCTGGGGCTCAGAAGGGCGCGAGCGCGGATCCGCTCTCCGCGCCCCCGCCCTCGCCCGCCGCGCGGGGCCAGATCGCGCGCGGTCGCTCGCTGTTCGCGGACGGTTGCTCCTCATGCCACGGCGTGGACGCACGGGGGATTCGCAACCTCGGCCCCTCGCTGTACGGGGCGGGAGCCGCCGCCGCCGACTTCTATCTCTCGACCGGGCGCATGCCGCTCTCGAACCCGCGCGACGAGCCCACCCGGTCGAGGCCCGCTTACAAGCGGGCCGACATCGACGCGCTCGTGGCGTACGTGGGATCGCTCGGGCGGGGGCCCGCGGTCCCGCGCGTGCGCCCAAACCAGGGTCGGGTGGACGCGGGGATGCGCACCTTCACCCTCGACTGCGCCGGCTGCCACCAGGTCGGAGCCGCCGGGGGGATCGTGACCGGAGGCGTGGCCCCGCGCCTCGACGACCCGGACGTCACTCCCACTCAGATCGGTGAGGCCATTCGTGTGGGTCCCTTCCTGATGCCCTCCTTCAATGAGCGCCACATCACAGAGCAGGACGTGAACGACATCGCTCGCTACGTCGCCCTCACCCAGCAACCGGACGATCGCGGCGGCTGGGGAATCGGCCACATCGGGCCCATTCCCGAGGGCATGGTCGCCTGGCTCCTGGCCGGCTCGGCGCTGCTCCTGGTGGCCCGCCTGATCGGGGAGCGGAACGAGGCATGAGGAGCCGCAGCCCACGCGGGGAGCTGCTGGTGGCCAGCGCGCTCGTGGCCTCGGGGGTGTGCGCCGCCGCCTTCGTCCTGCTGTATGCCTTCGAGAGCGACAACACCCAGCTCCTAGGCCTGAGCCTCGGGCTGAGCCTGACCTTCGTCGCGCTCGCGGCGGTAGTCACAGGCAAGAGGGTGGTGGACCAGTCCAAGGCGGTGGAGGAGCGGCCGAAGCTGGTGGACGAGGAGCTCGGGCGGGAGGTGGCCGGCGGGGTGGTGGGCGCGGCGGAAGGCGTCTCGCGGCGCGGGCTCCTGGCCGGCGCGGCGGGCGTGGCCGGAGTGGGGCTGGGGGCGGCAGTGATCGTGCCGCTGGCCTCCCTGGGGACCAACAACGT
>Ga0126313_10000996_pt1 | contig 14402 bp, 17 predicted proteins | sample Plot105A_FD_89954 | JGI IMG/M metagenome (GOLD analysis project Ga0126313, IMG submission 89954) | Serpentine soil microbial communities from UC McLaughlin Reserve, CA, USA - Plot105A | ecosystem: Environmental > Terrestrial > Soil > Grasslands | place: USA: UC McLaughlin Reserve, Lake County...
CGTTGGGCAGTCCATGATCGGGGCCCACATAGCCGACGGGGATCTCCTGGTCGTAGAGGAGGACGAAGACCCGCCCGACGGCGCCGTCGTGGCCGCCCTCATCGGTGGCGGCGAAGAGGTCACTGTCAAGCGGCTCTACAGGGAGGGAGACCTCCTGCGGCTAAGGCCCGAGAACGGTGACCACGAGGACCTCGTCATGCCCGCCGAGGACGTAAAGATACAGGGACGCGTAGTCTACGTCGTACACCCACCAAGAGGTAGATATTAGAGCGGTTCCCTGTAGGGGCGGTTCGCGAACCGCCCGCGCACTATCCGCGGCTACAGGTATCAGGTTTCAGGATTTCCGCGGCCCTTGCAGGTAGAGTAGAGCGCGTGAACGGGTCTGCACAAACGACAAGAGCGTCGGAACAAGGGACCTTGCTGACCCGGCCGGTGATCCTGCTGACTTTCGTCGCTTTTGCTGCCCTCTTCGGCTTCCAGTTGCTGCTTTCTGTCGTGCCGCTCTACGCTGATAGGGCCGGTGGCGGCAGCTCAGGCGCCGGCCTTGCGACGGCAGCTTTTATGCTCTCGACGGTGCTGACCCAGATCCAGATGCCCCGCATCCTGGGCCGCTACGGCTACCGGCGGACGCTCGCGGCCGGACTCCTGTTCCTCGGAGTCCCCGCGCTGTTCTACGCGTACGCCAGGACCTTGGCTCCGATACTGGCCGTCACGCTGGTGCGGGGCGTAGGATTCGGGGTCGTGACCGTGGTGTTCGCGGCCCTGATCGTCGAGCTGGCTCCTCCCCATCGTCGGGGGGAGGCTCTGGGGCTCCTCGGCGTCGCCATCACGCTCCCGACCATTTTCTGCAACGCGCTGGGGCTCTGGCTGGCGGGAGGATACGGCTTCGGGGTCGTCTTCTTGCTCGGGGGCATCGCCCCACTGCTAGGGCTCGGTATGATCCTCTGGATCCGTTCTGCTTCACCTTCGACGAAAGAAGAGGAAGAGAGCAGTGCCGGTTTCTTCGCTGGGCTCGGACGGGCCCACCTACGGCGCATCTTCCTCCTCTTTGCGGCAACGACGATGGCCGCCGGGGTGGTCCTGACCTTCCTGCCCCTGGCGGTGCCCGGTTCGGGGATTTTCTCTGCTGCGAGCGCGCTCCTCGTTATCGGCGTCACCACGACCGCAAGCCGCTGGTGGGCCGGAAGGTTCGGTGATCGCAGGGACGCGCGCCTCCTGCTCGCCCCCGGCCTCATCGCATGCGCGATCGGGATGATCTGCCTTCCGCTCGGGGGTGTGATCCTGCTGTTCGGCGCCGTCATCTTCGGGGTCGGGTTCGGGCTGCTCCAGAATGCCACCCTCATCCTGATGATGGGGCGCGTCTCGAAATCCGAGTACGGCCTCGGCAGCACGCTCTGGAACGCGGCTTTCGATGCGGGGACCGGGGTAGGAGCCTTCTCGTTCGGGTTCGTGATCTCGGCGGTCGGGTTCTCCTGGTCCTTCTCGATCTGCTCCGCCCTGCTGGTATTGGCCCTCCTGCTCGTCCTCCTCGACCATTCCTCGACGCAGGACTGACTTCCCGGATCCAGATCGACGCACGACTGCAACAACGCAGAGTCGAGCCCAAATCGTGGTCGCTACCAGCCCAATGCCGAATTTTTCAACACGCCGGCTGGTTCTCCGGAGTTTCTTCGTACGTTCGTCTCGGGTAGCGAAGCCCTCGCTTGACGCGTATGGGACAATTGTCTCATTTACGACCAACGGTGGGGTGAGAGGGGTGCTTCCATCCTCAAGTAGGAGAGAACGTATGATGAGAAAGCCCTACAGGTATCTCCTCTGGCTTGTGCTGCTTTACCCGATATTAGGCTTGGACATGACGGGCGCTAAGGCAGACAGTAGCCTCCCCCAGACAGCCAGCCGACCGAACATTATATTTTTGTTTACGGACGACCAGGACCCCCGGTCGCTGGCGCCGGGCATCATGCCGAACGTACAAAACCTTCTCGTGAGCAAAGGTAAGATCTTCCCCAACACGGTTTTCACCCAACCCCTGTGCTGCCCGTCTAGGGCGAGCATGCTAAGGGGGCAGTACCCTCACAACACCGGCATCCTCGACAATGAGGGCGACGACGGGGGCGAGGGGACGTTTAGGCGCCTTGGTCGTGACCGCAGCACCTACGCCATTTGGTTGCGGGCAGCGGGGTACAAGACCGGCTACTTCGGCAAGTATATGAATGGTTACGAAGATGAGACCTACGTCCCGCCGGGATGGTCACGTTGGGTGGCGGCCGACCACGCGCCGTACACAATGCGCATCAGCGACAACGGCAAGCTTGTGCGGCTCGGGGACCGCTACGAGACCTTCGACCTCGCCATGAAGGACTACTCGCTCAATTTCCTCAAGAACAATGTGGGGAGCCAGCGACCGTTTTTTATGGCGGTCTCGTTCTCTTCACCGCATACCGAGTTCGAGACGGCCAAGTACGAGCAGAGGTACGCAGGTCGGTTCTCCGGATCGAGGTGGTCTCGGACGCCGAACTTCAACGAGCAGAACCGCTCCGATAAACCCCTGTGGGTGCGTAATCTCCCCGCGGTCACCCAGGATGAGGCGAAGGAGATAGATCAGAAGTACAGGGCGCGGCTTCGCAGCCTCCTTACAGTGGACGGTACGGTGGGCAAATATGTCAGTGCCCTTGCGGGAGCAGGAGAACTCTCCAACACCTATATCTTCTACTTCACCGACAACGGCTGGCACATGGGCAACCACGCCCTCCTGATGGGCAAGAACACGCCGTATACCGAAGATGTGAAGTTCCCTCTCATCATACGGGGGCCGCACGTAGCGCCGAACACGAAGGATGGCAGGCTCGTCTCCAACACCGACCTCGCCCCGACCTTCGCCGAGATAGCCAATGCTTCTCCAACCTCCTCGGTCGACGGGCGGTCCATCCTCCCGCTGATGCGGGGGCAGGAAGAGCCGTGGAGGGACGCGCTGCTGGTCGAGGGCAAGAGCCCTTACCCGTTGTCCCAGAGCTGGCCCGCCTACAAAGCGGTGAGAACCAGAAGCTACGCGTACCACTTCTACCCCGAGACAGGGGAGGAAGAACTCTACGATCTCAAGGTGGACCCCTACCAGGTGAAGAGTGTCCACGATAACCCAGCATACGCCGAGGTGAAGGCCACTTTGCAGTCGAGGCTGGCAGCTCTCAAGAACTGCACGGGTGCGACGTGCAAAGCCGCTGAGGATGGAGAGCAGTCCCTCTCTACTCAATGGTAAGGGTGGACGATCTCCCTGACCCTCCCGCCCTTGTAGGCGGAGATCCTGTCCATCACCATTACCTGCCCGGACCTCGGAGCCGGCGCTAAGACCAGCTAGGTCCTCGAAGACCTCCCTTATCGTACCTGGTCCACCAGATAAAGTGCTATCAAGATATATCGTGATATACTGCTGAGTCAGAGCTGGCCGCTAGGACGAAGGAGGCGAGATGTACGGTCGGGGCATGATGTGGTACCCGGGTGGGAGACGGACGATGGTGCCATACCGGAGGCCCTTTCCCCCGAGGTTCATGATGGTGTTGGTGATAGGAGGGTTGTTCCTGCTCTTTGTGGCCGGTCCCGGCTTCCATTTCCTCCCCTTTCTTTTTCTCCTCTGGGTCGTTCCCTTCCTGGTGGTGCCGGCATTCGTGGCCGTCGCGAGGGGTTTGACGGGGCTTGCGGAGGCCCGTACGCAGGAGAGGACGGGCAGGGTGACGGAACAGGAGAGCAAGGAGCGTGAGCTGTTGGGGGCGCTCGCGCGGCGGGGGGAGCTCTCGCCCGCGCTGGCGGCGCTGGAGACCTCGCTCACCGTCGCCGAGGCGGACAGGATGCTCTCGGATCTGGCGGAGAGCGGTCACGTAGAGGTAAGGGCGCACGACGGAAGGTTGGGGTACGCCCTCTGGGAGCAGGACCGGCGTCAGTTGACGGAAGAGGCTTAGTGCCACGAGATAGCGTCTTCGAAAGGAGATCTAGAAAATGTTTGGTCCAAAGGCGATGAGAGGGTTCTTCGGGGGTAGGCACGGGCCGGGGTTCGGCCACGGTCCGCGGCGGGGGCGGATGTTCGAGAAAGGGGATCTGAAGTACGTGATCCTCGACCTGCTAAAGGACGAGCCTTCCCACGGCTACGAGGTCATAAGGAAGCTGGAGGAGAGGTCCCGCGGGTTCTACTCCCCGAGTCCCGGCTCCGTCTACCCCACTCTGCAACTGCTCGAAGACATGGGGTACGTCAGTGCCACCCAACGTGACGGCAAGAAAGTCTACGCCATCACGGACGAAGGGCGGAGGTTCCTGGATGAGAACCAGCGCTCCATCAAGGATATCTGGGGCAAGTTCGGAGGAGGCTGGGACCCCGAGGTCGCGGCCGAGATGCATGAGATCAGGCACGACCTTATGGATCTCGGCAAGCTCTTCGGTCAGAAGATGCGCGAGGGAAACGTAGACCGTGACAAACTGGCCCGCGTGAGAGCTGTAATCTCAACCGCCGCAAGGGAGATAGAAGACATCCTGCGAGAGCGTGAAGATCCAGGAACGACCAGCGTATAGAGTAGCATTTCAGCACTTCAGCAAAAACAAAGAGCTGACTGGCTGAAATGCTGACTAGCTGATAGCGTTTGCAAAGAGGTTGAATACCTCTTTGCAAACTTAGAGCGGGGAAAGGGGAACGTCGCATGGCACAGCGGACGAGAGGGGAAGCCGCTGGGTACTGGCGCGAGGACGACCCCCCTTTCTAGGGATGGCCGGAGAGCTGTTCAGACCGATCTTCGTCCCTGACGGGTTCAGGGAGGCCGTCTCCGGAAGAGCCTGGCTGCGTGCCATGCTCGAGGCTGAGGGCGCCCTTGCGCTGGCGCAGGCGCGGGCTGGTCTGATCTCCAGCCAGGCAGCGGAGACCATTGTCTCCTGCTGCGATGCGGACCGCTTCGATCCTGAGGAGATAGGAAATAAAGGACGCGCCCAGGGTAATCCCGTCCCACCGCTCGTCCGGGCCCTCACCCAGGCGGTCTCACGGGTCTCCGGAGACGCCGCCGGCCACGTCCACAAGGGGGCCACGAGCCAGGACATCATGGACACGGCCGCGATGCTCGTCTCCCGTCACGCTCTTGGCTTGATCCTCACCGAAGTAGAAGGGATCGCGGCGGCCTGCGAGCGTCTTGCAGATACCCATAGAGATACCATGATGTCTGGCCGCACGCTGCTCCAGCAGGCACTCCCGACGACCTTCGGCTTGAAGGCCGCCGGCTGGCTCGTCTCGGTGCTCGAGGCCAGGGACAGGCTCTTTGCCGTGCGCGAGTCGGGGCTTGCCGTGCAGCTGGGTGGGGCGGCTGGGACGCTGGCCTCACTCGGTCCTGCGGGCGCGCGAGTGCTCGGTGAGTTCGCGCGGGAGTTGCGCCTCATGGAACCCGCAGTCCCGTGGCACACAGACCGGGTCAGGATCTCGGATATGGGGAGCGCACTCTCGCTCGTCGCCGGTGTGCTGGGTAAGATCTCGCAGGACGTCATCCTGATGGCCCAGACGGAGGTGGGGGAGGTCTCCGAACCCGTGGGAGAGGGAAGGGGAGGCTCTTCGACGCTGCCTCACAAGCGAAACCCCATACTCTCCGTAACCGCCGTCGCGGGCACCCGCCGGGTGTTGGACCTCGCGCATACGCTGCAAGCGGCTATGGTAGGCGAGCACGAGCGGGCGGCAGGCGCTTGGCACTCCGAGTGGGAGGCCCTCTCGGACGCCCTCGCCCTTACGGGCGGAGCTGCCGCCGCGGTCAGGGAGGTAACCGAGGGGTTGGAAGTCTATCCAGAGAAGATGCTGGAGAACCTGAACGCCACCGGAGGCCTGCTACTCGCCGAGAACCTAACCACGGTCGCGGCGGAGCATCTCGGGCGCTTGGCGGCCCACGACCTCGTCGAAGAAGCTTCGCATCGGGCTCTCGAAGGCGGAAAGCCTCTGCGCGAAGAATTGTTGTGCGAACCCAGGCTCGGCGAGGTTCTCTCCGAGGAGGAGATAGACGCGGCGCTGGATTCGGCAAACTACCTCGGGTCTGCGGGGGAGTTCGTGGACCGGGCTCTGAAACTCTATCGCGAGGAGGAGATCTAATGACCTCGGAACCTGTAGTCGGGCTGAACCACGTTCTCGAAGGCCCAGAAGACGCGCCGGTCCTCGCCCTGTCCAACTCTCTGGGCTCTACCCTCGAGATGTGGGATGATCAGGCATCCGTTCTACGCGAACGTCTCCGCCTCTTGCGCTACGACCAACGTGGGCATGGGGGCTCGCCCGCTCCGTCCGGCCCCTACAAGATAGAAGACCTCGGGTTCGACTTGCTGGCACTACTGGACCGGTTGGAGATCGAACACGCTTCATTTTGCGGCCTCTCCCTCGGCGGGCTCGTCGGCATGTGGCTCGCTAGCGAAGCCCCCGGGCGCGTCGAGAATCTGGTGCTGTGCTGCACCGCTCCCCGATTCGACCCCGACTATTACGATGCTCGTGCCCGCAAGGTCAGGGCCGAGGGCGTCGGCTCGATCGCCGATGCTGTGCTCGAGCGCTGGTTTACGCCCGAGTTCCGCGCCGCCCGTCCCGAGACCGTCGAGTGGGCAGAAAGCATGCTGCGTAGCACCCCCGCCGAGGGCTACGCGGGTTGCTGCGAGGTCCTCAGGGACGCCGACCTGCGGAGTAAGCTCGGGGAGATCCAGGCTCCCACGCTAGTGGTTGCGGGCGCAGAAGATCCTGCGGCGACCGTAGCCCAGGCGGAGGAGATCTGTGACTCGATCCCCGACGCGCGCCTCGTCATCATAGAAAGCGCGGCGCACCTGGCGAACGTCGAGCAGCCCGAAGCCGTAACGCGGGAGATCCTGAACCACCTGGAGCCGGTCACCGGGGGGGGAAGATGACACTGGAAGACTCTGCCTACGATCGCGGCATGCGCATCCGTCGCGAGGTCCTTGGCGACGAGTACGTCGACGCTGCCATCGAACGCACGACGGAGTTCACCGCAGACTTCCAGGACTTCATAACCAGGTACGCATGGGGTGAGATCTGGGCCCGCCCCGGCCTGGACCGCAGGACGCGAAGCTGCATCACCCTCACCGCCCTTGTTGCGCTGGGCCGCCTCGACGAGCTGGAGATGCATGTGCGCGCCGCCGTCCGCAACGGCCTGACAGAAGAAGAGATAGGAGAGGTCTTCCTCCAGAGCGCCGTCTACTGCGGGGTACCCGCAGCCAACTCCGCTTTCGTCGTGGCCCGACGCGTCCTCTCCGAACGTGGGAAGGAGGAGTAGACCTGGAAGGTATCGAATCCGTCGTGCTAGAACGCCGCAGCCGCGAAGATCTGGAGACGACGGTCAGGGCCGGCGAGATCGACTACGTCACGAGTTCGCGGGCTGCAGCGACGAACATCACCGAGAACTACGTCGGGGCGGCGCTGGGTTGATAATGGATAGCGTGTCGAGAGGGATGATCAGCGGTAAGACGGGGTTGCTGGCCCTGATCGGGCACCCCGTCGGCCACAGCCTGAGCCCGGCGATGCACAACGCGGCCTTCGCCGCGGACGGCCTCGACTTCGTCTACGTATGCCTGGATGTAGACCCCGCCGAACTGCCGGCGGCGGTGAGGGGCCTCGAGGCTCTAAAGCTCCGGGGCTTCAACGTTACGATGCCGCACAAGCGGACGATGATCCCGCTCGTAGATGAGCTCGACGAGGAAGCTCGCATCTCCGGCGCCGTCAACACCGTGGTCATCGAAGACTCTAGATTGCGCGGTTTCAACACGGACGGGAGCGGGATGGTAATGGCCTGCCAGGAGGTCGGCATAGAACTTTCAGGTAAGAGCGTCCTACTCCTGGGCGCCGGTGGTGCCGCCGCCGCCATCGCGGTCGCCTTCGGCAACGCCGGGATCGGTGAACTCCACATCGCCAACCGGACGGTCGAGCGCGCCGTACACCTCAGGGACAAGCTGCACAGCACGGGTATAAAGAGACTCGCGGTTCATCCCCTCGGCGCGCTCGAGGAGACGGTCCCCGATGCGGATATCGTCATCAATGCCACTCCTCTAGGGATGAAGCAGGACGATCCCATGCCAGTACCATCCCGTTACGTCCAGAAGAGCAGGGTGTTCTGCGACGCAGTCTACCGTCCAGGTACACAGACACCGCTCGTCCGGCTGGCCCGCGAGCGGGGCGTGATCGCCGTTGCCGGCGCCAGGATGTTGCTCTTCCAGGGCGTACTGGCGCAGCAGCTCTGGACCGGCCGCGAACCGAACGTAAAGGCTATGGACGAGGCCATCTCCTGAAGGGCGGTTCGCGAACCGCCCTTTTAGGTTCGCGAACCTCCCCTACATTAAAATGGGCAGACGACCACTCCCAACGCTCCTAATGCGTACCACGCGCCGAAGGCCATGCTCAGGACGCCGAGCACGGGGGCGACGCGCTCGAAATTGCGCGCTATGGGACCACCGGCTATGACGAGGCCGAAGGCGGTAGAGAGGAGCGCCATAGAGACGGCCGTCCCGACGGCGAAAAGGAGCAGTGCCCCTGTCGCCTGAACCTTGTCCGAGATGGTAGAGAGAAGCAGCAGTGTGAGCCCGCCAGAGCCGCCGATGCCGTGTACAAGCCCGACGCCGTAAGACGACAGCGGAGTACGCCGCGGGACATGGTGGGTGTGACCGTGGGACTCGTCGCGGGCGTGGGAGTGGACGTGGCGGTGGGCTTCGCCACTGTCGTGGGTGTGGACGTGGGCGTGGTAGAAGCCCTGGCGCCAGCGGACGAGGAGCCTCACTGCCAGAAGCACTATGATGCACCCTATGGCGACCTCGGCGACCTTGCTGACGACCTCGGGTAGGTACTGGTTTAGGAGGACGAGGGGCAGGCCGACGAGCACGAGCGTAGTCCCGTGCCCGAGGCCCCAGAGGAAGCCCACAAGGCCAGCCTTCCTTACCCGGTCCCGCTCATCCTCGGAGGCGATGAGGGTCGTGACGGCGGCGAGGTGATCAGGGTCGCTCGCGTGTCGCAGACCGAGCAGCAGGCTGACGAGCAGGATGATCCCGACTCCTACCTGTCCGTGCAGGAATCCTTCGAGCCAGCCGTCTATCGCGCCCACGTGCTCTCCCTAGCCTCCGTCTTCCTCCGCGCCCCTCACCAGATTGCGGTCATGTTCCCAGGCGAAATCGATGTCTGCCCCAATCGCTCGAAGGCCGCGTGGCCGGACCAGAGTACAAGGACGAGACCCTCAGCGCAACGCCGGCTGAGAACATGGCCATGGAGAGGACCGCAAGCGGCCATGCCAGCTCCTGTCAAATCTCCGAGCATGCCTTCGGAGCGAAGGTCAGAAGCGACTACAGCAGGTCAGCATTTCAGCAAAAAACAAGAAGCTGACCGGCTGAAATGCTGACCTGCTGACCAGCGCGGGTTTGGAAGGGGGACCTTCCAAACCCGCTGTATGAGTTAACATGCCCCGTCGGAGCGAGGCGGATAGAAGAATCGAAAGAGAGGGCTGTGGAGAAGGAGCGTCCAGAGATCAGGGAACGCTACCCCCACTTCCTGACTGTACCGACGCGCTGGATGGACAACGACGTCTACGGGCACGTCAATAACGTCGTCTATTACTCGTACTTCGACACCGTCGTGAATGAGTATTTGATCCACTCAGGCGTGCTGGACATCGAGAGGAGCCCTGTTATCGGGTTGGTCGTCGAGACGCGTTGCCGGTTCTTCGAGTCGCTGACCTTCCCCGACACCGTCCACGCGGGGCTCCGGGTGGCGCGCCTGGGACGCAGCAGTGTGCGGTACGAGATCGGGCTGTTCAGAAACGATGACGAGACCGCCGCTGCCCAGGGACACTTCGTTCACGTCTACGTCGAGCGCGAGTCTCGCAAGGCGACCGCACTACCGCCCGAGATGCGAGCGGCGCTCGAAAAGATACTCGTCGGCGAGTAGTCGCTAGCTCGATTCGTATGAGGAAGCCAGCGAGGCGACGCGGCCCGAGATCAAGGCCCCCATCTCCTCGAGCAGGGCTTCGTCTTCCTGCGTGAAGGCTCCTACGGTGTCCGAGTCGATATCGAACTCGCCGACGATCCTGCCCGCGTCCTTTATAAGGACGACCAGCTCGGAGCGGGTATGGATCGAGCACGCCAGATAGTTCTCGATCTCGCGTACGTCTTCCACGATCTGGTTGCGCTCCTCGGAGACGGCCGTACCGCAGACGCCCTCCCCGATCCCGATGCGCGAGTGATCCGCCGGCGCCGTGCGGGGACCAAGCACAAGGGTGTCTCCCGCCAGCAGATAAATACCGCTCCAGTCCCACGAAGGATGCGCCTCGTGCACCCTCCGCACGACCTCGTTCAGTACCTCCTCGTCCGGCGCGCCAGAGGCCACCAGAGCCTCCACCTCGGATCTCAAGTCCTCGCGAAGCCCCGTCTTCTCACTCATCGATAGTATCCTTCCGAATCAGAGGAACATCTCCCACCAATGATAACCCCGTCCCGAAAAGAAATCCTGAGACCTGAAACCCTGAAGGGACGGTTCGCGAACCGCCCTATCCTGAGAAGAACCCCGACGTGTCCCACACCAGGATGACGCCGTCGGTCGTAGGGTCTTGCGTCACGCTGATCAGCTTCCAGCTCTGGCGCGCTCCATCGTTGATCGCCTCCTGCAGCGCAGCCTCCGAAGAGCCAGCCTCACCGGCGTCCAGCGAAGCGTACTGCGCATAGTAGCGCTCTGCCTCAGGGCGGTCCGCGGCCTCCCTCTGTCCCTCGGTCATGTCCTTCCTCCTCTCTTTCGGTTGCCCAGGGTGGGCTATTCCTCACAAGCATGATGCCACCCATCGAGACCAGGCGCACCCTTGCAAGGATTTCAGCCGGTCAGCCTGTTTTTGGCTGAAACCTGATGCCCGATGTCTGTAGGGGCGGGTTTCAAACCCGCCCCTACTTAGGGACGCTGATACGGCGCTCAGGTCCGCAATTCTGTGCACGTTGCATAAAGACCGGCGGCTTGCCATCTTCTAATATAGACGCCCGAGCCTCGAGCATTCGGGCTGCCGTACAACATTTCGGAAACGAGGGGCTGTCGATGGGTTCGACCCGGGCGAGGTTCGTAGCACTGGGATGCGTCTTCTTGATGCTGCCAGGACTCGTGTCGTGCGGCGGTGGAGGGAGTTCGAACAATAGCGGGTCCGGCGGTAGAGAGCAGGGAGTGACGCTGACCATACTCGCCGCTTCGTCTTTGATCGACGCGTTCGGGGAACTCGGGAAGACCTTCGAGGAGCAGAACGAGGGCGTGACGGTGAAGCAGAGCTTCGAGTCGAGCTCGACCCTGCTCACCCAGATCCAGCAGGGCGCTCCTGCCGATGTTTTCGCTTCGGCCGCGACGGAGGAGATGAACACGGCCGTCAAGGACGGCCTCGTGAAGGGTGATCCGAAGGTCTTCGTCAAGAACCGCGAGATCATCATGATCCCCAAAGACAACCTCGCTGACATAAACGAGTTTCGAGACGTGGCCAACCCCGGCGTGAAGTTGGCGCTGGCGCAGAAAGACGTGCCTGCGGCCGACTACGCTCTGGAGATACTGGACAAAGCCGACGCCCGGTACGGGGATGACTTCGAGAAGGAGGTCCTATCCAACGTCGTCTCCAGGGAGGCCGATGTGCGGGCCTCCGTCAACCGGGTCGTCGTCGGGGACGCCGACGCCACCTTCGGCTACGCAAGCGACTACACCCCCGACATAAGGGACAAGGTGAAAATTGTCCCGATCCCACCCGACCTCAACATCATCGCGACCTACCCCATAGCCGCCCTGAAGGATGCCAAGGACCCCGAGCTGGCGAAGAGATGGGTCGAACTGGTGACGAGCAAAGAGGGGCAGCGCGTGCTCGAGAAGTGGAATTTCGAGCCCACGGCATGAAGAAGCGTAGCAAAGAAGCCCCCTCTCCGAAGACTTTTCGCTGGAGCGACACGCTCGCTTCCGGCCTGGCCGTGGCTGCCCTCGCTCTGGTCGCGGGCTTCATAAGCCTGCCCATCCTGAGCCTCGTCCTGTGGACCATAAGCGAGGACTCCTGGCGGGCCATGTCCTCTCCCGTGGCGGTGGACGCCCTGCTCCTGAGCATGAGGACCACCGCGATCTCGATGTTCATCATCGTCCTGGTCGGGACGCCGGCAGCCTACGTGCTGGCCAGGGCGGACTTCCGCGGGAAGCGGCTCGTGGACGCCCTGGTGGACATACCGGCCGTGCTGCCACCGTCGGCGGCAGGCATCGCGCTGCTGCTCACCTTCGGGCGATTCGGGCTGGTGGGGAGATACTTCGACGCCTTCGGGGTGACGATCAGCTTCACCACCGCGGCGGTCGTGATCGCCGAGATCTTCGTGTCCGCCCACTTCTACGTGCGCCAGGCCTCCATCGGCTTCGCCGGGGTGAGGCGCGACGTGGAGGAGTCCGCGATGGTGGACGGGGCGGGAAGGTTCTCCGTCTTCACCAGGGTCACCGTGCCGCTGGCGTTCCCTGCCCTCGTCGCCGGTGCGGTCACGGCCTGGGCACGGGCTTTAGGCGAGTTCGGGGCCACGATCATCTTCGCCGGCAGCTTCAGGGGCATCACCCAGACCATCCCGCTGGCGATCTTCGCCGAGTTCCAGGGCGACATAGATGCGGCGGTAGCGCTCTCCGTGCTCGTGCTCGGCTTCGCTTTCGTCGTGATCCTGGCCGTCAAGTACCTGACCAGGAAGGCGACCGAGTACGAAGACTAGTCCAGATTCTCGTCGACCAAGATCATCATATCGGTCGCCTTCACGAGGGCCGTTACCCGCTGGCCCACCTCAAGGCCGAGCTCATCTGCGCTCTCCGTGGTGATCAGGGCGACAACGTGGTCGTCGCCGACCTGGAGGGAGACCTTCGTGGCGGCCTCGCCCTTCACGATCTCCACGACCGTACCGGGTAGCCGGTTACGGGTGCTCAACTTCACCTAGTCGCTCCTTTCATAGCAGCTTGCAAAGAGGTTTTGAACCTCTTTGCAAGCTCTCAGCAAGTCAGCATTTCAGCAAAAAACAAGAAGCTGACATGCTGACTTGCTGAAGTGCTGAAATGCGCGGGTCAAGGGAGGGTCAACCCTCCCTTGACCCGCTAGCCAGCAGGCCGAGCTGCAGCGCGAGCCTTGCCCGGTGGTCTTTCAAGTCTAGCCCCGTCAGATCCTGCACGCGCTCCAGGCGGTAAGGGAGGCTGTTGCGATGCAGGTAGAGACGGTCCGCGGCCTCGCTCGCGTTGGCATTGGCGGCGAAGAAGACCCGCAGGGTGCGGACGAGGTCGCTGCTGTGCTCGCGGTCGTAGGCTTCGAGGCGCCCGATCAGATCCCGAAAAGGCCTTAATTCCGCCGAGCGCGCCAACCCCTCGAACATCGGTTCCAGATCCAAGAACGCCCTCCATCTGGACGGTCGGAAGCTTATCCAATCCGCAAAGATTCTATTACCCGCCGAAGATGCCGTGGGCAAAGTGCACAAGAAAACCTGCCGTGCTAGACTGCCCGCACTCTCGAATAGAAAGGGGAAAGGGAGCAAAATCTCTGACTAACAAGGGAATAACGCGGCGCATGCAAATACGTTGATGGCGGCCTGGGGAAAGCCGGTAGAACGTGAATTATGGGCGAGTCGCAAAGGCGCTGAGTCCATTTCAGGGAAAGGAGAGAGGGTTGCGTAGGATCCAGATGACGGTGGACGGGAACGCCCACGTGGCCGAGGTAGAACCGAGGTTGCTGTTGCTCCATCACCTCAGGGAGAACCTCGGGATCGGGGGCGTGCACACGGGGTGCAACACGACCAGTTGCGGGGCCTGCACCGTCCACATCGACGGTGAGTCGGTCAAGTCGTGCACGGTCCTCGCGGTGCAGGCCGACGGGCACGAGATCACCACCATAAGGGGCATCATGGAGAACGGTCTGTGGCATCCGATGCAGCAGGCTTTCCACGAGGCGCACGGGCTGCAGTGCGGCTACTGCACGCCGGGTATGATCATGGCATCCATCAGCCTACTGAATGAGAATCCTGACGCCACGGAGCAGGAGATAAGGGAAGGCCTGGAAGGGAACCTGTGCCGCTGCACGGGATACGAGAACATCGTGAAGGCCGTCCAGCTCGTCCAGCAGCACGAGGATGAGATGGCCCAGCACGCGGCGTCCTAGAGGAGGAACACAAGTGACCCAAGCACCGGAGAAATTCGTCGGAGGCGGCGTACCGCGCAAAGAAGACCGTGCCCTCGTAACCGGGAGGGCCAACTGGACGGACAACATCAAGCTGCCGGGGATGCTGCACGCGGTGTTCATGCGCAGCCCCTACGCGCACGCGAAGATCACGTCAATCGACGTCTCGGCCGCCAGGGAGCAGCCCGGCGTCGTCGCGGTCTTTACGGGCGAAGACCTCCTCGACGAGTACGA
>Ga0126313_10000997_pt1 | contig 14402 bp, 12 predicted proteins | sample Plot105A_FD_89954 | JGI IMG/M metagenome (GOLD analysis project Ga0126313, IMG submission 89954) | Serpentine soil microbial communities from UC McLaughlin Reserve, CA, USA - Plot105A | ecosystem: Environmental > Terrestrial > Soil > Grasslands | place: USA: UC McLaughlin Reserve, Lake County...
ACTGACAGTGGGTAAGATCCGGGGCGGAACCCGCTACAACGCCGTCGCCCAAAGGACGACGCTGGAGGGTACGATCCGCACCTTCTCGCCCGACACCAAAGAGAGGGTGAAAGAACGCTTCCACGCGATCGTGCGCGGCGTCGCCGAGTCGATGGGGGCCGCAACCCGCATCAAGTACCTGGATGGCTACCCGGCGACCGTGAACACCCCGGAATGGGCCGAGCGCGTCCGCAAGACGGCGCAGGACCTTCTAGGCCCCGAGGCAACGCCCGAGATAGATCCCTCCCTGGGAGGAGAGGACTTCGGTAGGTTCCTGCTCGAGTACCCCGGTGCTTACTTCCGGCTCGGGACCGCCTCCCCGAACGGCTCGGAGAAGAGCCGTCTTCACGACTCGCGCTTCGATATCGACGAGGCGGCGCTAAAACCGGGGACGGAGATCCTCGCCCAAATTGCCGTCGATGCTCTCTACCAGCTCGAAGAAACGGTAAACAGGCGACATATGGAGAAAGGAACCTACTCGTGACGGAGCGACTCTACGACGACGTCGTCGACTGGTGGCCGGTCATCTCACCGCCTACAGAGTACGCCGAGGAGGCTGGTCTGTACGTGGAGATGATCCGGGCCCCGGCGCAACGTCCGGTCCGCGAGGTGCTGGAGCTCGGTAGCGGAGGCGGCAACAACGCCTCGCACATGAAGCGCGACTTCCGTATGACCCTCGTCGAGCCCGCGGACGGGATGCGAGAGCTTAGCCGCAGGCTAAACCCCGAGTGCGAACATCTACCAGGCGACATGCGCCACGTGCGCCTGGGGCGCACCTTCGACGCCGTTTTCGTCCACGACGCCGTCATGTACATGACCACCGAAGACGACCTGCGCGCCGCCCTCGAAACCGTCGCCGTCCACCTTGCACCCGGCGGCGTGGCGCTCGTCGCGCTGGACGCGACCGGTGAGTCGTTTTCCGTGGCCACCGACCACGGCGGCGGTGAGGACGAAACGGGAAGGCAGGCGCGCTACCTGGAGTGGACGCTACCTCCCGAGCCTGGCGGGACTACCTACACCGTGCACTACGCGTTCATGCTGCGCGAGACCGACGGAAACGTGCGCGTCGTCCACGACCTCCACCGCGAGGGGTTGTTCCCGCGCGCTACGTGGTTGCGATTGTTCCGGGAGGTCGGGCTCGATGCCGAGCTCGCGCCCCGGACCATCGAAGGCGTGGACTACGACTCGTTCGTGGCGGTGCGTGCCAAGACGTAGGTCGGTAAGAGGCCCAACGGCGGTTCGCGGAAGAATAGACCCTTTTCGAAGGGCTTTACCCGGTTTGCTGTTCTTCGGGTGTGCCGTCGAGCCTGGTCGAGACCAGCAGACCTAGGATTAGGGCCAGCGCCGTCAGCAAGAAGGTGCCGGAGTACGGGATGTACCGAAGGGAGCAGAGAGGATTGATCGTCCCGCAGGAAACGCCGCGCCGGAAGCGTCGCGCCGGGAGGCGAGTAATGCTCCGAGCACCGCTGGCTCCGCCCTCAACGCGTGCGCGCCCGACGCCGCTGAGCGCCTCCCCAACAAGCAGGTCGGGTTCGGTCGCCACGGTGGCCAGGTCGTGGTTCCCAACTGGCTAATTCGGGCGCTCGGCCTGGCCCTCGACGGCTTCGGCTAGCGCGGGGAAGAGCTCTGAGAGGCGAGGGTACAGTTCCTTGAAGACATCGTTGTAAATTCGGTCGTAGAAGGCCAACCTCTCCTCGTCCGGCTCGTAGCTGGCTCCCTCTCCGGACATGGTAGCGGCCACTTCCCGGAGTTCGCCGGGGTCATCCGTGGCGGCCGCCGCCATCATCGCGGCCCCGAGGCAGGTGGTCTCTGACTCCTTGCACGCCTTCACCGGCCTTCCGGTGATGTCGGAGATCATCTGGCAGAACAGTGGGCTCCGCGACCCTCCACCCATGGCGAAGAACGTTTCGACGGGCTGTACGAGCCCCTTCTCCATGGCCTCGGTCTCCACGCGCTGCTCGAAGGCGAGCCCTTCGAGGACAGCCCGGTAGACGTGGCCCTTGTTGTGCGTGCCCCGTAACCCGAACAGGACGCCCCTGGCCTGCGAGTCCCAGTAAGGGGTGGACGCCGCGTTCAGGTAAGGCAACAGGAGCAGCCCTTCCGCGCCTGGAGGGATCTGGCCAGCCGCCGCCTCGAGAACTTGCTCGGCGCTCAAGTCCAGGCCCAGGTCCGAGGGTTTGATGCCGCCGATGTTATCCACAAACCAGTCGATGGTGTAGGTCCCGCCGCGCAGAAGGGTCTCTGGTACGTAGGTCTTCGGGATCGGGCCCGAGAGGGTGCGGAACTCGCGGCCCCAGGCGTAATCGTCGCTGTAGGTGCCAGAGACGAGCGCCGTACCCAGGTTCAGATACGCCCGCCCGGCTTCAGTCACGTTCGCCCCGAGGCCGGCAGCCTGCCCGTCACCGGCTCCGCCGACGACCGGCAATCCCGGCGGAAGCCCTGTCTCACGTGCCACGTCGTCACCCAGCTCGCCAACGACCGAGCCGGGAGGGGACAACTCGGCGAGCTGTCCCCTCTCCAGGCCGACCTCCCCGAGTATCTCGTCCGACCAGTCGAAGGTCCGCATGTCCAACAGACCTAGAGGGTCGGCGCACGCCCAGCTCGTGCGCCACTCACCCGTCAACCGGTGGACGAGGAACGCGTGCACGTCCAGCACCCTGGATGTCCGAGCCAGCATCTCGGGCTCGTTTGCGCGCAGCCAGAACAGCTTGTAGAGGGCCGGGGTCATGCTCGGGGGCTTGCCCGTTATCTCGTGGAACCTATCTGACCCGTATTGATCTACCTCCCTGTAAGACCTGGCGTCCAGCCAGAGAATCGCCTGCCTCAAGGGGCGGCCCTCTTCGTCCGTGCAGACGAAGCTCTCCCGCTGGTGCGTTAAGCCCACGGCCCTGATGCGAGCCGTATCCACCCTCGCTGCGGCCTCCTTGAGGGCCGTTTTTACGGACCTCCACCATTCCTCGGCGTCCTGCTCGTACCAGCCGGGGCGGGGCGCCTCCAGCGGGAAGGCCGCCCTTCCCTCCGCCACGGAGTTGCCCCTCTCATCCCAGACGACGGCCTTCGTCGCCGTGGTCGAGCAGTCGATCCCGATGACGTATCGCTCAGCAGCCATACTTACCAGAACCCAGCTTCATCCTCGCACCAACCTTCCCAGGGTCACGCATTCAGACTACACCCAACACCTCGGTTGTTCCCCAGCGCAGCACTATAGCATCCCGACGTTCCGCGCCGCCCGGCGGAGTTCGCACACGCCTGGCGTCGCTTGCTAGACTTGTCTTGCGGTAGTGACGGTTGGGAACATTGATGGGGGAGGTGGCTTTCTTTGAGGGCAGCGATGTTCTACGAGCCCGGCGACGTCAGGATGGAAGAGGTGCCCGTACCGGAGCCGGGGCCGGGTGAGGTGCTGGTGCGAATAGGGGCGGCCCTGACCTGCGGCACGGATGTCAAGACGTACAAGCGCGGCCACCCGACCCTGATCACGGAGATCCCATCCCCGTTCGGCCACGAGTTTGGGGGGACCATCGAGACCTTCGGTGAGGGGGTCGAGGGTTGGCGGCCGGGCACGCGGGTGGTGGCGGCGAACTCCGCGCCGTGCAACCGTTGCTACTACTGCAAGGTCGGGGATCAGTCCATGTGCGAGAACCTCGCCTTCCTCAACGGTGCCTTCGCCGAGTACATCGTGGTGCCGTCCAGGATAGTGGGGCAAAACCTCTACGAGATCCCGGATGGCGTCGAGTACAGCCGGGCGGCGCTGCTGGAACCCCTCGCCTGCGCCGTGCACGGGATGGTGCGCACCCCCGTCGCGATGGGTGACACAGTGGCGGTTATCGGGGCTGGTCAGATCGGCCTGATGTTCGTCCGCCTGGCCACGGAACGCGGAGCACGGGTGGTCTGCGTCGACAAGAGCAGCGACAGGCTCGCCGTCGCCAGAGAGTTGGGCGCCGAGGAGACGGTAGAGGCCGCCGAAGGAGTAGACACCACCGCGGCCGTACGCGGCTGGACGCCCGAAGGTCGGGGCGCAGACCGCGTGATAGAGGCCGTCGGTTTGCCCGAGCTGTGGGAGCAGGCGCTGCAGATGGTCCGCAAGGGGGGAGACGTTACCCTCTTCGGAGGGGCGCCTTCAGGGACCAACTTCGAGGTGGACACGGTGTTGCTGCACTACTCCCAGATCACCATCAGGGGCATCTTCCACCATACCCCCTACACGGTGCAGGTCGCCTTCGACCTGTTGAAGACCGGGATGGTGGACCCCGAGCCTTTCATCTCAGGCGTCAGGCCGCTTGAAGACCTCGTAGAGGCCCTGGAACAACACGGCCGGCAGGAGGGGATAAAGTACGAAATTCACCCCCCGAACGGGGAGTCCGCATGAACCATCGCGAGCTGCGGGAGGAGGTGTCCCGCGTCGCAAAGCAGTTGATCGAATCCGGCCTCGTGACGGGGACCTCGGGCAACGTCAGCGCCCGCACCCCCGAGGGCGACGTTCTAGTGACCCCGAGTGGCATCGACTACGAGGAGCTAGAGCCCGGGGACGTCGTGCTCGTCGACTTGGAAGGCGAGATTCTGGAGGGTTCGTTGGGGCCTTCCACCGAGACCCCGATGCACACGGGGATCTACCGCGTCCGTCCCGAGGTGGGAGCCGTTGTCCACACCCACTCCGTCTTCGCCACCACGCTGGCCTGCCTGGGATGGACTTTACCCCCAGTCCACTACATGCTCACCACCCTCTCCGAGGACGGCCGGATCCCCATCGCTCCCTACGCCACCTACGGCACCGAAGAGCTCGCTAACAACGCCGCCGAGGCCCTGGGGGAGGGTCACAACGCGTGCTTGCTACAAAACCACGGCACCATCACCGTCGGGGACAGCCCCCAGAAGGCGTTCTCCCGGACCGTGGTGCTCGAGGAGATGGCCGAGATCTACTACCGCACGAGGGTCGTCGGGGAGCCCGTGCTCCTCACCCCGGAGCAGGTCGAAGAGGTGGCGGCTAAGATCTCCGGCTACGGGCAGACGAAGCCTGCTCCGACGGCTGACGAAGGGTAGTGTCGTATCAAGTAGGCGACAAGCAATTTTCCCAGGAGATAGAGGAGCATTACGGGCGCATAGATATCCTCGTAAACAACGCGGGGTCCATGGTCGAGAGGGCTACCCTGTCCGAGATGACCGAGAACGTTCGAGATCGCGTAATGGACGTGAACCTGAGGAGCGTCTACCTATGCTCGCAGGCCGTGCTACCCATCATGAAGCAGCAGGGCGGCGGAAGGATCATAAACATGACCTCAGCCTCCGCCAGGGACGAGGGCAGCCCCAGCTCCTTAGCCTATTCGACGGCCAAGGGAGGGGTCAGCACCCTGACACGGGCCATAGCCAAAGGCCTCGTGGCCGATGGCATAAGGGTCAACGGGGTCGCCCAAGGCGACATCGACACCCCGTTCCACGACGAATTCACCACTGACGAAAAGAGGGCAGGGGCCGTACGGAGCATTCCGCTCGGCAGGGGGGTGCCCCCAAAGAGGTCGTCGACGCGGTCCTCTTCCTGGCGTCATCGCAGGCCGACTCCGTCGTGGGCGAGATCATCGAAGTGAACGGCGGGATGCTCATGAATTAGGTCAGCACTTCAGCATTTCAGCCAGTCAGCGTTTCAGCTTGATCCCGGGGCCCGATGCCAGGTGCGTTTGTGCTGGTTCGGGTTCGATGGCAAGGACCTCATCCTACATCATTGCCACGCAAGCGGGAATCCAGCGGTAGAGGGAGCGGACCGTGCGACGGCGACCTCCGTCATGACGTCGGTATCCACGCATCATCGGCCTGGCAAGAAATCCCGACTACAGCGGGTTGCATCGATACTGACCTGCACCCGCAGGTCGAGGTTACTCCGGCAAGTCAGGCAAACCTCTCATCTAGTTCGCACACGACGCGCATCATGCAATGCGGCTCATGTTCACTGAAACCCGCTGTAACTGAAATGCTGAAGTGCTTTAGTAGTCGCCCTGTGTCTGAACGGCGGCCAGGGCGTGGACAGTCTCACGCGTGGCGGGGTAGAGGTCTTTGTAGAGTTCGTACAGTTCGTCGTAGATTTCGCGGTTGTCAGGGTTGGGTTCGATGGTTTCGGCTATGGAGGTCCAGTCGGTGCATGATTCTAGTATGCCGCTTCCCATGCCGGCCAGGAGGGCGTTGCCGTAGGCGGCACCGATGGTCTGCTTGGGCAGCTCTTGCGGCTCGTCGATAACGTCGGAGACGATCCGGGGCCAGAGCCCGCCCTTCGTGCCGCCGCCCACGGCGACGAGCCGCCTGGCCTCGCCGCCCGCCTCGTGCACGGCCTCAAGGAGATGCCTGATGCCGAAGGCGGTTGCCTCGAGCATGGCCCGGTAGAGGTGGCCCCTGGAGTGGCGGAGGGTAAGGCCGCAGATCACGCCTCGCGCGTTGGGATCGCTTATGGGGTTACGCTCCCCGGCGAAGTAAGGCAGCACAATGAGTCCCTCCGAGCCGGGCGGCACCCTGGAGGCCTCCTGCGTAAGCTCCGCGAAAGATCGGCCGTCCGACAGCTTCTTGACCCACTCCGTAAGCGCCCCCGACGTGGCCATGCCGCCAGCCAGGACGTCGGTGTCGGAGAGGGGCCCGGCGGTGCTCCAGAGGTTCGGCGACGGAAGCGGCTTGCCGACTATCTCCATGGTGAGCGCCGTCGTGCCGTACATGACCATCAGATCGCCTGGCTCGCGCACGCCGATGCTCGCGGCCTCCGACCAGGCATCCACGGTTCCAGTCGCCACGGGGATACCGGCGGGGAGCCCCGTAGTCTCGGCGGCCTCCTGCGTGATCTCACCCGCTATCTCCGCCGGCCAGCGCAGGTCTGGGAGCTCCAGACCCGGGGCAACCTCCTCGGACCACTCCGCAATCCAACGACGATTCTTATGGTCGTAGAGCGGCTCGCACATTCCGGCCGCCGGGTGGTCGAGGACGTACGCGCCGGTCAGCCTGAAGGCGACAAAGGTGTGGGCCATAAACAAGTATCTGGTCTCCTCCCAGACCTCAGGCTCGTTGCGCCGGAGCCAGGCGATCTTGGGTCCCACCGACTGCGAGGTCAGGGGGTTGCCGCAACGGTCCACGATCTTCTCCTCCGTGTAAGCCTCGGTGAGCTCGTCCACCTCTCTTGCGGCGCGGGTGTCTACACCGTACAGGATCGCGGGCCGCAACGGCTGACCATTCTTCCCGGCGGCTAGAAAGCAGGGTCCGATACCGCTTACACCCACCGCGGCGACCGTACCTTCGGCCTCTTCCAGAAGTTCCGAGCAGACCGCCTTGAAGTCCTTCCACCAGATCTCTTCGGCGTCGTGTTCGACCCAGCCGGGACAGGGCATCGACACGTCGTGTGGCCGTTCGGTCATCGCTACGACCTCACCGTCGGGCCTGCAGAGAACGCCCTTCGAGCTCATGGTTCCCAGATCTATGCCCAGTAGCAACTTCTCACTCATGGTGTTACCCCGATTCCTTGTGGTGGCTCCGGCCACCGTTACCACGTTGAGGCGACAATAGGGCGTGAGACAAACCCGAGCCGGCCACCTCGCGTGGGTGGGACACGAGCGAGGCGTGACCAGAAGGAAAGAGGACCGTCTTCCCCGATCCGCTTAGCCTTGAAACGTTGGGCTTCCGGGTGCACCGTCCGGTCACGCCTCGCTAATCAAGAACGTGGACGGCAACGAGCGCCAGGCCCCGTCACACCAGGCTCCATGTACCAGCACCACGTTCGCCATCTCTCCTTTGTTGCCGGCAGCCGGCCAAAAAAATAGCACAGCGCCGGCAACAACGCGCCGACCCAGACTCTGAAACCTTTCCCGGTTCGCAGTCCGAGTCTACGCGCCTGCGGGGGGCGAGGTGCGGGTGCTGGCACCGAACAAATTGCCTGTGTTGTGCCATATTACGCGCTTGCGCCCATCGCGTTGCGGGCGCAGTGTAGGGTAGAGTTCGTGCCGGAGGGGTTCAGTGTTGAGGACGATAGAGGTCGAGAGGTCACAGGTCGAGCGGCGCCAGTCGGCGGTCGCAGAGATCCGGGAGCATCTCACTAAACTCTACCGGGGTTTCGTGGGTTGGGCTGCGCTATACGGGGAAATCTATGACCCCGACGAACTGGAGCGCAGAGAGCGGGTCGACCTCCTACTCGACGAGTTCTCCAAGCAGTACCTACCCCGTTCCATGTGGCTCATGGAAGGGAACCGCAAGAAGATCAAGCCTTCCAGAGCAAGGCGGAAGAACTCTGCTCAGAGTTCTCAGCCGAGATCGAAGAGCGGGGCTACCACCCCGTAAGGTGCAGCATGGAAAAACGCGTGAGCAAGAAGCTGAGACCACTAAAGACGGAGGCCGAGTCAGGCCTCGAAGCCGAACTTGGAGAGTCCTGCCGCCCGGCCCGGCGCGGGCGATTGTCAGCACGTCAGCATTTCAGCTAGTAGGCACGTCAAGCTTCGTATTAGGTAGTTAGCCGGTTAACTATCTCAAGATGGCGTCTTGCAAGGCGGGTTCGTGGTTGGTGGCGGACGCTACGGACGTTGTTGCTGACCGGCTGAAGTGCTGAGGTGCTGAAGTGCTATCCGGAGGGTTTCTTTGGCGCAGCCCCAGGAGAGGGTGATGCCAGATCCGCCGTGGCCGTAGTTGTGGATGAGGGGAACGCCGTTCGGGCCTTCTTGCCGTTCGAGGCGTACGGCTGCGCGGCCAGGCCTGAGTCCTGTTTTGTGTTCGAGTACTTCGACGTCCTCCAGTTGCGGCTCCAATCGCGTGCAGCGGCTTAGGATGCCTTCCGCGGTTTCGGGGTCGGGCTCGAGGTCCCATTCTCCCTCGTCGGCGGTTCCGCCGAGGATGCAGTCGTGAGAGCGGGGGACTATGTAGGTGACCCCTTGTGGGTTCTCTTCGTCGAGGACGAAACGCTCCAGGCCGGGGTTGCGGACGCGGACTATCTGGCCCCTAATCGGCTGCATGGAAGCGTCGTTTACGAGATCTCGGGCCCCCAGCCCGCCGCAGTTGACGACCACCTGGGCCTCACCGGCCACCTCGTCGAGCGAGGAGAGGGTACGCCGTTGCACGCTTCCCCCGGAGGCGGCGAAGCGGTTCATCAGGTATGGCAGGTACACCGGCATCTCGACCACGGGTGCGGTGAAGGCGTGGCCGTCCCGGTAGCCCGGTGGTAGCTCGTCTTCGCGGCAGCGACGGACTTTAGGCACCGCGTCAGCCCACCAGGGCTCGGGGGCCGGCTCGTGCCAGATCTCCACGCCCTCGCGCATGAGGATGCCGGTCTCTGGGATTTCAGAGAGCTCCTCGAATACCTCGTACGTCGTGCGTCCCCAGAGGAGCACGCGGTCCTCTGGGTAAGCCTTGTACGGGTACCAGATCGCCGCCGCCACGCTGGAGGTCGTGGTCTCCGGCAACTCGGCAGCCACGATGTTGGCGTCTAGGCCCGCCTCCCGCAGGGAGATCGCAGTCGTCAGCCCAATCACACCGCATCCCACAACCATCACGTCCGAACCCATCAGAACCTCCTCCTCATCCGACACACTATATGCCCTGGCTTGGTCTTCCGCGACCCCAGAGGGGCAAACGTGTAGGATGTAAGGGGTGTCGGGAAGACGGCCCAGATGGGCCAGTATCGTTCGGAGGGCAGATGGCGGATAGTGGTACGAGCAAGGCGGGTTTTGTCGCGACCGAGGTGCTGGCGCGGGCCGGGGTCAGGCGCCTGTACACCGTGCCCGGGGAGAGCTTTCTCGAGATCTTGGACGCGGCCGAGTGGCATCCGGACCTGGCCCTGATCTCGACCCGCCACGAGTCAGGCGCTTCTTTTATGGCGGAGGCGGACGCCAAGCTGACCGGAATGCCCGCCGTGGCGATGGCGACGCGGGGCGTGGGCGCGTCCAACCTCTCGATCGGGGTCCACACCGCGATGCAGGACTCGTCGCCGATGCTCGTCTTGCTAGGACAGGTGGAGACCGACTTTCTCGGCAGGGAGGCCTTCCAGGAGGTCGACCTTCCCGCGTTCTACGCCCCGATCACGAAGTGGTCCGCAACGGTAAACCGCGCCGACCGACTCGCCGAGTTCGTCGCGAGGGGCCTGAGGATCGCAACCTCGGGCCGACCGGGTCCCGTAATGCTGGCCCTGCCGGCCGACGTGTTAGACGAAGAGGTCGGCGCAGACCCCAAAGCCAGAGTCCAGACCTCGCCCGTTGCTGGCCCTGAGCCGGAGCAGGTCCGAGTAGTCGTCCGCAGGCTCGCCGCCGCGCGCCGTCCCGTCGTCATAGCCGGCGGCGGGGCACGTCGCGCACGGGAGGCTTTGATCTCCTTTGCGGAGGCGTGGGGAGCGGGCGTCTACGCTTCGTTTCGCAGGCAGGACGTCTTCCCCAACGAGCATCCGAACTACCTGGGACACCTCACGCTAGGCACGCCGCCTGAGACTTTGAAGGCTTTGCAGGAGGCGGACTTCGTCATGGTCGTCGGCTGCCGGTTGAGCGAGGTGACGACCCAGAGCTACTCGCTCCCGCGCGAAAACCAGGCCGTGACCCAGGTAGACGCAGACCCCGACGAGGTGGGGGCGACGGTCCCGGTCGAGATCGGCATGGTCTCCGACGCCCAGGCCACCCTGACCGCGTTTACCGCGCAGGCCCCTTCTGGGACGCCGTCGCGGGATTGGACCGAAGCCCACGGAGTCTACCTCGACTCCAGCACCATACCCCCGGCCCGCTCGCCGGAGGGAATCGATCCCTCGCAGGTGGTCGACGCCATGTTGGAGACCCTGCCCGGGGACGCTCTGCTTACCAACGATGCCGGGAATTTTTCGGTTTTCATCCACCGCTACTGGCGTTACAACCACCCCGACACGCAACTGGCCTCGACGAACGGCGCGATGGGCTACGGCGTCCCCGCCGCGGTGGCGGCGAAGCTCGCGGCACCCGACAGGACCGTCGTGGCGTGCTGCGGCGACGGCGGCTTCCTGATGACGGGCCAGGAGATGGAGACGGCGGTCAGGTACGGCGCTCCCATAACCGTAATCGTGTTCCGCAACGGGCTGCAGGGCACCATAGCCATGCACCAGAAACGGGACCTCGGCCGCACCGCCGGCATCGAGATAGGGGAGGTCGACCTTGCCGGTTACGCCAGGAGCCTCGGTGCCGAAGGCTACACCGTGCGCGATCCCGACGAACTCATGCCCGCCCTCCAGGCCGCATCAACCTCCGACGCCGTGAGCCTGCTCGACGTGGTTACGGACCCCGACATAATAAGTCCTACGGCCAGGCTCTCGGAGCTCGCCGCAGAGACCACCTGACGAGGCTACTCTGCGTCTCGACCCTCACTTTCTTTGTCCGGGTGGGCCATGATGGAGGCTTCGACCGAGCCCGAGTTGGCCGCGACCTGCCGGATCATGGCCTTTATCAGCCGTCGCTGCCGATCTCCCCTGGCCTCCCCGTAGAGCCTGCGTAAGCGCGATTCTTCCTCGTCGAGCCTCTCGGAGAGCGAGGAGAGCCCCTCGATGGAAGCGGCCTCCAACTCATCCTCGAACTCCTCGTCGTCCGAGGCCATCGACCACTCCAGCGAGAGCCTCGCTGGAACACCACCTCGCCGCCCGCCCGGACGTGGCAACAAATCCTCCGGCTCCACCCCGAGGGCCACGGCAAGCTTGCGCACCGTGCCGAAGTGTGGACGCGAGATCCTGCCGTTCTCGATACCGGAAACGGTCGTCGGGCTTATCCCGGCCTCCTCGGCGAGCCGCACCTGCGTCCACATCCGCGACTCCCTCGACACGATCAGATTTCCTCTTTCAATGCTCTTGTCCACGTAATTCCTCTTCCTCCGAGATCGAACCCACCTTACCATATCGTGAAGAAAAACTGTAGAAAAACACGAAAAACTGTTCCAAAACTGTTTACAAACTGTCCTGAAAGGGTATAATGGCTATGCAGTCGGGAGAGATGGCTCCTGTGGAGGGGCCGGAGAGAGCAAGGAGGTAGAAAAGATGGCTTTGAGTCCTTTCCGCGGTTTCTACGACATGCAGAGTGAGATGAACAGGATGTTCGACGAAGTGTTCGGGGACGCCGCCCGCAGGAGCGGGAGACAGCAGGGGGAGGCGCCGACCAGGTGGGCCCCGGCGCTGGATGCGTTGCAGGAGGACGGCGACATCGTCGTCAGGGCCGAGTTGCCGGGTGTGAAGCCTGACGACGTGGACATCACGTTGCACAACGGGGTTCTCACCATCTCCGGGGAGCGCAGGGCCGAGCAGCAGCGCGAGGGTTCCGGCTACTACGTGAGGGAGCGGCGCTACGGCTCTTTCCGCAGGAGCATGACGTTGCCGCAGGGCGTGGACGAGAGCAGCATCAGCGCCCGCTTCGATGGCGGCGTGCTGGAGGTCAGGGTCTCCGGCGCGGCGGCCGTGCAGGAGCCGAGGCGCATCCAGATCGAGGCCAGCGACGAGGACTCGAGCAACGGGACCTCAGAGGGCTGACGGACCTCCACGATCCGTCGTGACGAACCGGGGCTTGGTGGCCCCGGTTTTCCTTTGCCCGACGGTTACACTGGTGGCATATGGAGGACGTAGAGCGTCGGGTCGAGGAAGAGCGCGCCAGGGTCGGGGCCGAGTACCGACAGGTTCTCAAAACCTCGGTGGCGTTCGAGCGTAGGATCAGGGACCGCTGGCGGGAGAAGTGTCAAGAGAAGAACCGGCGCATCGCCGAGTTGGAGGAACGCGTCGGCGAGCTAGAGCGACGCGTCGGGGAGAAGGAAGGCTTCTGAGGGCGGTTTTACTGTAGGGACGGTTCGCGAACCGCCAGAACCGCGGCAGCGATCTACTAGTCGTCCAGGTGCGAAGAGATCAGGTCGGCGTAGATCTTCTGGGCTCTGGGCTTGAGGTGGTAGCCGTCCCTGTAGAAGTATTCGGGGTGGTTTACGCTCGCCGAGTGCCAGTCGACCATCACGGCGTTCGGGTATCTCTCGACGCCTTCGGAGATCACCTCGTTGTTCGGCTCCTCCCAGGAGCGGGGGACCCTGAGGTTGACGAAGACGACCTTGTCGACGCCGGAGAGTATGCGCATGATCTGGTTGAACTCCTGTTTGGTGAAGGTGCCGTTGTTGCCGAGGTGGACGACCACGAGGCTCCCCAATTGCCCCGATGCGCGGCGGGACTTGAGGATGCCGACCGCGTCGTAGACCTGCAACCCAACCTCGGCGTCGACGACCGAGAGCCCCTTTACGTCCTTCTGCAGGCTCGGTACGGCGCCCAGCATCACCGAGTCGCCGATGGCGCTGACGGAGCCGGTGTACGAGGAAGCACCGGCGCGCCCATCCTTCGAGGAGTTGGAAGCCTTCGCTACTTTCGACCCGGAGTTCTTATCCCGCGTCTTCTGCTCCGCTGTCTGTTTAGCACCCGTACCCCTCTCGGCCGCGTCTTGGGCGGTAGGGTCGCCCCCGGTGTTCTTCTGTGGTGCCTGCTGGGAAGACGGTTCGTCTTTGCCGGGGCTTTCTACGGTCGATGACTCGTGCTGGGGTTGTTGTGCGGTGTGGACAGCCTTCATGCTGGCGAGGTATTCGGGCTTCTCGGGTGCTTTGGCGTGGGCCACGGCCACGCCGAGCAGCGCCAGCGAGGCCAGGATGGGCAAGACGGCGCCGGCCCACTGGAGGCTGAGCCGCCAGCGTTGTGGTCCCCGCGCCTCGCGCAGCATGTTCCAGGCGCGTCCGAGGGCGCCGCGGCGTATGGGCGTCTCGACGAAGCGGTAGGAGAGGTCTGCCAAAACGATCGTCACGGTAAGGCGCAGGGCGAGCAGGGGTAGTCCGCCGAAGGGCACGTCGAGTTCCGGGCGGGTCACCATGAAGACCGGCCAGTGCCAGAGGTAGATGCCGTATGAGCGTACCCCGAGCCAGCGCAGCGGGGCCGATCCCAGAAGGCGCGAGCCGATGTGCGAGTAGGGGTGGACGACTGCTAGGATCGCCACCACGGTCGTTAGCGCGACCAGCGCGAACCCTCCACGATAGAGGAAGGGCTGGAACTCCCCGAGGTGGAGAAAGAGCCAGACCAGACCGCCCAGAGCAGCGAGGCCTAGGACGTCGAGGAGGACCGGGGTCGTCCATCCCCAGCGACGCCTGAACCTTCCCCCGTCGGAGCGCTTAAGGCGGCGATGACCGGCCTCGGCCGGGCGGTATTTGTCTGCCGGTGACCACAAGAAGGCGAGGGCGACGCCGCAGAGCAGGCCCGTCGCGCGGGTGTCGGTGCCGTAGTAGATCCTGGACGGGTCCACGCCGGGCGCGTACAGGAGCGCCATGGCCACGGCCGAGGCCGCAGCGCCGGCCAGCCCGACGCTAAGCGTGCGCCGCCAGCGCAGCCGCGTCGCCCCGATCGTGAGCCCGAA
>Ga0126313_10000998_pt1 | contig 14398 bp, 14 predicted proteins | sample Plot105A_FD_89954 | JGI IMG/M metagenome (GOLD analysis project Ga0126313, IMG submission 89954) | Serpentine soil microbial communities from UC McLaughlin Reserve, CA, USA - Plot105A | ecosystem: Environmental > Terrestrial > Soil > Grasslands | place: USA: UC McLaughlin Reserve, Lake County...
AGTAGCTACGAACGTAGCGTACTCCCCCCGGAAGCGCAGCGTATCCCCCAAATTAACTAGTTATGAGAAAGCGAGCATTGGCCGTGCTCGCCGAGAACAAGCGCTACGCCGGAGGGAAGAAGGGGCGGAACTACCTCCTACGTGGTCTCGTTTGGTGTGCGCGCTGTGGGACAACCTACGGGGGCGCCTGCTCGTCCCCGCCTCGTACCGACAAGCGCTACGCTTACTACAAGTGCTATAAACGCCAGGCTGCCTACGATAAGCGAGCGAGAGAGCGGTCCAGCCCGCACGTAAGCGCAGAGTGGCTTGAGGGGCTGGTGTGGGCTGACGTGCGGGGCTTCCTTGAAAATCCCGGAGAGGTGCTAGATCGGGTGCGCGAGCAACTCGGAAGCGACGACGGCGCGAAGGAGCTTGAGGTGCGGCGGGAGGAGCTTGGTCGGAGGCTCGCCACTAAACAGGCCGAGAAGGACCGCTACGTACGAGCCTACGCTCAGGGGGCACATCTCCGAGGACGAGCTAGCGGTATATGTAGCTGACCTCAAGAATCAGGTCGATAACCTCAAGATGCTAATCGCCTCGGTCAAGTCTGACCTCGCCCAGCGAGAGGAGCACCGGATGGCGGCCGAGAGCACTGAGACATGGCTTATGACGCTTCGTAAACGCGCGGCGGAGATCGAGGAGGACACCGACGAGGCGTTTGAAAAGCGACACCAACTCGTAAAGCTCCTCGCTGAGAGAATCGTTGTGGGCCACGACGAAGATGGCAACACCCAAGTGCGGATAACCTACCGCTTTGGCTCTCCTGAGGGTGAACCTAGGGGGAGCGTGTTTGTTAATGGTGTACAGGACACCGTAGAGCACGAACCCGACAAGCATGCCCAAGGTGCCCGGGAGCGAGATCCACTCGAGGGCCGAGCTTCCTGCCAAGAAGACCACCGCCCCCAGGATACGGGCCGTGATCGCGGCGAGGGCGATGTAGAAGCCCGCCAGTCCCAGGAGCCCGTAGCTCCCTTTCTGCAAGGTATGGAGGCCTACCAGCCCGGTGGCCGTGAGCAGCAGCGCAACGACGAACAACACGATGTCTTCGCGACCGGGTATCGCTTGCAGGTAGCCAACCACGGCACCAAGGCCCAAGACAACCCAGGTCACTCCGCCCAGCATGGCCGCCAGCCCGCCCCACCGTACAAGGTTCGAAGACACCATGAACGTCCTCCCCGCTCGATGCTCCCTTTACGAACGAATGATGACCTCTAACGAAGCCCGGCGCATCCAGGCGAGCCCGTTCGTTTTACATAAGGATGACGTGCGCGGGTTCGTCTATGAGGTAGAGACCGGCCGGTCGCGAGAGGTCAGGCAACCTCCGCCCGGCCCGCGCGGTGTGCGAGCGGAGTTCGGAGTGGGGCTGGTCCTTCCTGCGCTGGCGTTACAGAAGTTGCGTTTCGGGGAATGATGCAACTCAGGCAACCCACAAGGAGGATTCGTGAGCACTACGACGCTGATCATAATCATCGTGGTGGTCGTCATCGTGATCGCATTGCTGGCGATCTACTTCGCCATGCGCCGGAGGCGCGCGCAACGCAGCGAACAGCAGCGAGAGCGGACGCGGGAGGAGTTCGGGTCCGAGTACGAGCGCACGGCCGAGGAACGGGGCTCCGAGGAGGACGCCGAGCGGGAGCTCAGGGAACGGCGCGGGCGGGTCGAGCGCCGGGTGGAGCCGCTCTCCGAGGAGAGTCGCCAGCGCTACGGGGAGCAGTGGGAAGAGGTCGAGCGGGTCTTCGTGGACAACCCCGAGCGCTCCATCGAGATGGCCGACCGGACCGTCTCGGACATCCTCGAAGAGCGCAACTACGTCGCCGACCGCGCCCAGAGCGACGAGGAGACCGAGCGAGACCTCGCCGTCACGCACCCGGAGGTCGCCGACGACTACCGGGAGGCCCGCCGCATCCGCGCCGTCATCGTCTCCCGTAGCGGCCGGGCTTCGGAAGGAGAATCCTCCGGCGAGGGTGAGGAGACCACGGAGGAGATGCGCCAGGCCATCCGCAAGTACCGCGTGGTCTACGAGCGGATCGTACAGGAGTAGGTAACTGGGCGCCCCGGCCCGCACGTCGCCCACCTGGCCGGCGTGTAGAATTGAGTCGTATTCCGGGGAACGCTTTTCGGGGGTGGTGCGTTATGGCGGAGAATCTGGTCACCAGGATCCTCGAGGATCACATCGTCAGCGGATCGCTCGAGCCCGGCGAGGAGGTGGGCTTGAGGATAGACCAGACGCTGCTGCAGGACGCGACCGGGACGATGGCCTGCCTCCAGTTCGAGCGGATGGGCGTGGAGAGGGTGCAGGTAGAGTTCGCCGTCCAGTACGTGGACCACAACGTTATCCAGCTGGACTTCAAGAACCCCGACGACCATCGCTTCCTGCAGGCGTTCGCCGCCAGGTACGGCCTCCACTACTCGCGGCCCGGGAACGGCATTTGCCACTACTTGCACGTCGAGCGGTTCGCCCGTCCCGGCGCGACCCTCGTCGGGGCCGACTCCCACACTACCTCCTCGGGCGCCCTGGGATCCATAGCGATCGGGGCCGGCGGGTTGGACGTGGCGCTCATCATGGCCGGGCAGCCCTTCCAGACCCCGGCGCCGAAGGTCGTCGGCGTAGAGCTCACCGGTGATTTCCAGGACTGGGTCACGCCGAAGGATGTGATCCTGGAGCTGCTCAGGAGGCGCGGGGTGCGGGGCGGCCTCGGTCGCATCTTCGAGTTCTACGGCCCCGGGGTTGCGAACATAGACGTGACGGGCCGCACCACGATCTGCAACATGATCGCCGAGCTCGGCGCGACCGCCGGCATCTTCCCCTCCGACGAGCGTACGAAAGAATGGCTCGAAGCCCAGCAGCGCCCGGACGACTTCGTCGAGCTCTCCGCGGACGACGGCGCCGAGTACGACGAGCGCGAGCACATCGAGCTGGACAAATTGGAACCCCTCATCGCCCAGCCTCATTCACCGGGCAACGTCGTCCCGGTGGGCGAGGTCGCCGGTACGAAAGCGGCGCAGGTCTGTATCGGGAGCTCGGTCAACTCGGGTTTCGACGACCTCGCTGTCGCGGCGGCGGTGTTGAGGGGGGAGACAGTGTACCCGGGGCTCGTCATGACCGTGACGCCGGGGAGCAGGCAGATCCTCGACTCCATCGCGCAGACGGGCGTGTACTCGGATCTCGTGCGGGCCGGGGCGCGGATGCTCGAGCCGGTGTGCGGCCCGTGCGTCGGGATGGGGCAGGCGCCGCCTTCGGACTCCGTGAGCGTGAGGACGTTCAACCGGAACTTCCCGGGCCGCTCCGGCACGATGACCGACCAGGTCTACCTGACGAGCCCGACCACCGCCGTGGCGACGGCGCTCAGAGGGGTCATCACGGACCCGCGCGAGCTCGGCGAGTACCCGGACCTTCCCAAAGCCCCGGCTAACCCCGAGGTGGACGACAGGCAGATCCTCGCGCCGGTCCCCGAGGAGGAGGCCTCGGGGATCGAGATCGTGCGCGGCCCGAACATCAAGCCGCCGCCCGAGGCCCCGGAGCTGCCGGGCTCGCTCGAGTGCACCGTGACCATCGTCGTCGGGGACGACATCTCGACCGGGGACCTGGCGCCGGATGGGGTCGAGGTCATGTCGTTCCGCTCGAACGTGCCGGAGATCGCCAGGTTCACCTTCAGGCGCTTCGACCCTGAGTACCACAAGAAGGCCCAGGAGATGGCGCCGGGCCTCATAGTGGGCGGGCACAACTACGGCCAGGGCTCGAGCCGGGAGCACGCCGCCCTGGCCCCGCTGCACCTCGGCATCCGCGCGGTGATCGCCAAGAGCTTCGCTCGCATCCACCGGCGTAACCTGATCTCCCAGGGCATCCTCCCGCTCCGCTTCAAGGACGAGTCGGACTACGACTCCTTCGAACAGGGCCAGAAGTGGGAGCTTCCGAACCTGAGAGAGCGCCTGGAGCGCGGCGACGAGGAGATCCCGGCGCGCACAGACGGTACCGAGGTCACGCTGCTCGCCGAGTACTCGCAGCGCGAGCGTGACATCCTGCTCGCGGGCGGCATCCTCAGGCAGCTGCGCGAGAAGGAAGAGGACAAACAGCCCGAGGCTCCCCACCGGGTCTCGGGAGAAGCCGAACGGTAAGAGTGTTCAGCCGTCGGGATCGATGGGCGCCGGTTCTTTGACGGTCGAGGCAGGCACGGAAACACATGAGCGGGCGGTCGAGCAGGTCCTCCGGGCCGAGCGCGAATGGCTCCTGGCCCACCTGCGGCTCGATGCTCGGGCACTCGACCGCCTGATGGCGCCGGAATACGCCCGGATCGACGACAAAGGAAGGATCACAAGCAAAGAGCAGGTCCTCGCCTCCCTCCGGTCCGGAGAGCGCGGTTGGGATGAGGCGCACAGCGACGAGCATGATGTCCGCGTCTACGGAAACACCGCCGTCGTGGTGGGACGCTGGCGGGCCAGAGGGGTGAACGCCGGCGAACCTTTCGATTACGCGGCGCGCTACGTCTCCGTGTGGGTCAAGAGCGACGGAAGGTGGCGGATGGTCAGCGACCAGTCGACCCCGATAACGTGAACTAGCCTTTTTCCTGGGGACGCAGCGCAGAGAGGAGCAAAATCGCGACGCCCACGACTATGGCCGCGTCGGCGGCGTTGAAGATGTACCAGAAGGAGAAGTGGACGTAGTCCGTCACCTCACCGGTGGTCAGGCGGTCCAGGAGGTTGCCCGCCGCGCCGCCAAGGATCAGGCCGCACCCGAGCGACGTTAGCCTCGAGGACGACCCCGAGAAGAGCATCCAGAGCACGACCCCGATCGCCACGGCGCTCCCCAGGAGCAGCACGACCCGGCTGCCGCCGAGGATGCCGAAGGCACCACCGTCATTCCTAATGTACGTGAGGCTGAGGAAGCCCGGTATCAGGGGGATGCTCTCCCCGAGCCGCATCGAGCTCTCCACGAGGGCCTTCAACCCCCGGTCCACGACGAAGACGAAAACGGCGATCGCGAGGGCCCAGAGTATGCCCCACCGACGGCTCACCGCGCCCTCCGACCGGAGACGGCTGCAGGCGGGACGTGGCCGAAGACGGCGTCGTTTTCAGGATTTCCTCTCATCGGCGCGTTGATCCTAGCACACGCCCTTCGCGTTCCCCGACCCGGTCTTCAGGCGGCGAGCAGGAGCGTCGCCGCGCCCTGGACGTGCGGGGTAAAGCCCGAGAAGGGCCCCGGCGCGTCGAAGCGTTCGAGGGACTCGACGTAGAAACCCGCCGCCTCGATGGATGTTACGGTGTCGCGGTTGGGGTGGCACCCGGCGCCGAGGCGGCGCCAGAGGGGTTCGATGCGGTCCTGCCATCGGGCGATCGAGCCCTCGCCGCGCACGTGCTCTATAAAGAGCAGCCGCCCGCCGGGGCACAGGACGCGTCGGATCTCCCGCAGGGCCGCCCCCTGATCCGGGACCGTGCACAGCACCAGCGTCGAGACGACCGTGTCGAAGCTGTCGTCCTCGAAAGGCAGCGCCTCCGCCCCGGCGTCGGAGACCTCGACGGCGATGCGGGCGTTCTCCAGCTTTGGCCACAGCTTAGCCCGCATAAAAGGGTCCGGCTCGGCGATCGTGACGCGCTCGACACCCCGGTAGTGGGGGAGGTTCGCCCCGGTGCCGCCACCGATCTCCAGCACCTCCCCCCAGGCCCCGGAGAGCAGCGCCTCCCGCCGTTCTCCCAGCCAGCTCCGCTCCGCCCCCCGGCCCATGCGGTCGTAGAGCGCGGCGAACAGCCGGTGTCCTTTTCTCGCCACGGTTCCTCCCGCTCTGGCCGGGTCAATAAGGTACACGCTCCGTGTGCGTGGCCTCTGTTCGGGAGTTTGGCACGTCTGCATTATCTTCGCCAATCCGGCGGCTCATCCTCCGGGCCTACCCGTTTTCCGTCCCCGGGCCGATGCCGATGGTCCGGCTGCGGCGTAAGGTATTCACGTAGGCTGAACGACAGAGAGGAGTTATAGTGCAGACGGACCAAGAGAACTACGGGGTGATCGGGGAGGGCGGCCCGGTGGCAATGGGCGCCCAGGAGGAGAGGACCTGGTCGGTGCTGGCGCACCTGACCATGTTCCTCAACCTCTTCACCGGCTTTCTGGGGCCGGTGGTGGCCCTCATCATCTGGCTGGTCTACCGCGACCGCTCGCGCAAGGTAGCCTTCCACGCGCTCCAGTCGATGTGGTACCAGGTGGCGTGGCTGGTAATCCTGGCCGTCGGCTGGGCGTTTACGGGTCTCCTGACCCTGATCCTGATCGGCTTCCTCCTCATACCGGTGATGGCCCTCGTCTCCGTCGTGCCCTTCGTGCACGCCGCCTACGTGGCCTACAGGGTGAGCAAGGACGACGATTACCGCTACCCCTTCATCGCCGACCTGATCGAGGCTCGCTAGCCCGTATCCGGCGAGACGCGGAGGCCCCGGCCGAACTGGCCGGGGTCTCCGTCTGTGGGGCGGAAACGACCCGCAACTTTGTGGTCCCGAATCCGTAGAAGCGCTGAGAATAGAGTGAATCCTTCGAGGAGGTGTTCGTCGTATGCTGAGTTATCCGCTGGAGTTGAGCTTCAAGATCGCGACCATCGGCACCCGGGTGCGGGCCGTGGACGCGGCCGACAGGCAGGTCGCTTACGTCAGGAAGAAGAAATTCAGGCTCAAAGAAGACGTGATGGTCTACAGGGACGAGGATCAGAGTGACCTCCTCTTCCGCATGAAGGCCGACAGGATGGTGGACTTCGGCGCCAGCTACGCCGTAAGCACGCCGGACGGGCGGCCCTTGGGCGCCGTCAGGCAGCAGGGGATGCGATCCCTATGGAGGAGCTCCTACGGCGTCGAGGACGATCACGGCGAGGTGATCGGTCTCATCCACGAGGAGAATCCCTGGGTAAAGGTGCTGGACAGCCTGGCGGAGGCCATCCCGTTTGCAGACGCCCTGGGCGGCCTCTTCTTCAACCCGGCCTACCTGGTGGACCTTCGCGGCCGGACCGTCCTGCGCATGAGCAAGGAACGCTCAGTCTTCGAGAGCAGGTTCCGGGTCGAGAAGCTCGACGACTTCTCCGAGGAGGATGAAGCCCTCCTCCTCGCCAGCCTCATCATGACGCTCTTGCTAGAACGCGACCGCGGCTAGCTGCCAAATGGCTCGGCGAGACAAGGAGACCCCGGCCTGGAAGAGCCGGGGTCTCATGTCGTTCCGAGGATCGGGCGGTGTCCGAAACGCGTAGGTCCAGAGTCCCGGTCGATTTCGTTCCAGAGCCCGATGCGCCCGGGTCCGCCCCGCGCGTAGAGTGCTGGCGAGAGTTACGGAAGGAGTAGATCTTGTTCAGCATGAAGTGGAGAGACACTGCGAAGCGGAGGGGCACTGTGGACGGGCGGATCATCGAGGCCGCGGGCGTCCACAAGATCTACGACACCGGCGAGGTGAGGGTCCACGCCCTCAGGGGTGTGGACCTCGGCATCGAACAGGGCGAGATGGTGGCAATCATGGGGCCTTCAGGGTGCGGCAAGACGACGCTACTCAACTGCCTCTCGGGCCTCGACGACATGGACGCGGGCGAGGTGTACATCGCCGGGGAGCCCTTGAGCGGGATGTCCGACAGGAGGCGCACCAGCTTCCGGGCGGAGAAGATGGGCTTCATCTTCCAGTCTTACAACCTGATCCCAGTCCTCTCGGCGGCGGAGAACGTCGAGCTGCCGCTGCTCGTCTCCGGAGATAAGCCGAAGGTGGCCCGGAAACGTGCGCTCGAGGCTCTGGAGATGGTGGGCCTGGGCGAGAAAGCCCGCCAGAGGCCCGCGGAGCTCTCCGGGGGCCAGCAACAGCGGGTGACGGTGGCGCGCTCGCTGGTCAACCGTCCGGCCATCGTGTGGGCCGACGAGCCCACTGGCGCCCTGGACTCGGAGACCTCCAGAGAGATCATGGACCTCCTCGTCCGCCTCAACGAGGAGCAACACCAGACCTTCGTCCTCGTCACCCACGACCCCGCGGTCGCCGCCCGTGCCCACCGCACGATCCACATGCGCGACGGGCTAATCTCGAGCGACACGCCGAACGGCTCTAACGGACCGGACGCAGAGGAGGGCTAGGCTATGGAGACGCTCTTCGGCATACCGACACAACAGCTCATGTGGGTGCTCCTGGCCGTCTTCGGCGCGGGGGCCCTGATCCTCGGTCTCTCAGCCCTCCGCAACCGGGTCGCCTTCAAGATGGCGGTGAGGAACATCCCCCGCCGCAAGAGCCAGTCGGTCCTCATAGTGCTGGGCTTGATGCTGGCGACCATGCTCTTCTCGGCGTCGTTCACTACCGGCGATACTTTGACGAACTCGATCCGGGTCCAGGCGCTCCAGAACCTCGGCCAGGTGGATGTGGTCGTGAAACCCGACGCGCCGGACACCTCCGGCCAGTTCTGGGGACCGGCCGCACGCCCGACCTACTTCGACCAGGACATCACGGGGAAAGTCCGGGACCGGCTGTCCGGCGACGCGGAGGTCGCGGGGGTGGCGCCCATGATCTCCGAGACCATGCCCGTGCTCTCCTCCGAGAGCGATCTCTCCGAGCCGCAGGTGGACGTGCTGGGCATCGACGAAGACTCGATGCAGGCCTTTGACCACCCGAAGACCGCATCCGGCGCGTCGCTCTCCCTCGACGACCTCTCGAAGAACGAAGTCTACATAAGCACCGAGACGGCGAAGCGTCTGGATGCAAATGAGGGCGATAAAATGGAGGCCGTCTTCGGAGAGCGTCCGGCCAGGCTGGAGGTCGCCGGCGTCTACGACAAGGGGGCCAACCCCGCCTCGGAGATCTCCATGGTCATGCCTCTGGCTGAGTTACAGAGGCTTACCGGTAACGAGGGCAGGATCAACGAGGTCCTCATCACCCACCGGGGTCCCTCGGTCGTGGGTGGGGCGCACACGAGCACCACCGTGGAGGCGCTGAGGCCGCTCCTGAAGGATAACGACCTCAAGGCAGATCCCGTCAAGAAAGACGCGCTCAAGCAGGCCGACGAGCAGGGCGAGCAGTTCTCCAGCATCTTCCTCCTCTTCGGGCAGTTCTCCACGGCCGCCGGGATACTCCTGATCTTCCTGATCTTCGTGATGCTCGCCGCGGAACGCAAGCGGGAGCTCGGCATCGCGCGCGGCGTCGGTATGCAGCGCGGGCACCTGATGAGGATGTTCGCCTTCGAGGGAGCGCTTTATGCCCTGGTCGCCTCGGCGCTCGGCAGCGTGGCGGGCGTCGGGGTCGGCTGGGTGATGGTGAGGGTGATCGGGGAGGCCTTCGCGCAGATCGACGAGTTCGACTTCCACATAGCGTTCGCCACCAGCCCCGAGAACGTGGTTATCGCGTTCGCGCTCGGCATGGTTCTGACCTTCCTGATCGTGCTCGTCTCCTCCTGGCGCGTGAGCCGTCTGAACGTTATCCGCGCCATCCGCGATATCCCCGAGCCCGACACGAAGGGCCGGACCGTAATGGGCGTCCTACTGGCATTCGTGACCCCGCTTGCCGGGGCGCTCCTCGTCTGGCAGGGGCTCCAGGCCGAACAGATGGGCCTCTACATGCTGGGTCTCTCGCTCCTGATAGTCGGCGCGGCGCTCGTGGCGCGTATCTTCCGCCTGCCGGACCGGATAGCATTCTCGCTGGCGGGGCTCGGGCTACTCGCTCTCTGGCTCCTGCCGGTCGACGTCGCGCCGCCGGAGATGTCGCAGGGTATAGACCTCTTCTTTATCTCCGGCATCATGATCGTGATAGCGGCCGTGTGGGTCGTGATCTACAACTCCGACCTTCTGCTCCGCGCCATAGTGGCGGTCTTCGGGCGCATACGCGGTTTGCCGCCGGTCCTCAAGACCGCCGTCTCCTACCCGCTGCAGAGCCGCTTCCGGACCGGGATGACGCTCGCGATGTTCTCGCTGGTCGTCTTCACCATCGTGACGATGAGCTTCATAACCGCGTCTATCGGCAGCATCTACGACGACACGGACCGGCTCTCCGGCGGCTTCGACGTCCGCGCCGACGCCGGCTACACCGCTCCAATCTCCGATATGCAGAGCGCGCTGAAGAATACGGAGGGTGTGGACGCCAGGGACATCTCCGCCGTCGGTGCCACCTCCAACCTTCCCGTCGAAGCGAAGCAGAAGGGGACGGACCGCGAGATGAAAGACCTCATCATGCAGGGCGCAGATGAAGGGTACACGGAGAACGTCGGTTACGGCTTCAACGTCACCGCGCCTGGGTACGGCTCGTCCCACGAGGTCTGGGAGGCGCTCCAGAAGGAGCGGGACGTGGCGGTGATCGCCGCTTCTCTCGCGCCCACCAGGTCGAGCTTCAACTTCGGCGAGCCGGCGCCGCCCATCAAGCTCGACGGCTTCTACCAGGAAGACGAGATGCTGCCGGACGACCTGTACATCCACGTCTACGACCCCAAGTCGGGCGAGGAGCGGGACCTGCGTGTGATCGGGGTCGTGGACGACGCGGCCTTCTACACCGGGCAGGTGGTGGCATCGCAGAAGACACTCGACACTCTGGCAGGCACGCCGGTCCCGCCCCAGAGCTACCTGTTCGAGCTCGCCGAAGGCGTCAGCGCGGCGGCCGCCGCAGAGGATCTCGAAAGGGGCTTTGCCCGCAACGGCTTGCAGGCTACGGTCCTGGAGGAGGAGATCCAGGACTCCGGGGCGACAAACAACATCCTCAACCGTCTCCTCACCGGCTTCATGGGCCTCGGTCTCCTGGTCGGCATCGCTGCTTTAGGCGTCATCGCGGCCCGCTCGGTCGTGGAACGGCGGCAGCAGATCGGGATGCTGCGCGCTTTAGGCTTCCAGAAGGGCCAGGTACGTCTCGCGTTCCTGCTCGAGTCGACGTTTATTGCGCTGCTCGGCATCGGGCTCGGGGTCGCCCTGGGCGCCGCGCTCTCCGGCGGCCTCATAGACTCCCTGAGCGAGGATATCGCAGGCGTTACCTACAAGGTGCCATGGGTCGCCGTATCGCTCGTGGTGGCGCTCTCGTACGCCGCCTCGCTCCTGACCACCTACCTGCCCGCCCGGCAAGCCTCGAAGGTCTACCCCGCCGAAGCCCTGCGTTACGAGTAGCGGATACCCGTTTTGAGAGGGTATCCGTCGTAGGACGGATACCCCTTTGCCTCAGATCCAGCGGCGCACCCGCGACTTGTAGCGCAGGTACTCCTCGCCGAACCTGTCTTCCAGGTAGCGTTCCTCGCGTTCGATCACGCCGCGCCGCATGGCGAGCAGCGCCGTCGGTAGAAGTAAGATGGGAGGGAGCGAGTTTGCGAGGCTGGTGATCCCTCCATAGATCATCGTCATCGCGAGATAAGCGGGATTGCGGGTGTAGCGGAACGGCCCGGCCGTGACCAGCCTCGACACCGGCTCCCTGGGGTCGACGGGCGTATCGGCGCGCCTCATCGTGCGGAAGAACCAGCCCATGAGCAGTACCCCGCCTCCGAGGAGCGGCCAGCCGAGGATGCGTGCTGCCCCGCGCGGCAAGAAGGGGACCCCGAGCTTCCTGTTTAGTAGCAGGCCGAGAAGCAAAGGTCCGGCGTAGATCAGGGGCGGAGGCGCTACGACCCCCGCGTTGTCCCGCCCATCGTTGGGCATTGGATCATCCTCCTCCTGCGGCGAGAACCGCGTCGCGAGCACCGTCTACGAGTGTTACGTTCGGGATGGCGTGCCGGTTGCGAGTTCGCTTTTGGTCCTCCGAGCCGAGCCCCGGTACTCCTCCGGACCGATGCGGTATACCCCGCTTCGGACTACACTGGTTCGGACGATGGATATGGAGAGCACCACATGAAGCGCGGGATCTTCTCGCTAAGACGGTTGCGGTGGAAGCTGACGCTCAGCTACACGCTGGTTACCGTCGTCGCGCTGCTTGCCGTGGAGTTCTTCGTCGTCGTGGCCGTGATCGCCTTCGTCAAGTCGCCCATACTTCCGTACCTCGCCGCGCAGGACATGAGGGATGTCATCGCGCCGCAAATGAAGTCCGGGCTCGCGCAGACGCCGCCCGACGTGGAGGGCTTGAGGCAAGAGCTGCAGCCATTCCTCAGCGACGCGATCCTGACAACTGGAGAGGGCGCCGAGCAAGGTGGAGGGAGCCTAGACCTGACCTTGGCACCGGACAACGGCTACGTGTTCGTGGTAGACGAGGGGGGACGGCTGCTAGTGACGAGCCGAAAGTTGGAGGGGTCTCCCGAAGGCGAGCGCTTCGACACCGAACGCTTCCCTGGACTGGATCCCATCCTGAAGGCGGCTCTGGGCGGCGAGGGGGATCTGTTGCGCCTCTCCGGGTATTCCCAGTTCGGCCGGCAGATGATCGTAGCGGCGCCAGTAAAGAGCGACGACGGGCGCGTCCTCGGTGCGGTCGTGGCCACCTCCCAGTTGCCAAACCTCAACGGTCCTCTCTTCGCGGTGGCCGGCGTCGGCGCGTTCACGTTCACGATGCTCGCCGCCTTTCTGGGTACGATCTTCGGCTTCCTGACCGCGTGGGGGTTGACCAGACGCCTCCAGAGGCTCGCCCGTGCCGCCCAGGCGTGGAGCCGCGGCGACTTCTCGGTGACGACGAAGGACCGCTCGAAGGACGAGCTGGGCCAGCTCTCGCGGGAGCTGAACAACATGGCCGCACAGTTGGAGACCCTGATCCAGACCCGCCAGGAGTTCGCGACCCTCGAGGCCCGCAACCGCTTCGCCCGCGACCTGCACGACTCGGTCAAACAGCAGGTGTTCGCAACTTCTCTACAGGTCGCCGCGGCGAGAGCCCTGATCGGGCGGGACACAGAGGCCGCCGGGGCCCACCTGGAGCAGGCCGAGGAGTTGGCGCGCCAGGCGCAGAGGGAGCTGAACGTCCTGATCCACGAGATGCGTCCCGCTGCCCTGGAGGGCAAAGGGCTCGCGACGGCGCTACAAGATTACGTCCGAGACTGGTCGCAGCGGGCCGAGATCCCCGCCGAGGTCCACGTCCGGGGCGAGCGGGAGACCCCGCTGGACGTGGAACAGGCGCTCTTCCGCGTCGCGCAGGAGGCCCTGGCGAACGTCGCCAAGCACAGCAGCGCCAAGAATGTGGAGGTGGACGTCATCTACGACGCCCGCACTTTAACGCTCCGCGTCACCGACGACGGCCGCGGGTTCGACCCGGCGTCCCCGGGCGAGGGCTTCGGTCTACAGAGCATGCACGAGCGGCTGGTGAGGCTCGGCGGGCGCGTAAACGTCGACAGCACGCCGGGCAAGGGCACCCGTATAGAGTGCGTCTGCCCGCTGAGAAGTTCGTCTCCGAAGAAGGGCGAGATGCCATGAGCGACCCTATAACCGTCCTTTTGGTAGACGACCACGAGCTGGTGCGCCGTGGCGTGCGGGCATTTTTGGAGACCCAGCCGGGCATCACCGTGGTCGCCGAGGCGGGGAGCGGGGCGGAAGCTGTGCGTCTCGCCGCCGAGCACGCGCCCGACGTGGCGCTGATGGACCTGATCATGCCGGGTATGGACGGCGTGGAGGCAACCCGCCGCCTCACGGCCCAATCCCCGCGCACGAACGTCATCATGCTGACCTCCTACCACGACGACGAGCACGTCTTCCCCGCTATCCGCGCCGGCGCCCTCTCTTACGTGTTGAAGGAGGTCGGCCCGGAGGAGCTGGCCGACGCCGTCCGCAAGGCCGCCGCAGGTGAGGCGGTGCTGCACCCGCGTGTGGCCGCCAGGGTGGTGCGCGAGCTGCACGGCACCCGGCGAGACGAGCCGAACGTGTTCCACCAGCTCTCGGACCGGGAGCTGGAGGTACTGAAGCTCATCGCCGAGGGGATGAGCAACGCGGAGATCGCCGGCCGCCTCTACGTCAGCGAGAAGACTGTCAAGAGCCACGTGTCGAACATTCTGGGCAAGCTGCACCTAGTCGACCGGACGCAGGCCGCCGTCTACGCCTGGCGCCAGGGCGTCGTCCGGCGCGACTGAGGCTCTTGCTCAGGACGGTCGAAGCGACGCGCTACGTGACGCCCCTGCGGGAGGGCGGGTCCTTACCGGCTGTCGTCGAGGCCGACGACCTCGGGACCTACGTTCTCAAGTTCCGGGGCGCCGGGCAGGGACGCAAGGCGCTCATAGCGGAGATAGTGGCGGGCGAGATCGCTCGCGCTTTAGATCTGCTCGTGCCGGAGATCGTGCTCATAAACCTCGACCCGGAGCTCGCCCGCGCCGAGCCCGACCCGGAGATACAGGACCTCATCCGGGCGAGCGCCGGGCTGAACCTGGCGCTCGACTACCTGCCCGGCTCCCTCGGCTTCGACCCCCTCGTGGAGCCGCCGGCGCCGGATCTCGCTTCCCGCATCCTGTGGTTCGATGCCCTCGTGACCAATGTGGATCGCACGCCGCGCAACCCGAACCTCCTC
>Ga0126313_10001000_pt1 | contig 14379 bp, 12 predicted proteins | sample Plot105A_FD_89954 | JGI IMG/M metagenome (GOLD analysis project Ga0126313, IMG submission 89954) | Serpentine soil microbial communities from UC McLaughlin Reserve, CA, USA - Plot105A | ecosystem: Environmental > Terrestrial > Soil > Grasslands | place: USA: UC McLaughlin Reserve, Lake County...
CGTCAAAGACCTGGAGACCGCGAAGCGCTTCCTCGAAACAGTCGAGCGGTTCAAGGAGCGGGCGGGCTGGCACGGGCACACGGCGGAGGATAATCCCTCTGGCGGGAACAACTACCGCGGGCTCTACAACATCTCCATAAAGTCCATCGGCGCCGCGAGGAAGAAGGACCCGGACGTGCGCGTCGACCACGTCATCGATTACGCCCGGAGGATGCGCGAAGGCGGGTTCTACTTCATGGACAGCCCCGGCAACGACCTGGAGAGCGTCGCCGGGCAGGTCGCCTCCGGTGCGAACGTGATCTTCTTCACCACCGGAAACGGCTCGATCACCAACTTCCCCTTCGTCCCCACTATAAAGGTCGTCACCACCACCGGCCGCTACGAGTTGCTCTCCAAAGACATGGACGTCAACGCCGGCGCCTACCTCGACGGCACCCCGATGGAGGATCTGGGACGAAACATGTTCGAGCTCACCCTGGACGCCGCATCCGGAACGAAGACCGTCGGCGAGAGGGCCGGACACTCCCAGGTCTCCATCTGGCGCGACTGGAAACAGACGAGTGCCGAGAACCTCGAACGCCTCCGTAACGCCCCCGAGCCCGACGGGGAGCCCCTGCCGGTGAAGCCCGGCGAGGATGACCTCGAGTTCTCCTTCGAGGCGATCGGGACCGAACGTGGTCCTGTCACGGATCAGATCGGCCTCGTCATGCCCACGAGCCTGTGTTCGGGCCAGATCGCGCGCAGGATAGCCAACCGCCTCAACGAGCAAGATGCCACGCGTGGCAAGGTGACCCGCTTCGTTGCTTTGCCCCACACTGAAGGCTGCGGCGTCTCCGCCGGCTCGGCGGAGAGGATCTACTCCCGCACCGTCCTCGGCCACCTCGCCAACCCCACCGTCCGGTTCGCGCTCCTCCTGGAGCACGGCTGCGAGAAGACCCACAACGACTACTTCGAGAAGGTCTTGCGAGAGCGCGGCCTGGATCCAGCACGCTTCGGCTGGGCCAGCGTCCAGCTCGACGGCGGGATAGAGAGCGTCGTCGAGAAGGTCGAAGACTGGTTCGCCGAGACCCTCGAAGACGCCGACGACCTCGCCCACGAAACCGCCGGACTAGACTCTCTGAGTCTCGGCCTCTACGCCGCCGGCCCTCTCCCCGACGCCGCCGCCCTGAGCCTGGCGCGCGTCACCCGGGCCGTCGTCGGCGCCGGAGGTGCGGTCATCGTCCCCCAGACGGCGGCGATGCTCTCCTCGCCGGCCTACCTGGAACCCGTTCTCGGGGATCACATCGTGGAGAACACCCTGTCCTACGGGCAGATGGCCCGAGAACCGGGGCTGCACGTCATGGAGGCGCCGACGGACCACTGGGTGGAGACCGCCACGGGCCTGGGAGCGACGGGGGTAGAGCTGATGCTGGCGCACGTCGCGGGGCATCCCTTACAGGCGCACCGCATGATACCGCTGGTGCAGGCCTCCTCCGACGCCGGGACGCTCCGCAACCACGCCGACGACCTCGACGTGCTCCTCGAAGACGACCCGTCCTCGTGGGCCGGGCAGATGCTGGAGACCCTTGCGGCGGTAGCATCCCGCGAGTACACGCCCAGGCTCTATGAGGCGGGCAACACCGATTTCCAGTTCACCCGCGGGTTGCTCGGCGTCTCGATGTAAAGGAGCGTGCCCACGGGCGGGAGATCTCAACCACAAGCGAAGCAACATAGAATCCGCCTACAGCACGATCAAGGGCAAGTTCGGGAGCGCCTTACGTTCAAAGAGCGACACCAGACAGATTAACGAGGCTCTGTGCAAAGTGCTGGCGCACAACATCTGCGTGCTCATCCAAGCGATGCACGCCTTGAATATCCATCCCATTTTCCGCGACGTACAAATGAGCGCGGGCCGGGTTTAACCAAGTCCCGGCCCGTAAAGGCGGGCGATGGGCGAGATAGGACACCCCCCTCCGTGGTTGGGCGGTCTAACTCCCAACCGACCTAAAGACCGCCGCCCATAACTACACTATACCACAAAAAGTTACGAATGTTTCAATCTGCGACTAATTTGCACATAAAAGGGCCGCTTAGAGGCTATTTCTTGTGCCAAGCCTGCAACGCCACAAAGGACGGAAAAAGGCCGGAATCCCGTGGGATTCCGGCCCGAAGTCTCTAGCTGATGACGATACTTACGAGGTGGCCTTCAGCTTGCGGTCGAACTGCTCGATCAGGGTCTCGCGGTTCTTGTTGCGCTTCTCGTAGTCCCTGACCCGCCGGATCTGCTCGTCGTTGAGCCCGTCGAGCCGCTTGCCTACCTCCGCGACGTTCATCTCGTCATACCCGGCGATCGGGAAGCCGCCGTTCGTGGCTGCCGTCTCGGCGCCCCTGGCGGCACTCTCCACCAGCCGCATCCCCTCACGCTGGAAGGCGAGCGGGTCGGGGAAAGTCCCTACGGACGGGAAGTCCTTGAATGCGGTCTCCCACTGCCCGAAGAACTTCTGGTAGGCCTCGGCCTGATCCTCGCCCTTCTCGAACATCTCCTGGACCAGCTCCTGGGAGAGCTCCGTCTGGCGGCGGAACCCGTCTATCCAGACCTCGGTCATCCGCTGGAGGACCCTGGTGTTGATCTCCTGCGTCTTGACCGCGTAGTCCATTACCGTCTGGACGGACTCCTGCGTAGTCCTCGCCATCGTCTCGGTGGTCTCGCCTATCTTCTCAAGATTCGTAGTCACTGTTACAAAACCTCCACACTACTTCGCGTTCAACTTCCTGCATCTATGTGTACCCGGCATCTAAGTAGTCTAAACATCCGAGCACAAAAACCGGGGTCCCGATACGGAACCCCGATCCGTTCTGTTGGTATTCCGTGTGTCGCCTACACTGCGCGCACGGCTATGGTCTTCCAGGCGGAGTAGAAGTCTAGACCGGCGGGACCCTGTTCGCGTCCGCCGACGCCCGACTCTTTGTTCCCCCCGAAGGGCACCTGGAACTCGAGGCCGGCTGTTGGGACGTTGACGTTCACCAGGCCGGCTTCGGAGCGAGCTATGAACTCCTGGGAGTAGCGCAAAGACTTCGTCGCGATACCGGAGGTCAGGCCGAAGCGGGTATCGTTGGCTATCTCTACAGCGTGGTCGAAGTCGCGCGCCCGGATAACGGCGAGGACGGGGCCGAAGATCTCCTCCTGCGCCGTCGGCGATGAGTTGTCCACGTCGGCGACGATGGTGGGAGCTATGTAGTAGCCCTCGTCTTCGTGGCCGGTGGCGCCGCCTTCGAGGACAATGCGGCCGTCATGGCGCGCCTGGTCCAGGGCCTCGAGGATGCTCTGGTACTGGTCCTGGTTTACCACGGGCCCTATGTCGGTCTCCTCGTCGAGAGGGCCGCCGACCTTCATGGCCTCGGTAGCCTCTTTGAGCTCGTCGAGAAACTCGTCGTAGACGCTCTCGACGACGACGGCGCGGCTTGAGGCTGTGCACTTCTCACCCGAGTACCCGAAGGCGCCGTAGGCGACTTTGGCTGCGGCGTCCGGGATATCGGCGTCCTCCATCACGATATAGGGGTTCTTGCCGCCCATCTCGAGCTGGACCTTCTTGCCGACGGCCCTCTCCTGGATCGAGAGGCCCACCGGGGTCGAGCCGGTGAACGAGAGGGCCTTTATGCGGCGGTCCGTGGCCAGAGTGTCACCGACGGCTCCGCCGGGGCCCGTCACCATGTTCACGACCCCGTCGGGCAGCCCGGCCTCGGCGAGGATGCCGACCAGGGCTGCGGCGTTCAGGGCCGCCTGGGAGGCGGGTTTGATGACTATGGCGTTGCCGCAGATCAGGGCGGGGGCCAGCTTCCAGGTCGGTATCGCCAGCGGGAAGTTCCACGGGGTGATGAGGGCGACTACTCCGAGGGGTTCCCTGACGGAGTTGATCTGGACGCCGGGCCGAGTCGAGGGCGGCGTGATGCCGGGAAGGCGCCACCCTTCCGAGCCGTAGTAGCGGAGGATGGCCGCCGCGCGCGCGACCTCCGCCCGGCTCTCCTTCATCGCCTTGCCGACCTCGCGAGCCATGAGCTGCGCGAGCTCCTCGGTGCGGGACGCGATGATGTCCGCGGCATCCATCAGGATCGCGCCGCGGGCCGAAGGGAGCGTTGCCTTCCACCCTGGGAGCGCACTTGTGGCCGCCTCTATGGCTCGTTCGGTCTCGGCGGCGCCGGACTTCGGGGTCGTGCCGAGGATCTCGGAGGGGTTCGAGGGGTTCACTATCTCCAAGGTCTCGCCGGAATCTGCCGGGACCCACTCGCCTCCGATGAAGTTCTTGGACTCTATCTGCGATTCGATCATCTTCCGCTGCCTCCAATCAAACGCGTCCAGTAGATGTTCCTGATGTTCTTACCCGCTATCGCCCTCTACTTCACACGCAGCGTCATCGTGTTACGTCGTTCGCTAACGTGAGATCGCCGACGGAGACCTCGACGTGATCCCCGGGCGTGAGGGTGAAGTCTTCGTCCGGGACTAACCCCGTGCCCGTCATCAGGAAGGCTCCGTTCGGGAAGGTAAGTTCCTTGCCCAGGTAGCCCGCCAGCTCCTCGAAGGGCCGCTTCATCCGGGAGGTGCTGATCTCCTCGTCAAAAACGGGCTCGTCATCCCTCAGGATGCGCATGCGTATGAGAAGGTCCCTCATCGAGTCCGGTCCCGCCAGGGTGATGCCTGGTCCCAGGGAGCAGCCGCCGTCGTAGATCTTGGCCTGCGGCAGGTAAAGTGAGTTCTCTCCTTCTATGTCCCGGGACGAAACGTCGTTGCCGGCGGTGTAGCCGACGATCTCCATCCGGCTGTTCATGACGAGCACCAGCTCGGGCTCCGGCACGTTCCAGCGGCTGTCCTCGCGGACGCGCACGGCCTCGCCGTGTCCCGCGACCCGCCAGCCGATAGCCTTGAAGAAGAGCTCGGGCCGCTCGGCGTCGTAGACCTTGTCGTAGATGTCGGCCTCTCTCGACTCGAACATGCGGGCCTCGCGGCTGATCAGGTACGTCACCCCGCTGGCCCAGACCTCGTGCAGGGCCTCCAGTGGGGGCAGGAGCGTGTCTTCCTCCTGGACGTCCTCCCCGAGGGACAGATTATCGAGGACGCCCTGTAAATCTCCGGCGGGGAGCTCGAGCAGGAGATCCAGCGTGAACAGCGACGGCAGGTACAGTCCGTCCAGCGCCCATCGGGCGCCCTCGGCGGTGAGGTGGTGGGACAGGTACATGGTGTTGTTGAAGCCTCCTTTCCCTGACGATGCTATCAAACTATCACGACGGCGCCCGGTTGCGCGAGACGACGGGGGTGGTTAGTGTGGTCGGTGCCGTACGCTTCTTCCGGAGGAGACTTGGGGAACGACTACTTCGACCACCTGGCGGAGAATCTCTACGCCGCCGTGATCTCCGACGTCCTCGACGCCGCCGGCTACCGGGATCAAGCCCTCGACGCCCGCATAAAGCACTCCGCGGGGCCCGAGGTGCTCGTCGGGCGGGCGGCGACGATGCTGGCTGGGGAGCAGATAGAGGTCGAAGACGAGCCGTACGCGTTGCAGGTAGAGGCCATCGACGCCCTCAAAGAGGGCGAAGTGGTCGTCGCGACGACCCACGACAGCCCGCACGCCGCCTTCTGGGGCGAGCTCTTCTCGACCGCAGCGAAGGCGCGCGGCGCCCGGGGTCTCGTCCTGGACGGCCTGGTGCGCGACCGGCGGAAGATGGACGAGATCGGCTTCCCGGCCTTCGCGACCGGGGCCCGGCCGGTGGACTCGATGGGGCGGCTGACCGTCTACGCTTACGGCGTCCCGGTCCGCTGCGGCGGTGTGGTCGTCAGGCCCGGCGACCTGGTCTTCGCCGAGCCCGACGGGGTGGTCGTGGTGCCGTCGGAGGTAGAGGAAGAGGTCGTCTCCGCCGCGCTCGAGAAGGTGGGCAAGGAGGACCGCGTGCGGGAGGAGCTGGCGGCCGGCTCGTCTCTGGCCGAGGCCTGGGCGCGCCACCGCGTGCTGTGACTAGCAGGGGAGGGTGACGATGGAGATCCTGCCGGGCATCCACCGCATAGAGTCGGACCTGGGGGCTCGCTTCATGTGCCAGTACCTCCTCGTCGGGGAGGACCGGACGGTCCTGATAGATACCGGCCTCGCCGGGACCCCCGAGGAGGTCATAATCCCGTATATGGAGGGGATCGGGCTCTCGTTAGACGACATAGACGAGGTCATCATCAGCCACGCCGACGTGGACCACTGCGGCGGCAACCGGGCCCTCAAGGAGAGGCACCCAAGTCTGTGGTTCTCGTGCGGCGAGCCCGACCGGGCCTACGTGGAGGGCAACCAGGTCATGCTCGCGGAGATCTACCGCTGGTCCGAACCCTACGGCTTCGGACCGGACGAGGAGTCGAAGGACTGGATCTTCAGGGAGCTCGGCGGCGACTCCCCGGTAGACGCGGGGCTACGCGGCGGCGAGACCATGAGGCTCGGGCCGGACCGCCGCATCGAGATCCTGCACCTCCCCGGCCACACGCCGGGGCACCTCGGGATCTGGGACCCCAAGAACGCGGCGGCGATAATAATAGACGCCGCGCTCGAGACCGGCATCTACGACCGCGAGGGGAACCGTCTGATCCCCCCGCGCTACTTCGACGCTGTCCAATATCAGAGCACCATCCGTAAGCTCCAGACCCTGCGCCCGGAACACCTCCTCACCGCACACTACCCGCCCATGCAGGGAGAGGAAGCCCTCGACTTCCTCGACCGTTCATTGAACTTCACCTATGAGGTCCACCGCGTGGTGGACGAAGGGCTCAGGAGCGGGACCACCGACCTCTGGGAGCTGACCAAACAAGCCGATGCGCAGCTCGGCCCCTACCCGGAGTTCATGATCGAGCTCGGGGCGGGTGTGCGGGCGCACATGGCCGTCCTGTAGGAAGGGGTTTTGCCCAGCGTCGTAACGGCCGGCGAGACGATGGTCCTCGGGGTCCCCGCGAGGCCGGGACGGCTGCGGCACGCCCCGAGCCTGGAGCTCAAGATAGGGGGCGCCGAGTCGAACCTGGCCATCGCCCTCTCGCGTCTCGGGGTCTCCTCCGGTTGGATCAGCTTCCTGGGGGACGACGAGCCCGGCCGGCTCGTGCTCGACCGCGTCCGCGGCGAAGGGGTGGATACCTCCCAGGTACGCCGGCTGGGGGGCTACCCCACCGGGCTCTATCTGCGCGAGAAGGTCGGCGCGGAAGTGCGGGTCTACTACTACCGCCAAGGCTCCGCCGCCTCCACGCTGGCGCCGGGCGCCTTCGACCCCGAGTACCTCGAAGGCGCAGAGTTCCTCCACCTCACGGGCATCACGCCCGCGTTATCCGAAGAGTGCAGAGACTTCACCCTCTGGGCGGCGCGCGAGGCTCGCGAGAACGGAACCCGGGTGAGCTTCGACGTCAACTACCGCTCCAAGCTGTGGCCCCCGGAGGAGGCAAGGAGCTTCGTCGAGGAGATGCTGCCCCACACGGATCTGCTCCTCGTCGGAGATGACGAAGCGCGGGCGCTCTGGGACAGAAGCGACGAGGAGCTCGTGCGGGAGCTGGCGGCTGCGGGGACGCGGGAGGTGGTCCTCAAGCGCGGGGGAGAGGGGAGCATGGCGCTCGTCAAAGACCGCGCCGTCGAGCAGCCCGTCTTCCCGGTGGAGGAGGTGGATCCCATCGGGGCGGGCGACGCCTTCGATGCAGGGTACCTCGCCGGATACCTGTGGGGCCTGGACCCCGAGCAACGCCTGCGCGTCGCGAATGCGATGGGAGCCCTGAGCGTCGCCACCCTGGGGGACTACGAGGGCCTGCCGGACGAAGAAGAGCTGTGGGGTTTCCTCGAAGGCCGCACAGCGTTGGGGAGATGAGACGAATGGGTATGGCTACAGACGAGTACGCGGCCGACCCTTCGAAAGGAGCAGAGATGCAGGCCATAGAAGGCGTGTACGTGGCGAATGTTACCCCGTTCAAGGACGACGCCTCTTTATCGGTTGACGTGGATTCCTATCTCGCGCACGTCTCCTGGCTGGCGGAGATGGGGGTACGGGGCGTCGTGCCCTTCGGGACCAACGGCGAGGGACCCTCGGTGACCCTGCGCGAGAAGCTGCGGGTCCTGGAGGCGCTCTTCGGGTGGGATCTCCCCGTCCAGATCATCCCCTCGGTCATGCAGGGCAACCTGCCGGAGACCCTGGAGATGGTCGAGGTGCTGGGGCAGTACCCCGTGGCCGCGGTGCTCGTCTTACCACCCTACTACTTCAAGCCCGCCACCGCCGAGGGTCTCAGGCGCTTCTTCGAGCCGGTGCTCGCGGCGACGCGCCACCCCGTCATCCTCTACCACATCCCCAAGTACGCGGTCCCCGTTCCCGAGGAGGTCGTGGCCGGCCTCCCGGTCTGGGGCGTCAAGGACTCCGGGGGCGAGCCCGGCTACGCCGAGACCGTCCTGGGAGGGGGCAAAGGCGTCCTCATCGGGACCGAGGACGACCTCTGGCAGAGGCTCAACATCGGGGCGCAGGGCGCGATCAGCGCTCTGGCCAACTTCATCCCCGAAGAGATCGTTGAGATGCACGAGAAGGTCAAGTCCGGCGACGAGGCCGGAGGGAAGGCCCTCTCCGAAAAACTCCAGAAGGCGCGCGCGATGACCAAGGAATACGCCTCGGCCGCGGTCCTCAAGAAGCTGGCCGAAGCGAGGCACGGCGCGCCGATGGGGACCGTCCGCCCGCCCTTTGTTCCACTTCCCGCGGACTACGACCCGGAGCCGGCCCTATCCCTCTCGACGACGGGTCGCTGAGAGGACCGTGGCCGACGATCTGCGCGGTTGCTACCCGATCCTCGCCACGCCGTTCGCGCCCGACGGGGAGATAGACGGGGAGAGCGTCGAGCGGCTGGTGCGGCATCTGTGGGAGGCCGGCCTGCCGGGCTTCACCATGTTCGGGCTGGCGAGCGAGTTCTACAAGCTGAGCGACGCCGATAGGGAGTTCCTGATCGGGCGCGCCTTCGAGGCGCGGGCGCCCGGCCAGTGTGCCATAGTCTCCGTCACAGCCCACAGCTGGGAGGTTGCTCTGAAGCAGGCCCGACGGGCCGAGGAAGCCGGGGCCGAGGCTCTCATGCTCCTGCCGCCCTTCTTCCTGGGACCCACGCGGGCCGACCTCGGGCGCCACGTGCTGGAGGTGGCCGGGGCGGTCTCGCTGCCGATCATGGTGCAGTACGCGCCGGCCCAGACGGGGGTGGCGGTGGCGGCGGACTTCTTTTTGCAACTCAACGAGGAGGCGCCGAACGTCCGGTACGTGAAGGTGGAGAGTGCGCCGCCGGGGCCAATGATCTCGGCCATCACCGACGGTTCGGACGGAGCCATACGCTGCCTCATCGGCTACGGCGGGCTGCAACTGCTCGACGCGCTCTCGCGCGGCGCAGTCGGCGTCCAGCCGGCGTCGGGTGTCGCGGATTACTACCCGCGCATCCTGAGAGCTTTCGACGAGGGTGATCTGGACGAGGCCTACGCGTTGCACGCGGATCTTTTGCCCCTCATCAATTTGCTCATGCAGGGGATCGAGCCGCTCAACAAGCTGGAGAAGATCATCCTCAAGAAGCGCGGCCTCATCGCCTCCGACTACTGCAGGGCCGTTAGCTTCGAGCCGGACGGACACATCCTCGCCGAGCTGGACCGCTTCGTCGGACGCATCGCCGGCAGGTTGCACCCGTCCGCGCCGTGGCCGATGGGGCGTGGGGCGAGAGCCGGAGGCTGGTAAGCTGGGGAGCGGGGGGCGAGAGGAGGAGCTCGGATAAAGATCACGGGCGCAAAGACGTACGTCGTGGGTAACCCCTGGAAGAACTGGCTGTTCGTGCGCCTCACGACCGACGAGGGGCTGCACGGGATCGGGGAGGGGACGCTCAACGGCTTCGCCAGGACTGTACAGGCGGCGATCCACGAGCTCGAGCACCTCTACGTCGGGATGAGCCCGTTCGACGTGGAGACCATAGCCCTGAGGATGCTCCGGGACGTGTACTCGGACGGGGGCCAGGTCCAGGGCTCGGCGCTCGCGGCCGTCGAGACCGCGTGCTGGGACATCATCGGGAAGGCGACGGGCCAGCCTCTATTCAACCTGATCGGAGGCCGCTGCCACGACGCCTTGCGCTGCTACGCCAACGGCTGGTACCGCGGACCCCGCACCCCCGAGAGCTTCCACGAGAAAGCAAAAGCGGTGGTGCACAGAGGCTACACCGCCCTCAAGTTCGACCCGTTCGGGGCTGCGTGGCGGACCGTCGAGAACAGCGAGTTCGACCTGGCTCTGGAGATCATCGCGGCGGTGCGCGACGCCGCCGGCTCCGATGTAGACATCATGGTCGAGGGCCACAACCGCTTCTCCGTGCACACCGCACTCCGGTTCGCGGAGGCGATGGCCCCTTACCGGCCGGCCTGGTTCGAGGCGCCGGTCCCGCCGCAGCCCATCTCCTCGATGGTGGAGGTCGCGAGGCGGAGCCCCGTCCCCGTCGCCTGCGGCGAGGACTACTACCGCATAGAACAGTTCGCCGAGCTCCTGAGGCACGACGCGGTGCACATCATCCAGCTCGAGCCGCAGTTCCTCGGGGTAACGGCGTCGAAGCAGGTCTGCGGGATGGCCCACGCCCACAACGCGGTCACGGCGCCGCACAGCGCGCAAGGCCCGGTCTGCTCCGTCGTCTGCGCCCACCTGAACACGGCGACCCCGAACTTCTACGTCCACGAGATCTTCGACGAGTTCAACGAGCCGTGGGAGGAGGAGTTGTTGCGACCCCCCGTGAAGGTGGAGAGCGGGTACTTGAGGCCGCCTGAGGGGCTGGGGTTGGGGGTGGAGCTCGATCTCGACGAGGTCTCGAAGCATCCGTACCGGCCGGGGAACTGGCTACCGCTCTTCAAGCAAGACTGGGAGCGCCGGGAGGGCGGCGAGTAGTGCTCGCGCTCAGGTGGCACGGCCGGGGTGACGTCAGGCTGGACGAGATCGAGGACCCGTTCCTGCCCGGACCGGGCGAGGTACAGCTGCGCGTGCTCTCCTGCGGCATCTGCGGCACGGACGTCGAGGAGTACCGTAGCGGCCCGATCTTCATCCCATTCGGAAGCCCGCACCCGCTCACCGGACGCAAGGCGCCGATCACGCTGGGCCACGAGTTCGCGGGCGAAGTGGTGGCCGTCGGCCTGGGGGTGGACCTCTACGAGCCCGGCGATCTGGTCGCCGCGGACACCCTGATCTTCTGCGGCGAGTGCTACTGGTGCAGGCGACACCAGGTGACGCTCTGCGAGCGCCTCGGCGCCCTGGGCCTCATGGCCGACGGCGGCCTCGCCGAGCTCTGCAACGCCCCGGTACACACCCTCCTCCCAGTCCCGAAGGGCGTATCGGCGGAGGCGGGCTCTCTAGCCGAAACGCTCGCCGTCGCCGTCCGGGCGCTCAGGCGCGGGAGGTTCTCTATCGGCGAGAGCGTCGCCATAGTCGGCGCGGGAGCCGTGGGGCTCATGGCGCTCCAGGCCGCTCTTGCAGGCGGGGCCTCGACCGTGAGCGTCGTGGAAACGCTGCCCGAGCGCCGCCGGATCACCGCGAGGCTCGGGGCCGACGGGACGTACGCCCCCGGGGACGGCCCGGAATTCGAGGCGGACGTCGTCGTCGAGTGCTCGGGCAACCCGCGGGCGGTGGGGACGGCGGTAAGTGCGGCCCGCAAGGGTGGGCGTGTGGTTCTCGTCGGGATCTACGGGCGCGCCAGCTCCTTCAACTTCCTGGACGTGGTGAATACCGAAAAGGAACTCATCGGTTCCCTCTCCCACGTCTACGACGAGGACTTCGCCGCGGCGGTGGACCTGCTCGGACGCGGGGCCGTGAGGGCGGAGACGCTCGTCAGCGACCGTGTTCCGTTGAGCCGCGCCCTGGACGATGGTCTCCTTGCTCTGATGCGCGCGCCCGAGTCGCACCTGAAGATCGTGATCCAACCGAACGGAGGCGGGGCATGAGCGCGCCGAAGATCACACGCCTGGAGACGGCCGCGATCCGGGCCGTGGGCCCCTCGGTTCTCGTCCGCGTCTGGGCGGGGGACGAGTACGGCCTCGGGGAGTGCTACCCCTCGGCCCCGGCCGCCGGTATCCACCAGATCGTCGTGAACCTGGAGGAACAATTATTGGGGGAGGATCCCCGCGACGTCGAGAGGCTCTATGAGAAGATGCGGCGCTGGAACCTCTTCACCGGTGGCCAGGCGGGAGCGGTGCTCACGGCCATCAGCGGCATCGAGATCGCGCTGTGGGACCTCGCCGGCAAGCTCCAGAACGTTCCCGTGTATCGCCTACTAGGCGGCGCGTTCCGCAAGAGCATCCGCCTCTACGCCGACTGCAACGCCGGCTCCGTGGACGCCGCCGCCCACCACGCCTCTGGAGAAGGCGGCCTGCTCTCCGAGGACCTGCAAAACGAGTATGTCGCCGTCGCGCAGGAGGCTCTCGCTAGAGGCTTCGACGCGATCAAATTTGACGTCGACGACATCACCGGTCCCCTCCACCGCGACTTCTGGAACGGTTCCATATCCCCCAAAGAGCACGACGCCATGGTCGCGAGGGTCGCGGCGGCCCGCGAGGCCGTCGGTCCCGACATCGAGGTCGCCATAGACATGCACGGCCGCTTCGACCTGCCAGGCTCTATCCGTTTCGCACGGGCGGTAGAACCCTTCGACCTCCTCTGGCTCGAAGAGCCCGTGCCGCCGGAGAACCTGGAGGCGCTCGCCGAGGTCCGGCGCAACACCCGGACACCCATCTGCGCCGGGGAGAACGTCTACACCCGCTTCGACTTCAAGCGGCTCTTCGAACTCAAAGCTGCCGACTGCGTAATGCCCGACGTCGCCAAGTGCGGCGGCATCGCCGAGGGCAAGCGCATCGCCAACATGGCGGAGCTCGACTACATCCCCTTCGCCCCGCACAACGTCTCGAGCCCCGTCGGCACCATCGCCGCCGCCCACGTCTGCGCCGCCGTCTCGAACTTCACCCTCCTCGAGTGGCACGCCATAGACATGCCCCACTGGGCGGACTTCGTCCGCTACTCGGGAGGTGAGATCATCCAGGGGGGGCACATCGAGCTGACAGAAGCGCCGGGCCTCGGCCTGGAGCTCGACGAGGAGGTCGCCTATGCCCACCGCCACAGCAAGGGCGGCATCCCGTTCTTCGGTCGGGAGTAGTGCGTCGGAGTATCAGCCGCAGCGGATCTTCCGGTCATCCAAGACCTCGGATCTTGATGCAGCGGTGCAAGATATTGTGCTCACCTCGTCGCTGCCAATACCTTGTTAATGAGCGAAATTCCCGTCCGAGCGTGTGTCCTATCCAGGGCACTGCCTACCATGAGCCTTCGGAGAACACTTCTTACCGGACGTCGGACGCATAAGGGTAGAAGGGACGCCAGGATGAAGTGCCCCGGCCCCCTAACGGCTTCAGCTCTGTGCCAGCCGGTAGGTGAGGTAGAGGACTCCCGTGCTAAACGTCTTCGAGTCCACGAGCTCCAGCGTCCTCTGATCTCCCCCTTCCTCAAAGAGACGCTTCCCGCTCCCCAGAACAACAGGATGGACCATGAGCGTAAGCTCGTCGAGGAGCCCGTCCTTAAGCAGCGACCGGACGAGGACGCCGCTGCCGACGATCCCGATGTCCTTGCCCGGCTGCCGCTTGAGCCTGGCGATCTCCTCCGCGACATCTCCCTTGATCAGCGTCGAGTTCTGCCACTCGAGCGGCTCTTTAAGGGTCGTCGAGACGACGAACTTGGGGGTGTTGTTCAGGTAGTCCGTGAACGGCTGGTCGGCGCTGTTCTGGTAAGGCCAGTAAGATGCGAACTCTTGATAGGTCACCCTTCCGAACAGCATGGCGTCCGCCGCGGCCATCCCCGCCTCGTTCGCCTCCGCCATCTCGTCGTTGGAGTAGGAGAAAGCCCACTCTTCCGGCGACTCCATCACGCCGTCCAGCGAGACCAACTCCGAGGCGACTACTTTCCTCATGGAGACCTCCTTCGTCCGTCGTTCTTTGCGCATCGTCTGGTCGCAGCATACGGTGGGAGTTCTAGAAACCAACCAATGAATTTAGTACAACAACTTGAACAAGGGGAACTTCCGGGAACGCATCTACTTCTAGACGTTGGATGAATGAGCCTACGTAGAGATGCGCCGCGCTCCGTTGTGTGGCATGCTCTGAGGTATTAGTAGCAGAGGACACATGCAGAAGGCAGGTGCGCCGTGGTTCGCCAAGGACACCTCATAGCTGTGGTGGGGGTCTTCCTGATCGCCGTTGTGGTGGTAGGTTGCGGTGGCGGCGGTCCGGGGAACATCGACGGGCGCGATGGCGAGCGGGGCGCTGCCGCCACCAATGAGGAGACCACAGCTCCCGAGGGAGACCAACCGGCGCCCACGCTCGCAGCGAG